>Ga0307379_10006513_pt1 | contig 16018 bp, 35 predicted proteins | sample UN2MG_FD_202237 | JGI IMG/M metagenome (GOLD analysis project Ga0307379, IMG submission 202237) | Soil microbial communities from Risofladan, Vaasa, Finland - UN-2 | ecosystem: Environmental > Terrestrial > Soil > Coastal area > Acid sulfate soil | place: Finland: Risofladan, Vaasa | collected... | reverse complement strand
CCAAAGGATAAGCCGCAGACTTTTCATTAGTCCTCCTCAGGCTCGGGTCTGATGTCGAGTTCCGCAACCTTGCGGAGTTCCTTGAGCATCTCGGGCCATTCAAGCTTGGCTGTACGAGAGAAAAGCTCCAGTTCGTAGCCCCCGTAATTATGGAAGTTGGCCCTCAGGTACCAATTCCAAATAACCCCCTCGTCAAGCCACTTGCTCAACAAGTCTTCAAGCGCATCGTGGGTCTTGCTCTCGTCGTACATATCGTAAAGGATAACGGTGTACACCGTTTCGTGTCTACGGACCTTCATTACTCCTCCACTCGTTGCCAATGGCAAGGGGTAAACATCACAAACTTACCCTCTGGCTTAGGAGCGTCCATCGAGTACTCCTCCCTGAACTGAGCCGGAGTGAATTCATATTCTGGCTGATTGCCAGCGTCTGAGTTCCAATAGCCGCGATCATCAAAGATAACTGGTTCATCGAGATGCCAAAGAGCAACACAATCCTCATTGATATCCCTCTCAGATTCCTCGGAATCACGAGTCACGATATAGGCAAACTCATCCATGTCACTCCTCCTCGTCCTTGAGATCGTCCACATGCCATGCGGAGACCACCTCAATACTCTCGGTGCCACCAGTGATTTCGCACCAGTCCTGGAGAGCATCTCCATTGCTCAGTTGCGGGTCCACATTGAAGTCATCCCTCCAACAACCCACAATACCTTCGGCAAACTCGAAAGCACTCGCCTCGTCGTCCGCAACAGTAACGTCGATTCCATGCCGATGGCTGTACACGATTGCGTACATCATACGTCCTCCCACTCATAGTAGTCACACCACATCAGATCTTCCATCGCCTGCCTGTGGTGGTAGCGTTCTTGGGCGCAATCCTCGGAACAACAGTCCGTGTCACAAGGTTCGCCCTCGAACTCTTCGCTGCACCAAGCACAGATGTGCCACAAACCCCTGTTCTTCTTCCGTTTCTGGGTCTCAACAGGGTTAATGGTCGCCATAAAGCTTTCCAGCCCTTTCTTTGTACGGGAGGAGTTCCTCCACCTGCTTTCGGAGAGAAGCAATAATGAGAGCGAGCGTCATCGCAGAGGAATCCTCCTCGATATTCTCCGCACCGCACACCGTGCAGTACATATCCCACTCGTAGCCGATCTCCGTGTAAGCTTGGGTAACCTTAACCGCGTTGATAGCCCCACACTCCAGACACACATAGTCCGGAGCACTTTCATCCCAATTGTCCGGTCTCGGGATGGGTGTTAGTTCATCACTCATCGCTCACCTCCGTGATCCTCCATCGGTGGCCGTGGCAGGTGGGGCATGTCCACAACATCGGCTCCTCTCGCATTGAGCTTGATCGTGACTCTTTCTTCCCACTCCCGCCGCACTCCTCGCAGCGCGAAAACCCAAGATCGAAAAGAGCTTGCTCATACCCCTCGGCAACGCCCCTCGAACCAATCTCACTAAGGTACTCCCACATCTCGTCGATCTGCTTCTTCTGTATTGGAACGAACGAAACGTCCTTCATAATTCGCTCCAGCTCCTCGATGCGAGTCGGTCCGCGATCAGATGGCACCATGTTGCCGTCGAGAAAGTCTTGCGGCCTTTCGCCGCGACCGTATGCGTATTTCCTCCATGCGTCTCGGTGCCTTTGCATCTCTACGTGGTGGTTGTTCGCATCCTCGATGCGCTTGTCCTTGGCGGCAAGCTCGGCCAGTGGGACCAAAACCCACACTCGGTCTTTAGGATCTCCAGCGGCAGCGTCATCAATCAGATCGCCAACCTGCTCTTTTGCCTCGGCAACCTCGGCGCGGAGGCGTTCGATCACGGCTCTCGCATCTTTGTGCAGCGGATCATCGGCCACGCGGATCTCTGGGTTCTCCGGGTAGACCGTCGTAATCAATTCTTTCTTGTAGTCACTCATCGCTCACCTCCTATATCATGATATCAAAGTCCTCTACACTGAGAGGATCTCGACTGTCTTTAATCTGCTCGAACCATTCGAGTACTTCAGTCTCGACTTCCTGCCAATCATCATTCCATTGCTGGACATAATCCTCCACCTGACCAATGATCTTCTGAGGCAGTTCCCCAGCAAGCTTCTCCACCAGTAGTACGTAGGCATAACCTGAACCCGGTGAAGGAGTGACCGACTTGACACCCCCGAAGCCGTGAAGGTGTCGGGTGAACAGATCAGGCATGTCGAACTGCGATGCTGGGATAAGTTCTCCTTCCTCATCCAGGGCTTTTTCGACATAGGTCGGAAAGAAGACGCAATCATAGTCGAAGGATACCTCAACGTACTCCGCGTCCAGATCGACGATGAGGGGAGCGGTCATTAGTTGTCATTCGTGTTCACATTAACCTGCTTCGCTTCTACGCGAGCTTTGGCTTCAGCAAGCTCAATATCCCAATCCTGAGTTCTGTCGAACAGGGGGAGACCGATATCGAGCCGTTCAGCGGCCTCAGCCACACCACGATTGAGAGCACGATCAACCGTGTTCAACCGAGTCTTGAAAGAAAGATTCTTATATGCCTTCTGGATCTGAGCATAGATCTCATTCTTTCGGGGAAGGGTAGTCGTGTCGCTGTCGTTGGCCTCTTTCCAGAGCTTCATCATCTTCATCGTGCGAAGGAATTCCCATCCGAAATAGCACGACAAGTCCGTAGTCGCGGTTTTCTCAGCCGCTAACACCCTTTTACCGCTAGGGCGTTCGTCACCAGCACGCCATACCGCATTCCACTTCGCAGTAATAGAAATGCCGTCGGGGGTATAGAACGGGAAGGTGTGGTGCCAACCATACCGATGGTGGTAGCAATTCGGCTTCGGGATGTACTCAAAGCTCGTAAGCATGTCGTAGACGTACAGCTTCGGCTTCTCGCTCATGCCTCCCGAGACGACGTAGCTTAAATGGGCACGATCCGTTTTAGGATTGACCCCTGAAACCTCAGCACCCATGTTCGTCTGCACATAGAGTTCTTCCAGCATCAAATAGCCGATCAGGTTACAATAGTCCTCATAACGCTTCATCTGCTTCCTGAGCGCATGGTCATTGCGGACCTTCTCCACCTCAGAGTCCCACTCCCAGACGAAGTTCTTCGACTGCTTAACCGGGAGGGTAACCTCTTCGACGAGTTCCGGATGCTTCTCGTCGATGATATCGAGATCGAGAGCCAGCATGTGCGAAGCCGGAATCTTGTACCGCTTGCACACAATCACCGTCTCTCGTTTGCCGGTGGGACGACCGCAGCTATCCGTACCAGTCCCCACAGGGACCTTCTTCTTGTCCAGGATAACCATCGGGTTCGCATCCGGCATGGAATAGCAATAGTTGTCACCACTGAACTCGGAATAATCGTTCACGAAAGCATAGGTACCACCGACAGTAATCTCTTTGATAAGCATATTTTCTCCCTTATCCGAACATAATTTGCAGATTGATGCCCAAAGCCTGCAACTGAGTGACTTCATGGTTGATGATCTCCAGGCTTTGCTGGAGCGCAGAAAGCGGAACACCTTCTGTAGTGTCAATTGTCACAAGCTTGTTCTTTTTCGAATCCTTCCGGGGTCTTCCGGGGCCTCCAGCATTATTTGCTGCTTTGACCTTCTTTACCATCTCAGGAGGAGTCGGGGGACGACCGTCTTTACGTTTGATGACGTAATACGTATTCAGATGAAGTTCGACCTTACAACAAGCCTGGGTCTTCGTCAAACCTGCCTCGTCAACCAACTGGTCAACCTTGGCAATTGCAGCCCGATTCTCTGAGGGTGTCCGACCACGATCCTTCGGTTTTTTCCAGGGAGTACCCTGTTCCAAATAGAACCTATATGGCTTATCAACAGGTTTAAAACGCTCATATCCCATAACTTACCCCTTAAAGAAAAAGGAGGCACCCGAAGGTGCCTCCTGTTAGTTGTATATGCAACCGATAGTGCTAGGACTTAGATGAGGTCGTCCAGATCGTCAGCAGTCAAGTCGATGCTGTCGTCCTCAGCCTCAGGGGTCGGAGCGGGCTTGGTGGAGTCCTCAGGCTCGACGGCACAGATGGTGAGCCAGTCCTCTTTGTTACCCCAGAGCTTCTCGACCGAAGCCCAGTTGGGAGCGAGGAAGGTCTTCCCGCTCGAAGCGACCTGGGTGGTACCCTTGAAGAGACGAGCGATCAGAGCGATCTGCTCATCCGTGAGGGCTTCCAGGGTATAGTACACCGCGTAGCACTCACGATCCTGATCCGCGATGTCGATGGTGTCCTTGTCCTTGTTGACCCAGGACCGGGCACGACGACGGACCTTGAAGCCCACCTCGTCGAGCTTCTCGTGGAGTTTCCGGGAGGGAACGCCACCGAAGAGGAGATAGGTGTTGACCTTCACCCCGTCGTTCTGGGTGTTGATCTTGAAGGTCCGGACATCGAACATGAACGGGCGAGGGTACGCTTTCGGACCTTTCGCTCCAGCGATGGCCTTCTGGATCATGTCCGGAACATAGGTCACATCGTACTCACGCTTGGTCTCAGTCTTCTTAGCCATTTTTGCCTCCTTAGGCAGGTTATAGTGGGTAATAGGGCACCAATGGGGTCTAACTAGATTAGAAATGAAGATCAGCCTTCAACGGAAGGAGCGAAGTCACAGACAACTCCTCAAGCTTTCCGTAGTTAGTAACGGCCTCCTTAATTTCCTCAATAGCCGTCATAATCTCTTGCAGATCAACATTCTCCAGGTTAAACTCAGCACGCATATTAACAGTCACGATATTCGTAGTAGCCATTTTTACCACCATTCTGAGAACACGAAGTAGTCGCCCGAGATCGTGGAGCGGAGTGCCCACCCGATGGTGACAAACTCTTCCCGAACCCGCTTATAGCGGCAGAGACGGAAGAGTTCCTGACTCGGACTCTGGTTGGGGGCAGGATGATCTGCCTTGACGAGAGAGATCCTACGACGCTCGATTTCCCCACGACGGCACTTGGCCTTGTAGGGAGTGCCGTTCACCTTCTCCGGGATGATACCAAGAGCTTCCTGAAGCTTCTCGATATCCGAATCGGGCAGACGCACCGTACCTTTCACGAGCTTAGGCATAGCGAACTCCTTTCAATGGTTGTGGTTAGGTGATGATAGGCGCTTCAGCTACGCTTAGTCGAAGCAAGGAAGCCCAGGGGACTCCAGCTTCCAGTAGACTTCCTGCCTGAACTGAGCATCTGCCAGAGCAAGCTCTTCAGCGTGCTCCTCAGCGTATTTCCGACGCTCCTTATAGTAGCCATGCCACCACAAGTTCTCATCCTTGAGTTGCTCTCGGATGAGTTCGTCCACCAGACACCGAGGAAGTTCACCCGTTGGGTCCACTGCCAACACGGGGATTCGCGTCATCGGTACCATATGAGTGATATGGAGCGGGATAACCGTATCCGGGGTCGAGTCATCGTGTGAAACGAACACCCGGAATTGACCCGTCTTCTCACTGTAGTCCAGTATCGTCTCCATCATCTGCCATCTCCTTTGCAAGTTCGTCCGCGTCCTTCTGCATTTTAGCGCGGGTAGCCTCAATTTCCTCGACAGGCATGATCAGAGCATACCCTCCCAGCGTAAGACACAATATCTTACGCCAGTTCTCGATCTGTTCTTCAGTTAATGGTTCTGCCATTTGGAACGCCTCCCTTTCTTGACGCTACGGACCCGCTTGGCTCGGTCAATCTGCCATCGCTGGTACTCCATCATCCCTAAGAAGGTCGTCAGCCCGAACTGGATCTCCGGATGGATAATGCTCAGCATACTCCAGAGATGTGGGTCCTGGGCTGGGCTTTCCGTTTTCGGTCTCCTGCTTGAGTCGCTTCGTTCGTAAGGGGTGATCGCCATCTCTCTTAGTCCATTTCTTCAACAGTATCTCAAACAACCGGGGGTGAATTGTACCACCATCCCAAATATCCACGATACCTGTGTACAGATCCCCGGATAGATGAGACATGTACTTCAAACGTACCGGATACTTCTGATACGCGCCATCTCCACGTTTGAGAACAAGATGCCCCTTAACGGGGTTAGACGTGCTGCACAGGCCCACGGTAAACGTGTGCTTCCCGATAGGCCCGGAAGAACGCGCTTCCCACATGGCCTCGACAAGAACTCCGTACTCCAGTTCGTCCAGAAGCTCTTGTTGTCGCTTACGTAGGTCACGCATATCTTGTATGTTCTGGATGAACGCATCTAGGTCAATCTTCGTCTTCATCTTCATGCCTCGGCACATACCTGCCCATGCGGTCCATCCACTGCTTACGTTCTGGGCCAAGGACCCGTTCCAGGAATGCTTTGGTCTCCGCGTCTTCCTCGTCTGTAAAGAGTTCCTCCGGGTCCTCTTCAAGGAGAGCATCCTTGGTCAGTTCACGATATTCCGCTATGAAGCGGGCTGCATCCTCTGGACAATCCATGAGATTACTCCCCCTTTATCGGGGAGGATTGACCATCTTGCCCACGACTTTCCGGAGCCAGCTTGCAGCCGGGTCCACGATCAACGTGTGCAGCCATTTGACGAACCCTTCGAGCTTTCTCTTGATCATAGTGCTTCTCCTTCTGCTCCCCAAAAGCTTTCCTCAGAAAGCGGGGAACCATGTTCAGCCAGTCATTGCCATCCTCACGTGTGAATATCCCCATGGTATCTCCTTACCTACCGATCCACTTCTGGAAGTTCGGGTCTGTCACCGTCCAGTAGTTCAGATCCCGAAGGAATTCGTCACCGTTACCCGTCTGGACAAGTTCAGCACCAGTGACGATGTTCTTCTTGTTACTCTTGAGGATAGCCTTGATGGGTACAACCAGCGGACCCGTGCTATCAGTACCAAACAGGTACTTAGCAAGATCACCGTGATTGTGGTCACACACCCACACGTACTTGATATCAAGGCAGTCTCGATTCTCCAGGCTCTGGCCCGGATTCTCCTCATCACAGAGGTCAAGGTCGTTACCATGTCCATTGTTCGTGTCCGACGAGTTGGCAATGTACGTATAGTGCTTGTTGCGCCTGTTCCCCATCCAGTCGTACATCTGCTGTTGATCGGGGACGAAGGGGTACGACTGCTCACGAAGTTGCTCGGTCATCGAGATGTGCGCTTCGATGTTTGCGAAACACGCAATCACCTTAGCTTCCTCGGTGGGACGGATAACCCTGACAGCGATAGCTGCCAGCAGGCCCACGATGAACACCACGACGATAACTTCGACCAGGGTGAATCCTTTATCTCTCATGTTAAGCTCCTTTCAAGCTAGGTTAGTTCTTGGTTTCTATGAAAACACGAACAACAACCGAACGTAGGTCTCGGTGTTGGAAAGCGCGATAATGTGGACCATGCTTACTGTACCCGTTTGCGTACAAGTCCCAATGAGGACTCGTGTCGTACCCCTCGGTAATGTTCCTCCAGGTCTCCCACTGTTGGAATTCACTAGCTACAGGAACTGAAATAGCGTTGGTGACGTGGAACTTACGTACCACTTCATGAGTCACCACGTCTATCTCCCTCTCCTCCATGTAGCCACCTTCTTGGACGACGACGTAGTACTCCATGACTACTCCTCAATGCCACCATCTTCTTGGATGGTAGCTACGTCATTCAAAGCCCGGATCATGCGTTCCAGGCGTTCACGACGCTGTTCTGCGAGTTCCTTCCACTCGTCTCGGTCTCCCTCGACATCTTCGAGCTGTGCCTTAAGCTCACAGTTCCTTGCCCACAAGGTGTCGAGTAGCTTCTTTTCGAGCTTCTCGAAGAAGGGACGAAGCGGGTTCCAGTACTGGGCTTCTTTGATCAGATTCATAATGTTTCCTCCCAAGGAATCCGTTCAATGGCCTGTTTCAGGCCCTGTAAGGCAAGCTCGATGGTGTTACCTACTCCAAACCAAGATTGCATGCGCCGATAGCACTCCGGACCCCCCAGATACCCTTCAGCATACCACACGTTGTCTGTGCAGAACGTGAGTTGAACGATATACGTGACAGGCCCGACTTCGAGTAGAACCGTGTGAGCGATCATTCTTCCTCCCTACTTTCATGGTCATAATATACTTCAAGTTTGATTGCACTCTCAATGTCGTCGAGAGCCTTTTTAGCAATACTCCCTGATCGCCCACCGTCAATACTATGAATCTTCTGAAGAGCTTCCCACATGCTTCCCCATTGACGTTCCATAGCCCTATAAGTCTGTTTATTGTGGTCGCAGTACAGACCTTGGACCTCCTTACAGCAGTCAATGCCACAACAACCTTCCTCGCCACAGGAACCACAGACAGGACAAGTAAAATCATCCGGAAAGTCTTCTTCCTCCGTCTTGAGATCTTCCTCGGCCTCTTCGATCAGTTTGGGATACTTCTTTTTGAACTCGTCGTAAGTAGACATGTTATACCCTTTCTGAGTAGCTCCATGTAGGAGAGACTCAAAAAGGGGGCCGAAGCCCCCGAGATCAATCACTTATAGGAAGGATCTCGATAATCGTATACCCAGACTCACCCTTGCTAAAGGGCATAATAAACCACTGGGAGTACTTGATACGCACCCTATCTCCGAGATAGCCTTCGACAAACTCGGCCATATCCGGATCATCGGTAGAGAAGTCAAAAGGAGCCTGTAATGCAGCTTGACTCCCAGTACCTACCTGGATCTGCCCCTCAAAGGTCTTCCAGATAATCCCCTTCTGTGAGATTTTCGTGACGTATCCCTCACGATATCCTTCCGAATAATCTGGAAGGAACCCACCAGTCAACTGGGCTATAGGGCAGAACAGTGCCGCCATGATAGCAGTAGTAATCACCATGGTGAAACAAGTAGCTACTACACGATCATAGTTGTCAGCGAGATTGAAAGCGATAGCCCCCGCGATGACGACCACAACGAGACAGATGAAAATCGCAATCATCGACGCACCGTCGCCCCACCGCTAACTGCGACACCGTTCCCAATATAGGTCCCCTGTACGTGAACACGTACACCTCCGTAACCACCCGGATAGGGGCAACCACCGTAATGTCCCCCGTAATATGGGCGGTAATACACGGGCGTACCATATCCGTAGTACGGACCCGTTCCCACCTTCATAGGATGGGGAGAGTAGTGTCGATAGTTCACGCCGACATATCCGTTGTAGATATGACGGTCGTACCCATTACCGTGATACGGCTGAGCCGGAACACCGTGGTACCCCGAAGCACCGTGGTACTGGGCCTCCGACACGTCTGCGGCACCCACGAACGTGAGTGCCAGGACCAACACCAACGCATACCAGATTGTCTTTCTCATGAAAGACTCCTTTCTGAATGGCTCCATGTAGGAGACATTCACAAAGAAGGGGGGACCGAAGTCCCCCCAAAGTATAGCAGATTAGAAGCTGATGTCTTCCATCTCAACCGCACGGGCCATCAGACCCGAAGCAGCCAGAGAAAGCTCCTCCTTCGGCTCCTGCGGAGTGCTCTGTCCCCAGTCAGGGCACTCGGTCCCCACGAGCTTCGCCAGTTTCGCCACATAGGGCTTATTGGCAACAGCGGCCTGGGTGATCACCACAGGGGTGTCACCGTAGCGACCCACCACGAGGAAATCGAACCCTGCCCACGAGTGGCGTTTGTGTCCCTTCGGGACCTTGTTCCCCTTGCGGAGAACAATCGCCAGAGCCTTCGGGGTGAACTCGTCCACACCCTCGGCCTTCTTGGGGAATTTGGTAGCGATCCGGCGCTGAATGGCCTCCGGAACCTCGCTCCAGTTCACCGCGTAGGTGGTCTCCGGAGTTTTGAGGGCCGTCACTTCCGAACGCATGGTGCGGTACGCCTCCGTGGTGTACATCACGCAGCGGCGCACGGACATGACGGGTGAACCGTCGGGACGGAAGCAGAGCGTACCTTCCGGAGTGCGCTCCTGGTACTGCTGCTTCGTGCGCCCATTCGCTTCGAAGAAGGTGATGTTGTTCATCACCTTATAGAGTCGGGACGGACGGGAAGCGGTCTCCCACACCTCACCGAACGCCTTCTTGTCCATGTGACGGATCGGCTTCCCCTCGGTGCTGTTGTTGTTGAGGAACTCCTCAACCTCAGCGGCGAAAACGTCGAAGGTAGCGATCTGGGCCGAAGTAAGCGTATTAGACATGAGTCTGTCCTTTCATTGAGTCGGAAATTAGGTTCTTACGTTAACTAGATATGCGCTTCTGTTCGCGTTTACTGCCCCTCACCCGGACGCAGAAGTGCGTTGCGGGTGTTCTCGACAACAGTTTCCAGGGCATTGAAGCTGTTGAATAGATCGCTCTGAAGCTTCTGGATCTCCTCTTCCCGGATATTGAGGACGATCTCCAGATCATGAATTCTGTTCTCATCCTGCTGGATATTCGTGATGAGAACGAGCCGTTGCTGCCGGAGATCGAGAATTGCTTCTTCTTTGTCGCAAAGTTGCGACATGAGTTCCTGATACTTGTCGATCCAGTCCTTGCGATCTTCCGTGACCTCCCGAAGTTCCTCTGCTGTTTGCTCGTACAACTTTTTGTACGCCTTGGCTTCCCTCTCGATGTCCGCTTTGGTCTTCTTCGCCATATTACCTTCCTTCCGGGATTGTCCATCCCTTTTCTTTCGCCAGTTTGATGTATTCTTCCCCGAAATGTGCGGCGAGGTTCAGAGCAGTGTTGTACTGCTCATCCACACCTATGATTCCAGGAAAATCGACGAACTCCACCACGTGGTCCGTGCCATCCATGTATCGGACTGCCGGATACCATCCCGCTCCTTTCACGTATACGTTGATTTTAGCGACTGTCATTTCAGTCCCCTTTCCGATGTCCGGTGACACCTAGCGGACGCTCCCGGAGGAGCGCCCAAAGGTGGCACCTAGATACCGGCCTCCAAGAGGACCCGATCCACGTCCGAACCATCGGCGGCGTAGCCGCCCAGGAAGAAGCCCCGCGTGTTGCGGTACAGCTTCGCTCCCGTGTGGAGGAGCCGTTCCGTGCTGGTGGCTCCTTCCGTCAGTCTGGGCAGGGGCGGGATGACCCGCTCCCCGCTCCGGGTGTTCTCAGCCACCCAGATCTGTCCGGCCTGTACGTGGGTCAGTCTCACGTGCTTCATTCCGAAGCTCCTTTCTCGGTCAGCACCACTTTGGTCCCCAGGGCGAAGGGCACGCTACCCTCCTCATTTCCCTGGACCTTTATGCGCCACATCTGTCCCGTGGCTTCATTCGCAAACTCGATTAGGCACCATTCGGTACCTATCACCGCGATCACTGTCCCTTCCATGTGGGGACCTCCTTTCGGATTCGAACAGTCCTTGTTCGGACACGAATGACACCTATTGGACGCTCCCAGGGCTGGAGCGTCCTAAGGTGGCACTACTGCCGTTCGATCCACTTGGGCCATCCACCAACGCTAAGGCGTTGGAGAATCTCCCTCGCTTCCCTGGCTGTAAGGTTAGTCAACACCAAAGGCTTGAAAGCCTGAGGTGAGTCCTCCCAATTCAGCCACTCGGGGACGTTAATCTCTGGGTCCCAGAGATCCTTACGAAGCATGTTGGTAAAACCATCATGCTCGTAACGGCGTCCCTCGTTGGACATCCATGTACGAATGGTATACCGAACTACCGGACGAGTCCGGGTATCCCGGTATTGAGCCTGTCCACGTTCGTAGCGAACATCGTTCGCTTCGCACGTGTTGGCTTCCTCATTGTGGGTGTAGGTCACACCACACTGAGGGCACTGTTTCCAGTGCCTACCACTGCCACGCATGGCTACACCAAAGTCGCACTCGGAGCACAACCAGATGTAAACGCCATCGTCCTCATAGTCTTTGTTGACTAGAGCGGGCATATTGGCCTCCTTTCCGACCTTATACGGTCTAATAGCACCCATGCTGCCCTCCCGGAGGAGGGCAGGGAGCGTGCTACGGACAGAATTCCGGCCCGTTCGGATGCTGGATGAAGACGTGAAACCGCGAATACGGGGTACCGTCTTCCCGGTAGCTGTACATGGTCACATCGTAGTCATTCACCGAGGTGAATTTCACGTTGGGCGCATGTTGCTGCCAGAAACCCACGATGTACCGAAGAAGTTCCTTCTTCGCATCGGGGCACAGGGTGAAGCCCGAGGTCGAAGCGTCGATCTCAGCGGCTTCATCGAACCACTCTTCCGAGTGGTCTACCACCTGTTTGCACATATGGCCTCCTTTCTGGGTGGTTAATGACACCCGGAGGAGGGACGTAGCCGTCCCTCCGGGTAGCACTACCTCCGTTTATCGCGGATGTGAGCACCGTCCTCGTACTGAAGTACGAGAACGTAGAAGTGCCCGCGACCGAGTTTGTACTTCCAGCAGAACGGACCGCTGGACAACACGTCATCGTCGATGAACTCTTCGATGAAGTCGTCGCGGGTCACGTCCTCGTAGGTCTGGTTGTACTCTTGGTCGAGCCACCAGTCCACCTCGCGCTTAGCCATTTCAATGGCCTTGCCGAGAGTTGTGGCAACTCCAACGGAGTAACCCTCGTAGTGATCAACGCCATTAACGACGAAGATCTGCTGCTTGAATTCCACCATAAGCTCTCCTTTCTATGGATTTGGCACCATATCCTCGATGATACCGATGCCACGCTCCCTGAGGAGCGTGGGGACGGTAGCACCTACTTGCGAAACAGGGTTTTGTAACCCTCATCGTCCCATAGCGCATTGTCAGGGAAGACAAGACGCTTTCCGTCACCCGGCGAATCCCACTCGGTGGAGATGCTGTTGGGTATCGGGAACGGTGAATCGAAGTCACCAGCAGCAAGCTGCTGATTGACTTTACGCCGGAGAGTTCGGCTGACCGAAGTCTTCCACTTTTTCGTCTCTCCACGACCCACACAAAGGTACGTACTCGCAGGCAGTCTCGTGCTATGGCTCATAGGGAGCCTCCTTTCTTACTAGTAGAAAGGCATAGCACGCACCTCCTTTCAGGGATTTTTAGAACATTCTTGCAGGAAGGGGTCTTAAGAAGCTCTTCGATGTCCGCGAGAAGAGTTCTTTAGAACCATTCCTGCTGGAATGGCTCTAAAAAACCCTCCCGAAGGAGGGTGAACGGTTTACCGACCGCAGTAGCCGGTGGACCGCCAAGGGATGTTGCCGCTGACGAGGATAGCCGAAGCTTCCTCGCAGGTGGCGAAGTAGCCCGTCTCGCGGGAGTACGGACCACAGTCGCACGAGAAGCCGAGGTAGAACCCGGCATTGGACTGCTGCACGTCGAGAGTCATCTCGTCGCCGCAGCTCTCACAACGATGCTCCATTTTCTGGAGCGTCTCGCCTGGGAGTGCCATATGCGTCTCCTTTCTGGACCTTGTACGGTCCTAGTTCGGTAGCTCTCTAAAGCCCTCCCTTTGGGAGAGCTTTACAGAGCCGCTCCCGAAGGAGCGACCCGAAATGCTGACTTGCAGCTTCAGATTGTCGTACCAATTACGCCTGGACGGGCCAAGCAGCGATCTCGATGAACGAGTTGCGGATCGCCTTGGAGCGGTACTTCCGCATCTGGTAGGCGGTCTTCAGCATCGCGTCGATGCCAGCCTGGGCGGTCTCGTTCCGGACCTTCTTCTTCTCGGCCTTGAGCGCCTCGATGAGAAGTTCGAAGTCCTCGGAGTGGACGGTCTTGTCGGTGCGGCCACCGTCCACGATCTCCGAGAGGGCCTCGGAAACGAGCGGGATCTGCGTCCAACCTTCGTTCGCACGGAAGGACATGAGTTCCTTCGTGAAGGTCTGACCCTGCTGGGTCTCGCGGGTCACGTACAGACGCACGAACAGGTTGAAGTTACGGTTAGCCATGGGAGGCTCCTTTCGAGGGATGTACCCTCAGGTTCGGACATGGATGTTCGGACGGGAATCGACGCCAGCGTCCCCGCGTGTTCGGACACGCAGGGGGAATTCATCGCACGAGAGTGAATTCATGGGTGGGGAGATCGGCGGACGACGGTACGAGGATAGTAACGGTAATAAACTGGGAAGGCATACCCTACGACGACGAGTATGGTGCAGAGCCTTCGGCTCTGCCACGCGAGGCGTGAGTGCAGCTCCGCCATGTCCTTACAATGGACTACTTTTGACACCCTGTCAAGTACTGTTGAAAACAAAGGACTTAGCTCATCCGTTGAGACTGTATCTCGGCACGTTTTCACGGGTTTCGATTCAAACTCCCCGACCGGGTAGAGACGTGGGGGGGACGTGCCAGGGACCCCGGATCGTATTTTCCCAGAAACATTTACTTTATCCCTCCTAATAGCCCCAACACAGCCTTTGGGAATCCCAGAAGGGGAGTTGGGAAAGTTTGCAAACACGTTCCCAGAACATATATTGTGCTACCTGACTTTATTAGGGAGGATAGGAGTTTGTCTATGTTGTATGAAGGACATAAAATGAACCTCATCGACCCCGCTGAAGTGGGCCGACAGAAGGATATCTTCAAAAAATACAAACGACAAGTGCTAAAAGACAGGCTTTTAAGGCATACTCCTGTAGCTATCGGGGCAGCGTCCTACGGTCTCCAGGCTTACCTGGACCCCAAGGTTAATCGTATGAAGTGGAACATCATCCTTCGAGATTTAGAAAAACGGGACCAAAAAGCAGCAAAACAAAGGGCTAAAATGGACAGAAGATACGTTAAATACGGTTTGGAAGAAGGTTGGCGGGCAGATTTCTTTGGGGACAAAATCAAGCCCCATCTTATGAAAAACAAGACAGCATCCGGTGTTATTCATAAGTACGGCCCCAGAGCACAGAAACTAGCCGACTTTTACTATGGTAACCAAATGCGTGCTGGGCATTACGCCAAAAAATTTGCCACAGAACATCCTGTTGCATCCGTTGCTGCTGGCGTTGTTGGCAGCATCCTGGCTAAGACTGCTGTGGACGTAGGCTCCCACTGGCTTTCCCACAAGATGAAAATGAAAGACCCCAACTACGAAGCTCAGACCCGTGCGAATGCCGAAGAACTACGTCGTAGGCGTCGTTATGGGGCTTATTACGAAGCTGCTTCTGAGGGGAACCCCGCACCGGGGAATGATAGTCAACATACCTCCCCGAATACCAGATCCGTTATCAAAAGTGGGCATACGAACCCCTCCCATAAATATCACCACGCCCATGTTTCTATTCTACGTGGTATGGCTATTGATAAAGTGAACACAACGGGTTTAGCTGGAAAGAAGTTCAATGCTGGTGGTGTAAATAAGACCAATACCACCAATAATCAGTCCGCTAGACAAACAGCAGACGTTCACGCTCTGGATAACCTTATTGAAGACTCTGCTAATCGTATCTATGAAGGTATTGGCAGAAAGCTCCTTCGTGGAGCAGGTAGACTTGCCCTTCTTGGCGGTGCATTCTATTTGGGTTCTAAAGCAGCACCCCATCTGCAAAAACACTGGGCAGACGCTAAACCCCGGCTTAAACAAGCCTTCGGTGCAGATGCCCAAAAAGTAAGTGATTACGTTGTAGGAAATCTACAACTTGCTAAGATGAAATGGGACCGAACAGCTCCCTCAGCTCCACCTGAGCCTAAAGGCCAGCTTGTCTCTTTGCGAAGAGCTAAAGAAGAACTCCAGAGGAAGAAAAATATGAAAGTCGAAGACATTGCTAGCAATTGTGCTGACACCATCCACGAAGTCGTGCAGGCTGCGGTCCCTGTTGCTGCTGCTGGTCTACGAGCCGTAGCCGGAAAAGCCGTCCAAGCTATTGGTAAGAAAGTAGTCCAAAAGGCAGGCCAAGTCACGCTTAAGAGTGCGGGTAAGGCTCTAGCTAAGGAAGCTGGTAGTCGAGCGGCTGGTAAAGCTGTTGGTGGGCTTATGAATCGTCGTAGGAAGGTAGAGGATATTATTGATAACGCCTCTGCCGTTGTATACGAGGGTTGGGGCGGTGTTGTTGCTGGTGCGCTTAAGAGTGGTGCAGCTAAAGAGATCTACAAAGAGGCTGGTAAAGCTGCCGGAACTGCTGCTGCCCAGGGTATCGGTAGAGGAGTTGGCAATCGAGTGGGCCAACGCATTGAGCGGGGGAGCTACCGCCAACAAT
>Ga0307379_10006512_pt1 | contig 16020 bp, 30 predicted proteins | sample UN2MG_FD_202237 | JGI IMG/M metagenome (GOLD analysis project Ga0307379, IMG submission 202237) | Soil microbial communities from Risofladan, Vaasa, Finland - UN-2 | ecosystem: Environmental > Terrestrial > Soil > Coastal area > Acid sulfate soil | place: Finland: Risofladan, Vaasa | collected... | reverse complement strand
GCACCCAGCACGCCGTACACACACACCCAGCCACTCAGTCACTCACCCTATCAACACTCACCCTATGACCAGACCACTGTAAATGGTTGTTTGCTTTAAAAATGGAGGTTGCATAACCAAACCTTTAGAGGATATCCTACAAAAATTCCTAGTAGGCTGTGCGGGCATATCCCATATATAACGTGGTATAATAGTAGTAGAATGATGAATGCACGAGCTTTCTGCGGACGTTATTATTGGGTGCTTGTTATACTGTTCTACGTTTTGGGTAGTTTGTGGTTGAGTCTGAGAGCTTGGGATTACCTTCATGCACCTGTGGTGCTCGATTATTTCTGGAATGAGTCGTTACATATGTACGAGCCTATAAATGGTCTTGGGCGTTTGGAGTGGTTGAATGCCTTACTCTTACCCTTGGTTGTTGTTAGGGAGTGGTGGTATTCACCTTGGTGGTTTATACCCATTTATGCGTGTTGTACGTTGTGGGTTTGTTGGCAATTATGGTATAGGATGCAGGTAGATGTATGAATAAACGTGTTTTACGTATTTACAGAGAGGTGATGGCGGTACCCGAAGGCCCTAATCACATAGAGGCTCGACGTCTTACTCGTAGGTATGTTCGTGAGATGTCTCCAGATGCTGTTCAGCGTGTTCTTGATAAGCAGGGTGAGATTGAGGACAAGTCTATGGAGGAGTTTTTTCTCCGTAAGGACGTGCTTATGGAGTTAGGGTTTTTGGAAGGCGAGGCTGCGTTCTTCGCACGTTGTAGGTTGAATAGCCCAGGTATTCGTACGCTTCTTAAAGAACGTGTTCAAGTTACACGGCATGCGACGCCTGAGGAGATTGACCGTATCAAGAGAGGTGATCGAGGAACGTTAAAGGGTTTAATGACTTTATACGCTGAGGGAGGTTTGTATGCCAAGAGGAAGACCAAGAGGCTCTAGACCTACAGGTAGTGCTCTCGCTCGACTTAAGACGTATCGTGTTGAGACTTTGCGTCTTGAGGGGTTTACAGAGGGTGAGATTGTAGTCTATATGGACCGTCGTATTTCTTCACGTGGTATGGTGAAGATTCGTCGTGAACGTTCCAGAGAGATTAGAGGTCTTGTACCTTCTGAGATTGCGGAGTGGAGAGACCAGATGGAAGAGGCATATGATGAGAGTACTGCGTCTGATAATCTACGACGTGTTTCACCTGACGAATAGGAGGTTAGAGATGGACAAGACGGATGTGGAATATCTGAGGGACTGTCTGACTAAGACACTTAAGGGCGGAATGCCTGGAGGTGATGTTTGGTATGTAAGCTCTGATACGATGCTTACGGTTGCTTGCATATTAGCTGGTGAGTGTTATCTATCAAGTGCAGATGATGCTATACGGTTCTTTGAGAAGCCTTGGCACTTTCAAAGTGATATGCAGGAGATAGTTGATGAGTATACGTCAGCTGAGAAGCTAGAGGGTAGTGAGATATCTGCTATCGCTGCAGTGAAGGTATTGTGATACGTGGACTGATTGCAGGAAAGTTTGACCCACCTCATGAGGGACATCTCGACCATGCTGTTAAAGCGAGTTCATGGTGTGACTTCCTAATTACTATTGTTCAGTCGGATGAAGGTGTACGTGCTGTCAAGGGAAAATGTGAGGTTCCTTTTTATGCTCGAGCAGCATACATGCAGGGGTTGCTTCTATATTATGGAATCAAGGGTGATGTGTTCATGGGTTTAGATGCAGACGGGTTGTCTGTAAAGAGTTTGAAGCACTTTCTTGCTGCCGGAGACAGATTTATTAAGGGTGGTGATAGGACTGTTAATAATATGCCTCTAGAAGAGTTGAACGTCTGTAAGTCCTTAGGGATTGAGATAGTTTATGGAGTTGGTGATTTGTTGAATGCTAGCTCGAAGATTAAGATTATGGAGGAGTAACAGCCTTGAGGGGTGTTGTAAAGTAGATGAAAATATTAGATGTTGAACTCCCGAATGCTTATAGACGTCAGAGAGCTTCGGCTAGGCCTGTCATTGGTGTTGATACTGAGTCACTACTTACTGGTTATGCGTTCTTAGTGTGTGATTCGCGTGGTAGGTCATCCTGGATTCGTTCTTTTGACGACGTTATGGCGTTCTTTAATCATCCCGATTATGCTTATAGTCTTTTGGTGGCGTTTAACTTGAACTTCGATGCCAGTGTCTTGTTGAAATGGGCTGGTAAAGATGTTTGTACCGAGCTTGTTGACAATAACCGTATTTCAGTAGAAGGTTGTAATATTCAGTACATACCAGGCAAGTTTCTACAGTTTCGGTTTGGTAACAAGTTCATCAGGATTTTCGACGTAGCGCAGTTTTTCCAAGGGTCTCTGGATTGGAATGCTAAGCAGTACCTTGGAAAAGCTAAGAAGTCACTTCCGACTAAGACTTTTTCAGAGGCTGACTATGATAGACTAGATGTACTTGAGTATTGTATTTGGGATGCGGCCTTAACAGAGGGTTTAGGTACTTATGTTGTTAATGCCTTTGACAAGTTAGATGTAGGAGTAGGTTCATTAGCTAGTCCTGCTACTATTCTAGAGTCATATGTTCTTGACCAATTACTGATTCGTAATCCAGTACATACTGTACCTAAGGGAGCTTTGGAGTTTGCAGTTAGGTCATTCAACGGTGCGTGGTTTGAGAATTTTAAGGCTGGTACGTTTCCTAGGACTTATCGTTACGACCTTGTTAGTGCGTATCCTTGTGTTATTAGGGAATTGGTTGATTTGAGTTTAGGTGAATGGACTCATACTAAGACGCCTCCTAAAGATGTAATGTATGGATATGTACATGCTAAGATAAATATCCCTAAGACTTACATTTCGCCCATTATGTTTAAGAACCAGACAGACGATGTCTTACATCCTCATGGTTCATGGACTACTTATATTACTATGCAAGAGCTGAACTGGATTCGAGAACATGGTGGAACTGCTACTGTTTATGAAGGCTGGTGGTTTGTACCTTTCACTAAAGTATGGAAGTTCCGTCGCGTTGTTGATAAGTTTTTCGCAGTTAAACGTGACGCGAAAGCTGACTCTATGGAGAAGTGGTCGTCTAAGATTGCTCTTACAGGGATGTATGGTAAGTTTCTTCAGCATCGGGATGGTTATGGAGGAAGACTTTACAATCCTGTATATGCTGCAGAGATAACTTCAAGAGTGCGTTTAATGGTTGCAGATGCATGTTTGTTAAGTCCTGATACTATAATATCCGTAATGAGTGACTGTGTTGTGTCTACGTCTCCTCTTTCGTTACCTGTGGGAAAAAACATCGGCCAATGGAGTAAGAAGGGACCTAGCTCTTCTTTGTGGATTGGACCAGTTCAGTACGAGGCTGAAGGGCAGGATTATAGGTTTCGACGAATTCCTTGGAAGAGTCTTTTGGAGGGTGATCCAAGTGCCCAGGACTACGAAGTTGTTAGGAATGGTCCAATAACACTTGTTCAGGGTATTAGGTTAAATAGGTTTGAGGATGTTGGGGTATTTGTAGATTTGCCGGTGAACTTTAACATTAGGAAGTTAAACTGGAGACGGTTTTGGCCTATACGTCCGACTTGTGGGGATGACTTACTACATAAACAGTTCGATAGTCGACAGATACATGTTACGTCTCGACTTAAACCTGATGATATGGTGTTGTGGACTGTAGATGGTTAATTCTGATACTGAAGAGTATGAGGATTATTGTAGGAGAGTGGAGGAGGAGGTATACAGAGACTTTCTTAGCAGTGATTGTGTTGCTACCAGAATTAGTTACACTTTTTTTGTTAGTAAATCTAAAGGTTGGCGGAATGGTAAGAGGCTTTTAAGGAGGAATTGGAAAGAGATCCACTTAATTCAGTATTGTGGATGGTGGTGGTTCTGGGAGCGCTTTCCTTTCGATGTGTACGCTACTGAGGTGATTGGACCATTTGCTGACGGTGAAATGTTAAGGCAAAGAATCATAGACTTATGGGGTTACTGACTCTATTTATATCAGGATGTGCTTGCATATTGTCAGACTACTGTGGTATAATAAAGGTAGACTCAAATAGGAGGTATGGTATGTCAACTAGTTCACCCGTACGTAGGGTACATGATGTACCCATTGTTATACCTATACAAGTACCAAAACGTCTACCAGAAGTATCCCCTGAGCGTTGGATTCCGATTAACCCTATAGTCGTACCTGAAAGGGTTCCGGAAAGAGTGACGGTGAGACAGTGAAGACTGAAGAAGAGTGGTTCCATCATTACTATTACGAGAAGAACTACAGTCGTGCACAAGCTCGTAATATGGCTAATCGCAGGTATATGACTCAAGTCATAGCCGACTTAAAGACTAATTCACCTGAGAAGTACGCCATGTTACAGCAAAAGGTTAAGGAGCGGGAGGTAGAGGAGGCTCAGGAACGTCTTGAACAGGTGGAGTACGAGAGACGTAAGGATGAAACCCGTCGGAATGCGAGATATCAACTTGAACATTCCGTGATGTGTACCGGTACTCCATTACCTGAGTTCTGTCTAAAGCCTATGGAGGTCGACGAGCTTGTTGTAGCGGGTGGAGAGATGGGTACAGACCGTTGTTTAGTATCGTTTAGACAGTGGAATGTTGCGTCTGATGGATATCTACACGGTATAGGTGTAGGGTCTCATTACGCGTGGAAGGAGATTAACTTTGCTGACCGAGTTCCAGCGAACCATAATGACCATGGGATGTACTCAATTCGTTTAGACCCTAATGGTCTTCTTACCAATGCAGGTAGTTATATGGGTGATTATTGCGGGTTACTTGAGCTTCGTGGAACTATCATAGAACACGATGATGGTGTCCTTCGAGCTGAGTGGGCTCGTATATTGTGTATCTGGGTTACTAAGTGTGACCCGGCTGTTTATGTAACTATTCCTTACCTACTTAAGAGGTATCCTTCTACTCCAGTGTTTGTGTGTACTAGAAGACAGGTTGCTGACGCACTGTTTAAGGTAACGTCTATATTAGAGTCTGGAAAGTAACTATGTGGAGGCTTAAAGGGTGTCCAAAGTGTTGTGGAGATTTAGTACTATGTACGGATTACTGGTGCTGTATTTATTGTGAGTTTGAGCATCCTGAGTATTTGAAAGGTCAGCAGTGTCCATATCGTGAGGGACTTCTTTGTCAGGAGGGATACTGTAGTAGTTGTTACATTTTTCTGGGAGGTGAAAGTAATGTTTCAGTGCCTTGAGATGGTAGCCGACCTGCTTTGTTTACTAACGATAGCCTATATGGTTTTGATTCCTTTATTACTGGGAGTTATTTATTACAGGTAATAGGAGGTAAGGGATATTATGGACTTAATGAGCTGGTTCCAAGATTTAATGAACCCTCAGACCCTCGAGCAGCGCGAGAAGCTTCTTGAGACGAAGGCTAAACGTGCTGAACTTCTTGCGGAGTCTGCAGAGCGTCAGGCAGCGTTTCGAAATCGTATTGAAGACGCTACTAGGAGGAGTAAGGCTGTAAGACCTAAAAGCAGACTCCTGCTTATAGTAGTGGGTTTTGTAGCGATAATTTTGTTCATCTTAATTATACAGTCGTGTTAAGCAACAATGAAAGGAGGTGATGCCTTACGATTACGTTAAGTGGGTAGAAAATAATCGGGAAATGATACTATAACCTTAAGGAGGTCAGATAACAAGTGAAAAGGAGAATACTTGGAATTGCTTTAACGTTAGCGATGCTAGCCAGTTTACTAATTGGTAGTACTGTGCTAGCAGCCGACCCTATTGTCAGTGTAGATGTAGTGTCTCCTGGTGATGGTGATGTAACGATTACTACTACCGGTGTTGATAGCTCTACTTGGCATCTTGGTGAGGTCGGAGAGGTTAACACATTTGATGCCACGGGTACTTTTGTTGTAAGTTATGATTCCTACGTCGGAAATTATGGAGCGCTAAGTACTTATGTCAATGCTTCTTCACCTACTAGTGCTGCGTTCACTATGACCGATACTCATGATTTCAATATTCTAAGTGCTAATCATAGCTATGATACGGAAGGTACTTTTACAGCCGTTGCGAGTGGTACTGCCGCTAGTATGAATATTGGGAGTATTGGCAGTATGTATCTGTGGAGTGAGGCTAACTATCCCTACTCTACACCTGCACTACAAGGGAGTAACATCAGTAAGTCATATAGTATGTATACTGATGATGCTTTAACAGCTATGATGGTGGTAGGTGCTACGACAACCGGGATAGCAGTTATGGACCACTCTAACCAGTGGGGCTTTGGTTCTGGTGAAGTTGGTAGTATTGATGGTAGCAAGAGTTCTAGTAACTACATTGTAGCTGTCGGTACCGGTACTTATCAACAGTATATTTCTGCCGGAACTAATGTTGTTTCCGGTACAGCGGCTCAAGTAGATGGAAATCCCGTTGTTATTGGGGCTACTTTACCGGGTGGATCCGTCAACGTCATACTAAACTTCTTAAATAGCCTGACTAGCGTCTACTCTATGAACGGTAATTAAGGGGGGTGGAGTTTATGAAAAGGCTGACTATAGCGATTGTTATAAGTCTGATGGCAGTGTGTCTACTTGGCACTTCTGTACTCGCTGCTGAACCACCTCCTCCCGGGGACTCCATAGTAGTCGATATCGTAGTGCAGGGAGACGATCCTACGGTAACGGTAGAAGCTGATGGGGACGGTGCTACAATCTATATCAATGGGCAGGATCTGGCAGAGCCGACAGTTAAGGTTAAGAAGTATAGGATTGAGAATCCTTACAACGATACCGAGTTAAAAGCGGCTGTTAGTGACCTTATAGGTCTTCTAGAATCAACTGACCTAAGTGTGACCCTAGTTAGTGACGGCTTGGCAAAGGTTATACTTGTAATTGGGGAACACACACTCAACCTGCAAGAGGTTTTGGGGTTAGTAACTCAAAATGAGGGGGCATCGGTTACTAGGGATAATGACCTGGTTGCTCTAGGAGAGAGTCAAGAGGAGCTTATTCTTCTTTTGGGTAATCGGCTTGATGCCCTACAGCTTTCGTTTAACACTTTGGAGGGTGAGTACCTTGATACTGTTGCCGACACAGATGTTGAGATTGAGGAATTACGCTCCGACTATACTACTAAGCTGATTGTGACTTGGGGTGTCTTGGGTGCTGCCATTCTTCTACTACTCTTTTGGATGGTTTGGCGAATTCGGCTAGGCCGAGTCTAGCTTAGTACTTCTACACACTGTCCCTCGGGTCGATGGGGGACAGTCGTAGACATATTAGTCTAGTGGAAAATTATAGGTGTTAGGAATTGAGGTGACCAATGATTAAGAAGGAAGTCAGGGTCTGGTTAAAATCCCATGAGGAGTCTGTGAAGAGCATTGAAGCTCTTCGGAAGGAGTTGGAATCAAAGGACCTTCCTACTCTTTTAGCAATGGTTGAAGTGAGTGGGGTTGTGTTGGATAGGATTAAGCTACTGCTTATTGCGGAGATTCTTCATTCTAGGGGTATACTTGACCAAACTATTAAGGGGTAACTTAAAAAATTTCTATCACGATGTGCTTGTTTAATGTTTTACGTTCGTGATATAATAGGAGTATAGGATATGAAAAAAGGATTGCTAGATAAACAGTCTCGAGTTGAAAGGTTACGCGATATCGTTAATCGGGTAAAGCGTGGGGAGAAGTTTTCGGCGTTTGACCTGGCGGTCTGGTATGACATTTCAATCAATGTAGCCTATCGAGATATTAAGGCCCTGAAAGACGAGGGATACATTTCATCTGATTGGGAATTTACGAGGAAGGAGAGATAGTATGTCGTTAGGTTCTTGTATCGTATGCGGTGATAAAGCTACTGCCGAGTACCCTTTATTGTCTGGCTCACCTCGGTTTTGTAGTTCCCATCACAATCAAAAAGATGCAGGTCCTTTTGGGTGTGACTTCTCGGGTCCGGACGACTTCGATATTCCTTTTGAAGAGTACGACCCTTTTGATACTTGGATGAAGAAGGGTGCACTTAATCGCTTTCGTGAGATATTCGTTTGGACTACTAAGGATGGACGAAAGTTACATGTAAAGGAGATTGAGGATAACCATCTTCTAAATATCGTTAACCTGTTAAAGAGACGACTAAATAGTATACCGGAGTTTGAAGCTGACCCTGAAGGACGTACAGTCACTACAGAGCGAGACCAAGAACGACTGTCGTTGATAATAGAGTTACTCGAGCAGGAACAGGAATCGAGAGGTGTAAAACATGGATAAGATAAAAGAGATATCGGAACAGTATCACGTCTTTGCAGAGTGTTCTGTTATGGAGGCTGATAAGGATGTCGATCGTGAACTGGCTTCCGATAAGCCTGATAAGCATCATAAGCATCGTGATAGTAGGGAAGTTGCGAGGAGTAAGCATCTCTTAGGTATGTTAGAGATGTACAGTGTCAGGTATGGCGACCCCGATACTCGGCGACGTGTTATGGATTTCTTGGAGAACCAGTTCTTTGGTAGTGTTCCTTTGAAGTTACGAACGAGTGATACTATCGGTCGCATAACATATGATGAGTGGTTGAAACTAAGGAAGAAGATAGTTGAGGGAGAGGCTCAGATATGACTTTTCAGTTATGTCCGGTCTGTAAGGAGAAGATGCTTACAGGTGGTCACGGAGCTGTATGTATTCTGAAGAGGCCTGTGGATTGGGTTAAGTACTATCGTACCCTTCATAAAATAGAGTTGGGTCGAATGGGTCGAGTGGAGTGTCTTGAAAAACTGGCTAACGTATGTTTAACGGAGGGTGTTGATGGACAAGTTTAACTGTATTCTCTTTGGTGAGAGTGGTGCTGGAAAGACTCCTTTTAGTGGAACTCTTCAAAGTTGCCCTAAGACAAGTCCGTGTCTTCTGTTAGATGTGGACATGGGTGCAATGAGTCTTGCAGGATTAAAGGAACAACCTAGTGTACTTCCTATAGACCGATGGTCTCAGATGAACATTGTATACGACCGTATACTAAAGAAGGAATGGGATAAGCTTGCGGAGTTTATAAGTAGAGAGACTGACAAGGATGTACCTACTCTAGAGTACAAGAGTATCGTTATAGACTCTGGTACTGAGCTTGAATATAAGCTACGTCAAGGTATTGTGGAGACTAACGAACGAGGTGACATGGAGATTCCTTCACAACCCGATTATCTACGTACTCAGGAACGTTTCAGGAAGATGTATAGACATTTCAGGGACCTTCCTCTATCACTCGTAATGACTGCAGGGGTTAGAGAGCTTAAAGAAGAGTCTACTGGTATTGTAAAACGGAGTCCAGACTTTCAGCCGGCTCTTACCCCCGACCTTGTTCGTATGACGGACTTGGTTATTTTTATGTCTGTTACAATGACTGGAGCAGGTTCAGCTGCTAAGTGGGAAAGACATTTGGTTACTAGTCTATCCCAGAGATTTATTGCTAGAGACCGTTCAGGTAAACTTCCCCCAACAATGACAGGTGATGCGTTCTATTGGGCTGATATACTTAAGAAGGTATTAGTCTAATGAACCTTAAAGATGTGGTCCACCCAGGGTTCTATAGTCCTGGTAAATATAGGAGTGAGGAGCTTCGCAAATGCAGTTCTTGGTTACGCAAAACGTCGCTGGGTAGCGTAGTAGGTGACTTAAGCGGCTGGATGAGGTTGTATCCAAGCCTTGAAAGAGGACGCTAGGGACTGTAAATACTAGTTAGAGGTGTCATATGGGCATACCAGTTTCATTTGCTGATGTTGAGTCTCGAGAATTCGAACCTTTACCCGTAGGGCGCTACCCGTCAATTTGTACTGTTCTTGAGTACGTTGCCGAGTCCGCAAGAAGCGGGGAACCGGCCTTAGCTTGGCAGTTTACTGTCCAAGGTGGCGAATACGACGGTCGTATTGGTTTCCTGAACACATCCCTCCAGGTTGGAGATGAAGAGGCCGGTAAGAAAGATGCTCGTTGGGCTACGCTGCGCGTACTTAAAGCACTCGGCTTTTCCGAGGAAGATATAAAGGCGCGTGAGTGGGACTTCGAGGATCCTGAAGTACTTGACGAAATCATCGGACGCGAGGGCGTCATTGTTATCGGTCACGAGATGTACGAGGGTGAAAAGCGCCAGCGTGTAAGGAGAGTTCTCCCTGCAAGTGGTGAAGTCACAGAGAAAGCACCCTTCTAGTTAAGAGGGCCTTGGGTGGGCCTCACTTAGCTAAGTAAGTAGGAGGTAGGAATGTCTGAAGTAACTCAGGAGTCTACAAGTAAATCTAAAGTAACAGCACCTATGATGGAAGCTGCTCTAAATACCTTAAAACAGTGGAATGTCAAAAACATGTCCCGGAAGATTGATAATAATGACCTTCTCTTTGAAATACTGGATGGAGCTCTTAAGGCCAGTAGTGCTTCGTTATCAGATAGTCATATAAAGACTGAGTCAGATTGGCGGGACTTTTTTAGTCGGTGTTTAGTTATTGTAACTGACCCTCTTATTGGACAACAGTTGTTCCGCAAAGGCCTGGAGTCAGTGGAAGGCTTTCAGAAATTAGTTGAGACCATTGCGAAGAACGGCAACATTATCATTCCTTTATCTGTATATCCCGGTATTGCCCTTTTTACCGATGTTCTTAATCCCCTTGAGGAGAAGCCAAAGACACCTAAGGGTAAGGCAAACGGTAAAGAATGACATCGTGGCAAGATATAGTTCTTATGGTAGGGGGTTTTGGGTTTAGTATTGCGTTAATACAGAGCGTTGTTAAGAAGGTAAAGATGCCTACATCAACTCCTTTATTAACAGTGATGATACTAATAAGCTACATTGTTGTGTATGCGTCGTACGGTCTGTGGCTAGGGGTTTTATCCCAAAGTATTGTTGCGGTATTATGGTTATACCTTTTGCGCGTTGCTATTCGGAAGGAAAAGAATGGAAGTTAGTTTATCAGAGACCTCTAAAGCGGCGAACTCGGGTAAGAGACTAAAGACAAGTGTATACGTCTCCGGTCGGGGTTCTACTCCTTACATTATTCCAAAGGAGGTTGAGTTCGATTGTAGTGGGACTAAGAAGTCTTGTCAACTTTGTGCGCTTGCGGAGGGTTCTAATCAGCTTAGGATAGTAGCGTCTAACCGTAATATACTTAGTCTCTTAGGTAAGGCGGATAGTACCGTAGTAAAGCATTTACGTTCTTGGGCGGGTGCTTGCGACGACGCTCATGTTCACATTATGAGTACGCAGAATGTAGAGGAGTTACGAGTTAGTCCTCGTTTGGAGACGTTTCTACCCTCCTCTGAGTATGTAACTAGAGAGTGTTACTTTCTAGGTCACGGTCTTCTTCCTAATCGTCCTTACGCTATTGAGTGCTTTTGTTATCCTGACCCTTCGAGCCAGAGGGCAATATTAGTATCTGACAAAGCAAAACCGCTTCGGGATATGTTAGAGACCTTCGACTTTAAGAAGTGTCGGGAGTCCCTAGAAATCTTTCGACAACACCCTAACGAACTTTTCGACTCGTTGTATGAAGACCTTGCATCTAATGTACATCATATTCTAGGGAGGCGTAGTCTACAGATATCTTTCGACCTGGCTTTTCATAGTGTACTCCAATTTAACTTTCAGGGAATTCAGCTACGAAGAGGTTGGGTTGAGGTCTTTATTTTGGGAGACAGCGGTCAGGGTAAGACTGAAATGAGTCTCTGTCTTCTCAACCACTATGGTTTAGGTGATAGAATTCAAGGAGAGGGTGCTAGTACTGCTGGTCTCATAGGTGGTTTAGAGAGAATGGGAGAACGGTGGATACTTATCTGGGGTAGAGTTCCTCAGATGGACAGGCGTCTTCTTATTATTGACGAGTTTTCAGGGATTAGTGAAGAGGATGTCGCAAAGTTGTCAGATATACGTTCTACGGGAATTGCCGAGATAACAAAAATTCGAACCGAACGTGCTAGTGCACGAACACGGTTAATAATGATGTCTAATACTCGTGATGGCCAACCCCTCTCATCCTATAACACAGGTGTCGAGGCTTTGAAGGGGGTATTTGGGCATGCTGAGGATGTTCGTCGTCTTGACTTTGCAATATGTGTTGCTACTGGGGAGTTGCCGACTGAGACGTTTAATGTTGTTCCAAAGGCTGTAGAGCATAAGTTTACGGACGTGTTATGTCGTAATCTCATTCTTTGGGCTTGGTCGAGAACTCCCGCAGATGTTATTATTCCTGATAGCGTTGCACAGTTAATACTTGACCGCTCATCTAACCTATCAGAAAGGTACAGTGCTTTCATTCCTCTTGTAGAGCCTGCTGATACTCGGTTAAAGATTGCACGACTTTCTGTGGCGTGTGCATGCAGGTGTTTTAGCTCTGACGAGGCTGGGAGTGTTATTGTCAAACCCGAACATGTCGAGTTTGTATATGAGTTCCTACGTAGTTGTTATGACTCTCCTTACATGGCCTACGATACTTATAGTGAACGAGCTCGTGCTGAGTCAGTGTTTACTGATGGAGAGTTCGAGAAGGCACTTGCAGACTTCCGACAGTTACCTCGGTATGTTGAGTGTGCGGATATCTTGTCGTCTGTAGGTAATCCGTTTCGTGGGTTTGAGTTAGGTGAGCAGTTAGGTATTGAGACTTGGGAAGTACGAGAGATAACTCGGTTCCTGTCACGTTATAAGATGATACAGACTTTACCTGCCGGGTATCGTAAGCTACCTAAGATGCAAGCATTCCTACGAGAGATTGGAAACATCCGGAAGGGGAGATTAAGAGATGAAGGTTAAAGTAAAAAAGGTTCTGGAAGAGCAGTCGATGGTAATCTTGAGTATCGATGGTGTAGATTGTACGTACCTTATTAACCGACCCGAGCCCTTAACTCATGTCGATGCACGACTGCTACAGTATACTATGGATTCTAGCTTTCTAAGGATAATGTCAGAGTCGGTATACACTACTAATTGGTTTACATCACTTTGTCGGCTCTTTACATTCTGGAGAGTGCCTACAAATGTCCTAATGATGCGTGAGGACGGTCAAGTTGTCAATATGACAGAGGGTAAGGCACACTCCTACTTTGGCTCTAAGGTCGTCGCCTTTATACAAAGTGTTGGAATACCTTTGGATGTAGAAGGTCAGGAGTGTTTAGTGCTAACTAAGAGTGACCTTGAGAAGATTGAGAAGGGACATCTTAAATAAATATGTTACAGGAGGGTTTGAAATGACTGGAGAACAGTTTCAAGTGTTATTGACCGGGTCGGAGGTGAAGAGTCTTGGTGAGAGTAGGTGGTTAAAAGCTCACAAGCGTCGTATAATCTCTTTTGGTATAGGAACGTTTGTGTGCATGGTTCTACTGCTCTTCCTTAATGGTCAAGTACTTTTCGCCTTGTGGGGTAATATCGCTTCTTATATTACCATGGGTCTACTTTTAGGGTTAATGGTCTCATGGCTTTGGTGGTTTGGAAGAAACATTACTCGTGCGGGTCGGACTTTTTTGCAAGAGGTGACTAAATGACTACGTTGAAAGATTCAAGTACCTTAACTCCGGATGCAGAAGTTGAGAAGCATTTTACACATCCTGAACCGGAACCCAAAAAATGTGTAGTACTTTTGTCCGGAGGGCTCGATTCTACTGTTTTACTGTACAGTTTAGTTGATAGGTTCGAGTGTTATCCTCTAACAATCTCCTACGGTCAAAGTCATTGTAAAGAGATTACGGCCGCACGTAATATCTGTGAGGCTCGAGACCATAACCTACTTCTCCGATGGAAGTACCTTAATTTGGATGTTCTAGGGACTCTCTTGCCAAGTTCCTTAACTGGTGTCGGTAAGATTCCTTATGGTCACTATGAGGAGAAGTCGATGAAGTCGACGGTCGTACCTAATCGTAACATGATTTTCTTGGCTATTGCAGCCGGTTATGCCGATGGTATCGGTGCGAAACACATTGCGTATGGTGCGCATATGGGTGATCATGCTATCTATCCAGACTGCCGGGAGGAGTTTGTACAGTCGTGTCGTATAACAATTATGTTAGGGACTGGGTGGAATAGTGATGGCGTAGAGTTACACACTCCTTTCAGCCGTATAACTAAAGCTGGTATTGTAGGTCGGGGACGAAGCTATAATGTTCCCTTTGACCTTACATGGTCTTGTTATGAGGGCGGAGACATCCATTGTGGGGTTTGTGGGACATGTATCGAGAGACGAGAGGCTTTTCAGTTAGCAGGGGTAAAAGATCCTACGAAGTACATTGCAGAGAAACTTAAGGAGGTTTAGCTAATGATAGTACATGACGAGGAAACACTCGAAGAGGCACTTGTTATGGTTGCACAAGGTCCTGTCCGTTATTCCGACAAGCATAACTATATTACTATATCGGACGCTGAAACGTTAAGCAGAAAAGTTACGTCGGCGCTTAATACTGGAGATATCGTAATTATAGTTCCTACAGGTCAAGAGGGGAGTATGGAGGACCATTCGCAATCTCTTTTCAAGATTCGTGCCCGACGTAAGCGTCAGGAGGCAAAGGATATTCGTAAGTGGGTAGCAGACCATCCAGAAATTAAGGAAGCTAAGTCGGACGAGGAAATAATCAAGATGTATCACAAGGCTCGGAAGGAAGATGTCCGGAGAGATAGCTCCTGAGATAACCTTAACACTTTAACAGTGCTGGTGTCCTAAAATATAGGTAAGCCGAATGTCTTCAGACAGTGGTTTAGGTGCAAGTTACCGAGCCAGCAATACCAGCTACCCGAAAGGGCGAAGAACAACCGAGTCGTGGAAGGTGTAAGTCTGAGATGGCTTATTAAGACTACTAGCTGGTGAGTATGGTGGGGTGATGCGCAAAGTCCGAAAGGGTGGTTTCCGTGGGACGCATAGTGGACGGTAATTCCAGCCTCATCATACGAAGACAAGAAAGGAGGATGGTTTATGTACAGTTTAAGAATTAAGACTCACTTTGATGCAGCCCACTATTTAGAGGATTACACAGGTAAGTGTCAAAGATTACATGGACATCGTTGGGATGTCGAAGTTTGTCTTGAAGGTAAGAAGCTTAGTGACCCTGGAAATATGCTAATTGACTTTGGCATCTTGAAGCAACTCGTACATGAGCGACTCGAAAATCTAGACCATTACTTGTTGAATGCGCAACTTGAAGAGCCTAATGTTACTGCAGAGTACTTAGCTAAGTGGCTGTTCGACGGTATTTGGGCTGACCTTACTCAGCTGTCTGATGAGCCTATTGGTGTAATGCTCTCAAGTGTATGTGTTTGGGAGAGTCCAGACTGTTGCGTCAAATATTCCTCGAATATGGGAAGTATAAACGATGTTTAAGGCTAAGTGTGCTAACTTCATGGACCAAGATGCGATTGACGACATCTTGCGGAGACGCAACGAGGGCATGATGGAACTAGACCGTCGATCAGGAGTTGAGAATCCGGAACCGATGTATACTCTTCATCGAAATGTCTGTCATGAATGTTACTATGGTATTTTGGGTATCGAGCTAAGTGATACCATCAATATGATGAACATGCTAACCGGAACACATATAAAGCGTGCATGCTATGGGGAGCCTGTTAAGGAGAGTGTAAGTGAGTAAAGAACCTACCTCTGCTAAGGCAACCCGTCCTACAGTTTTAGTAGGTGTAACTGTTAAGGTTCGTACATCCTGTGGGAACATGTATGTTCAGATGAACTGGTATAAGGGCAAATTATTTGAGGTCTTTGCTACTTTAGGTCATAGTGGTGGTTGTGCTGCATGTCAGTCAGAGGCTCTAACACGAAGTATTACACTTGGTCTCCGATATGGTCTACCTTACGAAGAGTACTTTAGCGAGCTTCGGGGGATTCAGTGTCCTATGCCCATTGCCTTTCCTAAGAAGGACAGGATTCTGAGTTGTCCTGATGCCATAGGTAAAGCCTTATCAGAATATGGTAAGTTAACTATAGATGAGTTAATTGGGGTACTTCACGAAGCTAATGGTGGAAGTAACCCAATGAAGTCACCCGAACAAGCTGAGATAGATGACGAGTCAGAAGCTATGGCTAA
>Ga0307379_10006510_pt1 | contig 16021 bp, 14 predicted proteins | sample UN2MG_FD_202237 | JGI IMG/M metagenome (GOLD analysis project Ga0307379, IMG submission 202237) | Soil microbial communities from Risofladan, Vaasa, Finland - UN-2 | ecosystem: Environmental > Terrestrial > Soil > Coastal area > Acid sulfate soil | place: Finland: Risofladan, Vaasa | collected... | reverse complement strand
TCGCCGTCTCCACCTTCACCTCCCACCGCCGGCCGGCGCTGCGTCTCGTGCCGCCGCCGCAGGGCCGTCCGCATTACCGGCTGCGGCGACTCGTGGTGCTGCTGGCACTCGGCCTGGTGCTCGCCGCAGGTGCACTCGTGGCCGACGCCGCCTTCGGCGCCTTGTCCGTCACTCCTCAGGGTGCCGCCCGGTCCGCCGGAGCCGATTCCGGCACAGTCGGCGAGGTTCACGTGGTGCAGCCCGGCGACACGATGTGGAGCATCGCGTCCGAGATCGACCCGACGACCGACCCGAGGTCGATGGTCGATCAACTCGTCGACCTCAACGGCTCGGCGTCGATCCAGGTCGGCCAGCGGGTCGTCCTGCCCTGACTCGGGCCGATACCGTTTCGGGAGTGCGATGCCCGGCGTGCGGAGACGACGACGACAAGGTCGTCGATTCACGCGCGTCCGACGACGCCACGGCGATCCGTCGCCGTCGAGAGTGTTTGTCCTGTCGACGCCGCTTCACGACCTTCGAGCGCATCGAAGAGGCGCCGCTGACGATCCTCAAGCGGGGCGGCGTGGTCCAGCCATTCGACCGTCAGAAGGTCGAGGTCGGCGTGTCGCTTGCTGCGAAGGGCCGAAGCATCGACGGCGCCGCAGTCGAACAACTCGTCGATCAGGTCGAAGAGGAACTCCGGCTGAGTGGGGGAGAGGTCCCGAGCGAGGCAGTCGGCCGCGCCGTGCTCGAGCGTCTCGCCGACCTCGACGGCGTGGCCGCGTTGCGATTCGCGAGCGTCTACAAGGGCTTCGATGACATCTCCGACTTCACCGACGAGATCAACGAGTTGGCGAAGCGTACGGCCCCCAAGTCCTGACCCGAAGCGCGGCACGGCCGCTACGGTCGCGCCGTGCGACGACTTTTCCCGGGTCGGTTCGCAGCAGTCGATCCCGTAGAGATCTACGCCGCGGCCGAGCGACAGGTTCCTGCCGACCGTCCGTGGATCCTGCTCAACATGGTGGCCTCGATCGACGGGGCGACGGCGGTCGATGGCGTCAGCGGGGGCCTCGGCGGTGCCGGTGATCGCGCGACGTTTCGTGCCATTCGCGGGGTCCCCGACGTGATCGTCGCCGCCGCAGGGACGGTTCGGGCCGAGGCCTATGGCGCGCCGAACCCGAGCGAGCGGATCCGGGCCATGCGGCACGATCGCGGCCAGGCCGAGGCACCGAGGCTCGCGGTGTTGACCCGGTCGATCGACCTCGACCTGTCGAGCCCGTTGTTCACCGAGGCGGAGCGCGCACCGCTCGTGATCACCACCGAGACCGCTGACCGGGACCGCCTCGCCGCGGTCGTTGCCGCCGGCGCCGAGGTCATCGCCGCCGGCAGCGGTGATGTCGACCTCGCTGAGGCGTTCGGAGCGCTGCGACGGAGTGGCGTGGGCATCGTTCTGGTCGAGGGCGGCCCGAGCCTCAACGGCCAGTTGGTGGCCGCCGGACTCGTCGACGAGGTCTGCATCACGGTGGCACCCACGTTGGTCGGCGGCGACGCCGCCCGCCTGGCACACGGCGAGACGGCGGCCCCCTCCTCGTTCGAACTCGCGCACGTGCTCGAGCTCGACGGAGAGCTGTGCTGTCGCTACATCCGAGCGACGTCGGAGCCCGGGTGACACGATGAGGCGATGACCGACACCGCTGCGCCCAACCAACGCTCGGCCTTCAGGACCTGTCCGCTGTGCGAGGCGGGGTGCGGGCTCGAGATCGAACTGGTCGACGAGGTGGTGCGGCGGATCCGAGGTGACCAGCTCGACGTGTTCAGCCACGGGTTCATCTGCCCGAAGGGCTCGACCCTGAGGCAACTGCACGCCGACCCGGACCGGATCACCCGACCGTTGGTGAAACGCGACGGCGAGTTCGTCGAGGTGACGTGGGACGAGGCGTTCGCTGCGATCGAGTCCGGGCTGATGCCGCTGCTCGAGGCACACGGACGAGATGCCGCCGCCGTGTACGTCGGCAACCCCAACGCTCACAACCTCGCCGGGTTGCTCTACAACCGGGCACTCATCAAGGGCCTCGGGTCGTCGAACCTCTTCTCGGCCAGCACCGTCGACCAGCGGCCGAAGGAGATCTCGGCCGGATTGATGTTCGGAAACGTGCTCACCCTGCCGGTGCCTGACATCGACCGCACCGATCATCTCATCGTCCTCGGCGCCAACCCCGTCGCGTCGAACGGCAGCCTCGCAACCGCCCCCGACTGGCCCGGACGCATCGACGCTCTCCTGGCACGGGGTGGCACGCTCGTGGTCGTCGATCCGAGGCGGAGCGAGACCGCCGAGCTGGCGACCGAGCATCTGGCGATTCGCCCGGCCGGCGACGCCTTCTTCCTCGCGTCGCTGTTGCATGTGCTGGTCGCCGAGGGACGTGTCGACCTGGGTACGGCCGAGCCCTACGTGCGGGGGGTCGACGAGCTCGCCCGGGTCGTGGACGGCTTCTCGCCCGAGGCGACCTCGGCAGTCACCGGGCTCGACCCCGACGTCGTGACCCGCATCGCTCGCGAGCTCGCCGATGCTCCCACGGCATGTGTGTACGGGCGCATCGGGACGACCACCACCGAGTACGGAACGGTGGCCTCGTGGCTGGTCGACGTGGTCAACCTCGTGACCGGCAACCTCGACCGCCCCGGCGGAGCGATGTTCACGAAGGCCGCGGTGGGTGCCGCGAACACCCGAGGACCCGGTCGCTACGGACGGGGCCTGAAGCTGCACCGCAGGACCACCCGGGTGCGCGGGCTCCCCGAGACGTTGGGTGAGTACCCCGTCGTGGCGCTCGCCGAGGAGATCGACACGCCGGGCGACGATCGCGTTCGGGCGTTCGTGTGCGTGGCGGGGAATCCTGTGCTCTCGACACCGAACAGCGAGCGGCTGGATGCGGCGCTGGCGAGCCTCGACTTCATGGTCGCAGTCGACATCTACGTCAACGAGACGACCCGCCACGCCGACGTGATCCTGCCGTCACCGAGCGCGCTTCAGAAGGGGCACTACGACATCGCCCTGCTCCAACTGGCATTGCGCAATGTCGCCAACTACAGCCCGCCGGTGCTTCCGCTCGAGGATGGCCAGCTCGACGAGTGGGAGGTCTTTGCCCGACTCGCCCTGCTGTTCCAGGGGTTCGGCCCCGACGGAGACCCTGGGATCGTCGACGACGCCATGGTCGCCGCCATGGTCGAACGTGGCGTCGCCGACGAGCATTCGCCGGTGTACGGCCGCGAGGCCGAGGTGATCCTCGATGAGCTGTCGGTCCGTCGCGGGCCCGAACGCATCCTCGACTTCATGGTGCGGACCGGTCCGTACGGCGACGGCTTCGGCGCCCGCCCCGATGGGCTGACCCTCGACGTCCTGCTCAGCCATCCCCATGGCATCGATCTCGGTCCGCTCGAGCCACGACTGCCCGAGGCGCTCCGTTCACCCGACGGCATGATCGACCTCGCCCCCGAAGTCCTCATGACCGATCTCGGCAGGTTGCGTGATCGCCTCGCAGACGCCGTGGCCCAGCCATTCGTTCTCGTCGGTCGTCGTCACGTGCGGTCGAACAACTCGTGGATGCACAACGTCGAGGTCCTGGTGAAGGGTCGTCCGCGCTGCACGCTCCAGATCCACCCCGACGACGCTGCCGAGCTCGGGATCGACACCGGCGACCCGGTCCAGGTCGAATCGAGGGTCGGGTCGCTCACGGCACCGGCCGAGGTCACCGACGCCATCGTTCCGGGGGTGGTGAGCCTGCCGCACGGCTGGGGGCACGCAGCGCCGGGAGCGCGGCTGTCGGTCGCGGCCGAGTACGCCGGGGTGAACTCCAACCTCCTCTCCGACGATCAGCAGTTCGATCCGATCTCGGGGACGGCGGCCCTCAACGGCATCCCGGTCGCGCTCTCGGCCGGCTGAGGCGGGACGGTCCACAGGGCTGTGCACAACCCACCTGCTGTCCACCGGAAATCCACTCGAAATACACAGGGTCATCCTCTGGCGATCCACAGGCGAACTTGTCTACGTTCGACCCTCGTGGCAATGGCTGGCGGAACCGAGGGAGCGGCATAGTCCGGAAGTGGTTCCGAAGGTCTGTGGTGGGCTGAACCGATCCAATGAGGATTCGTGTGCTCGTGCATTTCGGGTGCGAGTTTTCGCGAACCCCCTCTGACCTGCTCGTTCGTGTTCCGTCAGCCGTTGACACGGGTGTAATTTCAATGCTGTAATGCATCCCACATCTTGTGGTGGGGGACCGTGGACCATCGCGGCAACCACAAGACCTTGTGGATTCGCTCGAATCTGCGCCCCCGACCGACGGCACCCACGACACGAACAGAGGCATCACATGGCCATCGCACCCTCCCAGGCCGGCATCGGCATCCGCCGCCACTTCACCACCGACGGCGTCCATCCCTACGACGAGCTCGACTGGGAGCACCGCGATGCGCGCATCACCAACTACCGCGACGGGTCGGTCGCCTTCGAGCAGTTGGGCGTCGAGTTCCCCACCGCCTGGTCGCTCAACGCCACCAACATCGTGGCCCAGAAGTACTTCCGTGGCACGCCCGGCACCGACGAACGCGAGCACTCGTTGAAGCAGGTCGTCGACCGCGTCTGCGACACGATCACCGAGTGGGGGGTCAGCGGCGGCTACTTCGTCGACGAATCCGAGGCCGAGACGTTCCGGTCCGAGCTCAAGCACCTGATGGTCACCCAGAAGGCAGCCTTCAACTCACCGGTCTGGTTCAACATCGGTGTCCCCGGTGTGCCGCAGCAGGCAAGTGCGTGCTTCATCCTCTCGGTCGACGACGCCATGGACTCGATCCTGAACTGGTACGCCGAAGAGGGGACCATCTTCAAGGGAGGGTCGGGCGCAGGGGTCAACCTCTCGCGCATCCGCTCTTCCAAGGAGCTCCTCAAGGGCGGCGGCACCGCATCGGGACCGGTCAGCTTCATGCGGGGCGCCGACGCGAGCGCGGGCACCATCAAGTCGGGCGGCAAGACCAGGCGCGCCGCCAAGATGGTCATTCTCGACGTCGATCATCCCGACATCGAAGAGTTCATCTGGTGCAAGAGCCGTGAGGAGAAGAAGATCCGGGTCCTCGAGGCAGCCGGCTTCGACATGAGTCTCGACGGTGCCGACATGGCGTCGGTCCAGTACCAGAACGCCAACAACTCGGTGCGCGTCACCGACGAGTTCATGCAGGCGGTCGTCGACGACGCCGACTGGAATCTCATCGCCCGCACCACGGGCGACACGGTCAAGACCGTCCGGGCCCGCGACCTCATGCGCCAGCTGTCGCAGGCCACCTGGGAGTGTGCCGATCCGGGCATGCAGTTCGACTCGACGATCAACCGGTGGCACACCTCTGCCAACACCGGCCGGATCAACGGTTCGAACCCGTGCTCGGAGTACATGCACCTCGACAACTCGGCGTGCAACCTGGCCTCCATCAACCTGCTCAAGTTCCTGGGCACCGACGGCACCTTCGACACCGAGGGGTTCAAGCACGCCGTCGAGGTCGTCTTCACGGGCCAGGAGATCCTCGTGGGCCGGGCCGACTACCCGACCGAGCCCATCGGCGAGACCTCGCGTCGGTTCCGCCAGCTCGGGATCGGCTACGCCAACCTCGGCGCCACCCTGATGGCGCTCGGTCTGCCCTACGACAGCGACGAGGGTCGCGCCTACGCGGCCGCCATCACCTCGCTCTTGACCGGACACTCCTACCTGACGTCGGCCAAGACCGCTTCGCGGATGGGGCCGTTCGCCGGATTCGCCGAGAACCGCGAGCACATGCTGCGGGTGCTCGGTCAGCACCAGGCCGCCGCGTCGGAGATCGACGAAGAGCACGTGCCGGCCGATCTGATGAGCGAGGCCCGTCGTTGTTGGGACGAGGCCACCGAACTCGCCGGGACCGTCGGCGTGCGCAACAGCCAGGCGAGCGTTTTGGCGCCGACCGGCACCATCGGGCTGATGATGGACTGCGACACCACCGGCGTCGAGCCCGACCTCGGGCTCTGCAAGGTCAAGACCCTCGTCGGCGGAGGCACGATGCAGATCGTCAACCAGACCGTCCCGCGTGCACTGCGCAACCTCGGGTACGACGACGCGCAGATCGCCCAGATCATCGCCTACATCGACGAGCACAAGACGATCCTCGGGGCGCCCGATCTGGCCGCTGAGCACGTTGCGGTGTTCGCCTGCTCGATGGGCGACAACGTCATCCACTACTCGGGCCACGTGCGGATGATGGGGGCGGTGCAGCCATTCATCTCGGGTGCGATCTCCAAGACCGTCAACATGCCCGAGGACGTCTCGGTCGAAGACGTCGAGCAGCTCCACATGGACGCATGGAAGCTCGGCGTCAAGGCCGTGGCCATCTATCGCGACAACTGCAAGGTGGGTCAGCCCCTCGCGACCGCCAAGACCGACGCCCAGGAAGCCGCGATCGCCGCCGCCGCTGCGGGTGGGGCGTCACCGGTCGAGATCGTCGAGAAGATCGTCGAGAAGATCGTGGTCAAGGAGCCGACCCGCCAGAAGCTGCCCCGCAATCGCACCAGCCGGACCTTCGAGTTCCGGGTGGCCGACTGCAAGGGCTTCGTCACCGTCGGCCAGTACGAAGACGGTCGTCCCGGCGAGATCTGGATGAACGTGTCGAAGCAGGGTTCGACCCTGGCAGGGATCATGGACGCCTTCGCCATCTCGGTCAGCTACGGCCTCCAGTTCGGCGTTCCGCTGCGGGCCTACGTCGAGACCTTCACCAACCTGCGTTTCGAGCCGGCGGGCATGACCGACGATCCTGACATCCGCTTCGCCAGCAGCATCATCGACTACATCTTCCGCCGCCTGGCGGTCGACTACCTCAGCTACGAGGAGCGGGCCGAGCTGAACATCCTCACCATCGACGAGCGAAGCCAGCCCACGCTCCCTGGCGTCGAGGAGTCGGCGTCGCAGGATCGCCAGGGCAGCGAGATCCCGTCGGACCCCAAGAGCATCCCTTCGGCCACGACCCTGATCGATCGCGTGGACCAGACGCCGTCGGCGCCCGTCGCTCCCGCACCGGTCGCGTCGCCCCAGCCGGCCAGGGCCGTCGATGCACCGATGTGCATGACGTGTGGTGTGCAGATGATGCGGGCCGGCAGCTGCCACGCCTGTCCCACCTGTGGGAGCACCAGCGGCTGCAGCTGACCTCGCCCAACGGCGGACTTCGGGATTCAGCTGGCGAGGCCCTCGTCGACCCAGTGAAGGTGCATCTTCTCGTGGCCTGCGTTGGCCATGAGCACGCCTCCGATGCTGCCATCGCCCCAGGGGGCGCCGGGGATCGACTGAGTGAGCTGGCTGTCATCGAGGGTCTCGATGAACGACACCGTGGCGGTCCGAGCCTCGGCGAGCTCGTCGAGGAGTTCGCCGACCGATTTCGCAGCGAGGCCTCGGACGTGGGCCTCGTTGTCGTCGTGCACCTGTTTGATCACGTCGGCCGGTTCGGTGGCGCCGAAGTCGAGCGGCTTGTCGTGGCCTTCGACGGTTCGCTTCGCCATGGCGAGGAACGCCTCCTCGATGCGCAGCAGGTGGGCGAGATGGTCCTTGGGAGTCCAAGGCGACCCGTCCTCGGACTCCGACTCGGTGCACGGCCGATCGACCTCGTCGGGCCCGAACGCTCGGTAGCGTCGCTCGAGTTCTTCGCGCTCGGAGGCGAGAACGGACAGGATCTTGGTGCGGCCGGCCATGAACGAGGTTACGCAACCGACGACTGCAACGGGTTCGACTCGGGCGGAGCCGACTATTCGAATCGGGCGAGTGAGGTGTGGAGTGCCGGTCCGATGGCCAACGCGTACAACACGGTCACGATGCCGACGTCACCTCCGAGGAGCCAGCCGACCCCCACGTTGGTGACTTCGATGCCGATGCGAATCGACCGCACCGACCAGCCGCGGTGATCTCGGACCGAGAGCATGAAGAGTTCGATCGGTCCTTCGCCTGCCTCGCTCACGATCGTGCCGGTGATGCCGATGAGGGTTGCGACTGCGCCGAAGAACGCCATCACGATCTGAACCCGGAGCGTCTGTGGCGTGGTGAAGGTGGCGAGGGCCACGTTCACCGAGATCCCGACCACGACGAGCGCAACGATGGTGCCGACCGACGGGCGTCGTCCGAGCACGATGGCCATGACGGTGAGGCCCGCGCCGCAGGCCATCAGCGAGACGCCGACCGAGATCCCGAAGAACGCTGCGACCCCCGTGGTCAGCACGTCGTAGGGGGCGACGCCGAGTTCGGCGTCGATCAGGGCCGCCACGCCGATCCCGAGGACGACGCCCGAGACGATGTGGATTCCGAATCGAGCAGGCCACGAAGAGCGCATCGTCACCGACGACCGCGAAGCTGGGCCCTTGGGAGGTGATCAGTCAGCGGCGTGGGCTTCGAGATCGGCCAGGCTGCACCACTCGAGGGTCTGGATGTGGGTGGCGTCGAGTCGGACCATCGGTGCCCGACCAGCCTCGAATGCCTCCTGCCAGCGTGGGGCGCACAGGCACCAGTGGTCGCCCTCACGAAGGCCGGCGAACCCGTGCTGGGGCATCGGTGTCGAGAGGTCGTTGCCATGGTCGGCGGAGTAACCGAGGAAGTCGTCGGTGACGATCGCGCACACAGTGTGCACGCCGTGGTCACCGGCACCGGTGTTGCAGCACCCGTCGCGGTAGAAGCCGGTCATCGGGTCCGATGAGCACGCCTCGAGTTCAGTCCCTCGCACGTTGTTGGCCATGGGTCCAGTCTGACCCAGGGTCAGAGACGATGCCTGCAGCCCCACTGGCTCCAGGTCTGACCGCTGCGGTCGAACAGCCACTTCGCATAGGTGGTGTTTGCCCTGGCGTCGTAGCGGCCGCTCGACCAACTGGTGCCCGTGACCGCCTCGAACTGCGATGCGTGGCCGGTGCCGATCTGGAAGAGGCCGTAGTAGCCGGCGGGGTTGGTGGCTCCGGGGTTGAGGCCCGACTCGCAGCTGGCGATCACGAGCGCATCGTTGGCGTGCGGACCGAAGATCTCACCGATGATCGACGCCGGGTCGCCGCTCGAGGCCGGCGGGGGCGGTGGCGGGGGCGCCGTGGTCGTCGTGGTCGGTGCTGCGGTGGGCGGCGGGGCGACCGGTGCCGGTTCCGGGTCCCGGGTTGCCTCTTCCGCAGCGGTGGCTTCCGGTGCGTCCTCGGTGGTCGAGGTCGTGGGCTCGGTCGTCGACGTCGTTGTTTCGGCGGGTTCGGTCGTCGAGGTCGTTGCTTCGGCCGTGTCGGCTGGCGCAGTCTCGGTGGTCGACGTCGACGGCATCGACGCCGTGGCATGGGCCACCGGGGGAAGCGCTGCCGAGGCGATCACATCGGCGCTCGCTTCCTGTCGTGACGGCAGGGCGAGAAGGACGGCAGCCAGAAGGACCACCGACAGGATGGCCAGGGTCGCGCGGCGTCGACTGGGCGTCACCTGAGATGACGACAAATGCGGCGGTTCCGACACGTTTGACACGAAACCGCAACACTAGTGGGCACCGGACCGCAGTCAAACCCGACGTACGGGGTTCCCTCGGCCCGGCGGCGATCCTGGGCGCACTGCAGTTGCTCCGCGGACGGTGGTGAACAGGTCGGGAAACACCCGGGCGACCTTGGCGGTCAGGTAGTCGCCGTACACGCCGTCGAGACCCGGGACCTCCGCGTCCCAGTTCGGGTCGAAGAAGAAGGGGAACGACAGGCGTCCCACCGCTGCGCCCCCCAGCGGCGGTCGGACCCGGTGCGGTGTCGACCGATACCGCCCGCCACTGATTCGTTCGAGCATGTCGCCGAGGTTGCACACGAACGTGCCGGGGACCGGGGCAGCTTCGATCCATCCGTCGGGTGTGCGAACCTCGAGACCACCCGTGGCGTCTTGTCTGAGCAGGGTGAGGAGCCCGTAGTCGGTGTGCTCGGCGACGCCCCAGGCACCGTCGGCGGAATCGACCATCGGGTAGTGGAAGATCCGAAACAGCACCGTCGGATCCGAGGCCATGCCCCGCCGGAAGTGGTCGGCCTCCAGGTCGAGCCCGACCGCGATGCCGCGGAGGAGATCGTGCCCGAGATCGGTCATCGCGTCGATGAATCTCAACACGAGATCGCGTAGTTCGGGCACCTGCGTCGGGAACGGATTGGGACCATGGAGCGGCACACCGGCGGCCACCCTGGGGTCGGCCCCGGTCCGCTCGGCACCGAAGTACAGGCCCTCCTTACGGTCTGGGACCCCCGAGGTCAGCTCGCCACCCACCGGGAACCATCCGCGCCACGACGGACCGCTACGCGCCATCTCGACGTCGCGTTTGATCGCATCGGGCAGCGCGAAGAACCGTCGAGCTGCGTCGTCGAGATCGGCGAGGAGGGCCTCGTCGATGCCGTGGCCCTCGATGACGAAGAAACCCACCTCGCGGCATGCGCGATCGATCTGTGTCGCCACTGCGGCCACTGCGGCCGCCGCGCCGGAGCGCTGCGCTCGAAGCGCCGAGACGTCGATGACGCGAAGGTGATCCACCACCGAGGACGGTAGAGCATGCGCCGTTCGTAGAATCGCCTTGCGATGACCACTGGGCTTCCCATCGAAGACGTCATCGACGACATCGGCAGTGCGCTCGCCGGGCCCGGGGTCGCCGTGGTGGTGGCGGCGCCGGGCGCCGGAAAGACCACCGTGGTCCCGCTGCGCCTGCTCGGCGCGCCCTGGCGCTCCGACGGGCGGATCCTCGTGCTCGAGCCCCGACGGGTCGCCACCCGCGCCGCAGCTCGCCGCATGGCCGACCTGCTCGGGGAGGCGGTCGGTCAGACCGTCGGCTTCGTCACCCGGGACGATCGGTCGGTCTCGGCAGCGACGCGGGTCGAGGTGATCACCGATGGCATCCTCACCCGGCGCCTGCAGCAGGATCCCGAACTGTCGGGCGTGTCGGCGGTGATCTTCGACGAGTTCCACGAGCGGCGGCTCCAGTCCGACCTCGGGCTCGCGCTGGCGCTCGACGTACGCCGATCGATTCGTCCCGATCTCCGCATCCTCGTGATGTCGGCGACCATCGACTTCGAGCGGATTGCGGCCTTGATCGGTGACGACGGCCCCGCGCCGGTCGTCGAAGCCTCCGGTCGACAGTTCGAGGTCGAGGTCCGCTGGCGACCGAATGACATCATCGTCGGACGACGCCGCGGCCGGGCGCTCGCCGCGCCCGTTGCGTCGGCGGTCGCCGAGGCGCTGGCGTCGACCGACGGCGACGTGCTGGCGTTCCTGCCGGGGATGGGCGAGATCCGTGCGACCGCCGAGGCCGTGGGCCGCGAAGTGGCCGGTGGCGTCGACGTGCGCATTCTGCACGGGTCGCTTTCCTCGGCCGAACAGGACGCCGCCATTTCCCCGTCGCCCCCGCGTCGTCGAAAGGTCGTTCTGTCGACCGACGTGGCCGAGACCAGCCTCACGGTCGAGGGCGTCACGGCCATCGTCGATGGTGGCATGCAGCGTCGGCCCGAATTCGATCTCCGTTCCGGGCTGACTCGACTCGTCACGGTGTCCGCGTCGCGGGCATCGGCCACCCAGCGCGCCGGCCGCGCCGGTCGACTCGCGCCCGGCGTCGCCATTCGGCTGTGGTCGCAGGCAGAGCATCATCTCCGCCCTGCGCATGGCCAGCCCGAGATCGCACAGGTCGACGTGGCTGGTCTGCTGCTCGAGGTCCTGCTGTGGGGCGCGGCGATCGACGACCTCGCTCTGCTCGACCCACCGAGCGCCGACGCTTGCGACGAAGCGATGCGCCTGCTGGGCATGCTCGGGGCTGTCGACTCCGGCAGCCGCCTGACCGAGCTGGGACGGTCGATGGCCGCGCTTCCCCTCCAGCCTCGCACTGCGGCCGTGCTGTTGGCAGCCGACGCGTCGTCCAGCAGGCGGGCCGCGCTCATTGCTGCGCTCCTCGAAGAGGGTGACGTGTTGCGCGGCCGCCCCGGCTCGGTCGAGTCGGACCTCGACCTCCGTCTCAACCTGCTCGAGAACCGCGCGCGCCAGCATCCCGACGCGTCCGGCCCCCGCCTCGACCAGGTGCGACGCCGAGCGCGTGAGATCCACCGCCGTGTCCCACCCGACCACGCTCCGGGCACTGCGTCGACGTCGGCGCGGTTGCTCGCCGCCGGATATCCCGATCGCATCGCCCAGCGACGGCTGGGTCAACGAGGCCGCTTCCTGCTGCGGAACGGTGCAGGAGCTTCGGTCTCCGCGCACGATCCACTGGCAGACGCCGAGTACTGCGTCGTCGCCGACCTCGACGGCGCCGACGGCGACGCCCGGATCCGGCTGGCGGCGGGGATGGTCGAGGCGGATGTGCTCGCGGCATGGAGCACCGACGTCGACTTCGTCGAGCGCCTGATCTGGGACGTCGATCGCAACGATCTGTTCCTCCGCACCGAGCGGCGTCTCGGTGCCATCATCTGTTCGTCCGCCGACCGTCGACCCCCTCAGGGCCCCGAAACGCTCGAGGCCCTGACCCGGGCCGTCGGGGAACACGGGATCGGCCTGCTGCGCCCCTCGGCCGGCGCGAGGCGGCTCCAGGATCGGCTGATGTTCCTGCATCGCACGATGGGCGGCGATTGGCCCGATGTCGGGGACGAGGCCATCACACGACGGCGAGACGTGTGGATGCCGCAGTTCGCCCAGGCCGCGTGCCGGCGAAGCGATCTCGAGCGCATCGACGTCGAAGGGGTGCTCAGGGCACAGCTCCTCGCACACCATCACCGTGCGCTCGACCGCCTCGCACCCGCTTCCATCGATCTCCCCAGCGGGAGACGTGCGGTGGTCGGCTACGACGCCGAGCAGGGTCCACGGGTGGAGGCCAAGGTGCAGGAGGTCTTCGGTCTGCACACCACGCCGACGGTCGCCGACGGCGCGGTGCCACTGCTGTTCGACCTGCGTTCACCGGCCGGCCGAACGCTCCAGCTCACCAGTGATCTGGCGGGATTCTGGGGCGGGAGCTGGCACGACGTGCGCAAGGAGATGGCGGGTCGCTATCCCAAACACGCCTGGCCGGCAGATCCGACTGGCTGAGGCCGGACGCGACAAACCGGCACCTGACCATCCAGAGGATGGCCCGGTACCGGTTCGTGGCGAAACGTGCCTCTGGTGCTACTTGTTGACGGCGTCCTTGAAGGACTTGCCGACCTTGACCTTGGGCACGGTGGCCGCAGCGATCTGGATCTCGGCACCCGTCTGTGGGTTCCGTCCCGTACGAGCCTTGCGCTGTGCCTGCTCGAAGGTGAGGAACCCGGGCAACTGGACCTTGGTGCCTGCGGCGACCGACGAGACGACGGTCGACTCGAAGGCGCTCAGGACCTCGTTCACCGTCGACTGGGACTGCCCAGTCGATTCGGCGATGCTGGATACGAGTTCGGACTTGTTCATGGTAGGAAAACCTCCCGGTTCAGGGTCGAGAACGACGCTACACGGGGGTTTCCGGCATTTCGCGGACCCTTGCACCGGGCATCGCTACCCTCGGATCACCGTGTCTCCGCCGCCGACTCACCCGCTCGCCCCGCTCGGGTGGGACACGCGGGTCGCCGAGGCCGTCGAGGGGTTCGCCGAGCCCGGTCGGGTGGTCCGTGTCGAGTATGGCGCCGTCGTCGTCGGTACTTCCGCCCGGGAGGTCGTGGCCGACTGGACGGCGAAGGCGGCGCGCGCCGCAGGCATCGATGCCTCGCCGGTGGTGGGCGACTGGGTCGACATCGCCGAGACGGCCGATGAGGGCGTCGTCGTGGTCGCTCGCGCGGAGCGCTGGTCGAGCCTGGTCCGTCACGACCCCGCCGACGACCATGCCGAACAGGTCCTGGCAGCCAACGTCGACGTGATCTTCGTGGTGTCTGCAGCCGACCGCCCGCTCAACGTCCGGCGGCTCGACCGCATGCTCGCCCTGGCGTGGGGGAGCGGTGCCCAGCCGGTGCTGGTACTCACCAAGGTCGATCTGGCCGATGAGGTCGAGCGCGACCTCGCAGCCGAGGTGGCGGGTCGAGCGCGGGTCGTCGAGGCCAACGGTGTGACCGGTGAGGGCATGGCATCGCTCCGCTCAGCCCTGGGCTCGGGCACGGCGGTGTTCCTGGGTCCCTCGGGGGTCGGGAAGTCGACGCTGGTCAACGCGCTGTGCGCGACTGAGGTGATGGCGACCGCCGACGTGCGCGATCGAGATGGCAAGGGCCGGCACACGACGACCACCCGTGAGCTGTGGCCCGTGCCCGGCGGCGGCGTGGTCATCGACACCCCGGGCATTCGAGGCGTGCAGCTGTGGGATCCCGAGTCCGGCGTCGACGCGCACTTCAGCGACCTCGCGGAGCTGGCCCAGCAGTGTCGGTTCCGGGACTGCGCCCACGGCGGCGAGCCAGGGTGCGCCGTCGCCGACGCGATCGCCACCGGCACGCTCAGCCGCGACCGCGTGGGCCGGTGGTTGGAGCTTCGCGTCGAGTCCGATGGCTGGGCCGAGCGGCAGGTCGAGCACGATCGCGCGCAACGGCGTGACGGAAGACCGAGACGAAAGTGAGAATAACCGGGCTCGGTGCGGGGATTCGGCCCGTCATCGGATAGGGAGGAGGGACATGCCGCTCATCGACGTCGAAGCAACCCAACTCAACGTGATCGATCAGGGGTCCGGGGAGGCGGTGCTGCTGTTGCCCGCCTTTCCTTTCGGCTCGGCGATGTGGAGCTACCAGATCGAGGCGCTGGCGCCGAAGTACCGAGTCATCGCTCCCGACCTCCCTGGGTTCGGGCAGTCGCCACCCATGGCGGACCCGTCCACGGCGTCGTTGTCCGGATGGGCCGAGCTGCTCGCCCAGCTCATCATCCAGCTCGACCTCGGTCGGGTGCACGTCGTCGGGCTCTCGATGGGCGGCTACCTGGCGATGGAATTTCTCCGTGGCCATGCCGACCTGGCCGGCTCGGTCGTGCTGGCCGACACCCGACCCAGGTCCGACGACTCCGACGTCTGGCAGCGCCGCACGGACGAGCAGGCACAGATCCGGGCCGGGGATCCGCTCGAGAACCTCGCCAAGCCGCTGTCCGAACGTCTGTTGTCCCAAGGTTCGCTGGCAAGGCCCGAGCTGGTCGAGTACGTCCGACAACTCATGGTCGCCAACCACCCCGATGGCTGGATCGCGGCTCTCGAGGCCATGAAGAACCGCTCCGACTCGCTCGGCACGCTCAAGTCGCTCGATCTGCCGACCCTGGTGATCGTCGGCCAGCGCGACCGGGTCACCCCGCTGGTCGAGGCCCGTCTCATCCAGTCGCTCGTCACCGACGCCGAACTGGTCGAGATCCCCGAAGCCGGCCACCTGCCGCCCATCGAGAACCCAGACGTGTTCGATCAGGTGCTCATCGAGTTCCTCGACCGCATCATCGCCCGCGACGAGCCCGGTACCAGCTGATCAGCGCCGATGTGCTGCTGTCGTGAGCGCCGTCGGCCGGATCGGCGTCAGCGGTCAACTCCGCCGTGATGGCGGTGGCGAGTTGCTTGCCGAGCTCGACGCCCCACTGGTCGAAGCTGTTGACACCCCAGATCGTGCCCTGCACGAAGACCTTGTGTTCGTAGAGCGCGATGAGCTGGCCGAGCACCGACGGCGTGAGTTCATCGGCGAGGATCGTGGTGCTGGGTCGGTTGCCCGGGAAGGTCCGGTGCGCGACGAGGTCGGCTTCGACCCCGGCTTCGCTGACCTCGTGGGCGGTTCTGCCCATCGCGAGCGCCTCGGTTTGTGCGAAAAGGTTGGACATCAGCAGGTCGTGCTGTTCGCGACTGCCCACCGCAGGCCGTCCGAACCCGATGAAGTCGCACGGCACGACCGTGGTGCCCTGGTGGAGGAGTTGATAGAAGGCGTGCTGCCCGTTGGTGCCCGGCTCGCCCCAGACGATGGGTCCTGTGTCGGCCAACACGGGTGAACCGTCGAGCCGAACCGACTTGCCGTTGCTTTCCATGTCGAGCTGCTGGAGGTAGGCCGCGAAGCGGCCGAGCGAGTCGCGGTACGGGAGGA
>Ga0307379_10006506_pt1 | contig 16027 bp, 10 predicted proteins | sample UN2MG_FD_202237 | JGI IMG/M metagenome (GOLD analysis project Ga0307379, IMG submission 202237) | Soil microbial communities from Risofladan, Vaasa, Finland - UN-2 | ecosystem: Environmental > Terrestrial > Soil > Coastal area > Acid sulfate soil | place: Finland: Risofladan, Vaasa | collected... | reverse complement strand
TGGCAATTTTACCCATGGCTTTTCTCCTTCAAAATTTTAGGTATAAGAATTTGCTTTTTGTGTGCGCCTTCGATTCCCCACAATTTTCCTCAATTTCCACCCACTAACAACCCGAAATGAGAGTATCACACCCAAAACGGCGAGGTCAACAGCGAAAAAAGAAACAAAACAACAGAGACTATCAAGCACGCAGCTTTACAGATAAACTCCACCCTTTAATCGCCAAAAAGAAGTCACGAATGCTCTCAGAAGTACTCGCTCATCTCCTCGGCCGACATCAAGAGTTCCGGCAGGACGACTTGGGGTGGAGGAGGGCGCTTGGCCATGAAGGAAATCTTAAGGTGACGGATGCTCTTATCAATGACTTTAAGATTTTCAATAAATTAAATGACCTTCATCTGTCCTCCGCATCGAGGACAGAGCAGAGAGTCTGTCTCTTAGACCTTCCTTATCATCTCCGCCCAACCTTTTGAGAAGATACTAATATAAACGCAATATATATTTTTACAATGTCATTGCGAGCCCTGAAAGGGCGTAGCAATCTTGTCTTTATAGGATGAGATTGCCACGCTGCGCTCGCCTCAATCTTTCTTTTTTTTCTCTTTCTTTCTTTTCTCTCTTTTCCTTATGGCTTTTTCCTTTTTTTCTATGTCTCTTCTCTCTTTTTCTCTTGTCGTTGGTTTTACCTTCCTTCTGAAATATCTTTAATCTTACAAAAAATCTTCTTTCTTCTTCTCTACCCTGGTGGGTTTTACATATCTTTCCACGAATACCATGGTATCATTTAAACTGAGTTTTTCAAAAAGAAAAGAAAATTCTTCCTCCAAAGCCGAAGAAATCTTATTCTTTATATCGTCTGGCAAAGAATAAATTTGTCTTTTGAAAGGGCCCAAAGCTTTCTTCCTCGTCTTGTAAATAAACTGGTCATCAGTCTGCTCAGGCCTTTTTTCATCTGAGCAATTTTTGTAGAGCCAGGCATAAATCTCATCTTTTAACGAAGACGGCAGGCAATCATAAACAATATTTTGAAATTGCGTAGCTAAATGGATCTCAGCACACTCATACTCAGGAAAATGGTGAAATGAATCTTTAGGTAAGGTTGAAGCTCCATGTTGGACAGCTCCTGCCATACCGAATTCGGTCCTTGCGATTTGAGATAGTACTTTTAATGTATCAAAGTCTATCTTTGCTTTTTCCATCGAACCATCAGGCAATATGATTCCTCCATGGGTTGTGCCAGTTTGAATACTTATTTTAGAGATACCTGTAATCCCCTGCATCATAGAAATATAGCCTCGCATAAACGCATGTAACTCTTCAGGAGTAGAGTTTTTTCCGCCTACCTCACCAATCTCACCTCCTATTGAAATCTCAATTCCCTTTGGCTGTAATTCTCTGATAAATTTTGTAAGTAGCGCACATATCTCATAATTTAATTTCTGTTGTTCATCGATAGTCGATTTGGACAAATCCACCAGGGTTGATGAGTCAATATCGATATTGTAAAAGCCAGCCTGAATTGCTTCGGAAATCATATCCTTAAGCTGATTAACTTCTCTATCTCTATCTTGAAGGAAATTCTTTGCCTTGACCTGAAAATGATCTCCTTGAATAAAAACGGGGCCTCTAAAACCCTCTCTTATTGCTGCCAAGATCACAAAAGAGGAATACTCAAGAGGCCTTTGCTCTGTATAGCCAATTTCACTCCTAGCAATCTCGAAAATAAATGGGCCGGCGTTTATTTTTTCCGCTGCTCTAAAGACTGCCCTTGCTGAATCATAAGTTAATGTTCTCAAGTTTATCGCAGGCACGGTAAAGTGCGTTAAATTATGCCGCGCTCTTGCTTCGTATAATGTTTGAATGGACGATGGGATTATGCCAAATTTATTGGCAGCCTCAAAAACCAGCCAGTGACATATATTTTTTAGATGATCGGAATGGCTCAGAAGTAAATTATCTACCAGATTATCTGCGGCGCTCTTCTTAAAGAAATCTAAATCTTTAATCTCCGCTTTGTCGCCAATGATTTCAATATTGCAGTGATCAAACAATTCTTCTTCATTTCTGTAAATCATCTTTAGCTCCTACAATTGATGCGTTGCCCTGATACATTTGTTCATTAAATAACGCAAGAGGAAACACTACTTCGCCCTTCTTGTTGAAACAATCGAATTATAAAGCGAAGTGTATTTCAATTCTCATGTAAGTATCTTAATCAATCTATAATTGGATTCTATTTCCAATGGTTTTTGTTGGATCGCCATCTCTAGAGGGACTATACTTAGTCGATTATCCTTTAAACACACACATTTATCTGTCTCTCCCTTCCTCAAAATATCCACTGCATAATTTCCTAGACGAGCAGCTAAAATTCTATCCATGGCTGTAGGAGAACCCCCCCGTTGAATGTAACCTAAAACTGCAATTCTTGTCTCCAGGCCGGTTTCCTCAATAATTGTTTTCGCAACGTCTTCGGCCTTCGCTTTTCCTTCGGCAACTATAACTATCCAACTGACCTTTCCGCTCACATTCCCTTCGGAAATTTCCTCACACATCCTTTTTTTATCAAACTCTTTTTCAGGAATTAAAACCTCTTCGCACCCGCTTGCTAAACCAACCTGTAAGGCAATATATCCATAATCCCGGCCCATCACCTCAACAACAAATATTCTCTCTAAACTCGTTGCCGTATCTCTTATCTTATCCAAAGCATCTACAGCTACATTTACAGCAGTATCAGAGCCAATGGCTAAGTCAACACCGCAAATATCATTATCTATGGTTGCAGGGATACCGATTGTAGGAAGCTTATATTTATTTGCAAGAATATGCGCTCCTGCCAGCGAGCCGTTACCGCCAATTACGATTAATCCCTCGATATTGTGTTTTTTTACAGTCTTAAATGCTTGTTCCTGCCCGGCTTCTGTGAGAAATTTTTTTGAACGAGTAGTTTTTAAAATTGTACCTCCCAGGCTAATTATTCCTGAGACTGAACGCCTATCAAGCTTAATTATCTCTCCATTTATTAAGCCTTCATACCCTCTTTGTACGCCTAAAACCTCTATGTTGTAATGACAAGCGGTTCTTACCACAGCTCTAATAGCCGTATTAATCCCTGCGCAATCTCTAGTTAGTATGCCTATCCTTTTCATAAATTCAGCCTTGTTGTTTGCGTGAGCTGATATTCTGGCTAGGATGAATTTACCACACACAAAACAGTAGGGTCAAATGAGAATTTAAAAAGGCGAGAATTCTTCTATTAAAAAATTAGGTGCTTACTCTATTGATCGCCTTGATCACAGTCAGCTATGTTTCTTTAAGAGCAGCTCTAGCCAATCCGATCGGATCCCTCCGACACGAATAAGAGGTATCAGTCCAGGCGATACACGACAAATTCCTTGTAGCCACTGCTTTTTTCTCTCAGGCAATACAGTCGATTTTTCTTTTTTGCCACCACCCAAGAATCAAAGGGTGCCCCCGGTGTAAAAAAGGGATCGTTGACATGCGCCTCAATGCTGACAGTCCCCTGAAAAATCCCTTCTGGATTGAAGACATCGAAGAGACGATCCTTTGGACTGTCACCTTTTGCAAATGTTTTGACATAGAGGTTGTTTTTGTCGTCAGAGAAGAGATAGTTGAAAGGAGGATAATAATCAGGAAAATACATTTTATTCTTCAAAGCGTCAGGAGTGTTTTCCAGTTTGTCCCCTATTTCTCTTTTATAATCCTCATCCACTTTGACCGGTTCGTATTTCTTTCTTATTTTCCTTAAAAGATTGCCATCTAAATCATAGACGTGAACCTCATAACCGTTGTCTTCGTTCCCGATATAAATCCTGTCATAGGATGCACACCAAACAGAGACATGCATTGGAATCCTGACCTTATCTGCTTGAATGGGCTGGACGATTTTAAATCTATCCAGCTCCTTGATTTCTTCAAAATCGGAGCTATAAAGACTCAGGGCTAGATAGAAGATACCGCTAGTAGGATCTGTCAATGAATGTCTTATCAAATAATTGCCATTTTCCAATTGGCAAACCATACTTCCCAATGAACCTGGAAATCCTCTCACTCGGATTTCATCAATGGTCTTTCCTTCTGTATCAAATATCACAATTTTTGACTGCCCCAGGTCGGGGACAGGGAGTAAATCACGGCTGTTCATTTTTTGATAGGAAGGACTCTGGATTTCACCTGGACCTTGTCCGGGAGGCGCAAAAGAAAAGAGAAAATCACCATTTCGGTCAAATTTTAAAATCCTGTCTCCCTCCGACATGGGAGGCTTGTAAATATAAATACTTTCTTCAGAATCCACATCGAATCCCCAGACATCGGTCAATCCCAGTGCCGCCATTTCTTCTTCTTCCAGATCGATGACAAATTCTTTTTCAAGCGAGAAGAGAGGTTCTTTTGGATCCAAATTATAGGGATTGATGACAACTTCTATTCCACCCTCTATGATCTTCTCTGCATCTGTGGGTGTCCGAACACAGAAGCTCATGGCCAATAATAAACATAGAAGGCATATCTTCTCTCTCATTTTATCTCCTTGTTTCAGGCCGCCATTAATCTCTATGGAATTATACGTGCTAGGGATCAAATATGTTTATGAAACATAGGAAATTGGTTTTTGGGACTGCATTGAGTTCGGCTCATTTTTATTCAATTTCCACCTTCTGACCTGCTCTGTAGATAATAATAGATAGAAGAAACATACCCTGTCAATGAAGAATTCGCGATTATTAGAAAAAATCACCGGAAATGCCGGAATAAGGTAGATACAGAATAGACTTCGCCCTCTAAGTCACAGTGTTTCGATTTTTATAGATATTCCGCCCTTTCCTCAGCAGCCATAGCCAGTTGAGGCTGGGCCTGTGGTGGAGGCGGGCGTTCTGCAGCAAAAGTCAGCTTAAAAGCAGGGGGCGGATCATGTATTTGCCCACGCGTTCAGTCTCTTTTCTGTCTTGGGCTCTGACTTTGCTGTGAACGTTGAATCCAGTGTGCCGCCAGGAGAGAATCTTCTGCATAAGGGAGAGACCGATGAGCTTTTCAGCAAGCAGAAGAGAGAAAACTTCATGGGTAAAGAGTTGTTGAATGAGGTCATCATTGAAGTTGGAGATACGGTGGAAGGCACCATCTAGAGCTGTCCCTCCCTCGGTGATGAGCACATGAATGTGGGGGTGGAAATTGATTCGATCCCCGAAGGTCTGGATTACAGCCGCCACTCCCGGCATCAACTCCCGTTCTGTAACGAACTTCAGGTATTTCAGGAGAGCTTTCACCGCAGCCAAACAGAGGGAGGAGAGAAGCGAACGCCTGAAGCGGAAGAATAGTCGCAGCATCTTAGTCACAGTGAAGACCACCTGACGGTGAGGGACATCCAAAAGGAGCTTCTCCCTCATCCACTCGTCCCACTCCTCACGGCGCTTTGCATGACAGGATGGACAAAAACTTCGGGTCTTGCAGCTGAAGCACAAGAGCTGTTCTTCCCCACACTCTGGATACCTGATGCGAGCAAACCCACAGAGCGGATTGCCGCAGTCGAGATAACGGTCCACCGCTTCCTGTATAATGGGACGAAAGTACCCGTACTCACGCTCAAAACGAGGTTCATATTCCAGAAGAAAACTCTCAAAATAATGGAAAAGCACCCGGTAGAAAACGCTGCGCTCTGGATGACGTTGAGACGATACACCCCTGCCATAGCACAAGGACACTGGTGCATTAAACAGGCCAGAATATAGTATTAAAAAAGACCACGCCTCCGAACATATAATTATCATCTCCTTCAACGAAGCCGATAGAGAGTTCCTCTTTAAAGACAATTTTCTTCTTCGAACCATCCCTGAGAATAGGATTCTTGGGATTTGAAATTACATCTTTAGTCTTTAAAATTTCAGGCTTTTTTTGAGAATAACTGAATAAAGAGAAACAAGATATCAATGATATTGCCCAGAATGAGAAAATTAAAATTGGTTCAAATCCAACCCCCGCCACGATCTTATTTTCAGTTTTTTCCCTGATTTTCAACAACTTCTCCCTTTTTTATTTTTCAATCCTAATACCGTAGTTTCAGCAATTTTCAATCAATTTTGTCACACATATGGTACATGGGGGGAACTCTATTTTGATTTAAACAGACGCAAGGGACTTAAAATCCCTCGTTGGTTATCCAACGTGCCGGTTCGAGTCCGGACCTCGGCATTTATTTTCAACAACTTAGCTCATTCAAAATTATTTTTCCTTCCAATTGTTTTCTTATTTTTTCCCGATTTTTCCCTTTTTTTCGGTCACAAAAATGTCACAATTTTAGAGATAGGAATTTCCTTTTTATGCTAAGAGTAGAGACCGTAGTAACGAATCATGAGCTGACCTTTATCGGGAATTTGCGAGGTCACTCTGGCAATAAATTCCAGATAATCCATCCGCTCCTCTTTGTGTATGTTCTTCCCAGACCGGTAGCAAATCTTACCTTCTGTCTCATCGAGGGAGAGCCGGTTGAGCGATAGTATGGGCCGGATCATGTATTTTCCCACTTTCTCGGCTTCCTCTTTGCTTGTGGGCCTCACTTTGCTGTGCACATTGGAACAAATAAAATTAGTTATCTATTTTTTAGCCTAATTTTTATGGGAACTCGATAGGAGAAAAAAGGTCTTTTTTGGATTGTTTTTCATGAAGGCTGTAGAGAGAGCTTGCTTAATTCTGTTCTGACATAATACTCAATTCCCCAAAAACGGATGGTATGCTGGTCCGGGGCTTCCATACCGCAAGTCATTATCCTCGGCCCTGTTGCCAGACAATCTTTTGTTTCCATGCTGTGCCCGTCTAAGATTTTGTATGCCCAGTAATCTTTTCCCGGAATGATTATGGCTAAGTTTCCATTTCCTTGTTCGCTCTTTCTTTTCGAGGCTGAGAGACCGACGATGATTCTTCCATCAAAATAGACATTAACGCCGGAGATTGTTTTCTTGAAAGGGGATGGAATCACATGGGAGGTTCCGTCTTTAAAATTGATAATACTTATTTTACTCTTTAAATCTCTCTTTATGTGGTCAGCGTAATAATCTCCCTCTATGATGGCTAGAATTTTTCCAGGAGGATACAACTTAATGTGATGAGGCTTCCCCTCGAGATTTTCAACAATATTCACCAATCCTTTCTCCATATCCCAGTGTCTAAGAGTTTTATCCAAACTACCTGAGCATATCCGGCCAAAATAATCCACGGCTAAGGATAAAACCGGCTGGTGGTGGCCTTCTAAGGTAAAGATATTTTTATTCAGAAAATCCCAGATTCTGATCGACCCATCCTTGTGTCCGGTAATAATCCTGTCTCTTGGAAAAGAAGTGATTGCCAAGGCTGGCGAATTCGTCTTTTCTATCTTAACGATTTCATTCCTTTCAAAGGAAACATTCGATAACTCTCCCTTATGATTAATCAAAAAAATATCTCGACCGAGTAATGTTATGTCTGTGTTTCTCTCCACAAAAGTGTAGAATATTCGGTTATCAAGAAATGTGAGAACAAAAACACTTCCCTCCTCCCCTATGCCTGCAACCTGGTCCTGAGCATAAAATCTGATTTGTTTTGCTTTTAAGTCGTCCATTTCTATGGTTTGAAGAAGATTTGGTTGGTCGGCGAGGTTTTCATTCAACTTTGCTCTGAATTTTCTTTCTTCAGGAGAGAAGGGTTTGGCGCTTGATTTTGGCCAATCTTCACTTCTTAAAGAGAAATTTTCCTGCCTGAGAGACAGTGTTTCAGGCTCAATCTTTAAGGGTTTTGACTCTTGGTTGAAATCCCCGATCCTTATCAGATTCCCCCAGGAATCTATTTTTTTCTTTTCAAATAATTCTTGTGTTTCCTGGCTGTTCAGACGAGAAGAAATGGAATTGTCGAGATCGTACAATAAAACAATTCCTTCTTGATAGAAATGTGTGTCTTCGAGAGATGGTTCCTCTACAAAAGATAGATGAGTTTCAACGCTTTCAAGGGCAATTTCTCTTTCTTCTAAGTTCAATCTCCTTGTGGATAAAGTCGCCCTAAAATTTACCTCAACATCTAATTCTCCCTTGAAATAGAATAAATCAATGACTCTCTGAAAATAGTGTTGGTCGCGGCAGCCATCTAAAATGATCAATTTTTTATTTGAATTTTTCTCTAGGAATTGTCTGAAGAACTCGTCAGGATCATCCTCCTCCTCAGATAGAGGATAATCTTGATAGTAGACCGGCTCAATATATTTTTTTAACCATTTTAATCCCAGAATTCGGTTAAATATTTTGTGATCTTTTTTTCGATCACGCATCAAATAGAGTATTTCGTCCGGTTTTAAATCAGCAAATCCATTAATAATCGATTCGCAGAAATATGTCTTCCCTGTACCCGAATCTCCGTTGACAGCTATAATGGCTCTCTTTTTTAAGTTTATTAAGTAATGCAGTGTTTCCGAGAGTTCGTACAACCCTTTCTGGGCAGGCTTGAGCCCTAGGATGCTCACTGCTCCGATGTTATAAAGATAGAGGGAATGAGTGAATTCAGGCATATCAATTTTTCTTAAGGCACTCACAGTTTCTTCAAAGATTTGCTTGTTCTTGGTTTTTAATAATTTTAATAGAGTGATGGCGATATCGGCACTTACCCCCCCGAATTTTTCTTTCTGGGCTTTTCCGATTTCTCCCAATGTCCACGCTAAATATGTTTTTAATTTTGCCGAAGGATATTCTTCATATTTTACCAAAGAGGAAAGGTGCTGGATCGATTCTAAGCCAATTTTTCCTAGCGCCCAGAAAGCTTCTTCCTTTTGCTTTAGTATGTGATGAATTTTTCCTTCTCGATGGCCTTGAGAGGGCTCAATCTCATCATGTTCTTCCAAGACTTGGGCAATGGCCTTGACCGCCTTTTTTTCTTTCAAATTCCCAAGAGTGTAAATCAAATTTTCTCTTATTTTTGAGTAGTACGAAGGGAAAAGACTCGTGGCTTTTAATAATGTCTCAGTGGATCGGGAATCCTGGAGAATACTGAGGATGACTGAGGCGTTATACTGGATGCCGCTTGAAATGTCTATCTTCTCATCCATCAACAGAGAAAGGCAAGGACGCAAGAGAGCCGGAGAGGCGAGAGTAGCAATTCCCATCGGCGGCTGGATTTTTTCAATGATTAAAGAGAAAATTTCTTCACTTCGTTTTGGATCTTCTGCTTTCTCGAGAAGCTGATTCAGAGTTTTCATCAATCTTTCTTCTTCAGAAATCATCTTGGGAATGGGCTCGATAATTTCAGGAGATCGCTTGTTTAATTCATCTGAAATATCGGAAATAAATCCTTCATTTTCTTTTGCATTTGAAAGACAGTTTAAAAAATGATTCAGGATCCGGAGTTCTTTTATGGATTCTTGTTTCTGGACTTTTGCCGCTGTATCCCAGTCATGAAAAAAAGATTCAGCGTTTAGGCGAATAGATTCATAATGGAGTATCCACGCTAATACTTCAAGAATGATTAAAAAAGGATAGATTTTTTCTGATCGGCCTCCCGAAGAATAGGATTGAATTATCTCTCCATCGATTTCATCTTCTTTTAGACTTTCAGGGCGGATTTTATGTTTTTCCAAACGTGCCAATTTTATTTTTTTAGTAATGAGCCAAGCTCTGTCGCTTGCAAAAAGAGAGAAAATGTTCGGGATAAATAAGGACTGTTTCTCCTCTCCCATCCTCCACGTTTGATAGAGCAATTCGTTTGAAATTCGATCGATTAGAGTTTCAGGATTTTCTTCCCATTCCCCTTTTAAATTGAGATAGGTGAATTTTTTCGGATCAAATTCACTAATAATGACTCTTCCAGCCTGGATGAGATTTTGCAGGGATGGGCGTTTAAGTAGCTGCTTTTTCATCGATGCAAAAATAAAAAGATTCTATTTTGAAACAATAAGACTTTGCAGATCTTCTTGGAGATTGGTTGGTTCTATTCTGAAAAGCCATCCATCGCTATAGGGGTACCTTCTTAATAGAGAAAAGTCCTCTTTTAACCTTTCATTGAGCTCGAGGACTCTCCCAGTGGCTGGTGACCATATGCGGTGACTGTATTTTTCAGCGTCAGTGATTTTGGCGCATTCTTCCCCCTGCTTGACATTGTCATTCTCATGAGGAAGCTGGAGGTAAGTAATAATTCCTACTGGTTTAAAAAAGTCTGCGACGACACCTACAGTAACAAGGCCATTTCCTTCTTTTCGGAGCCAAGTATGACCAATTATGTAATAAAGACCGGAGGGCATCTTGGGCGGAGGTGGCTCTTTTTTGGCTTTTTCCTCGCTTTCTATTTTTTTAAAAGACCGAGAAACCAAACTTCTTAATTCCGCAGGAGTAAAAGGCTTTGGGATGTAATCGAAAGCACCGATTTTAATCGATTGAACGGCTGTTTTTATGGCAGGGTAGCCTGTAATCATGATAACAATGACTTCAGGCCTTTTCTCTTTTAATGATTTTAAAAGGTCCAACCCGCTAATTCCGGGCATCATTAAATCAGTAATAACCAAATCGTAGCATTCTTCCAAATCTTTTTTTAGAGCTTGCTCCCCACTAAAAGCGGTATCGACTTGATATTCTTCAGTTACAATTGCCTTAGAGATACTCTTGCAGACTGTTATTTCGTCATCGACGACTAATATTTTTCTCTTATTTTTTTCCGACATTTATGCCTCCTTTTTTTGATTATAGGTTTAGCCTGCAACGGGTAAGCTGATGGTGAATACAGATCCCTGACCCAGCTCGCTCTTTACTTCAATCTTTCCCTGATGCTGTTCAATGATTCCGTAGGTTACAGCCAGACCAAGGCCGGTGCCGCTGCTTTTCGTGGTGAAAAATGGGTCAAACAATTTATTTATATTTACGTTAGGGATGCCTTTTCCAGTATCGATGAACTCTATTTCAATGTATTTTTTGTCCGTCGAAAATTGGCTGCTTATATTCAAAGTGCCGCCACCGGGCATTGCTTCTGATGCGTTGATCATGAGGTTCCAGAAAACCTGCTCGACTTTATCTTTATCAACCCTAATTTGAGGCAAGTTCTGATTTAGCTTTTTTGTTATGCTTATGTTTTGAAAAGAAGTTTGGTTTTCGAGGAGTTGGAGCGTGCGGTTAATAATTTCGTTAATATCTGCATAAGCTTTCTGTGGAGGGCTCTGGCGGGAGAATTCAAGCAATCCTTTGACAATATTTGTGCACCTTGTTGTTTCATCTGCGATTAAACTGAGGTACTCGTGAAAAGCATGGTTTTTTTCTAATTTCTCTAGCATAAGATGGGTGTTGATCAAAATAGAAGTTAGAGGATTGTTGATTTCATGAGCCACGCCAGCAGACATTTTACCCAGAGAAGCCAATTTTTCTGATTGGATCAAATAATCCTGCATTTCACGAAGTTCTTTTGTTCTTTCTTCCACTCTCTTTTCCAGAGTTTTACCCCATTTGATAAGCTTTTCATTGGCCTTTTTCAAGTTCTCGGTCATTTGATTAAAAGATTGAGCTAACTGGCCTATTTCATCCCGAAAATTTATTTCAACCTTATGGTCCAAATCTCCTTGGGCTATTTTATTTGTGGCAAACACTACACCCTGAATAGGATGAATGATTGTTGAGGTGATAAAGAAAAGGATCGTGAGAAGGAAAACAACGCAGAGAATGGCCATCCCTGTGAATTTGATCATGACATTGTTTCTTAAATCAATATATGGCTTTTCCAGCATCCCCACATAAAGGATGCCGATGATTCTCCCATCAATATTTTTTATGGGTTCATAAGCAGCAATATACCAGTCATTAACCACGAATGCTCGGTGAATCCACGGTTTTCCTTCTTTTAATACCGTCTGATTAACCTTTTTTGAGACACGGGTACCAATGGCTCTTTCTCCATTAGCTTTTTTGACATTGGTAGAGATTCTTAAATCGTGTTGGAAAATAGTTGCTGTGCCTGTTTCTATCCCTTTGTATTTTTCTCCTTTGTATACAATCTCTTTAATCCTGTCCACAATTTCATAGTTTTGATTAAGAAGTATTCCTCCGTACAATACTCCGAGTATAGTCCCTTCTTCATCAATAAGGGGGGATGCAGCTTTAAGCATCATTCCGTTTTCTTCATAATCTTCAGTTCGGGGAGCTGCCTTGGGGGTAGGGATGAGTTTTAAATAAGCGCGTGCAACAAGGTCTTTTCCTTCTTTTAACAATTCTTCTCGTGGGATGATTTGAGTAGCTGCTACTGTTTCTCCTTTTAGAGCTCGTATGACTAAGGGGTCGTTTAATTGATCATCTCCCATTATTTCAGGTTGTGTGGTTCTTAGAATCACCTTCCCCTGAGTATCGGTCAAGGTTAACATATCTAAATTAAATTCTTTCGTGACACGACCAAGATATTTTTTGAGAATCTCTTTTTCGTTGTGTTTTATGGCCTTTTGTATTGATTCGTGGGTAGAATTTAATCTGACGATGTCTCTTACATCATTAAGCTTTTCATGATAAACCATCCAGGCTGAGGCTAAATCATGTTTGACTTTGGCCTGTGCTAGAGAAAAAATAGTTTTGTGTTCGAGCCTTGTTCCAAAAATGAGCGATACTATACCTCCGAGACTAATGACCACAAGAAAAGAAAGGATAAATTTGGCTCTTAGAGGAAGATTGAGGAATTTTTCTAGTGCTTTTTTGAAATGCATATTAAACAAGATCAAAATATTACTACTATATATTATATTATGACTAAGCTAGAAATAGATTCAACAAAAAAATTACTTGAAAGAAGAAATGTTTTTTTACTAGCATTTTTTTCAAAGAGGTCTCTGAAAAAGTATCCTAAAAATAAAGAAAAAAATAAGTTTTTAGTCAAAATAATGTACTAATACATTATAATATTGGCATGGGCCGAAATAATGAACTAAAAAAGGTTTTGGAAATTCTTGGAAAAGGAGAATGTATTTTACCAGGTACATTGAGCAAGCTAACACAAAGAAGTCCGAGGGGTTGCAAGCATGGAAAAGATAGATACTAGAAACATAGGAAATTGGTTTTTGGGACTGCATTGAGTTTGGCTCATTTTTATTCAATTTCCACCTTCTGACCTGCTCTGTAGATAATAATAGATAGAGGAAACATCCCCTGTCAATGTAAAATTTGCGATTATTAGAAAAAATCAGCCTGTCTAATCGAAAGAGAGCCGCTGGAGTGAAAGCAGGGGGCGGATCATGTATTTGCCCACGCGTTCAGTCTCTTTTCTGTCTCGTGCTCTGACTTTGCTGTGAACGTTGAATCCAAAGAACTTTAGTGTTGAACCAAAGAGGATTTTTGGATATATTCGATGCCAGGAGGTTAACATGAGAAAAAACATAGCGTCTTGGGCACTTCTTGCCTTTTTAATCGTTCTATTGATTTCGGGTGTCTCTCTTAATGCCGCAGAGAAGAAATCCATGACTTTTGTGGATGCGATAAACGTCAAGAGAGTATCCAGTTTGCGGCTTTCGCCTGACAGCAGTCAGTTCCTTTTCTCCCAGAGCGAAGCCAACTGGAAAAGGAACCGCACCATCTCTCACATCTGGCGGATGAACGCTGACGGCACGAATGTGTTTCAGATGACAAACGGCAAAGACGGAGAAGGGAGCGGCATCTGGTCTCCTGACGGAAAATATATCTCCTTCACTACCAAGCGGGAGAGTGATGAAGCTCAGATCCATCTGCTTTTAAGCAGCGGCGGGGAAGCCATCCAGCTTACGGACCATAAAACCGGGGTCAAGAGTCACCGCTGGTCGCCCGATGGTCAGAAGGTTTATTTTCTTGCCGAGGATCCTTTAACCAAAGAAGAAGAAAAAAAGAAAAAAGCAAAGGATGACGCCTACATTTTCGAGCATGATTATGAGCCCACTCATCTTTGGGTATTTAACATGAAAACCAAGGAAGAGAAATGCCTGACTGAGGGCGATTTCACAATCCGTGAGTTTTCAGTCTCCGGAGACGGAACAAAGATTCTCTTCACCGCAGCGCCGACGCCGCTTTACGATGACATTCTCAACTGTGAGATCTGGATCATGGACCTCAAGGATGGTTCCAAGCTCCAAATCACCAAGAACGGGATTTATGAGACCGATATATCCCTGTCCCCGGACAACAGCCAGATTCTTTTCGTAGCGGATGCTGATCCGAATTTGAAGGACTATTATTACCAGCCCAATTTTTTTACGGTCCCTGCCAAGGGCGGAACTCCGAAAGCTCCTCTCCCCGATTTTATTTACGAAGTGTATGAGACAAATTGGTCGGCGGATGGGAAGTCTATCTATTTTACAGCGAATATGGGAGTTCACAGCGAAATCTTTTCTTTAAGGCTCAACGGTCTGAAACTCAAACAGATTACAGACGGCGAGCATTCCATCTACGGTTTCGATTACAATCCAAAAACCGAGACCATCCTCTATGATGTGGATTCTCCACATAATCCGTCTACGTTCTGGATGATGGACATGAAGAGTCTTTCAGCCCGAATGATCCATGATCCTCATCCTGAACTGAAGCAGTTCAAGCTGGCTGAATACGAGACGGTCCGCTGGAAGAGCACGGACGGAAAGGAAGTGGAAGGTGTTCTTGTATATCCTGTGGATTATGAAAAAGGAAAACGTTATCCGCTTCTCGCTCATACCCACGGCGGGCCCGCGGCATCGGATAAGCTCACCTTTGATGGCTATGCTCATGCCCGGGCTGGACGAGGCTACGCCATATTAAAGCCCAATTACAGGGGAAGCACAGGATACGGCAATGAGCTCCTCCGCGATATGGTCGGACATTACTTCCTTCATGCCGACGATGATGTTGTGACGGGAGTGGATGCTCTGGTCAAAAAAGGTATCGCCGACCCGGAAAAGCTGGGGACACTGGGATGGAGTGCCGGCGGACATATGACGAACTGGCTTGTCACCCATACAGACAAGTTTAAAGCGGCCTCCTCTGGTGCGGGTGCCTCGAACTGGATATCCATGTACGCCCAGAGCGATGTCCGGATATACCGCACGCCCTGGTTTTTAGGGAATCCCTGGCACAAGGATTCGCCTCTCGAGACATTCCGCGAGCATTCCCCGATTTTTTATGTCCATCAGGCCAAAACGCCAACGCTTATCCTCTGCGGGGAGGAAGACCCGAGAGTCCCGCTGCCTCAGAGTGTGGAGATGTACCGCGGCCTCAAAGCCAACGGGGTGCCCACAGAGCTTGTCATTTTCCCGCGTTCAGGACATGGCCCGAGGGAATTGAGGCACAGGCTCTACAGGTGGAACAAGGAATTCCAGTGGCTGGAAAAATACATCATGGGCCGGCACTTTGAATTCGAAAAACCGCCGGCTGTCGATGATGAAGATAAAAAACAGTAAGCGGGGAGGCACAAAGGAACGCTCCTTTATTATCTGGAGAAAGGATAATCTATAGATAGGACTTAAACAGAAGGTCGTTAAATAATTAATTTAACGACATTCTGTTTATAAGGCAGAAAAAAGGGCCTACTCCTTCTTAAAAGTGTCGTTACGGGCAAAGCGCAGCAATCTCATTGACATAGAGAAATTCGGGACTGTTCTCAATTTCTGCAATGTCAAAACGTTGAGACACAACTCCTTTATTTTTTGCGTGATTTGTAATGACTCAGGAATAGAAAAAGCCATCCCAACACCAAGAATATCATAACGTGTATCGGGGTGGTTGGAGCGTCTCCTTCAAAGGCTTTCATGAAATAGTACACCTAATTATCTAATAACCGGATCAAAAAGTCCCATAGTCACATACTACAGCAGCTACATATATATCGCCGATTATTTTATCTAATACAAACACAATTATTCCAGTGTCATCGCGAGGAGCGAAGCGACGTGGCGATCTCATCCTATGAAGACGAGATTGCCGCGCCCTTTCAGGGCTCGCAATGACATTGTAAAAATATATATTGCGTTTATCTGATTTTATTCTCGTAGTTGCTGTGCTGCCACATCCGGACTACTTTTCCGGTCTTATCCCTATCAAAC
>Ga0307379_10006504_pt1 | contig 16032 bp, 19 predicted proteins | sample UN2MG_FD_202237 | JGI IMG/M metagenome (GOLD analysis project Ga0307379, IMG submission 202237) | Soil microbial communities from Risofladan, Vaasa, Finland - UN-2 | ecosystem: Environmental > Terrestrial > Soil > Coastal area > Acid sulfate soil | place: Finland: Risofladan, Vaasa | collected... | reverse complement strand
TGATTTTGTACCCTCAACTAGCAATAGTAGGCAGGTTAAGTTCAAGAAAGAGGGTAAAATTGAGGGCGACCCTGTTGCAAAGAGGTGGAAACTTCTATCCTCAAGCGGGGAAGAGCCTGCTATTCTGATACAATCAGATGAGGGAGGGTTTGTAGCAAGACTTAACTGGGATGGTAAAACCTTCTATGGAAGGGACTCAGTTGGGGTATGCGAATTACGCTCCAAGCAGTCTGACGAATGGATAGACTTCTTTCGACCAAAACGAGAAGGTCTACTGGACATGTCGTTTGCAGTAACAGAGAAGAAAGTAATCGATAACCCTGATAGCAAGGTTAAGAAGACAGACTTCTCCTATGATATTAAACCTTTCATAAACGTAGACGTTGATAAATATGACACAGCAATTGGAATTATTGCTTGTGATCGACCGGGGTATTTTGATATGTTTATGAAGTCTCTTTTGACTAATAAGACATTAACGGATTATCCAATCTTCCTGTTCATCGACCTACCAGAAGATCAATCAAAGTATTCTTTGATGCATGAAGTAGAGAGATTGGCTCATGAGAACTTACCTAATCTAAGTATTATACCTAGATCAGTTAACTTTGGTTGTGGACGAAATATTATTGATGCTAGAGATAAACTACTTTCGACTTTAGGTTTTAAGAAGGCTTTTATCTTTGAAGATGATATGGAAGTATCTTCTACGTACTTGAAGTTTTGTGAGAGTATGTGGAGTTGGAGTCGTCAATTTTCAAATGTGGGTGCAGTCCAAGGTTGGTCTAAGTGTCTACTTAATAACGAAGAGAAGAAGAAACGGAACAAGGAAGTCCACGTAACCTACACAAACTTGTGGGGGTATTTAATGGGGGCTGACTGTTGGAGTGCTATCAGAGAGGACTTCATTGATTACGCAGACAAATTTATGCAAGAGGCTTATAATCGCCGTAACTCGCAAGTTATTCACACTTGGATGGATACTTGGAGAAAGCTTGATTTTAAACCTACTGGAGATAACCCAATTAGCTTGGATAGTAATTCTCTAAGGCATAAACAATATCATTTTGAGAATACACCAACAGGCCAAGACGGTACAACCAACGTTCTAATGCATGGTCATGGATTTGTCAGGTTAGCTTCTTCAGTTAATCGCGGTGTTTATATTGGTAGGGAAGGAATTCATAGCACACCAGCTATGTTCAGAAAAGATAAGTATGACTTGGTTAGTATGTTTAACGGGCCAAGCGACAATAGAATTAAGAAGTTTGAGGTACGAAATGTTTAAGGTAATTAAAGAAATTGAAAATGGTGTGGAGTCTTTGACTGCGATTTTTGTTGACGAAAGCCCTCAAGCTTTAGCACTCCACTCTCTATATAAAGGGTACAAAGGTAACACCGGCGATAAAATAAGTCTTCAAAATTCTAACGAAGGTCCTTTCATAGACTTATCGAAGGACGGTAAAAACTTTAAGATAACAATTAAGGAAGTTTAATGGCTTGTGGTAAGAAAAAGCCGGTTAAGATGTATCCTAACCAAAGGACTATAGAGGACATTGCGGCTTGCCCTCACAGAGAGCCTAAAGTATTAGGTGCTGTGTCAATGGGTAAGGGCTGAGGGTCTAATAAAAAAAGTCAACCGGTTCGGTTGTGTTCCCTGCATAATAAACCTTGCGTATTAGAAAACTTCAAACAGAATCATGCTAATAAGAATTATTTGATATGCACCCTATGTCCTGATTGCCCTTTGAAGGCATTAATAAAAAGTGAGACAAATGAACTTGAACCTGATACAATTAATTCAGATGATCCTACACCAGTTGTGGAGTCTAGCTAAAGGTGCTTTCACCTGCGTCAAAGCTTTCTATATATCTAATGTGAAAGGTCAAAAAACAAATATCCCTCTGATGAGTGAGAGATTATCAATGTGTGCTGTCTGTCCTATACGAGAAGAAGATAAGTGTGGGGAGTGTGGTTGCTACTTGAAGGAAAAAGCCAGCTTGACAGATCCAGAAGAAGGGTCGGTCTGCCCTATGGGTTTTTGGGAGAATAAGGATTCCTTTAAAACATACATTGAGATAAATGGTAAATAATGGTTGTAACTCCATGTGGACCGCTACAGTTCTCGCTACAAAACAGCATTTACGCTTCTAATTCTACTTGGAGCATGGTGGGACCATATCGTGGTTCTATAAGTTTGACAACAGAAGCAGACCAAGCTGCGGCATTGTTGTGTCAACCTATTACTCTTGACGCAATTGTAACGGCTAGTCAGTGTGACGACGGTATCGATGCCTGTTTTGAGGGATCATTTAATATTGTCACAGGTATTGTAAACTCAATTGGCGATGAAAAACGAATTGATGGTACATTTGCATCACTAAAAATTGTTGATTACTTTGAGAGACTACGCAGGAAGGTAATCAATACAGAGAACTTTGAAGGGGATGACATAGCAACGATATTAGCTGCCCTAGCAGGTGTTTATGGAGGCGTCCCCGTTGGACTATATAACTTTAATATTGGCCATGATACCTTAATCAGAGGACCTGTAGATGGTAACAGTACTTGGGAAGAGTTATATAAGATAGCGGAAGCGGGAAGATCCGAATTATTTGTTCAGGTTGGGGGCGTGTTAACAGCAGATCCTTGGGTTCAATGCACTTGTAATGGACAGTTGTTATCTCAATGTGACGTTATTAATTCGGCAACCAAAGTTAAGACTGCAAATCCACCATTCACTGTACTTAGAGTTAGGGGTGCTTTCCAGACTGAATTTGATTGTGACTTAGACTTAACCACAATACCTAACGACTTAAACGAGATAACAACCTCAGGGGGTTTCCAAGGTTGTATCCTAGCAGCACAAAATACCAAACAAACCACAGTGTGTGCAAACAATTTGAAGGGGAGCAAGGATGATCTCATACAAGCTATTTACACATCAGCCGAATTAACAATATTAGAGTTTGCAGAAGATCCTAAAGATGGTTCTGTGGCTTTGAGGGTTCAAAGAGCAGATGGGTTTAACTTCTTAGAGGGAGTTCCTTTTCCATTCACGCTACAAATTACAGGTAGAGTTAAACCAACTTCAGAGTTTGGATTTTCAGACACCCAACTAAAGAACTACAAAAATTCAAATTCTTCAATTGACTTACCTTATGCACTAGGTTTAGGTTACGGATGGGGTTATGGCTTTGGTAAAAGTAACTCGGGTGCATCCCAAACCAACGATGAATCCACACAAAACCAGATAGAAATAGTTGTAGTTGACGAGGCTCTACTGGCTAAGTTCGGGGTCATTGAAGGAGTCTACGAGAACAAGTATGTAACATGTAAGAATGATCTATTCCATCTTGGTATAAGGCAATTCCAAAAGTGGCGAATGGAGCAAAACTTATGGGAACTTGATTTAGGTGCGATCACACCACCCGCAGAACTTAACCAATGTGTAGAGTTTTTGGCTCCTACCACAGAACTTTGTGATGGCACGTTGGCTCCATCAGAAACAAAGACAGGTGTGATAAACTACATACAAACAAATCAGGACCACCAGTCGGGCAAAGCTACTATGCGATTAGGGGTTTGGGCTTTAGATGATCAATGCGAAACAAGCTATACGTCAAGTAACTTAATTAATTTACACTGTATCTCTGATGAGGACAACAACTCTTGGGAAAGAGGTGTTAGTGGTGTATCTGACGGTTACGCAAACATAGAAGGTAACTGCGGTAGACTCCATGTTACAAACGCAGGGTTTTCCTTTTTGACATTATGCCAAGGCTGTATGGATGTTGGGGAAGACTATACAATTTATTTTGAAATGATCCCTTTGATAGGAACGCCTTTGGTGTCCCTATCGATTGTGTTTGAGATATATGATGCTGTGACACTCTTACCCGTTTTGTCTACTTCAGTAGGCTTGTCAGGTCTAGCAGAGACTCACTCAATCGTGTTCCAACCCACAAATGAAAATATGTGCATAAAGTGGAGATTGAATGGTGTCCCTCCTAATGAGACAGCATGGTCATTATGTAACATTAATTTAACAACCACCCAACTTGGTTAGGATAAGGAATAAATATGAGTAAGCTGATGATTTTTGGTTATGGTGAGTGCGGTAAAGACACCGCAGCATCGCTTATTGGAGAACAATTAGATTTAACTTGGGAAAGTTCTTCCTTTTTTGCTGCCAACCACTTTATTTTTGACAGTTTGAAGCACATTAACGGCTATAATTCAGTAGAGGAATGCTTCCAAGACAGAAGGAACCACAGAGCAGCTTGGTTTAATCTAATTCGTGAATACAACGAGGATAATAAAGCTAAACTAGCTCAGAATATTTATGAGACGCATGACATTTATGTTGGTATGCGTTGTAGAGAGGAACTAAGGGAAGTAAAAAGAACTGTAAATCCCTTTTGTTTATGGATTGATGCAGAAGAAAGAGTGGGGTTAGAGTGTGGAGGTTCTTGCACAGTAGGTATTGACCAAGCCGACTGTATTATACAAAACAATGGAACACCCGAAGAGTTCAAAGAAAAGTTAATTAAGTTTTGTAATTTCTGTTCAACATGGGGATTAGCTAAACTATAGGAGAAAAGATTTTGAATACTAAATTCTTAAATGCAATAAAGAATCTCGATGAATTTTGTATTGGAGTTTACGTTAAAGCTTATGCAGAAATTGTGTCTATGGACAAAAGCAAATGCCCTTATTACAACTCAGACTTATTAGCAATAGCTGTTAATAAAGAGGAATGTGGTGAGGGCTGTTTAATGGAGTTAAAGGACTCCGAGCTAATCCAGTTAGAAGATATCGATGGTAAGACGGTTATGATTTTAGGTCTGGTCAAGAATATGGAACCGGAATTCTTTATGGAACATGACGACATGAAGGAAGGTGTGGACTTCTTAAATCTTATGAAGATCCAATGTGCAAATCTCGGTATTTCATACTTAGAACCTGAACGAGACAGTAAAACAGCGGCCATGATAAAGAGGGTGAAGAATTATCCTAATTGGCAAAAGGATTTGATTAGCATACTAAGGAACTGGGAGACCATCTCCAAAGTTTTGAACTATCAATGTCTAACGTTAAATCTTTTGGCAACTAAGAGATTGTGGGATAAATCTCTTACGCTGACCAATAGAGGTAGAAATCTAGGTAATCGTTATGAGGAAGACACATGTGAATCTATTATCAAACCAACCTTGGGATAAATATAAAGGAACCCCAGTTCTTTTAAGGCGATTAAATAACAACCCTAAGTACATTTTACCATTCTACATATGTGGTGTTTATTACCAGTTACAAAATTTAAGGGTTATAAAAAACAATAAATTTGCTGCTGAATTTAGGACTGAATGGGCACCAGCTTGGTGGAACATTTATGATGCAAAGCAAATACCAGACGATAAAGTAAAGGAATATCTCAGTGACTATTACGAGGATTGGGAAGATATGTTCCTTTTGATAAAAGGATACCAATCATACAAATTTATGGCTACTTACGAGGATCATGTCAATAGAAACTTACTATGATAGAATGAGTCTACCTTCAATACACAGGGGGGCTATGATAGATAAAATACCTAAAGATTTTGCCTACAAGAATTTCTTGAAGGAATACGATTGTGGGAGCAACGTTTATTTTTGGGGGGATTATGGCACCGGTAAGTCAGGTTGCTGTAGCATACTCCTAAAGAAATGTTTGGCCAAAGGTAATTTAGGATATTGGGCATCCTGTACCGGTTATGTATCAGACGTTATGAACAATGTACATTTTGATGAGAACACCTCCATATTTGATAGGTGCAGAGAAGTTCCTATCTTAGTATTAGATGAATTCATATTAAGAGACGTAGCTAAGGAACGAGAAACTATGATTGAATTAGTTATTCGTAACCGTGTTGAGAACCAACTAACAACTATTATAAGCAGTAATCATAATCCAAGTTTTTTGAAGAGTAATCACCCGGGGGTTTATTCAGTTCTTCGGGGTCATTTTAATATCGTTCAAGTAGCCGGTCATAACTTTAGGACACAAGTATGAATTTAAGTGTGTTTAACACAGACCCTCTATCCGATAGGGTTTTATCGAGTCTGATAACTACTGAAAATTTAAGAGTATTAAGAGATGAGTCATTAAACAGAGAAGATTTCTCAGATCAATACAGAGAAGCTTTTGATTTCATTAATCATTTCTATGAGACATATTCTAAGTACCCTGATAAAGATCAGGTTGCAGAAACAACAGGTCTAGATTTAGAGAGTGATCCAGAACCTTTCTCCTACGTATGTGAGAAATTCCGTGAGCGTAGATTGGGAAGGATGCTTGAATCTGACGTAAAGAATATTGCAAAACATTTAAGGGATGCTGATCCCAATTCAGCACTACGATCTCTATTTTCAATCACCAACAGATACCAATCTTCGATAGTAAAATCTGGTTGTATGAAATTCAGAGAAGATGGTTTGGAGAGATTTAAGAAGCTACTGTCAGGGGAGGAAATTGAGTATGGTATTGACACACCGTGGGAAACTCTAACAAATGCAATTAATGGATTCATGAACGGGGAATTTATAGTATTTGCAGCGTTAGCTTCAGGCGGTAAGTCTTGGATCTCAGCAGTATTAGCGACACATTTTCAGAAATTAGGATTAAATACTTTATTCGTCACTATGGAAAACCAACCAAAGGCTATGATGAAAAGGTTGGATGCAGCATTCTATGAGATTGAATACAAGGATATGAGAACGGGCGAGTTGGATGTTCATACAGCAGACAGGGTTCTGCAAAAGGCGGGTAGTCTAACTAAAGGGGAAATCTTCCTATACGGTGAGGGGGACATACCAGACGTTTCAATAATTAAATCATTGGTGGATTACCACAAAGCAGATGTTGTTATTATTGACGGGGCTTATAGATTTAAGTCTAAAGGTAACAGCGATTGGGAGCAATCCAAAAGCACTATAAATATTATCCAAAGTGATGCAAACAAAACAAACATCCCTTGGATATGTACCACTCAAATGAATCTATCAGATAAGAAGATAAGATCAAGAACCGATTCATATGAGGTTAGATACAGTAAAGACTGGATCATAGCCCCATCAGTGTTTGTTACTATTCGTGCAGATGACGACGAGAGGGCTATGAAAGTGTGCAACATGGACATTAAAAAGATTCGGGAAGGAACGGACGAAGATTTACCTTCGTTCAAATGTAGATTTGATTTATCACACATGAAATTCGGAGAACTAAATGAAGACGAAATTATCGTGTCAGGGGTCGAGTACTAATATGGACACCAAACTAGAAATTAGGTCTTTCAATAGACATACTGATTTGGATACCGTATCCGATATTGAAATAGATAGTTACAGTAGCTATCTTACAGTAGACGAAATACGATCTTTGTCAATTGACCGGACCACTAGAATCCATGTTATGGAAACTGAAACAGGTGAAATTGTTTCTTTCATAATTTTCAAACCTTTAAAAGACAAGTTCTATATAGAACGCCTAGCCACAACTCCACATATGCGTAGAAGCGGTGCGGCAAGGGCTTTGTTGAATCATTTAAAAGAACTAGCTATCACTACAGATAAAACTTTAATTTGTGGTTTAGTTAATGAGTACAATTTAGGTTCCCAATTATTTGCTAAGAGGGAAGGATTTGATTACAAGGAAACGCAAAACAAGGAAGGTATTGAATATTACTATTTTGAATGGGGAAGCACTAAATGAATGATTGGGGAATACCAGTAGATGTTAAACGGATGCATGAGGAAGCTAAGTTTCCTTACAAGTCTAAAGAAGAGGATTCCTGCTACGATCTTACAGCAACTAGTATTGAATACTTAGGGGCTGGTAAATGGATTGTAGGTTGTGGTTGGGCTATGGAACCCTCTAAAGGTTTCAAATTATTAATCGTACCACGGAGCAGTATAACCAAAACTAGTTTCATTATCCAAAATTCTCCATGTCAAATTGACGAGAATTACAGGGGGGAATTCTTAACCGTTTTTCAAGCACTCCCCAAAAGCTTTTCTGATGTTGAAAGTAATGTTGTGGGAAAATGCGGACAGTCAATAACCTACCCACAATTCCCTTACAAAGTAGGTGACCGATATGCTCAGATGTATATCGAAAGGGTGCTTGAATGTAATTTTAGAGAAGTATCAGAACTAACAGAAACTGAACGAAATGATGGGGGTTTTGGATCATCCGGTTTGTGAGAAGGTTATAATGCAAAAAGAACAAATTTTAGAAGTACTTAACAAGCTAGGAATTTCAGATACAAAATACGTTAGATCCTCGGGGGTAGATTGGGTAATGATACATTGCCCTTTAGCACCCTTCACACATGAGGGCGGCACAGATCGTAAACCTTCTTGTGGTATATCTATAGGAGATAGTTCAGCTTTTAATTGTTTTTCTTGTGGGTGTAAAGGACCTTTAGAAGGACTGGTTAGAAGTTTGGCTGAATTCTCTTGTAGTGAGGATCTTGCAAAGTATTCTAGGAAGGTGCGTAAGCTAAATGCACCTGACCTAGTAGCTAGTATAATGTACAAATCTAGGCAAAGAAATAAGAAAGAAGACTTGTTGCTGTTAAATGAACAAGCTATTAATCATTGGAGTCCTGCTTGGGATAGCAAAATCTGTAGAGAGTATCTTAATAGACGAGGTATTGATGAGGCAACCTCCCAATTTTGGGATCTACGATTCAATAACGAAAGGGTTTTATTCCCTGTAAGGATGAATGGATTGAGGGGGGTTGTTGGTAGGTCTATATCAGATTCTATCAAACCTAGATACAAGAATTTATTTGGAATGACGACTGCTGACATTCTGGCAGGTTATGATAAGCTGACTGACAACCCCAAACTTATGGTTGTCGAGGGTTTCTTTGACATGATCAACGTCCATAGGTGGGCTGTAGATTATGGCTACGATGTTCTTAGCACTCTGACTTGTAGAACAACTGAGAACCAAATGAAGCTTCTCCTAAAATTAGACAAGAAACTACTGACTTGTGCCTATGATCAGGACAAGGCTGGTAGAGAAGGGTGGAAGATATTTAGGGAAATGCCCGCCTTTAATTTGGCCAGATTTAAGTGGTCTTTTAGAGGGGGGTCTAAGGGGATTAAGGATTTAGGGGAGTTTACGGAAGAAGAATTTAGACGATTAATGTCCTAAATCTTTACTAAACTGTCAGAATTTTGACCACTTTTAGGGAGGAACCGTATATAATATAGTGTGATCATTTCAGTTAATGATACAGTTAATGTTCTATTTGAGGTATGAAGAATGAGTAATGAGTTATGTGGTATTTTTGAAGAGTCTACTGAACCAGCACCGCAATCAAAAGCGAATGACTGGGTTTCACACTTCTTCCTGAAGCCTGACACAAAATGTAGTATTGTATTTCTATGCAATCCACAGGACTTTGTTAAGCTAAAGTTGCATGAGGTGTGGGCTAAGGATGGAGATAAGACTCTTCCAAATCATCTATCCTGCGTACAAACAGATGAGGTAGACTGCCCTATCTGTAAGGCCGCTGAGATTCAGGAAGATGATCGAGACAAGAACAAGCTACGCAGACGAGAGTTTTGGTGCGGATCTGTTCTTCAATTGAATGCTTATGAGAAGGATGGTAAATCATACCATCAACGTAAGGTTCTTGCTCTTAATTTTACAGCAAGAAAGAAGTTTCTCACAACACTAAACACGTTTGAGGAACGAGGATTGGCTGAGTTAAAGGGGTGTCAATACAAGGTGGCCCGATCAGACGACCAAAAATCTCTCAGGACTGGCGACATTTGGGAATTCTGGAAGGACGATGTTCTATCAGGGCTTCCTTCAGATGTTATTGTTGAAGAGTACGATATCAAAGAGATTTATACTCCTGACATTGATCTATGTCTAGAAGTTCTAAGTCGATCTGATTATGATGTTGAAGCTGATGGCACAGAGGAATCAACCTTCTTGCCACAATAAATTGTAGTTATTCAGGGGGAGTCTTATTGACTCCCCCGATTTTTTACTAGAGGTTTTTTTATGGGTAAGTATTTTGTAGCATTAATCATTCCGTTCCTAATGTGGAGCGTTTGCCAAGGACAAATGGGTAAAAATTCCGATATGTGGGATTGGTCACCGGATGCGTCACACCACAACAAAGTGGTACAAGTACAGATCATGATGAAAATGAAGATTCAAGTAACAGTATACGAAGATTCAACGGATGAGAACGGCAACACTATTTCAATTGCTGTGAAAAAAGAGAAGGAAATTGAAGTACCCGCACAAGGAACTGGTTCTATAGTTCATGTATTCAAAGACAAACCTGTTGGTGATGGCTTTGAGGGGTTAGCAATTACAGCATACCATGTAGTTAAAGAAGCTGTTGAGGGTAGTATGAAAATACAATATCCTGACGGAGTAAGAATAGATGGTGTTAGAATAGCTGCATATTCCAAAGTATTTGATTGTGTTATGTTGAGGGTGTGGGTGCCAAAAGGAATGGAGCCTTTTAAAGTGGCTCGAATGACCCCTATACGTAACTCTGAATTAGAGGCTATGGGTTATGGAGGTGTATCAATTACCTCAGATAACCTTAGGCATTGGAAAACTAAAGTTGCAGTACCCACAGACGGGTATGTAATGTTTTCTGACTCACCTGCTATACCGGGTGACTCTGGTGGTCCTTGCCTAAACGATAAAGGTGAACTGGTAGGGGTTATTAATGGTGGTTGGTTTTGGGCAAGGAACATGTCGTTTCTAAATGGTCAATCCAAATACACTTGGCCAACTAAGTATACTGGAATGATTCCTATTGTAGCAATTTACAATGCAAGCATAGAGTTAAAGGATCAACTAGGCACACAGAAATGCGTAGATGAGGACTTACAATAAGTGACTTTCAAAATACAAATGTGTAAGGAATTTAATACAATAAGGACTTTACATAAATTGTGTTTTGATGTGGATTCTTTACCTAGAGACCCTAATGTATTTTGGTGGCTTATAACTTGTGGTGGGGAACCGGCAGGATTTGGGGGATACCAACAATCTCACCAATTTTCTAATGCAATTTATCTATGTAGGTCAGGTGTTTTAAAGGGTTATAGGGGCAATAACCTACAAAAAAAACTAATAAGAGTACGAATCAACCACGCTAAGAAGTTGGGATATGAATGGGCTGTAACTGATACCAGAGACAATCCTGCAAGTGTAAACTCATTAATAAGTTGCGGTTTTAAAAATTACGAGCCAATTAATCCGTGGGCATTTAGTAATTCAATGTATTGGAGAAAGGAACTGTAAAGTATGAGTATGGGGTATAAGGAATTTGCACAACACGCCATTAGCAACGGCGTTTGTGTTATGGATGTGGAACATTCCCTAGATATGTCTATATATAGGGAAGGTTTTTCTTTACATGGTTGTGGCTTTGCAACAGGTGAAGAAGTAATCTACATCAAAGACAAAGATGAAATGAGATACTTAGTGAATGCTATTTATGACAACTGTGAAGTGATAGCTCACAATGCAAAGTATGACTGTAAGTGTATGATAGTTGATGGGATTGTTGATAGGTTCCCTCCTAAAGTAAGATGTACCCAAATTGCAATGAATTTAATTGATGAAACTCTTAACGACAGCGAGTTAGGTTTGAAGCCTCTCGTATTAAAGTTGTTCGGTTATGAAATGAACAAGACAGAAGATGCGGCATCTTTAGGATTGGACGATCCTAAGTTCATTGAGTATGCTCTGGACGACGTTATCTATACTCTGAAGTTGTGGGAATATGAATTACCCAAACTCCATTCTCTTAAACTTTGGGATTACTATACCCGAATAGTCCTAAGATCAATACCCACAATCTCCGAAATGGAAATGTTTGGTATCAAATGGTCTATACCCCATGCTAAAGGTCAGTATGATAAGCTGGCTGTCTTAAGGGATAAACTATACAAAGAGATAAGAGGCTTCTTAGGTAACGTAAACCCAAATTCAGGCAAGCAGTTATCTGACAGAATGTTTGGTCAACTTGGCTACTCAACTAAATACACAGAGAAGGGAAAGAGTGGCTCATACTGTGTGGACGATGAGGTCCTATCTAAAATGGCAAATAAATATCCTGTATGTGGTATCATAGGACTGTATAGGACATGCAATAAATTGATTAGCACAAACTTAGAACCGTTGTCAAAGCAAGCAATTGAAAACAAAGACCACAGGGTACACCCTAACTTCTGGTTAACTAGTGCCACAGGTAGATTGAGAAGTAGCAATCCTAATCTACAGAATCAACCTAACGTTTACGGTATGCAGGATGTTCTTAAAGAAATGGGGATTGATATCCGTAGTGGATTTATCCCACAAGAGGGTTGGCGACATATAGTTTATGACTTCTCACAATTAGAGTTAAGGATATTTGCTAAACTATCAAATGATAAAACCTTTACGGACGCATTCCAGTGTTGGGAATGTAGAATCTGTGGAGCTAAAGGTAGGCACACAAAAGCCTTACACGCCTGCCCTAAGTGTGGAGTAGCTGAAGATGAGAAGAAAGGTTTCTGGCATGGGTTAGACCTTCACCAAACAACTACGGATAACATCCCTGTGTTACAGGGTAAGCGATCTCTAGGAAAAGTGGCAAACTTTGCATTAATTTATTTTGCCACTGAATGGCGTATGCATTATGATCATCCTGACCTATCTATAAAGAAGTGGAAGGAAGCTATTGATGGCTTTATGAATACCTATACGGGGGTTAGGAAGTACCATGAGAAGGCTATAATGATGTTGAAGCAAGGCAAATCTTTCAGAGACTTGTTTGGTAGACGCAGATATATCTCCCCAAATGAAGCACAAAAATCCTTTAAACACGCTTGTAATCAAGTAATTAATTTCCCTACTCAAGCTACTGGTTCAGGTATGGTTCAAATATCTGCAAACAAACTCAGGGATCAATGGATAGAAGAGGGTATTTGGGGTAACAAGGTAAAGTTGATTCTCAATGTACATGATGAACTATGTGCAGAGGCTCATGAGTCAGTGGCAGAAAAGGCATCCTATGATATGAAGTACAATATGGAGAATTGTGTGGACTTTGGTATCCCAATTTTTGCTGACGGTAAGATTCTTGACACATGGGGAGCAATGAAATCCTAAAATCTTTCCTAAATTTCAATTTTGTTGACCATTTGTTAGTAACGCATGTCTATAATAGAGTGTAGGACAAGCTCTCAAACTTTAATCGAAAGATGAAATCACATGATGATTGTTGGCATTTTATGGTATCTGATTGTCGCCTTGATATTTAATGTAGTAAGTAAGTTTTTTGATCGTGATTGTCCTTGTACATTTATCTTTCCAACTTTGATGGAGCTAAATCTAGTGCGAAGAATCTCATGAAAGATCATCTAAACATTATTCAGGATCTTCAGAAAAGAAACAGAAGCTTGGAACGTAGCTTAAAGGAGTCAAGAGAAAGTAATTATTGTGTAGTTTGTGGTGATGGTGAAGAAGTTATTTGTAAAATTTGTGAAGATATGTTGGGAGTGTAACATGAAGTTAATGATAGACCTATACAACGGCGAATGCCTTGAGACGATGGGCCTTATGGACGACGGCATCATTGACCTGACGGTGACAAGCCCGCCATACGATAACCTAAGAAGTTACAACGGGAACAATGACCAATGGTCAGACAGTGTTTGGCAAGGGGTAATATCTGAACTTTACCGGCTTACTAAGAAAGGTGGTGTTGTAGTATGGGTAGTGGGTGACGCTACTATCAAAGGGAGCGAGACAGGCACATCTTTCAAACAAGCATTGTGGGCTAAAGAGTGTGGGTTTAATTTGCACGATACGATGATATATGCGAAAACCAACCCTATACCGTTGACACACAATAGATACGAGCAAGGCTTTGAATACACTTTTATTTGGAGTAAAGGAAGACCAAACACATTTAACCCAATTATGGTAGACGTAAAAACCCCAAATAAAAAATATAAGTGGAAGTCGAAAGAATCAGGGAGCAGTAAAAGAGAAAGGGAGGAAATAACTTTTTCTAAAACAAAAAAAATATCTTTAAATATATTCAAGTATTCATTAGTAGGCAGTAAGGAAGCTGGTAAACATCCTGCACCATTCCCAGAACAACTAGCCCACGACCACATCATCTCTTGGAGCAACGAAGGAGACACTGTACTAGACCCCTTCATGGGAAGTGGCACTACTGGCAAGATGGCAAAGCAGCTCAACCGTAACTTCATTGGTATTGAACTTGACAAAAAATATTTTGATATAGCTAAAGAAAGAATTGAAGATACATCAGGAGACAATCATTAAACTTATACGAGACGTTATCGCTGAAGAAGTAAAACTCAGGGAAGGCGGGGTGATAGTAGAATTAACAGAGCCTAAATCTATCAACTGTGCATTAGGTCAAAAGCTAATTGAGGAAGCTATTGAAGTTATGGGAGAACTTGACACTAACTCAGTAAGCAGAGAAAAACTAGTTGAAGAGTTAGCTGACGTTCAAGAAGTTATGACAGCTATTCGTGTAAAACACAACATAACATCGCAGGAACTTATGTTGGTTATGAATAAGAAGTTTACATTGAAGGGCGGGTTTAGCAATCAATTTCTTATACACAAAGGTATAAAATGAAATATAAAGGGCTAGTACCCATTAACGACACCCGATTCAACCGCACCTCTCTGACATGCGAAGGTGAGTCTTACACAGGAACAAAGAGAGAACAGTGTTACATACAAGAAGAGGGTGTATTATATGCTCCAAGATACTGGGCACAATGTAATGGCTATGGTGTTAAGAGTGTGTTCCCAAAGGTGGTGTGGCCTAAGTTTCAAGGCACTTACAGGGCTGGTCAGAAAGAGGCTATTGATGAAACTGTTAAAGGACTAAAGCAATCAAACTCAGGATTGTTGGAAGCATTCACTGGGGCCGGGAAGACACTACTAGGATTATCTATAGCTGCCCGTCTTGGAACCAAAGCTTTGATTGTTTGTAACAAGACGGATCTTCTAGACCAATGGTGCGAGTCAGGACATGATTTCTTTGGATTGACTTGTGGGCACTTGCAGGGTGACGTTAAACGAATGGGCAACCATTTCACAGTAGCAACAGTACAGACACTTTACTCACGCATAGATGATATTAAATACTGGAACAAATTTGGCTTAGTAATATTTGATGAATCGCACCACGTTCCAGCTAAATCATTCACCTCTATCATATCTAGAATGCCTGCTAGGTATCGTCTAGGCGTCTCTGCAACGTTCGTAAGAACAGATGGGATGGAAGACGTGTGGAAATGGCACCTTGGAGAAAAACTCCATGTAATGGAAGGAAACGCATTAGCAGGGTACTATCATCAACCAACCCTTTCCTTCCCATTAAATGACAGATCCTACACAAAGTATGGTAAGATCCAACATTCAGCATTGCTCACAGCCATAGCAGATATTGATAATTACAACATGGATATAGCAGCAGACGCTAAGGAATTGGTAAAGTCCGGTAGGAAAATAATTGTTGTTAGTGAACGTGTCTCCCAATTAGAATCAATCGCTAAGTACTTAAAGTCTGGTTATGGATTTTATTGTGGCAAGGCAAATGGTAAAGTGATAAGTAAAGACCAATTAGAAAAAACAAAAACCAAGAAGATAATTCTAGCCACTAGAGGTAAGATTGGGGAAGGTAGCGACCTTCCCAGTTTTGATACCTTATGGCTTGCGTCTCCCATGACTTCGGTGATCCAAGTAGTGGGCCGAATTACGAGACAACACAAAGGTAAAAAAATTCCTTTGGTTATTGACCCTATATTTAACACTCCCTACAACAATGCTTTGGCGGCTAAACGTAGGAAATTCTACAAAGAGTTAAACTTGAAAAAAATTAACCCTTCCGACATATTAGAGGTGTAACAAAAATGAGAAGACTGGTCGTGAACGAGGGTGACAGGTATGACAAATACAAGACAATA
>Ga0307379_10006501_pt1 | contig 16037 bp, 14 predicted proteins | sample UN2MG_FD_202237 | JGI IMG/M metagenome (GOLD analysis project Ga0307379, IMG submission 202237) | Soil microbial communities from Risofladan, Vaasa, Finland - UN-2 | ecosystem: Environmental > Terrestrial > Soil > Coastal area > Acid sulfate soil | place: Finland: Risofladan, Vaasa | collected... | reverse complement strand
GTGGCTCTGTTCATAATCATGCCCAGGCTCTTGAGCCGTGAGGCAGCCAGAATCCTGAAACCAAACCTCCTGTTCGCGATTGGGCTGGCCATTGCCGCACTGGTTTTCGGCTATTTCTCAGTGGTCAAGGTCCCGACAATCTTTTAACAATAACCGGTAAAGGCGCTAAAATAAAACGGAGGCGACCCATGCGGGCTAAATCTCTTCTCTGCTACGGCAAACAGTTTATCATCCACACTGAGGGAACGGTATGTTCATCGCCAGTCGAGCTTTTAGCCAGCAATATTCTCGAAGAGCTGCTCTGGGATTATCTGGGAGCTCTTCGGGAACACGACAATGTGACATTTTACAGCCTTTTCGGCAGGGTCTCGCAGGAAAAGGCTTTCTCCAGAATCCTCAAGCTCTTGCGGATGCTCATCGCTCACCCTCTCCATCAACTGGTGGGTGTTCTGCCTTCCGCCCGGCACTTCGAGGACAAACACGCGGAGCTTGAGGAATTCATCCAGGAATTTTACAATCACTGGCGCATAAGAGAGCGCTTCCTGTTGTGCCTGGGCGAGCAGGGCCCGTGGTCTTACGATACGCGGCCCTACCGCACATTCAATGCTACGGTGGAGCAGTTGACCCATGTGATGCGGGCCACCTACCGCGACATCCTGGAAAATATCACCCGGGACCATCCGCGTGTCTACCGTCAGGTCCAGGCCGGCTGCCAGGCGGGCGTTATCGCCGTGCCGAAAAACTGGCCTGCTCCAGAAGGAGTTTACAAATCTCTGGCTCAAATCCCTTTCGTGCGACAGGTCTGGATCGACCCGCCGATGGTTATCGATCCGCCGACAAACCGCCGCGACGGCCGGTTCAGCCGGACAGACAGGAATCCCCTGGAGGGGATGCCGCTCGATCCCGCCGAATGGCTCTGTTATCCGGCACTGGTCGGCTCGGTGTTGGTTTTTGTCTACTTTCACCTGCGGTTTATCGGACTGGGAATCTCGCTTTCCAACCTCTTTGAGCTGGCCAGGGATGAAGATATCGCCAGAGGCCCGGACGCGGTTTATTTTTTCGGAGCCGACAGGTTCCACATGGCCACCTATGGTGAGCTACCCACAGTTTTCCATGAGGACAAAAAAGCGGGCCTTCTCGTAGCAGCGGTGCCTGACGAGGACCGTTTCGGCTATTTCGGTTACCTGAAAAAGATGGTGCTCACCCTGCACAACATAGTAATAATGGAGCGCGGCAGGATGCCGTTTCACGGCGCCATGTGCCGTATACTGCTGCGAGGGGGGCAGTATGCCAATGTGCTGCTTATCGGGGACACAGCCACCGGGAAGAGCGAAACTCTCGAGGCGCTCCGCAGGACCGGCGGCAGAAAGGTTCAGTCGCTGAAAATCGTGGCGGACGATATGGGCTCGCTCGAGATCGATGAGCGGGAGGGCGGCTTGCGGGGATACGGCACGGAGATCGGGGCATTTATCCGGCTCGATGACCTTCAGGCAGGCTACGCATTCGGCCAGATAGACCGGGCGATCATCATGAGTCCGCACAGGATCAACGCCCGGGTGGTGCTGCCGGTCACCTCGCTGAGAGAGGTCAACCACGGCTATCCGCTAGACTACCTGCTGTATGCCAACAACTATGAACAAATCGGCCAGGCCAGACCTGTGCTCGAGGCTTTCAGCGACAAGGCCCAGGCCCTGGAGACTTTCCGTAAAGGGGCGGCCATGGCCAAGGGAACTACAACCTCGACCGGACTGGTCGAAAATTACTTTGCCAACATTTTCGGGCCCCCGCAGTACAAAGAGCTGCACGAGAGGCTCGCCGGGAAGACATTCGGCGCTGCTTTCAAAGCCGGAGTCTGGGTGGGACAGATGCGCACCCGCCTGGGGATTCCCGGCTGGGAGACCAAAGGGCCTGAGGCGGCCGCACAGGAACTTCTTAATTTAATCAGCCGGCGGAAGAGAAAGGTCCCGGAAAAGAGCCCCGGTCCCTGAATCAGGGAGGATTTCGTTTCCCGCTCACCAGCGCAGGCCCTCTCAGTACTCGATACCCTTTCTGGCTGGCTGGTCCTGGGGATATTTGACCGCTCTGATTTCCGAGACTATATCGCAGGCATCCACAAGGCTTTTTGCGGCCCGGCGGCCGGTGATCAACAGGTTCAGCCGCTGGGGGCGCTCCTTTATCAGCTCGAGAACTTCACGCTCCGGGATAATCTTGTAACGGACCAGAAAGGTCAGCTCATCCAGTACAACCAGGTCGTATTGATCGCTCATCACTCTTTCTTTAGCGAACTGCCAGGCTTCGAGGCCGGCCTCGATATGTCCGGCCAGCTCTCCCTCCCAGGTGAAACCTTTCCCGAGCGGCTTGAAAAATAATTGTTTTCCCAGGCGCCGGGCCAGTCTTTTTTCCCCGGTAGGCCTTTCGCCCTTGATAAACTGGAGAAAGCACACTTTCCAGCCGTGTCCCAGAGCACGGAAGACCTGTCCCAGGGCCGAAGTTGTTTTGCCCTTGCCGTCACCGGTGACAAGAATAACCACCCCTTTAGGCATCTGGACCTCCTCTGGTGTTTTCAGCGATTATGCTGCCCGACTTTTGCGTTTCTATTATGTTATGGATTGGAAACTTAAGGTAAAGGGCGAAAAATATCAACCAGGGAAGAGCTTTCAAAACTGGGGAGAGAAAAACCGGTCGTGAATGCGGATACCCTTCACACAGAGGGAAAAACCAAGGCCCGGCTGTGAAACCGGGCCTTAATCAATCGCGGCTTATTCAACAATGCCGATCGCTTCAACCGGGCAGCTCTCAGCCGCCTCCCTGCAGGCATCCTCATCATCCGGCGGCACCTTGGCGACAATCACCTTTGCCACATCATCGCCCAATTCAAAGACGCTCGGAGCAAGATCAACACAAAGACCGCAGCCAGTGCAGAGATCCGCATCAACTGTCGCTTTCATGAATAACCCCCTGAAAGAGAAATAAAGCAGCTTAGACCTGGAACAATTTCCGGAAAAAGTGTGTCTTGAACGACAGCAATAATAAATAAAAATGTGCCAAATGGCGAGCTTTTTTTGTTTTCGGCCGGCTGCAGAGCTAAAAATGGTTCGATAATTATTCAAGAACCATCATGCCCTTGCTTGGGCACAACGAAGAATTTAAATCAAGAAGACATACCCCGTCCGTTTCGCACCCCACCCCTCTCAAGAGGAGATTTTCATGTAAAATGTTGCTCTTGGCATGCGCCTTTGGTAATTATATAATTAGCCATGAATAAAAAAATGGCCGAAAAAGGAAACCAACCCGGTTTCTTGACGGTTTAAATTACGGCTTCAGGTTGTATTGGAGAGAGCAATCTCTGTGGCTTTATTTTACTTTAAAAGAAAAGGATAGTTATGGATCCCGGATACATTAGAGAAGCATGCTCCAGAATGAACTCGCGGATAGCCGAGTGGCGGCGTCAATTCCACCGAATTCCGGAACTCGGGACCGAATTGCCGGAGACAGCGGCTTTGGTGCGCAAATTTTTCAGCGAGCTGGGGGTAGAGGTTCAGGAGAGCTATCAGGGTATCGGAGTAGTGGGCCTGATCCACGGGGAGAAAGGCGAGGGTCCGACAGTGGCTGTCCGGGCGGACATGGACGCTCTGGAGATCAAGGAACAGGCAGACCGGGAGTATGGCTCCCGACACCCGGGCCGGATGCACGCCTGCGGTCATGACGCGCACATGGCAATCGCTCTGGGCGCGGCAGACTTCCTTGCCCGGAACAAGGAGCGTTTCCGCGGCAGGCTCAAGCTGATTTTTCAGCCCGGAGAAGAGAGCATGCTCGGGGCGCTGCGCATGGTGGAAGCAGGGGCGCTGGAAAAACCTAAGGTGGATTTTTTACTCGGCCTGCATATCGGAAATATCTGGGAAGAGGTGGGCCTGGGCCAGATCGGGGTCTGCTCCAAGCCGGTGATGGCAGCGGCGGATACATTCGAATTTACGATCGAGGCCCAGGGGGGGCACGGCGCTGCGCCCCACACCAGCCCGGACCCAGTGCTCGCCGCATCCCAGGCAGTTATCCAGCTCCATACCCTGATCGGCAGGGAGCTCGATCCTGTCGACCCGGCGGTGATTACAGTGGGCCAGATACAAGGCGGACAGGCCGCCAATATTATCCCCACCGCGGTCCGCGCCAAAGGGACTGTCAGAACATTGAGCGAAAAGGTGCGCGATTTTCTGGAGACCAGGATGGCCGAGGTTGTCTCACACACAGCCGCAGGCTATCGCTGCGGGCACAGATTCACTTATCACCGCGGGAGCCCGGTAGTGAAAAGCGACCCGGAGGTAACAGACCTGGTGGCCGGATCCGCCAGGGAGCTTTTCGGCGCCGGGGGAGTCTGCCGCATCGAAAAACCGGCTATGGTCGGTGAGGATGTCTCCTTTTTCCTGCGCGAGGTTCCAGGCTGCTTTTTTGCTCTCGGTTCCTCCAACCCGGAAAAAGGGTTCCACAGCCTGCACCACTCCCCGCTGTTCGATATCGATGAGTCGGTGCTCTGGAAGGGTACCGCGGTTTTCAGCCTGGCAGCGCTGAGGCTGCTTGAGGGTAGTGTTTCACAGGCTGAGCAAAGAGGGCGGTTACAATCCTGAGACCGGCTGCCGGAGATGAAAAATATGGCAAAGACATTTGAAAAGTGTTAGATTTAAAGTTTAAATGATTGTTTTCTATGCAGTTATCATGAGCTTACAATTTCAAACTTAAAAGAAGAGGATCGTTCTATGGCCAGGTTCAGTCGACTCGAGGTTTTGAACAGCATGATCGAGCTAGGCGTGATTCCGGTTTTTTACAATGGAGACATCGAGATTGCCCGCGAGATCGTGCGGGCCTGCCGCAAGGGAGGCGCACGCTGTGTTGAGTTCACCAATCGCGGCGATCATGCAATCGAGATTTTTTCCGTGCTTGAACGTGAATTTGCCAAAGAGGATCCTGATTGTATTCTGGGTGTAGGCTCAGTGATTGATCCCGGAACGGCTTCGCTCTATATCAATGCCGGGGCCGCATTTGTGGTGGGTCCGGTGTTCAACCCCGAGGTGGCCCGGGCCTGCAACCGCCGCAAAATCTCCTACAGCCCGGGCTGCGGCTCGGTTTCCGAGATCAGCGCCGCCGAGGAGATGGGCTGTGAGATAATCAAGATTTTCCCTGGGGGCCAGGTCGGCGGACCCGCCTTTGTCAAGGCTGTGCGTGGGCCGATGCCCTGGATAAGCATTATGCCCACAGGCGGTGTAGACGCTACAGAGGAAAGTGTAAGTGCCTGGATCGGTGCAGGCTGTGTTTGCCTGGGCATGGGCAGCAAACTGATCACCAAGGAGCTGGTGGCCTCCCACGACTGGGATGGAATTGCCGCGAACGTGGCCAAGGTGATCGGACTGATCAAGAAAGCCCGGAAGAAATAGGAGGGGGTACACTTTTTTCAAATCCGGATCAGCTTACCAGACGGGCTTTTTTAGTCTAAAGTGTGAATAATGCGGGCATGACACAATGTTGTTCACTTTAGGCGGGAAAGGCAAACGATGTCATTCCCGCGCAAGCGGGAATCCAGGTTTTTAAGCCGATTTTCTGGACCCCCGCTTTCGCGGGGGTGACAAAAAGAGAGTGTTGTCGCTTTAAGTGAACGGTATTGGGGCATGACACAGCTTTTCGGATTGACCGGGGCTGATCATCGAAAGGCTTGTCATAGGCTGCGGCAGTCATCCGGAGGGCCTGTGAAGAAGCCAGGCGGCTTGCGCTTTGATTTAAAAGTGGTTGTCTCTTGACTGATTCTGCCTGGCATTTTTTTGAAAAATAAAGAATGGTGGGATGCCGGATTGCTGTCCGCTGAAAAATGCGGATTAAAATCAATGTTGTTCACTTTAGGCGGGAAAGGCAAACGATATCATTCCCGCTCAAGCGGGAATCCAGGTTTTTAAGCCGATTTTCTGGACCCCCGCTTTCGCGGGGGTGACAAAAAGAGAGTGTTGTCGCTTTAAGTGAACAGTATTAGGATTAAAATAAGCATAGGAGCAGCAGATAATGTCCAAGTTAAATCTTCTGGCAGAGTTGTGGGAGTTTCTGCGGCAGAATAAAAAGTGGTGGCTTACGCCGATCATTGTGTTTTTGCTGCTTTTGAGCTTGTTGATCGTTTTTACTGAGGGTGCGGCTCTTTCGCCGTTTATTTACACCCTCTTTTAAACTATAAGCCAGGTCCATGCCGACACATATTCTGGGAATATCCGCCTTTTACCATGACAGCGCGGCCTGTCTGGTCACCGACGGCTCTCTGGCGTCCGCCGCGCAGGAAGAGCGTTTCTCCAGAATCAAGCACGATTTTTCTTTTCCCTCCCAGGCCATTGCCTGGTGCCTGGAGAGCACGGGTCTCACCGTATCCGATCTTGATTACGTAGCTTTTTACGACAAGCCGTTTATCAAGTTCGAGCGGATCCTGGAAACTTATCTGGCCTACCCTGGGCGGGGCATCCGCTCTTTTCTCCAGGCCATCCCTCTCTGGCTCAAGCAGAAACTTTTCCTGGGCGAGACAATCAGGCGCGAGCTCGGCTACGAGGGCAAGATTATTTTCCCCGAGCACCATGAGTCTCACGCAGCGAGCGCATTTTATCCCTCTCCTTACTGTGAGGCGGCGATACTCACCACAGATGGAGTGGGCGAGTGGGTCACTACCACCTGCGGTCTGGGCCGGGACAACCAGATAGAGCTTCTGTTCGAACAGCGTTTTCCCCACTCCCTGGGACTTCTTTATTCGGCTTTTACCTATTTTACAGGTTTCAAAGTCAACTCCGGCGAATACAAGATGATGGGTCTTGCCCCTTACGGGGAGCCGGTTTATGCGGACCTGATCCTGAAGGAGCTGATAGATCTCAAGCCCGATGGCTCGTTTCGTCTTAATCTCGACTATTTCGACTACTGCGTGGGTTTGAGAATGACCAACGAGCGGTTCAATAGGCTTTTCGGGGGGCCGCCGCGGAAGCCTGAGACCGAGATTACACGGCGGGAGATGGACATTGCGCGTTCGGTCCAGGTAGTCACCGAGGAGGCGATGCTGCGGATGAGCCGTTTCGCTCATGCAGAGACAGGGATGAAAAACCTGTGTCTTGCCGGCGGAGTCGCCCTTAACTGTGTGGCCAATGGCCGGATTTTGCGCGAGGGGCCTTTCGAGTCGATCTGGATTCAGCCCGCGGCCAGTGATGCCGGTGGAGCTGTAGGAGCGGCCCTTTTTACATGGCACTGTTATCTGGGCCGGGAGAGGGAAGCGGATGATGTCCGGGACAAGCAGTTCTGGAGCTACCTGGGACCCGGTTTCAGCGATTCAGAGATAGAAGCCTACCTGAAGCGGGAAAACATTCCTTATCACAGGCTAGCGCCTGAGGAGGTTCCCGGGCGCGTAGCGGATCTTATCACCGCGGAGAAAGTGATCGGCCTGTTTCAGGGCAGAATGGAATTCGGCCCGCGGGCTTTGGGGAACCGGAGTATAATCGGGGATGCCCGCTCGCCCGAGATGCAGCGGATCATGAACCTGAAGATCAAATTTCGCGAGTCTTTCCGGCCGTTTGCCCCGACAGTGCTGTTGGAGAATGTCTCAGAATATTTCGCTCTGGACTGCGAGAGCCCGTACATGCTTCTTACCGCTGATGTCCGGGATGATAAAAGGCTGGATGGCCGGAAAGATGAGCTACTGACCGGCCTTGAGAAGGTGAACGAGGTGCGCTCGGTCGTTCCGGCTATCACCCATGTGGACTGTTCGGCAAGAATACAGACAGTGAGCCGGGAGCAGAACCCGCTGTATTATGACATAATCGACTCGTTCAGGAAGCTCACCGGCTGTCCGGTGATTATCAACACCTCGTACAACGTGCGCGGGGAGCCGATAGTGATGAGCCCGGAGCAGGCCTACCGTTGTTTTATGCGGACCAACATGGATTATCTGGTAATCGGGAGTTTCCTGATCGACAAGGCCGAACAGCCTGAGTGGCCGGAAACCGACAACTGGCAGGAGACTATCGTCCCTGATTAGCGCCGGGTGGACGTGCTGTATTGGAATGGAGGATAATTTTGGCCGGGGATAAAGACAGGGATCACCTTAAGGATTTAAGAGTTTTCGGGTTATCAGTAGGAGCGGCATTTATTGTAGTAGCCGGTATATTTTTCTGGCGGGAAATTCAGGGAGCAGCTCTCGTTCTGCTGATTATTGGCAGCGTCCTGGCTCTGGCAGGGCTCGTGCGTCCTGCTCTTCTTACTTTGCCGCACCGGGGGTGGATGCGTTTCGCTCACGCCCTTGGATGGTTTAACACGCGGTTGCTTCTAACCCTGTTTTTCTATTTGATACTCGCGCCGACAGGACTTTTGCTCAGGGTTCTGGGCAAACATCCGCTCGAGCTTGAATGGGACAGTACCAGGGCCAGCTACTGGATCCGGCGCGAAAAGGTCCCTTTCGATCCCAGACGCTGTGAGAAACATTTCTGAATTCCCCGGGCGGCCCACTCGGTTGCTCCGGTGAATTTGATAGGATAGGCAATCCGGGAAAACGGCGGCAGGCTTTATCTGCTGTCGATAACAGCTTTGAGGTTTTTCACCAGGTTAGCGGAAACTCCCAGTCCGGCAAGAAGCTCTACAATCTTTGACGCCTCAGCCTTTTTACCGCTGTAAGCGTAAGCCATTCCCAGTCCAGCTAAATATCTCCAGTTACCAGGGGAAATGCGCACCAATTTCCCGAAATAGTGCTGCGCTTTGTCCCATTTTTGCTCTTTCAGCGCTGCTCTCCCAAGCTCCTGATACACATTCAGACTGTCAAGGCCTAGTACAATTGAGGCTAGAAGCTCCTGCTCCCCGCCGGGGAAGAAACCTTTGTTCAAACATTCCATACCATTGTTATAGATATCCAGTGCGGCTTCCGGCAAAATCTGGTTCTGGAGTTTTAAAGCCTCCTCATCCGATTCAGGTTCATATTTCCATTGGACAGAGTATTTTTCTTTGAACTTTTCCCTTCTGTCCCCGGGTAACTGCAGGTAGTAAAAATACGAGGCGGCCGGCCTTTTAGAAAACAGGTAACAGGTAGCCATATTTCGTACGATCGGCCCGTCATAGGGATCTTTGTTATAGCCCAGACGCAAATAATAGATGCTCTGCTCCACCAGGCCATCGGCTGTCAAAGCTATCCCGATATTCGCATAATCTAAAAGACTTAGGGCCTCCGGCCATTTTTCTGTCAACTCCAGAGCCTTGTCCAGCCGGTTTATCTTGCACAGCCTGTAAATGACAAATTTTCTGGATTCCTCGTCCCGGCCCAGGAAATCGATAATATGCTCAGGGAAATAATCCTCCTCGACACAGTATATTGAAAGGTGGCTGCCGAGAAATTGCATGCCTCTTGGGGGCAGGAACTTCCCATCGCGCACATAGCTCACCATCCGGCTTGCAATGCGGTCGGGACTGTGCAGAGTAATTTCCCAGAGCACAAGATGCGCCAGGGCTAAAGGCAGCAATACGGCAGCGGCTTTCGACAGGGCCGGCTTAGCAGGCCCTGGGGCGCTCACCTGCCAGATCCGAAAAGCCGTAAGCGGAAGCAGAATCCCCGGAGGGCTGAAAATATCCCAGTCCCGAAAGGCCCCCAGATAGGCGTTAAGCAGGGAAAGCTCTACCAGGAAAGAGCAGAGCGCAAGGAGAAGGATCATCGAGATATTGTCGCTCAAGACATTCTTTCTATAGACAATAACCGCGTATGCTGTCCAGGCCAGCATCAGCAGGTTCAATGGGTTATGCAGGAGAAGCACATTTGTCAATTCAAGCAAATGGGTGGACGTAAATAGACCGTAGGCGAAAAAAGGCTGCTCAAAAGAACTGTCTGCATTCAGCGTTTCCACTCCCGTGACAAACTGCAGCAGAAAGGCTTTCAGATCCATAAGCTGAAAAACCGCTCCAAGAAAAAGACCTCCCGGCACAACAATAGCCAGAATCCAGGGCAAAGGCCTGGTCCTTATCTCCTCCCTCCGCGTAAAAACAAGCCAGACCAAAGAGGGAAGAAGCGCCGCGGCGGAAGCGTGCAGGCCTAGGCAGATAAAAAAGATCACAAAGGGCGGCCAGGGCGCAGAGTTCTCTTCGAGTGCATGGACAGCCGCCAGAATGTAGACTACCAGCAGCGCATTGAAAAGCACGGTCACTTCTATGAAACCGGAGAACAGGGCCATTGTGCCGGAAGTGATGACAAAGGCTGCCGGAAGCAGAGAATTCCCGGTCTTCCTGTCAAGCAGAGGGGTGAGCTTGAGAAGGCCGGCTGTAAACATGCCGGCTCCCAGGCCTGTCACCAGCGACCAGATGAAAAAAGACATCTCTTTTGTGATCGGGCCGGCGGCTCTTTTCTCCCCTGCCAAAAAGTCTGTCCAGGCGTACAGTCCGGACATCATCGCCGAGAAGAATGGGTAGTGCCGGGAAGTTTCCTGGTGGAACAGGAAATTATAAATGTGGTCAATACCGTCACCCATTATCGGGCAGCGCACCAGAAAGAGTATTGCCGCAATAGAAGCGCCGAGAGCTATGGGAAAAGTAAATCTCCGGAGGATGCCTGCGCCAGGAGAAACCTCTCTTCCGGACGGGTCCAGCAATCCGGCGACTTTCTTCCGCAGGCGGGGGATTACTCCGATAAGGGAGAAAGCGGCGAAGATTACCCAGACATAAAGGGGGAATCCCTTGAGCAGGCTCAGGCCCCAGACCCGGACAGGAAAGAAGAGCGAGGAGAGAACGACTACAGTCAGGATAAGAAGCAGATACGCCAGGGCGATTTTAGCAACAGGCCATTCCCGGGCCTTTTTAGCTTTTTTGGCGGAGGACATAGGTTAGACAGGTTAACTTGACAGTTAAACCAGGTATGTGAGGATTGCAGGCACAATTATATTAGCCGGACTTTTTGAACTCAAGAGAAATATGCTTCCCCGGCTGTCTGTGCTCCCGGCGACCATGAGCGGCTGCTTTAACCGGGCAGCCGCTCTTTTGGCTGCATGTCAGGACTGCTGGGCATCTGGCAAGTAAAAGTCCTCCAGGCCCAGTAACGGCGGGAAAAATAAACCTGGCAAGCCTGTCTCCCGGACAGGCTCAATCTAATGTGCAGGCAGCCGGCTGGTCCCGATATTATTTTTCAATGACCGTTTTATCCGGGGGAATACCCAGGGTTTTGTACCTCTGGCCGCGGCTGGCCTCATCATCCTCGTTGATTTCCCGCGCCAGACGGCCCACTTCGAGGGCATGCTCCCTGGGAACCACGATTACGCCATCCCCATCGCCTACAATCACATCTCCGGGATACACCAGCACCCCTCCGCAATTGACCGGAAAGTTGTAAGATTCTGCGATCAGTCTTCCAGGCCGGACTCCCCGGCCGCTGTAACCTTTATTACAATAAACCGGTATTTTCTGCACCTTGATAATTTCATCCGTGTCCCGGGCGTAGCCGTTAGTGACAACTCCGACCACCCCCTTTTCAGCGTAACCCAGGCTGTTGTTAGAGCCGATATAGCCAACCTCGAATACTCCATTGGCATCAATCACCGCCACATCCCCCGGCCGGGCCGCTTTAAGCCAGGCGTCCGGTGCACGCCCATACTGTTCATCCTTGAATTTCAGGAAGCCATCCAGGTTTGGAAACGAGTTCAATCCGACACGCGTATCCGAGGGCACGTGGCGCACAGTAATGGCAAACCCGACAAAACGGTGGGTGAAATGCTCGAGATCCCTCCACAGGGAGCGAATCGAGGGATCCATCAGGCCGATATCCTGAAGCCCGATCAGATCCATACCGTCGCATACATCTGTCACCCGCAAATCTTTATAAAGGTCGAGGATTTCCCGGCGGGCTTGTTCGCTGTCATCGAAACTCTTATTTTCGATAATCCTGACTCCCTGGGGCCGGGTAAGCTGCTGGGAACGAGCGGCAAACGGAAAGGTCAGGAGCAGGAGCGAAAAGATTGAGACGAGCCTGTAAAGCATGGTCACCCCCATGGACAAGAGATGCAGGTTGGGAAGAAATACGGAAAAAGGTTTATCAGCAGCCGCTTTTTAAGATCATGAAGGCAAAGAATTATTTTTAAGACGGATGTTCCCGGTCTCTCTTTCTAGCATCGAATCCGGAGGAGGTTTTTGGAAATACTGGAAGAACAGATTCGGCATGACTGATTCAAGGCAGGGATATTATACCCCTCTCACCCGTTTCAGTGCCGCAGGTGCCTTATTCCATATGCAACCTCGCGTGCCAAGGTCTGCAAGATGCCAGCCACTGGAATAGAAATGATCATGCCCGTTATTCCCAGCAATTTGGCTCCGAGAATCACCGAGATCAGCACGACCAGGGCGTGAACATTAACCGAGTGGCCCAGCACGACCGGCTGGAGATAGGCATTGTCCACTATATGGGTAAAAAGGATTGTGCCGCAGACAGCGAGCACGGGCGCCCAGCTTGCCACTACAATGCCGGTGCCGCTGAATTCCGGAAACTGCGGCATCAGGACATACTGCACGATGGCCACAAACAGAACGGGCACGGATCCGATGATTGGACCGATATATGGGATAATGTCCAGGACTCCGACAATCAATGCCAGGAAAACGGCGTAGTTGAGGGGGTGATAGAAAAATCCGACAACATAGAAGCCCATAAGCTGGACCAGCCCGGTAACCACCGCTTCGATGAACTTGGCCCTGATGAAGCTACCCACGATCTGGTCTATTTTCTGATCTATGTTCAGGCACATTTCAAAATAACGATTGGGGAGGAATCCGATGAATGCCTTCTTGATCTTATAGCCATCCAGGAGGAAGAAAAAGAGAAACAGCGGCACGACAGCAAGCCAGGTCATCAAGGTACTGAAAGTAGTGCCGGAAAAGACGGTTTTCAGCTCTTCCTGGCCCAATTTGATCAGCTTCTGGCCCAGTCCGTAGCCCTCCATTCCGAAACGGCGTTCGAGCTCTGCCGCCCGGAGGTTTATTTCCTCGTTGAACATCGCCAAATAAGAGTTCAGGCGCGAGGCAAGATCCTGGTATTCCTCCATTATCACCTGAAGTATGATCATCCCCACCGCCACACTAAGCACCAATATCAGAAAAAGCACGATCGAGATTGCATAGATCCTGATTACTCCGTGCCTTTCGAAAAAGTCGACTGCTGGTGATAAAATATAGACCAGGATAAGAGCGATAAGGAAAGAGGATAGAAGCCCCGGTATCCATAAAAGAAAGGACACCAGAAACAGTATTAATACAGCCATTGAAGTCAGCTTGAAAGTGGGCCTGAAGATGATGGATTCGTCTTTTATATGGCTTTTCAGGATCATTATTTATATCACTCCTACCTGTTTCCCTTTCTATTTATTCTCTTTTTTCCCCGAACCTCGTCCAGGGACACGGGCTATCCTGACCGTGGATCATTGGTCAATGCTGAAGGAACCTTAAATCATAGGAAACTTCGTGCACAGTTGTCTGGACAATGCTGATCATAGGGATGGAGATTATCATGCCGGTTAATCCCGGTGTTTTGCCTCCCAGGATGACTGAAAGCAAAACTACCAGGAAGTGTATATTAACCGAAAAACCCGGGAGCACCGGGTTGGGGTAGATATTGTCCACTATCTGGATGAAAACAATCGCGCCGGTGATGGCGACTAGGCGTCCAGCTCGGCGATATAAAACCGCTGCTGCTGAATTCAGGAGATTGAGAGAGCAACACGTATTGCACGGCGGCCATGAAAATAACCAGTACCGATCCGCCCGGGCAGCGGTCCCAGGCAATGTATAACATCGTAAAGTCCTACCAGGATCTCCAGGGGGAAAGCATAATTTTGAGGGCCGAATATGAAACTGACCAGGACCAGGATGAAGCCTGCCACAGCACCGAGATCGACCAACACTGGCTCGATGAGCCTGGCCCTGATAAAGTTGCTGACAATCAGGTTATTTTCTGGTCAATATTCAGGCTCATTTCAAAATACCGGCTGGGCAGAAACCCGATAAAGGCCTTTCTGATCTTTTCTGATATTCTCTATATCAAAATTGATACAGAAAAAGTTTACTTTTTTGGTTCCGGAGAAAATCTTTCGCCCTTCCGTTCCCGGCTTGAATCAGGAGATTTCTTATCGTCCTGTATAATAAATTAGCCTGATTTCTCTTTAGTATCAAGGGATTTTTTAGGCCAAAACAAGGAAAAAAGAGACGCTTATCCTTCCTCAGTTCAATCCAAAAATCAGGACTTTATGCTGTACGACATGGCAATCGCTCAATTCGAAACAGGATTTCAAAAAATACTACTCAGCGCATTAAATTTTTTCTATCTATCCGTAAAGGTAAATTTTTTTCTTCTTTTGAAGGCAAAAGAAGCAAAACCATTTCTTTTGACCGGGCGGACACATTGGTCCGCCCCTGCCAGGCTCCGCTTTTCCAGGCTCGACTGGGCAGGTAAGCCTGCGAGGCAGACTTTGCCGTTTCAGGATGTTGATAAACCAGCAAATTTCCTTTAACTTAAAGCATTTCATACAGTCGGAATAGTGAAAATTTACGGTCAGCAAATACCAGTCGCTGCCTTGGGGACCCAATGACATGGCTTAGCGGAGCTTTTTAAGCGCAAAGAACTTCCTGCTTGATAAATTTACACCCAAAGGGATAATCACGGATTAATATCAACCTGGGAGAGGCCGGATGGAAAGGCTCGTTCAAATAGGACAAACTGCGTGTTTGCGTTTCACTCCCTGGGAAAACATACCGCAAATATTACAGGGAGTCACTCTGAAAGGAAGCCGGGGTGCTCAGGAAGAAACATTCGATCTCCTCTCTGACAGGATGCGGCGGGCCGGTTTTAAAGTTATCCAGAGGCTCAAACAGGTACACGGAGCCCGGGTGGTGCCAATTAAACCTGACAGCTCAGAGGGCGCAGGAAGGGTTTCCCTTATCTCGCCCCTGGAGGCTGACGGCCTGGTGTCCTGCGAAGAGGATACTCTCGGTGTCATAACCATGGCCGATTGCGTCCCGCTATATCTTTTAGACCGGAATCTGCATGCCTGGGGCCTGATTCATGCAGGCTGGCGGGGTGTTGCCGCAGGGGTGATGAGCGAAGGTCTGAGAGTGATGAACGAATCTTTCGGGACACCGGCTGATGGAGTGGAAATTTATCTGGGCCCCTCGATCTGCGGTTCCTGTTATCAGGTTGGCCCTGAAGTGGCGGCATTGCTTGAGCCAGGCGATTACACTTTGCAGGATCGACCTCCAAAAGAGAAGATTTTTGTGGATCTCCGGCGCCTGCTCGCAGATCAGGCGAGATCGCACGGGGTGCCTGCGGCCAATATTTTCACGAGCAGGTTCTGCACCCGCTGTCACAACGATCTGTTTTACTCCTACCGGGCCGAGGGCGAACCCGCATTAGGACAGATGTGGGGGTTCATGGGGAAGCTGGGGAAGAAATAGCTCTTTTCAAATAACAAGCCTGCCGCCCTGTCACTGACACGCAAAATCAAGTTTTGCCGGCTGCGTCGCAGCCGGCGGTTTATTGGGCCGCCGGCTTTTTTTCTGCTCAAGAATCCCTCTGGCATCTGGAGCGCCAAAAAGGCGGGCGGCCATGGAGACAGTCAAATTCCAGTCCGGCTTTTATTCATGGCAGAACAAGATTTGCGCAACTTATAGGATTAAAAAAAGTTGAAACCAAAGTTGACAGGAAAGAGTCATAATAAGTGGATCGAGATGATGGGAAGCTGAGGCAAAGAAAAAAATCAATAAAAAGGAGACTAAAAAATGAAAGCTGCCATCAAAAAATACTGCGAGGTTTTTCTTCCTTACGGAGAGGTTATTTTAGGCTGCGCAGTATATTTCGGATTTATCACGATCTGTCTCGGCTTGAATGGTATGGCCTGATATGTGTCTGGAAAAAACTGGTTGAGCGGGACCGGCCGGAGGCTTAAGGAGCTTCCGGCCGGTTTGTTTTTGGCTCTGGAGCTTGACTTTTTAGTGGGAATGAATTAAATTGGACAAAAGAGTCAAGATTAGTAAAC
>Ga0307379_10006499_pt1 | contig 16039 bp, 16 predicted proteins | sample UN2MG_FD_202237 | JGI IMG/M metagenome (GOLD analysis project Ga0307379, IMG submission 202237) | Soil microbial communities from Risofladan, Vaasa, Finland - UN-2 | ecosystem: Environmental > Terrestrial > Soil > Coastal area > Acid sulfate soil | place: Finland: Risofladan, Vaasa | collected... | reverse complement strand
AGTATAGAGGTTATGATTCTGCAGGCGTGGCGATAAAGTCTAATGGAGAAATTGAGCTTCTCAAGTCAGCCGGGCGAATAGCAGATCTGGAAAAGGTCTACCAGAGTCTTGGCAGTCCAGGAGAGAGAATGGGCATCGGCCATACTCGCTGGGCCACTCATGGCCGGCCGAGCGACAGGAATGCACATCCTTTCACCTCCGGTGAGATCGCCATAGTGCATAACGGCATTATTGAAAACTACCTGGATTTAAGAGAGCTTTTAACGAATATGGGCTATGAGTTTGCTTCCGAGACGGACAGCGAGGTCCTGGCGCATCTCATTCACTTTTACTTTAAGGGCGATCTTTACGCAGCCGTTTGCAAGGCTTTAGAGCATGTGGAAGGCTCTTATGCCACGGCCGTGCTGGCAGCCAGCTCTCCATACTTGGTCTGCGCCAGAAAGGACAGCCCTCTGGTGCTGGGCAAAGGCGAGGGCTCTGTCTATGTGGCATCCGATGTTCCCGCGCTTCTTCCCTATACCAAAGACGTCATCCGCATGAAAGACGGCGAAATCGCCCGTCTCTTTGCGGACCGGGTTGAGCTAATCGATAGTGAGGGCCAACCCCGCCAAGTGGATGTCGAGCGCATCACCTGGAATGCCGATGCTGCAGAAAAGGGTGGCTATCCTCATTTCATGCTCAAAGAGATCCATGAGCAGCCACGGGCCATTCGGGAGACCATCGCCGGACGTATCTCGGAGATAGACGGGGATGTGCGGCTCAAATTGGGCCTGAGCGACGAAGAGCTAAAAGGTTTGGAAAGGGTGATAGTCATCGCCTGCGGCACATCCTACCATGCCGGCATGCTGGCCAAGAACCTGTTTGCCCGTGCCGCCGGCCTGCCGGTGGATGTAGAGGTAGCATCTGAGTTCTTGAATCTACAGATCCGTCCCAGGACACTTCTATTAGGCATCACCCAGTCCGGCGAGACCGCGGATACTCTGCTGGCCCTGAAGAAGGCCAAGACCTGCGGCGGGCGGAGCCTGGCCATAACCAATGTGGTGGGCTCAACAGTGACCGAGCTGGTAGACGGCACGATCTACACTCGCTGCGGCCCGGAGATCGGTGTGGCTGCCACCAAGACCTTCACCTCACAGCTAGTGGCCGTCATACTGCTGGCCATACGTCTCGGCCGAGCGCGGGGCCATCTGACTCCCGATCAGGCCAGAAAGATGCTCATTGAGCTGACCAAACTTCCCGGCCTGGTGCAGAGGGTTTTGGAAAAGAGAGAAGAGATCAGAAAGATCGCTGAGAGGTACGCGAATGCAAGCTGCTACATCTTTATCGGTAGGGACTATCTCTATCCCATCTCGCTAGAAGGCGCTTTGAAGATGAAGGAGATCGCCTACATTCCTTCCGAGGGCTACGCAGGAGGCGAGCTCAAGCACGGGCCTTTGGCATTGATTACAGAAAATACGCCTGTAGTGGCTCTGGCCACCTGTGGCAAGAAGATTCAGTCCAATATCAAAGAGGTCAGAGCACGCGGAGCGGATGTCATCGCTCTGGCCACGGAAGGAGATCCGGATATTGCCAAGGTGGCGAGCAGTGTGATTGAGCTGCCCGAAACAAGTCCCATCTATTCTGCGGTGCTCTGCACCGTGGCCGTGCAGCTTCTCTCCTATTATACGGCAAACAAGCTCGGCCTGCCCATTGATAAGCCCAGGAATCTGGCCAAGTGCGTGACGGTGGAGTGAGGAATCCCGGCTCCTTGGGATTCTGCGCGCTTTTTTCTCTAATGTAATAATGCTATTATATATTAAAATATCATATTTTCCATGAAACCTTTTCCCGGCCTTTAGTTGATAGCTAGCAATTAAAAGCCTTTATTTCAATTGAAGGGCAGATGCGCCACTCCCATCGCATCCGCCTTCTTCGCTTGATGGATCATCTTAGTGGTTTGTTATCACAAGTTAATATATCTTTTAATTTAATATGACTAATTAACTTAATTTTTAAAATTTTTAAGCAAATTTGTTTTTTCTCACATAATAAATCTCATTAATTCATACTAGAAAAGAACTAAATATAACTAATAGCAATTTCTCAGCATATTTTTGCGAATAGATGTGAGGGATTGATAATGGAATACGTTAAAGCGATAGTGGGATCCGGGCTAATTCTGCTCTTAATGGTCACGGGTCTTTCCTGGGCCAATAGTTTCGACTTAAACCCAGGCCAGGAAGCTGTACAGCACAAGCATGAGATGACTGACGATGTAACTGGGCAGGGATATGTGATGGAATATAAGAAGATCAATACCAACAACCTTTCCCTGCTGGAGTATTTCCATGGCAGCGGCAGTATGGACTTAGCCGATATATTGAATTCCGAACAGAAATCGACACATTCGAGTACTTACCATTACCTGGATTACGATGGACAGTGGCAGAAGAGCTGTAAAAACGCAAACAGCGTCATCTCCTATACAAGGCAATATGACAATATCCAGTCACCCACAACATTTGCATATGGAACTGGTTGGTATGCATCTCATCCTGTTGGCTATAATTCCCTTCTTAAGGATAAGACCGTGGCCAAGAGCTACCAGGAATCAGCATCAATGCACCGGCAGGTGGAGTATGCGCGAGCCTTGAAAGGTGACATCGCCTTGAACATAAACTGCACCGGCCCCACGGATACAGCGAACGGCAAAGGCACTCTCAGCATGAGTATTGATGATGATGTTACCCAGGGTACTCTCCACATCGGCGAGATACTGGCTCAACCCATGAAAGCTGGTGGATATAAGGTACAACCCAAAGTAAAGAATCAGCTGGGCTGGAAGGATCCTGTAATTGAGGTCGACAACGACTACATAGGGAATTTCCAGGTGCAAAAGACTATGAAATTGGATCTGACCAAATACAAGAAAACATGGGGGGAGGACTGGCTTCCCTGTTGCAGCGGAGGCTTTTTCGACCTTCCATCCTGGAATTTCGACAAGCAGTACGCTGGCCAGAAGGGCATCTTTGACTGCACCTGCCGCAACACATCCATCTCCAGCATGAAGCCGGCGTGGAATGCCAGCTTGGCCCAGTTCCCCACAGAGAAGTACAAGAATCTGCCTTGAGCAAGGGCCTCATTTTTATTATTTTTTTTTTTGTGATATCGATTTTCATATTACATGTATGAGTCAATGAATCATGAGGATTCTAAATGAATTTCCAGCTGCGCGGGTGCGCCGCAGCCGTTTGATTGACCAGATCGGCATGCAATTGGGATCGATATCTTTGGCCCGATCGAAGCATTTGATCGCCTAAGATAATTCTCTGCTCTATTCTAGAATTAGGTGCCAGGTCGGTCCTATCATGAGCTTTTTGGCAGGCATGCATCTTATCAATAAAGGACGGTTGACCGCGTTTCGCAGAGCATACCTGAAATGCAAAGATGGAGTGGATCGGATCGACCCGACGTAAATTGTAGTTAACTTTTCATAATTATAAGCTTTTTGGTAATACAAAATTTTAAAATTTTAAATGAATCAGGCACAGATTATTGTGCTTATGCTCTGGTCTTATTCAATTCGATTGCTGTCAGAAGCGCCATTATATAAATGACCTGATAGGCACCACATAAGGTCTGCCCGAGACGTTCATCACCATGGCCTCAATTCCGAAGACTGAAGCCATGTTCTCAGCGCTGAGCAACAAGCCAGGAGAGGCCAGGGCACAGATCTTTCCCTTGAGAAGCATGGCCAGCTTGTCCGAGAACCGGGAGGCCAAATTGAGGTCGTGGATGGCCATCACCACAGAGATCGTCTTCTCATGTACCAGGTCCCTGATAATCTCCATCACCTCAAGTTGGTGCTTCATATCGAGATTGGAGGTTGGCTCGTCTAGGAGGAGCACGGCGGGCTCTTGCGCCAGTGCGCGAGCAATGAGCACTTTTTGCTTCTGGCCACCGGAAAGCTGGGAAAAGTCCCTCATGGCCAGGTCCTCCAGATGCAATAGCTCCAGGATCCCGGCTACCTTCTCCAGGTCGGCGTCCGCGACCTGCCGGCTTATATGGGGCTTTCTGCCCATGAGCACCGTATCGAAGACTGTTGTGGACAGGAGGCTGGAGCTGCTCTGGGGAACATAGCCGATGGTCCTGGCGATCTCCTGCCGGCTTAAGCTCTCGATGTTCCTTCCGTCCAGAAAGATGCAGCCATTAGGCCTTAAAATACGGTCGATGCACTTGATGAGCGTTGTCTTTCCCGAGCCGTTGGGCCCCACCAGGCTTACAATCTCCGAAGTCCCAACAGCCAGATTGACGTCATCGAGGATCTTATGACTACTATAGCAGAATGAAAGGCTTTTTATCTACCAGGAGGCTCTTCTCGTCCAGGGACTTCAATCTGCTGGCATCATAACCATCTCTGCTGAGAAATATAGCGGTGACGAGATCAAATCCCCTGTCACAATCGCTTTTTCTGATATCTGTGATCATCAGCGAGGTCATGGCATGCCGGCTCCTACTCGTGTGATCGCTATCGGGTTTTTTTTTCAGAAGAGGAGTCCGGCCTGGCAGTTGGCCGGAGCCCGACGACAGGTAGACGACGGTAAAGGAGGTCAATCACTTTCTGTCGCTATTCTTGGAATTGATATATTATTAGTTAATAAGCTTTTTGCTTTTCGTAGCAATATAAAATACAGAGTGGACATTTTGGGGATGAAGTTTTTCCGTATTTAGTATCATTATATTTGCATAAAATGTTTAAATTTTGAAGCCCTGATTTTAGCTTATCAAGAATAAGTCGATATATGTCGATTATGGCCCATGAAAAAGTATAACGAAAAGAATTTGCGCTGAATAAAAAAAAACGATATCAATAGCTAAATTTGTTTAAAACTTCCTCTCTGGAATTGGCGACGCAAGACATCACGAAATAGGTTTAATGATGCCGATTAGAGTGCGCTAAACACGCACAAAAAAATAATATGTTGCTTCAGGCTGTCACGATGGCCTGAGCGGTACTATTTTCTTGCATTGTTTCATTGAGCATTGTTTCATTGCCAGCTGGGATAACGGGGACCGCTTCTGCGGACGCCATGAGGCCCATGGGGAAGGGCTGGGCTTTCTCGGCCTCAGCGGGAAGCTTGATGTTTACGCTTTCATTGAAGCCCTCGAAGAGCATGGAAACCTCTGCATTTATTCGCATCTCCTGTCCCTCGGATTCGTTGGCAGGCACGCCTAAAGACTGCGGGGTCACGGTGAAGGTCTCCAGCACATCCGTCTTCTTGAGAAGGTGAGTATCTTTGGTGATCCAGTAGTAGACATCCAGGTTCATATTGCGGAAAAGTTCACTGTAGTTCATGCTCTGCAAAGGCACAAGAGATTCCACCTCTCCTGAGAGCTGATCTGCCACGGTGCTCATGTCTATCACAGCTTGGACCTTGTAGCAGTCCTGTCCCTCCACCATTTCCGAGCCAATCAGGGAGAGGCGAGATTGATTGAACATTTTGAGCTGCTGGGTCATTGTGTTTTGCTGGGACCAGGCATCAGCCACAGCAGGCATTTTCATGGCAGTCCAGTTTCCATCCACCTTGAGGTAAAGGGTGTCGTTGATGAGATACTCATCCAAAGCCATGGCGCTGGAGTTGCCCTCATCGCCCTCGGCATAAGTAAGTGCGGCCATGGACATCTTTAGAGCGCGATCGGTCATGTTGGCCATGCCGTAGCCGAAAGAGCGTGTGTAGAACTTCTGGGTATCGCCCGAGGAAAGGTTGATCTGATCTATCTGCTGCTCCATCTCCATGGAAAACCGGTAGGACTCTAGCTTGGCAGAGGAGTCGAGCACCAGAGACTGCAAAGCTGAGGACATCAATTCATCGAAAGAGGTGATGTTCGTCTGGCCGATTGCTCCGCAGCTGCAGAGCAAAATAGCCATGGATAATAATATAAGCGATCTCATAGCAAGGCAGATGGTTGGTGGAGGGTAAATCTGTTTTGCTCTGTTCAAGTGTGCCCCCATAAAGCCGATGCCATTGGCTCCATGAAACGCCCATCTCTTTTCAGATGGTTCGCTTAAAAAGAGAGAAATTTGTCTATTCTTTGACCAAGCCTCTGAGGCCGGAGATTATCCAAAATGCCAGGCCCCACAAGACCAAGATGGTGAAGGTCATTAGTGCCATGTTCTTAATCCTCATAGTTAATGGTGAATGATTAACATAAGTAGTTTACTCAATATCATAAGATATAAAATAATAAACTACATTTATAATTGGCTTAGCGATTATATCCGATTTTTCCATCTTTCTTGCCTGAGCAATGTGTTCATGTGGATTTGACTTGGTGCGTTTCAGATGGCCCTCTCTAAAATGAATGACGGAAACAGCATTATACACAGAAATTTCCATAAAATTGTTATTTCAAACGTAATACCCCGCTGCTTGCAGTGGCTGGGATGAAGGGCATGCGTATTCAACTTAGGATTGGATCAGCTTAACCTGGTTCCACTTTCATGCGGCGGCGCCTTGGATGCCCCCCACATTTCGCATTAACGATTTGAACGCTCACTAATTTTTCTGCTATCGGCTTTTTACAAAATCGGTATGTTTCAACGCTGTAGAGTGTGTATTTCGAGTCCAGATAAGATTCGCACCGCCATGAACGGCCTGTATATAGATATAATTTTATAAAATACACCGTTGTAAGGGTTGTGTTAATAAATATAACTATAATTATTCTTACCAATATGTGATACAACACTGATAATTTATACACATAAAAGCAATTTAAAAATATGATATCTATCACAGCTTTACTGCGAAATGTGGGATGCCCCGCAGCTTGCTGCGCGGGTGCGCCGCCTCTACTTCACTGATGTCGATTAGAGTGAGCTAAACACGCAAAAAAAAATAATATGTTGCTTCAGGCCGTCACAGTGGCCTGAGCTGTACTACTTTCTAGCATTGTTTCATTGAGCATTGTCTCATTCACCTTCGATTCATTGCCCGCTGGGATAACGGGAACAGCCTCTGCTGAGGCCATGGGGAAGGGCTGGGCCTTCTCAGCCTCGGCGGGAAGCTTGATATTTACGCTTTCATTGAAGCCCTCGAAGAGCATGGTGGTCTCAGCATTTACTCGCATCTCCTGGCCCTCGGATCCATTGGCAGGCAGGCCAAAAGACTGCGAGTTCAAGGTGAAGATCTCCAGTACATCCAACTTCTTAAGAAGGTGAGTGTCTTTGGTGATCCAGTAGTAAGAGTGGTTTATGCTCTGCATGGGCACAGGAGATGCCACATCTCCGGAGAGCTGATCGGCCAAGGTGCTCACCATCACCGCTTGGACCTTGTAGCAGTCTTGGCCCTCCACCATCTCCGAGCCAATCAGGGAGAGGCGAGACTGATTGAACATTTTGAGCTGCTGGGTCATTGTGTACGTGGAATCATCCCACGCAGGCACCTTCATGACGATCCAGTTTCCATCCACTTTGAGGTAGACTGTGTCGTTGATAAGATACTCATCCAAAGTCGTGGCGCTGGAGTTGTCCTCATCGCCCTCTGCATAGGTGAGGTGGGCCACGGACAGCTTTAGAGCGCGATCGGTCATGTTGGCCATGCCGTAGCCGAAAGAGCGCGTGCAGAGCCTCTGGGTATCGCCCGAGGGGAGGCTGGCCAGCTCTAAGGAGAGGTTGACCAGATCTATCTTCTGCTCCATCTCCGCGGAAAAGCGATAGGACTCGAGTTTGGCAGATGAGTCGAACACCAGTGAATGCAACGCATTGGACATCAATTCATCGAAAGAGGTGATGTTCGTCTGGCCGATCGCTCCGCAGCTGCAGAGCAAAATAGCCATGGATAATAATATAAGCGATCTCATAGCAAGGCAGATAGTTGGGAAAGGGTAAATCTTTTTGCTTTGTTCAAGTGTGCCCCCATAAAGCCCGATGCCTTTTGCTCCATGAAGTGTCCATCTCTTTTCAGATGGTTCGAATCAAAGGGCTGAGAAAGGTGACGAAGACCTGGCTTTTTCCAGTGGAGTGAACTTCGTGAGCGTGGCCGAGATGCTGGTGCTGGCCATGGAAGTGAAGTTCAGGTGGCGCTGAGCAAAAGTGCCAACCAGATGGATGCCTCGTTTGCTCGTTGCGGGCTATCTTTGCCACGAATGGCGCGCCGTCTATTTCCGGACGGCTCGGGGCGGCTCTTTGACCTGCTGATGCTCTTCGTGACGAAGAAGAATGCGCCACCCAGCAGTATGAAGAGGACAGACCAGCCCAAGGGCCTCACCGGGCGAAGGCCGTAGCCGTAGGTTGCCCAGGCCAGGAGGTCGAAGAACCAGCTATCGACCTTCCACTGACGTAGCAGCTCCCACATGTGTTTGTAGCGATAAGAATAGTAGCAATCATTGGCATCGTCGGAAAAATCCTGCTTCTTGAAGTTCTCAATCAACAGGTAGTAGGCGGTGTCGTCGTCAGCGAATGTTGAGCTTATTGTACTTGGTTCGATAGGGGAGGGTGTGCTGTTAATGCGAGCGCCGTCGAAGAAAGCTTCTTTGGATAACTGGCCGTAATCGAAGGACAGGTCATGGGATTTGGCATCCTGAAAATACGCTTCTTGGTTGAACAGCGCGTACCGGAAGTTGGCGGCTTGTTGGAAATGGGTCTTGGTCAAATAAACGGACCCTTCGAATTTCGTATTACGCAGGTTAAGTTCTCTTGCAGGACGGTTCCAGGGAGATTCAAAGACCCAAATCAAGCAACCTGTAATTTCAATAGGAGAGACGACTAGCCTTTGCATTCTCTGTTAAATGAAAAATATTCTTTCTCCTCATGGGGTTCTCGCCACAAAAACATTTGGAAGCTCCAGATTGCGGATGTTCAGATCGCCCACAATAGTGACACTGTCGTATTCCACTGGCTGCCCCAGCTTGGTCTTTTCGATGATCTCCTCAGCGGGAATCACTCGATAAGCTTCTGCCTGCACTGCTAATGGCAGAGATAAAAGCGCCATCAGAGATAAAAATCGAATACATCTGCTCGACTCTGCCTCTATCGGTCCCTCCACGCGTTTGCAGATAATTATATTAGTAATTTCTAATTAGAATACTAAATGGCCGATCCTAGAATTGCTTAGATTAATTTCGATCCAATTATCTCCACCTAAACAATACTCGCCATTAAATTTCAAACCTTCTGCGACTAGCGATTGATTAAATTCGTTTCCGTTACATGCATAAAGTCTGAATCCTGCCCTATATGCAGGCATTGTTTCAATGAAGTATAATCTATTCAGGGAATTTTTAGATATATAATTATTTATTTCAGATAGATATATATCTTTTAAAGGAACGATAGGTGGACTATAATATTTACCTTGGTTATTGAGCACAGGTAATTCAATTTCACAATTCGCAATATAAAGTTGAACGCCGCCCTTAATAGTACATTTTAAATTATCCAAAATAGCTCGTTTGATAAGTTGCTTGAAATTGTGAACAGATTCCTTAGCACGCGAAGGAATGCCGAAATAGTATTTCTCTTTACTTAATTTATATATGTATGCGTCATTCAGGAAGTCTTCTATTCTTCTATCAATAGGTATTTCTTGATTGTTGTCAACGAAACATTCTATCTCATCAGAATATTTGTATACATTGACTAAACCCTTTAATTTAGCTAACAAATCTAAAACATCAGGCGACGTTTTTAAATACTTTGATGTACTAAATATCGTATTCCAGTTATTTAATATATTAAACGTATATCGAATATCCACTTCTGTTTTTTCTTTGCATGCGGTATATAATAAAAAAATCTCGTTTATCAACATATCTAAAGTTGGACTGCATATCCGCTCATTGCATACAGGCTCAAAAAAGGAAAGAAAATTGGATGGAATATCTGTACGATATATTGACTTGGTTCGCATTTTCAAGGTTGGTGGAAATTCTTCCATAATCTGTTTTTCTAGATCTTTATCATTCCAAATCAAAATGAGTTCATGGGCGGATTGAGTTATCAACATGCGCGTAACTTGTATTGCTATCTCCCTTGTCATTTTGATATCTATATCTGAATCTTCTAAATACGTTTTATTTTTTAATAATGAAGAAGCTCTCCCAAAGGTATTTGCTCTTAGAATTAATGGGACAGGAATCAGCACTCTGTTATAAATCATATTCTAATGCACCTGCTATTAATAGCTAGCAATATCTCGATTATATATCTTATTTGCCATGCAAAAATGTATTTTTATATTAGTAATTTATAATTTATTTTTATTTATCGACTACTCGGAGTTGCAGGATAATAGTGGTAGTAATAGACATTGTTTTTGATAACAGGCGAAGAAAAAGTGGATGATGCCGATCTACTCGACCTTCTTGAACATGCTTCCCTTCACACCGCAGACCGGACACTTGTCCGGTGCTTCCTTCTCCACAGTCATGCCGCAGACCGGGCAGACGAAGTAGGGATAGCTCTCCTTCTTGGCATCCAGGCCATCCAGCATGTCATGATAGAGCCTGGCATGGTACTCTTCCACAGAATTGGCATAGCTCAGGCTCCTCTCTGCATCCTTGGCACCCTCAGCCTTGGCGGCGGCAATCATCTCCGGGTACATCTCCTTGAACTCATGCGTCTCCCCGACGATGGCCTCGCGCAGGTTCTCCTTGGTGGTCTTAATGGCCTTCAGGGCACGCAGGTGGTTGGCAGCGTGCACGGCCTCCGCCTCGGCTGCGGCGCGAAAGAGCTTGGCGGCCTGTGCAAAGCCCTCTTTATCGGCCTGGGCGGCAAAAGCGGTGTACTTCCTGTTCGCCTGCGACTCTCCGGCAAAAGCTTCCATCAAGAAATCCTCAGTCTTGGTCAACTCAATCACTCCATGATATTGCATTGTTTTTTTTTTGCTATGCTACCTGGCTTAATTTGGATGGCAAATAAGTTAAGACTTTTGTCTTCCCTGGCAGCCATCTGGCATCTTTAAATTCTCAGAGATGGAAAGGCGCCCTGCAAATGAGCGAGAGAATCATCGAGGTCAAGAATCTCGAATACAAATACGGTGACTTCAAAGCCGTAGACAACGTCAGCTTCTTCGTCCGGGAGGGCGAGATCTTCTCCTTCCTGGGGCCCAACGGGGCGGGAAAGAGCACAGTCATCAATATTCTCACCACGCTTCTGCCCGTGCAGAGGGGCTCGGTCACGATCGCCGGATACGACCTGGCGTCACAGGCCCAGGAGGTGCGCCGCTCCATCGGCATCGTCTTTCAGGATGAGACACTGGATAGGGATCTCACCGTATGGGAAACCTTGGAGCTTCATGGCCGCATCTATTCCATGCCCAAAGCGGAACGAAAAGAGAGGATTGAGGAGATCATAAAGCTCGTGGAGCTGGTAGAGAAGAGGAATGTGCGCACCCGCTTTCTCTCCGGCGGCATGAAGCGGCGACTTGAAATTGGCCGGGGGTTGATGACCAGGCCCAAGGTGCTCTTCTTAGATGAGCCCACCATCGGCCTGGACACGCAGACCAGGCGCAGGCTGTGGGACTACATTAAAAAAGTCAACGATTCCGGGACTACCATTTTCTTGACCACGCACTACATGGACGAAGCGGACCTGGTCAGCAACTGGATCGACATCCTGGACCACGGCAAGATCATTGCCTCCGGTTATCCGGCCCAGCTCAAAGATGCCCTGGGAAACGATATGATCTACCTGGACACCAGCGACAACGCTGCGGCGGAGAGCATGCTTAGGGGCATGAAGGCCGTGAGGGATGTCAAGGCAGCAGTCGCTGGCCTGACCGTTACCATAAACACCGATGGCACGCACTGCCTTCCCATCATAATGAACCGGCTGCGGGAAAAGGGCATCGATATCGTCAGCGTTAACCTGAAAAAGCCCACTTTGGATGATGTCTTCGTGCACTATACGGGGCGAGATATCAGAGAGGCGGGAGCGGGGAAGCTGCACCGGCTGCCCCAGCCCAAAGGAGGCAGATGACATGTCCAGGGAGTTTTTGACCATCTATTGGCGTGATATGCTTCGCTTCGTGCGCTTTCGTATCGCTCTGGTGGTCTCACTTATACAGCCGGCTCTATGGATGGCGCTTTACGGGGCAGCCATGTCCAGCAACTTCTCCCGGCTCAGCTCCGGCATGGTCGTGCCCGAGGGCGTGACTGCTGTATCCTACCTGACCTTCATGGGGGCAGGAGTGATTGCTCTGACCACGCTATTTACTAGCCTCTTCGGCGGGATCACACTACTGTTCGACAAGAACTGGGGGCTGATGAGAGAGCTTTTAGCCAGCCCCATGCCCCGAAACCATATCATCCTCGGTATCAGCCTGTCTGGCGTCACCAAGTCCTTCATCCAGGTGATGGTCATCATGGGCTTTGGCCTTCTCATCGGCGTGCGCTTCTTTCCCGGCTATACCTTGATGCAGACGGTAGGGGCTGTTTTGGGAGTACTTCTCTTTGTGGGCGTCTTCTCCTTAGGATTTCTCTTCCTCTCCTCGGCCATATCCATGAGCATGGACACTCCGGAAGGGCTGCAGGCCGTTATCACCCTTCTCACCCTGCCCCTGTTCTTCGCCAGCAATGCCCTCTATCCCATTGATGCCTTCCCAGGAATTGTGCGAACCTTATCGCAGTTTAATCCGCTCACTCACCTGGTGAACGGGGTACGCTACTTTTCAGTGGGCAGTGATTTTTACGCCATCGGTATTCATTACGTTTATACCAGCCATGACGTTTTGATCTCCTTTTTGGCATTGACGGTCTTTGCAGCAGCCATGTTCCTGGTGGCCTGGCATGTCTTCAAGAAGGCGGTAGTGACCTGAATTGTGGTAATTGTGGTTTTGGAAAAAGCCAAGCCAAAAATATTAAAAAGTGCAAAAAGAGATTAACGTAGAGTTTCTCAGGATAAAAAAAGGAGGAAAAGATATGAAGATCTTAGGAATTTGCGCCAGCCCCCGGGGGTCCAAGAGTACGACCCTGCGACTGGTTCAGGCTGCCCTGGACGGGGCGAAGGCATCCGGTGCTGAGGTGGAGCTGGTAGATGTCTGTGAACTGGACATCAAATTCTGCAACGCCTGTCAGGTCTGCTTCAAGACCGGTGAGTGCGTGCATAAAGACGACTTCCAGGGGCTTTACGACAAAATTATGGCAGCCGACGGCCTGGTCTGGGGCTCGCCCAACTACTTCCACACCGTCACAGCGCAGATGAAGACGCTCATCGACCGCATGGCCGACGCCATTCACTGCCAGCTTCTCACAGGCAAGTATTGCTGCAACGTTTCCAGCGGAGGCAGCAACTACGACCAGGTCACGACCTATCTGGACGGTCTGATGCTCAATTTCGGAGCCTTCGTCACGGGAAGCGTGGGAGCGGCCATGTCCCAGGGACCGCAAGCCCAGGAAGAGGCGGAAAAGAAGGCCTCGGAGCTAGGCAAATCCCTGGCGGAGGACATCAAGAGCAAGCGCGACTACATCGAGCAGAGGAAGATGCAAAAGGAGACACGAGAGTACTTCAAGAAGCTAGTGAAAATGAACAAAGAGAGCTGGGAGCACGAGTACGAGTACTGGAATCGTCTCAACTGGAACTGAAGAGAAACATTTCTCAAGATTTCTCAAAGCCGGAGCCGCACAACTCTTTAATAGTTTCCAGTCCTACAGTGATGTTTATGCTGACACTGGAAGAGGGCCGCCTGGCCGTCCGCTTGGCCCGGCAGGCTTTTACCGGCTACACAGAGAATAAGAAGATCATCGAGCCTCAGGATCTTCCGCCCGTTTTCGAGGAGAAACGAGGCGTTTTTGTGACCTTGCACGAGGACGAAGCTCTGCGCGGCTGCATCGGTTATCCCCAGCCAATCATGCCGCTGGGAAAGGCTATTGTGGACTCGGCCATCAATGCCTGCTCCCGCGACCCGCGCTTTCCCTGCGTGCTCTCGGACGAGCTAAAGAGAATCGAGGTGGAAGTGACCATACTCACCCGGCCCGAGCCTTACATCGAGCCCAAAAAGAAGCTGCCTGAGCTAGTGAAGATCGGCAGGGATGGGCTGATTGTCACCAAAGGGCCTTTTTCCGGCCTGCTCCTGCCCCAGGTGGCACCGGAGTGGGGCTTCGATCCGCTGGAGTTCCTCTCCCAAACCTGCGTCAAGGCAGGGCTGCCTCCCGATGCCTGGCTGGATGAGGATACCGAGGTGCAGCATTTCGAGGCGCAGATTTTCGCCGAGGTAGCGCCGGAGAGAGAGGTCTTCGAGAAGAGCTTCACGGAGAGCCCCTGCGGGACGGTATAGAGCGGGCAATCAATCCCCTCAAAGCCCAAGCGGAGATAAATCAAATCACATGGGAAAAGTCTTTAACCAGAGTTAACCTTATTAAAAGCATGGCCGGTGCGGTAAGACCGAAGGAATCCCAGGGATGTGTTATAGGTTCGAAGATCACGCGTAGCGAGCTGACGCAAATTCAGGATCTAATTGATGCAGGAGTCTATCTTAATGCATCCGACTTCGTCCGAGAAGCTATCCGTGACAAGCTGGCTGCCATAAAAGTGATTAAATGCCGTGACGTCGATTATGAGACGGCAAAAAAGGAGATCATTGGGTACTTCCAGAGAAACAAAGAGGCCTATCCTGATGAGATCTCCCAAGATCTGGAGTTTGATTTCGACCTGGTACGCCGCATTACAGCCGAGCTGAAAAAAGAGGGCCGTCTGGAGGCCGTTTGATGGAATGCTATGAAGATGGCGATGCATTGCACGGTGCAAAGATCTACGCAGAGGCTCGAAAGATGCAAGGTCCGACTGTTATTGTGAAGAGCGGCAGGCACAAGGCGCAGAGCATCACACTGATAGAGAATGCCGAAGCGGTAATCATCCAGAAGCTGAGATGGATTCCTGAGCATTAGGGGCTAAGGTCAATCTCTTCTGCACGCTGTTTTAGAGTATTCTGTAGCCCTTGCAGAAATACCTGAAAGCTCCTGGAACGATTGCGAGAAGGCACCATATGGGCAGATATTGCTCTTGCCGCCTTAATTTTAGCCAGACCGCTCTTGAAATAGCCAGCCCTTTGCAGCTCACGTTCCATGGCCTCCCAGGTTCCGCCTTTGATCGCATCAGGGTCTCGGTAGGCGGATTTCGTTGCAAGAGACGGAGAGACTCGTTCGTAAGCCTGATGAATTGCCTGCACGTCCCCGAAGAACCAGGCTTCTAGCTCTTCAATTGCGATTCTGTTCAACACCTGAAATCGGGAGCCTTTTTGGGCCATGCTCTTGGTGACAAGGCCAGCATCCCTTGCTGCCTGGTCCAGCTTTTCTTTCAGGAATTGGCAGTCTTCTCGATCTTCATCGACCAGCACCACGATTCGCCAGTCTGGAGGCAAGAAATTCCCATAGCCTTTGAGCCGCTTGGGCAATTTGCTCAGCAGATCGGTTTTGCTCCGGTAGGCGTGGATATCAAATGTGATGCCGCCTGCGCAAATCTTCGGAACCAGATTTTGCAATGCAGCCTCGGCAGAAGGCTCTTCCACAAGGAACTCGATATGCATGTGGATTTACCTCTGAAGCCTATCTGCGGTTTTATGAGATGCGACAATCTTCGGACCTCCGGACGCGGTCAAAGGATCTCCCACCTCGAAGTAGCCCTCCATCCAAAGCTGCCCTAGGCTCGCGCCCTCCTGGACAAATTCAGGTATGCCCTTCATATCTGCCGCCCTACGGGCTTGGGTGTAGCCCCGCTCGTCTCTGTAGAGCACCCAGAGCTCTTCCGGCTTGAGGCCATCTACGAAGAACGGAGAGTGGCTGGTGACCATCAACTGCGTTCTTTCTGTGGCCATGCGGCACTCCTCCGCTAGTTCGGGCAGAAGGCGGGGATGAAGATGGTTTTCCGGCTCCTCGATACCTATCAGCTCTGGTGGATTGGGATCGTAAAGCAGTGTCAGATAAGCCAGCATCTTCAAGGTTCCATCGGAGGCAAACTTGGCCAGGATGGGCTGCTCGAAGGGAGCATCCTTGATCTGCAAAAGAAGACGGCCATCGGGCATGAACTGGGACTCCACTTTCTCCAGCCTAGGCACGCGCTCGG
>Ga0307379_10006495_pt1 | contig 16046 bp, 10 predicted proteins | sample UN2MG_FD_202237 | JGI IMG/M metagenome (GOLD analysis project Ga0307379, IMG submission 202237) | Soil microbial communities from Risofladan, Vaasa, Finland - UN-2 | ecosystem: Environmental > Terrestrial > Soil > Coastal area > Acid sulfate soil | place: Finland: Risofladan, Vaasa | collected... | reverse complement strand
GGGGCAAGCGATATTGACTCGTTCGAAGCCCTCACCCCCGGGGCCGAACACGAAACCCTCATCGAAATAGACTCTCGCCTCCTCCAGCATGAGTTGCTTTAGCCCCCACTTGCTGAGCCCAAGCCGGCGACAGTCAAGCCAGACCAGGTAGGTCCCTTCTGGTCGCACCACGCTTAGTTGCGGGATAAACTCGGCCACATACTGCTCGAGGTATTCGAGATTCCCCTGGAGATAGTCGAGAAGCTGCCCAAGCCATTCCTCTCCATAATCGTATGCGGCCTGAAGCGCAACCGCGCCGAAGGTGCCAATGGTGACCAGCCCGTTGCTTTGCACGATTCTTTCGAACGTCGAGCGCAGCTCCTGATTGGGGATGACGATGCAGGATGTCTGCAACCCGGCGAGATTGAATGTTTTGCTAGGCGCGGTGCAGGTGACGGAATTCTGGGCGAATGCCTCGCTGACCTTGGCGAAGGGCGTAAACACGTAACCTTTGAAGATCAGGTCGGAGTGGATCTCGTCAGAGATGACGAGCACGTCGTTGTTGATACAGATTTCCCCAAAGCGGCCGAGCTCCTCCGGGGTCCACACGCGCCCCACGGGGTTGTGCGGACTGCACAGGATGGCCAGCTTGACCTTAGGGTCCTTGCACTTGGCCTCCAGGTCCGCGAGGTCCATTCGATAGCGACCGTCCTCGTAGATCAGGGGGTTCAGGGCTAACTCGGCGCCGTTGTTCTCGATTGCTGAGTAGAAAGGATAGTAGACCGGGGGCTGGATCAGCACCTTGTCACCATGAGCGACGAAGGCGCGTACCAGCATATTGAGGGCAGGTACAACCCCAGGGGTGATACAGATCCATTCGGGTGCTATCTCCCACCCGTGCCGTCGCTGCATCCAGCGGACGACGGATTGATAGAAGGCGGGAGAGGGCATGGTGTAGCCGTAGATCCCGTGCTGTGCCCTCGCGACGAGCGCATCCACTACCGGCTTTGGACAAGGGAAGTCCATGTCCGCCACCCACAACGGGAGGATACGGTCTTCTCCGAAGAAACGATCCGTGAGCTCCCACTTCAGGGGATCTTCGTCGCTCTGTATGAGCTCCCATTTCAGAGAGTTGGTGTCTTGGCGGTCAACCTCTGCGTCGAAGTCGTAATCCATGGTGGCCTCCTGTGCCGTAGGATGAGTACCAATCGTGCGAGCCTGGTTCGACCTGATCACCCCGTGAGGGATCGCGGGACTAGGTCCTGGTGCCCTCCGTCTCGTTAACCAGCACGATCCGGTAGCGGGCTTTGTTCTCCCTCACTCTCTGAAGGGCCTCGTTTACCTGTGACATGGGCATTTGCTCGATGGCGGGTGTGATGCCGTGGGCATGGGCGAAGGAGAGCATCTCCCGCATTCGGGCCCGGTTGCCCAGGAAGGAACCGATGATGGACAGTTGGTGGGCCACCACGTCGGTGGGATTGAACGCCACGTCGGGGAAGCCAACGAGGATCAGCTTGCCGTCCTTCTTCAGAGTGCTCAGCAGCGGCCCCCAGTCGATCTTTCCGCTAGCCGTGCATAGCAGCAGGTCGAAGGTGAACTCAAGCTCACGCAGACTGGCGTGGTCCGAAACGACGAAGTGGTGCGCGCCGAAGGCCAGCGCCTGCTCCTTCTTCTCTGGGGACGAGGAAAGCGCGGTGATCTCGTAGCCCAGCGCGCGGGCGAACTGTAGGGCGAGATGGCCCAACCCTCCCACGCCGATGATGCCGATTTTGCGCGAGGGCGGCGCGGCGAACGAGCGGAGGGGAGAGTAAACCGTGATCCCGGCGCACATGAGCACCGAGGCAAACTCGGAGGGCATAGCGTCAGGGAGCGGGTAGGCGAAGCGGCTGTCCACGATGACGGAGGACGAAAACCCTCCGTACGGCAGCCAGGTTGCCGCTTGAACGATGTCCATACAGAGCTGCTCTTCTCCCTTCAAGCACCACTCACATTGCCCGCAAGAACGGCCCTGCCATCCTATGCCGATCCTGTCGCCTTCCTTCAGCTCCGAGGCCGCGGGGCCGACAGCCGATACGTACCCCACGATCTCGTGACCGGGCACGAAGGGATGGGTGGTTATTCCGTAGTAGTCGTCGATGGCGTGGAGGTCAGTGTGGCAGACGCCGCAGTGAGTGATAGAAACCCGGACATCGTATTCCCCCAATCTCGGTGGGTCGTACGTAAATGGCTCGAGCGGTTGTCCTACCGCTCTCGTGGCGTATCCCAGGATGGTTGAAGGAGACATTTGCGGACCCCCCCCTTTCCGAACCGCACCAGTTCAACCTCACAGAGGTGATCGCTGCTTAGGTGATCAATTGGGCGCCATTTTTCTGCCTATCCACGCGGATCAGTACACTGGGCCTACCCTTTCCCCCAACAGGTAGGCCGTGTCCGAACCCAGCAAAATAACGCGGAGCAGCTTGTCCAAAACAAGCCGATTCGTACCCATCGATTCTGTGCCCAATCAGTGGTCCCGCCCTTCCACGATGGCGATCTTTTGCTCAGGAAGGCCTGGCATCTGGACGCTCTACGCTACGATACCGTACACCTTGAGCAGCCTGATGGTCTGTAGGATTTCAGAATCGGGATAGTTCTTGTTGGCCTCCACCTGGTCCACAATGAACCGGACGACGGTCTCAAACTCTATGACGTGATCAATCCCGCCTGCCTTGAGCAGCTCGATTGCGGCCTCCCGGTTCCGCTGCATCTGAGAGAGTGTGGAGACGACCAAGATGCGGCGGAAAGCGGCGTCGTATAGTACTGTGTCCCTCGCCGCAGCGACTGCCTCTGGCCGGACAAAGTTGAAGATGCGAGGCTTCGTCTTGATCAGGGCTTCCGTGAAAGGTGTAGTGTGCCAACCCTTGGTCTCGACGATGGCCCGTCTAATACCCGGCAGTGCGTCTAGCGTTAGGACGAAAGATTGCGGTGGGTTGCGCCTGTCGGGATTGAGGTTGAGGACAACCAAATCGATGTCGCTTTCCCCGCCGCCCCGCTCGCCCGTGACCCAATACTTGACGTTGGTCCGGACGAGGAAATCGTTCAGTTCGAAGAAGTGGCGGACGACTGTTTCGTTGATATCAGGCATTACCTTCTCTCCCCCCTTAGGCCTTGCGCGACCGTGCCCTCGATGGTGAACCTCGGTTCCCTCGTCTCAGCCAACTGTTGCGTCATTGCTGCTCTGCCTCCATTATAGCGATCTCTTCCTCCGTCAACCCATACAACTCATACACCAGCGCGTCGATCCCGGCCTCGAAGGTCCCTGGGCCCGCCTACGTCCCGGGTATCTTTCTCACGATCGCTTGTCCCAGATGTCACGGCTTGTGTTGTCGTGGCAGTTGTTGTCCATCAGACTTGGATCAGCGGTCTCTGCAACATAGATTCCCCACCTATTCCCGGAGCACTCGTTCCGACGGGCCACGCCTCCGGTTGTGTCGAAGTACATAATGCCGCACTCCTTGTTCCGAGCGCAGACATTCTCTTCGAGTGTGGGGTGGGCTTGATCCTGCAAGCCAATGCCGTGCAGACCGTTGTCAGAGCACTCGTTCCCTCGCGCAACCCCGCTAGCGTTCCCGCCATAGAAGAGCCCCGCCTCCGCGTTCCCACTACACACATTGCCCTCCAGCGTGGGGCGAGCGTCATCCTTCACCTCGATTCCATGTGAACCGTTCGCCGAGCACTTGTTGAGGCGGGCAACGCCAGCAGCGCTATCGACGTAGAGAATGCCTGAACCCTCGTTGTTGGCGCAGGTGTTTCCTTCCAGTGTCGGTTGAGCCTGATCCTGCAGCTCGATGCCAAAGTCCCCATTCGCACTGCACTCGTTGCGTTGTGCTACCCCAGCCGCATTGTCATGGTAGGTGATGCCGTAATTCAGGTTGTTCGTGCAGACATTTGCGTCCAACAAGGGTTGGGCGTGCTGTGAAACGAGTATGCCCCAAAGCTGGTGAGAGCATTGATTCTCACGGGCAACCCCGCCAGCGCTACCACGGTACACGATGCCCACCAAGTCGTTCTGAGCGCAAACGTTCCTCTCGAGGGTCGGTCCAGCCTGCTCCGTGACTACTACACCAACCTCGTTTGCAGTAGCGACACAGTCGTGTATGGCCCCGACCGTGCCGCCTTGCAGCCGAAGGCCAGCCCGCGGTTCGTTCCCGTTGACGGAGACGGCTCCTGCAAAACTGCAGTCCGCAAATGCTACCTCTCCGCCCTCCACGACGACCGAGTCCGCCTCTGCCCCGCCTTGGTGCCGAAACTCGATGCCTTCAGCGGCAAACGGGCCGTCGCCGATGAAGCGGACCACGTACCCCTCGGCCTCAGAAACAATCTGGGTGTCACCCATTCCCGCGCCGTACAGACGAAGTGACTTGTCAATGGTCAGGCGCCGGTCGAGTCGGTACGTTCCTGGCCCGAGCACGACAGCAGCCGTCCCTGGCGCATTCTGTACCGCCTCCTCCAACGTAGCGTAATCCCCGCTGCCGTCTGCCTCCATCCACACTACAATCCCGGAGGGTGTCGCCCGAGGTGGGGGGGCCGGAGTTGAAGACGCCGTCGACAGCGGTGGGATAGTCTCCATAGGCTCGGGGGCTGAAGTCGGCGCGGTGGCGATTGTTGAGGAGGCCGCTGGCGTTCGCGAGGCTACCGTCGGTCCAAGGAACGGTGAAGCCCAGCATGTCCAGGTGAGGAGCGCGACGGAAACTGGGATCGCCAGCGCGAAAAGGCATCCTGCGGCACGGAACCAAGCGCGGTACCTAGGGGATGTGCGCGCCTTGCCGAAGAGGAAAAAGGGAATGTACACCAGGCCTATTGTGAGACCGAAGTGCGCTGCTTGGGTAACGGCAATGGCGAGGTTATGCGGCTGGAGCAGATAGAGCAGTCCCTCGTCTGGAAACTCGAGGCCAAGCAGGATATCCGTGAGAGTGTAGGGAGGATTCCCGAACAGGAACTCCGCGGCACTCGGCGCGAATGCACGCCCAAGCGAGGCCTGGTAAAGGAGCCAACTGAACAGTATGAAGCGCTGGACGGCAAAGAGGACCGACGCAATGATGAGCACGGCACAACCATACTTGCCGAAGACCTCATCCTGAGTGTCGTGAGACTGGGCACGTGACACGTCAGTCGCTGAGCCCCCTTCCCGATTCATCCGAGGCGACCTGGACGCGCAACCTCAGGCATCAACGGAGACTGTAGGCCGCGCGGTCGATGGTTTTGTTCGGCCTTGTTATCCCTCTTCTTGTGCTACGTCCTTCGAGGTGGATGGCCTTCATACTCAGCATCAACTAGCGGCCCAGCACTGATGAGTTTCGTGAAAGTGCCTCCCGATACGCGAATGAGCCTATCATATCTCGCTCTGAGGGACGGTTCTTGGAATGACACAGTCACAGAAGTCCTGAACCACTCGTCATAGGCAGTCGCAGCCGCCAGTGCCACATCCATGTTCGGTACAGAAGGATAGACTGGTGCGTCAATGCGGTGAGCCGCGTATTTGTTTCTAAAGGTGGTCATCTCTGACCAATAGGTCTCCCACTGCTCCCTTGTGAGTTCAATAGCGCATAACAGATGCCGACGAAAACTACAACGAGCCTCGTCATCGGCAGCAACCTTCTTCCAGTGGACTTGGTTGGAATCTGCGCCAAACACCATACACCAGTACATTATGGCTGTCAGTAAGTGCGCATCTATGGTTCTTGTCCAGAACTCGCTCTTACTCCCTGATTGATCGTAACAGCGTTTCAACACCGTGTAATAGGCGAGATGATGAACAAAGCTTACTATTACCTGGTACTGGTGTTGAGCCCACAAATCTTCGTTGAGTTTCATACTCTATCCCCGAACTGTGTTCCGGGGTGGTCGCTCCCCTCAACCCGTTCGGCGCTCCCGCCCCTCCACAATAGCGATCTCTTCCTGGGTCAACCCATACGACTCATACACCAGCGCGTCGATGTCCTCATCCGTGGCCTCGATGTGGCGGAGATGCCCGGCACAGCCAGTAGGACGTCGCCCATGTGGCCACCGAACGCCAGGTGTTTCACGAAGGCTTTGGCGCGCCCCGCCGATCTGCAGCGACCTGGGGTTGGGCCTGGTTGTTTCCTGAGCGCTTCTTTGCTTCCTCGGTGGCAATTACGTAGAAGATGGGAAAAACTCTCTCCACAAAATCGCGCCTGCAGCGGTCTGCGCGGACGAGCATGGCCGGGACTGCGACCGAGACGAGCCCGGCTGAGGCAATCAAGAGACGTGACGCCTGGGTAACACTGTACGGCACACAGGCAGGGAAAGCTGCCCTCAATACGGCAATCACCCAGATTGCCAAGCAGAGAAAAACCGTCGAGATAGCGAGGTTGGCGAATAGGATGTACTGGGCATTGTACCGGCCCATGTAGCTATCGTGCGCGTATCGGTCGACGTGCAGCACATGGTAGTCGCACAGTCTCCATAGCAGCCAGTTTGGTTCGCGACCGGACTTGGGCACCTTGCGGAACTGCCGTCGCGCTACCCTCTCCCACTCCTTTCCCATGCCGAACTTCTCAAGCGCCGTCTTGGCCAACGACTCCCGGCTGAACGACGTGCAACTCGTGTTGGCCTTGCCCTCAAGCCACGCCAGCAATTGGAGCTGCAGTGAGCCCGCTACGTAACCGATGAGGCCCAGCACCAACACCGACAGCCAGCCATAGTTCGCCCAAGTATGATGGATAGCACTCCATGACAGTGCCTGGCCCAGGCACGCACCTACCACCAGCATGACGGCCACACTCGTCACCATTCCAGGAAGTACATGACCGAGTGCGCCTCTCACGCCCCCAGGCTCGAACAGTTCGCCGACCTCCATTCGGTCTCACCTCCTTCGTGGCCCCGATCCGGGGGTAGTACAGGTTAGGGTCCTTGCTCGGCAGCCGTCAAGATGGCCCGACAGGCGCCCTCCGGCTCGTCTGATGAAGGGGATGCCGGCGAGACTGTATGTACGGACCGCTCTCAGACCCGCCAGTCAAACCTGTTGAATATCTCGGTGATTGAGTGATACTTGCCAGAGGGATCTCTTTCGAATAGTGACCAGCTTCTGAGGACTGGCCAATTGCGGAGCGCGATCACGTTGGCTTGCGCAAGTTTGTTGCAGAGGTTGTCATCGCGCTGTAGCAGGTTCCAGTACCGCTCCAGGCCATCTGCGATCAGGGGCGGCATCTTGCTCAGGATTTCGTAGTCGATGTCGCCGAACTGATGCGTGCCTCCAGAAGTGAAATTGGCGGTGGCCTGTCCGTAAGCAGCAAAGTGCCTGAGTGCTGTCAGCACTTCGATCGTGTGGGAGCTCCTGGTGGTAGTGATTAGTACGTGAGTGCCAGGTACGGAAACGCGGGAAGAGCTGACCAGCCACTTGAAACCCGTCCTCAGGTCGCCAACGCTGCCATGTGTTGTAGCATTGCCGTTTATGCAGCGCCCCAGTAATTCGATTCCCGAGGCGAAAACGCCGTACGCGGGGATATAGGTCGTTGTCCTGGCACGCTTGTGTGCAAGCAAATGGCTCACGCTTTCACATATGTCATGCTCAACCCCGATAACGTAGGCACCTTTGACGGTAAGCGGGTAGAAGTCTGGGTTTCCGCGCGCCGCCTCATTCAAGTCCATCCACTCCTTGGCTTCTTGCCTCCACCCCGGAATGTGAAGTGTTGGGGCCCTGAGTTTCACGTTGATGGGCGCGGTCACCGTGTTCCTCCCCTTTCTCCCTTCGGCAGGGTGTACCTGGCCCGCATCTTCTCCACAAGAGAGCGTGCAAGACTACGTAGTTCGTGGAAACTCAACGCAGTTCCAGACGACTCGTAAGTGCTCCCACTAGAGCTTCGACTGAACCCTTACGTTGAGGTTGGAGACACGCAATACCTCGTTCGCTGACCGCGTCAGCCACCAGCGTCTTGACCTCGATTTCTACTCTGTCAGTCCAAGTCTTCCCTTGAGAAAGAAAGGTGCGTTTCATCCGATCAGACCACTTCTCCCGGCGATTCCTCATGTCTTGTGTATCGAGACGCACCCCGTACTCATTCTCAATGACACTCTGATATGCATCGAGTGACACTAAGTCCTCAATCTCGGCGTTCCGCATTCCTGGGCACGTTGAGAGGTGATACTCTGTTCTATCCAGCATGCCCCTTTCGATCGCTTGATCTATGGCGGTGCGTCCTACTTCGTCGTTGTCGAGATAGACGTGGACGTTGCACAGCGCTCCCTTGTAGAAACCCACTTGACTGGCAATGTTGCTTCCGTGAAGAACCTGGATTGCCAGAATGCGCTGCCTGAGAGCTCGTCCTAGAGTGTCTGACTCGCCGGCAAGCCACGCTGCTAGTATCCGTCGATCGGACTCCCCTTCCACAAGAAGAATCAGGTAGGCCGAAACTAGATTGTCTGCGATGTCTACACCTAGTGCGTCGCGTACGTTCTTTAAGGACCGGGCTGCACCGGCACGGGATGCAGTAACAATGATATTCCGGCCTACATTCATGCTGTCCACCAGCAAAGGCGAGTGAGTTGTGATGATCAACTGGTGGCCGCTGGCTATCTCCTTCAGTACTATGCGGAGCCGATGTATCGACTCCGGATGCAGGTGAGATTCCGGTTCCTCAATCGCCAAGATGAAGCTCTTCTGCTGCAACTCTGCCTGACTGGAGTGCCTCATCAATGCTATGGCTGCCAAGCTCTTGATTCCATCCCCTTTCATCTCCAGATCGGTCTTTGTTCCGTCGTCGACTAGCACTCGGCACGAGCGCCGGATAACTCGTCGTGCGAACAAGTCCTCGGCTTCCACATCAATAGACGCGACTTCCGGCAGAAATTCCGCGAAAGTGGCCTTCAGACTGTCCGACAGGCTCTCCAAGATGGGTCTCTGGAGTTCGCGCATGCCTTGTAGGAGTCCTTGGTAAGCAGGATCGCTTTCCGCGGACGAGAGCGCCCTTCCCAACATCTGTTCGACAATATCGACCGACATCTTAGAATCTCTGACAGCAGGGATGTAGGCAAAATCCAGATGACCCCTAATGAAAGCGGCTATCTCCTTCCGCTTCTCGGACAGGGACCGCTTGGCAGGTCCCTGGATAGTCACTTCAAAGTCAGCTTCGCTGGTTTGCCCGAGCTTCAGTTTGAGTCTCAGATTGGTGCTTAGAGTGCTTCCCACTGCGTCCCTGAACTCCGCGCGCTCCGGATCGGATAGATTGAACTCGAGAGTGAACTCCGATCTACCCCCCGAGCCTTCCTCCTGAAGCTGAACAGGGAAATCTCGCTCCCACACAAAACCCGTGTCGCGCGCGTCATATCGGTACGCCCTTGCCCTACGATAAGTTCTGGCTCCAGTGACGATCCGAAGTGCCGTGACCAAAGCCTGCAGGATGTTCGACTTGCCCTGGTTATTGGGGCCGACAAGGATGGCCATGTCTCCGACTGGCAGCGTCCTTGCCCCGACGATTGACCGATAGCTTCTAACCGAGAATGACACGAGCTTCATGACCTACTCTCCCCTGCCCAGCGCTGGCCGACCAACCACTGAGTACTCGCACTTCTTTCTCCCCCTTAACCCAAACTGACGCAGCACCCCGACCTCTAACCCCGTAATCGCCCCAAGTCGAAACGCCGATCAGTCGCGCTTGGGCCGTCTGCTGCACCCAGCCACATCGTGCTGATCGAGACAGTGTTGCGAGGGAAGGGAGACCAACTCTGCGCCCTACGAAGGTCTCCGTCGCGCGCTCAGCGATCCCGCCCCTCCACAATAGCGATCTCTTCTCCGGTCAACCCATACAACTCATGCACCAGCGGGTGGGTCCGGCAGGTCGGCGCGAGCAGGAGTCGAACGGCCAACTACAGCTACCGATTCCTGAAATAGCGTGCAGGCAGCAGCCCGGTCTCCTTGTCAAAGCACCGCGGGCTGTCATGATTGTAAGCCAAGGAGATAGACTCTGCGAAGTCGTTGAGAAACCGTGGCTGCTTCTTTGGTTCCATCTGCATCACGTTGACCGTCTGGCAGAACTTCAGATTCCGCGCATGACAGGTCCAATCGTGGCCGCCGGGCTCGACATAGGTCCAGTACCATGGATCGGAAGGCTCGGCGAAGGGCTTGGCAAAGGCGCCCAAGTGTGTGCCCTCGGTTCCGACCATTGCGATACAGAGGTGTGCATCGCCCGAATGCGTGATGTCTCTGTAGAGCTGTGCAACGACGCCTGAGAACTGCCAGCACTCCGCGAGGATCCGGCCAAGAAGGAAGACACCTGTCTCGTCCCGTAGCTTGGTCACGAAGCCCGCCCCTCGCGAGGATACGAAGAAGACCTCAGCACGATCTGTAATCGCCAGTCTGGAAGCGACGGCGCCGCTGCTGGTGGTATAGTCGGGGTCCTCCCAGAAGAAAGCATTCTGGGCGGACCGCCTACGTTGGGGGACTTTGAAGATGCTGTGCGGCCAATACCGCGGCGGGTGATCGTCGGGAGTGGGGTCATACCACTTACCGGGCTCAAGCATGGTCATTGCCGCGCTCAAGACGCTGGTTGGCGAGCACGAGACTGTGTCCAGGGGAATGGCTGCCAGGACTGCGTAGCGCGAGTCGAGCCGCGTGACACCAGCCGCTACCCTACTCTCACCGAAGTCTTGTCTAGCTTCATTATCGAGGGACAGCTCGGCCAGTCGCCCAGCCAGGTGCCCTGAGGACCGGCCGGTATCCTGCCACGCTGACTCGGTGCTGCCAGTCAACCGACCTTGGCCCACGCGCGGCGGTTCGGGCCTGGTGCCAAGCATCGTCGTTAGCAGTTCGTGGTACTCTTCTTCCGAGTAGGGAGAGCCTGCGAGGTCGACATAACGCTTGCCCGCCAACCACGTCGGTGCGGATTCCTCCCAGCTGCCACGCCGGAGGATGGGGATGAATTTGCGCTGGTTCCCCGTGGTCATAACTTCGCCGGTCATCACGTCTCCTTCGTAACCGACGCCGCCGACTCTCTTGTCTGAGCGCTCTTTGTAGCGCGGAGTACATATAGTGAGAACATAGTCGTTGTCGCGCACCGCCGCTTCCATAAACTCTGGAAGCTGGTCGCCAGGGACGGTGTGCCACCGGTCTAGGATCACCTCAACTCCGTCAGCTCTAAGCCGGGCGGATAGATCGCGCACCCATTTCTTGTGATCGTCATCATCCCAGGAGTAGGAGACGAATGCTGAGGGTGAACCCATTGCTCACCTCCCAAGGCCATCAAGTTCGGTGGTCTTCACCGCACGCCAGCTGCTGACTATGCCGACGGCCTTCCGCCTGGTCACGCCGTCCAGTCCCGCACCTCTTCGTTCAATCACTGAGGCCACCGAAGCCCTCAGATCACTGAACCCGACATTCAGTGCCTTCAGTGTTTCAGTGCTCCCGCTGCTCCACGATAGCGATCTCGTCCTCCGTCAGCCCGTACAACTCATACACCAGCGCGTCGATCTGCGCGTCGGTGGCCTGGATGTGGCGCTTCGCTGCGACGATGGGCTACGTGGCGGCCTCGCTTTCCAGGGACTGTTGCACGGCCAAGAACTGGTCCCCGATCTCTCGACAGAGGTTCATCAAAACCGAGCAGGTGACAAGGTTGTCCATGTTCGGCTTGCTGCATAGTAGAGCGACAGTGATCTGGCCCAAGGAGATTGCCGTTCCCTGCCCAGGATCGGCCAAGCCAGTATTGCTCGGCCCTGCCAGCAAGACATCCTGGCTCCCTGGATACAGGCCAAGCCTGAAGAACATGCCCTTGGCACCGGCATGGACGGTATGACAGGCCATGTTGTAGAATGGTCGAAGATGACTGAGTCCCGCCGCGCACTCTATGTCCCTGAAGGTTGGCCTCTTGCTGTCAATTGCAGGCACTGACCAGCCGTAGTCCCCCGCGAACACAGCGCCAAAGCGGCCGATCAAATCATTGTAGACTGACTCCAGTTCACCGTACTCCTCGTCCGAGAGAGGTTCGTAACCAAGCCTCCTGCAATACGTCTGGTGCAGCTTCGCGGCCTTGTACGACTCAACCGCGTCGTGGAGCAGATACTTCTCGGCGATTTCGTTGCCGGCCGATTTGATGAAGAAGCCAACTACTGCTATTTCATGAAGGGAGCGCCACCTTGCGTGCGCCCCGTCGGCAAGGCCTGCTCTGAGCAGAGCCAATACCTCCGAGGCAGTCTGGCATCCGCGCGCGTGCAGGCGTGTTAGCACCTCCAATAGATAGTTGTTCTGTTGCGCTGGGCTTGCGTGGCACTCACGATTGAAGGCGTCCCCAGCTTCCAGCGCCAGCGTAGCGAACATGGTCAGTAGATCCAGAGGTGGGCGCCATTTCCCAGCAAGGCGCGCCTCGAAGCACCGCCTCTCCTTCTCGTGCTGCCTCAGCATGGGGGCAGCATCGTTCTTGAGTTGCTTCAGTACTATCGCTGCGACCTCATCCGCTACCTTCGGTATCTCCTGCGACAGGGCTCTGCCAAACTCGTTGAGGAGTTCTTCGGTGTCTGCCTGCGAATCCGAGAGATCAACATGAAGGAAGCTCTTGACATCCTCTTGCGATTTCCATTCTAAGGCAGGCAGCTGGCCCTCATCAATCTCGATCGTGAGCGAATCGCATTCCAGGTTCTGGAGCTTGGATTCAAGCGCCGCGAGCTGGTCTTCCGTCAGGGTTACGCCTTTCTCCTGTAGCCTCTTCTCAATAAGCCTGGTGGCCACTTTCTGGAGAGCGAACTGCTCTCTAACTCGTGACTCCAGCATATCCTGCAGCATTCCCATGGTGGCCTTCGCCTCCTGGTCTACAATGGATGGGCAGGACTGCGCAATCCACGAACCGCTCGCTGCTACTCTCGCCCCTCCACGATAGCGATCTCCTCCTCTGTCAACCCGTACAACTCATAGACCAGCGCGTCTATCTGTGCATCGGTGGCCTCGATCTGGCGCTGGTAGAGCTTCTTGTCGGCGGGGATGGTGGCTGCGGCCAGCTTCTCGTGCAGGTCCAGCATGCGTTTCACCAGGGCGACCATTTTGTCGTGGCGGGCCACGTCGTCCTGGTCGTCGAAGTCAATGGTGCGGATCGGAAGCTGGCCAAGAAACTGTGAGAAGTAGCGGAAGTACCCACCGCGCAGCGTAGTGCTAACGTTCTTGAGGACGAAATCAAGCAGGTTGCTGTTGAGCAGGCCGAGTATATACTTGGCTGATTCTCGCACGCTGTCTCTCAGCGTGAGGGCATATCCGCTGACAAAGGCGTATAGCCCTTGCTCATCGAGGGCAAAGGAGGCACCGCTGGCTATGTCGGGCACCAGGATCTTCGGACTTGACATGATCTCCACATTCTTTGGATAGACGTAGCCATACCAGGCCGGGCCTTTCATGCGCCCCTTCTCGCGATTCTCCAGATACGTTCTGTTCTCCGCGAGATAGGCGTGCGTCTTGGGAAAGCGCTGCTGCAGTTCCGACCACGGTATGAGTTGGCTCCGTCCCTGCTCAACGCCGTACGGTATTATGACGACTTGGCTGGATGGCGTGATGCTATAGCGCTTGATGTCGCGCCCCTTGAGGAACGGCCATGCCAGTTGGTTTTCCAGGGTCACGATGCGGCCCAGGGCTTCTGACCGCGCCTGGAGGACGGGTCCGTCGCGGGAAAGCAGGTCGAGCACATAGACCTCGTTGGCGCTGGTCCGTATGCCTTGCGCGATACGCGCTGTGACATCGCCAAGCGTGACGGACATGCCTGAGAGCCTGCCGAACAGCTCCGCGCCCCGGCCCACCACGAAGTTCCACTGGTCGCGCGTGACTGATTTCGTTTCGATGTAGCCCTCCACGCCGTCTCCCGCCGTCCGCCATGCAAAAAGGTCATCCACTCTGACGTAGTGGAATCGCTCATTGGCAGCCTTGTCGAGGAAGAGGAGACAGGTGTAGGTGCTAGCTCCCGCAAAGACCTGCTCGTCGCCGAAATGCACGACCTCGGCAAGCTGTCTACCGTCCGCGACTAGCTCGCGTAGCGCCTGGCCGTATTGGGCCTCGAAGAACTTGTGTGGCAGGATATAGCCCATGCGGCCCTTGTCCTTGAGCAATTGCAGGGCCCTTTCCACAAAGACGACGTAGATGTCGTAGTTGCCCTTGCTGGCCGCCGTGTACGCGTGCTTGTAGAACTCCACCTCGGTGGGCGCCCATTCTTTCATGGTCTGGATGCGGACATACGGCGGATTTCCTATCACCGCATCGAACCCACCAGCGGTCATAATCTCCCCAAACTCCTTCTCCCAGTCGAAGGGGTTCACCCGGCGCATCTCCCCTTCGTCGGGTATCAACTGTCCCTCGAAGTAGTCCGGCCCGATCAGCGAGTTGCCGCACTTGATGTTCTCCCCCAGGTCGGGCAAGGCCCGCTCCCGCCACAGCCTGAGCTGCTGGCCCAGCGTCTCCTGGTTCTCCCCCTCCAGCACCCTCAGCAACAGGCTCAGCTTGGTCACCTCCACCGCCTGGCGGTCGATGTCCACCCCATAGATGTTGTTGAGCAGGATACGCTTCTTCTCCCCCGTGGTCAGCCGCCACTCGCCGCCCCGGCCCTGATAGAGGGTGGGGCGTTTGGCCGTGGCGTACTTCTCGGGGTCGTGCTCCTCGTACCACTGGCGGTGATAGTCCAAGAGCCGCTGGTAGGCGCCGAGGAGGAAGGAGCCGGAGCCGCAGGCCGGGTCCAGGAAACGCAGCTTGCTGATCTGCTGGGGCGTCTTCCCCTCAATGAGGCGGCCCACGGTCTGCTCCACGATGTACTCCACGATGTAGGAGGGAGTGTAGTAGACGCCCCCCGCCTTCTTCACCTCCGGCTTCTCCTCCACCTTCGCCCGGTGGCCGGAGGTGAGACGGATGACCTTGCCCAGGAACTGCTCGTACACCTGGCCCAGGATCTCCGGAGGCAGCACCGAGAACTCGTAGGGGCAGTCGGGGTAGTACAGGCAAGCGAGGATGGGCTTGAGGGTCTTGTCGTCGATGAGAAGGGATTTGCTCAGTCTGTCTTCTTTGAAGTCGAAGAGATCGGAGTTGTACTTCTCGTCCGCCTCCCGGTACAGCTCCCCCAACCGGGCGTAGATGTGGGGGCCGTTGATCAGGGCCTGGAGCCGACCGTATTGCTCAATCCCCCGGTCCTCACACATGCGCAGGAAGATCACACGGTCGATGGTGCGCTGCACGGCGAAGTTCAACTCGTGGACCGACAGGGCGGGGTTGCGCAGGGCCAGGTTGCGGGCCAGCTCGTCGCGCCAGCCCTCAATCTCCTTGAGGAACTCGACGTCCACCTCGCTTGTGCCCCGCTTGCGTTTCGTCTCCTGTACGTAGCGGTCGAAGGAGCCTTTGAGCACCGCGTCCCTGGCGAAGACGCTGTAAACCTCGTCCAGGCGGTCCAGGTACTCGTCGAAGGTCAGGTACAAAATCCGGGCCACGCTCGCCTTGTCCGCGGGCTTGGGAAGCAGGCGGCAATCGTAGACGGCGAACTCCTCGAAATCGGTGAGGATACTGAGGGGCAGCTTGGCGCTCCAGGCGTAGCGCCTCAACTGGTAGGCGGGACCGACGTCGCCCTTGACCGGGGTGGAGGGCTTCTTGGCCTCCAGGAAGAACTTCCGCACCCCACCCACGCGGAAGCAGTAGTCGGGGGCCTTGGTGGCCCCGCTGACCTTGATCGCGTCCTCGTGGATGACGTCCTTGTACTGCTCCGCGTACCCCTTGACGTTGCGCACGTCCCACCCCAGGGCCTCGAAGAAGGGGCCGATGAACTCCACGCGGACCTGGGTCTCTTTATAGTCGGGGCGCGTGTAGACGTCGAGGTTGCGGGCAAAGCGCTGCACCAGCGTCTCGATGTCTCGCCGAGCGGTCTCAGGGGCGGTTACTTCAGGGCGGGCTCCTTGAGCGGTCAAGGCTTCCTCCTCTTTCCCGGCGCACGACGACTGACGTTGATCATTGTATCACGTTTGTTGCGTTTTGTCATCTTGGACGGCTCGCGCAACCGTTGCCGCACTGCAGGCATCGAATGTAGGGCAAACCTAAGTTTGCCCTACGGGAGGCTATGGCGGTATGG
>Ga0307379_10006492_pt1 | contig 16055 bp, 11 predicted proteins | sample UN2MG_FD_202237 | JGI IMG/M metagenome (GOLD analysis project Ga0307379, IMG submission 202237) | Soil microbial communities from Risofladan, Vaasa, Finland - UN-2 | ecosystem: Environmental > Terrestrial > Soil > Coastal area > Acid sulfate soil | place: Finland: Risofladan, Vaasa | collected... | reverse complement strand
CTGATCTGCAGCGGCAAGATCGACTACTGGGTCGATGACATGAACAAGTATCTTGCCGAGGTGCGTGACTTGGTTGTGAAGAGGCTCAACGAGATGGGTGACTTCACGATACCGCACCTGGAGGCGACCTACCTCATGTTCCCCAAGTTCAACTACGGGCTGACATGCGACGAGCTGGACAAGATCCTCATGAAGGACGCCAAGGTGAGCCTTAACAAGGGCGCCGCATTCGGGCCGTCGGGCCAGGGCCATATGAGGATACTGACCGCCACCAGCAAGGCTATAATGAACGAGGCCCTCGACAGGATCGAGGGCGTCATCCCGAAGCTGGAGAAGCTGCGGGGCTGAGCCCCGGGGGCCTTTAACCCACTTTTTGTGCCTGGTTACATGGAATAAACGTTTTTTTAGATGAGCCTGGGTTTGATTGAGGAGGGTTCTCTTCTACCTGTTTCAAGTGGGTTGGAATCTCGGGGAAAAATTTTCTTGTATTGGTTTTTGTGTGTATGTGTCAAGTTACTTGATATAAGGCTAAAAAATTTTTTTTGTGGTGGATTACGTTTTTGCATGTATTTGGATCATTTGGAAACCTTTCTGGGGTTGTTTTCTGTGTTAGGAGGCTTGTTGGGGCTTGGGTTCTTATTTGTGTGTGCACGTTTTGATTCTTCGGTAGCCTTGTATCACCGGAAACTAAATACTATGTATATCGGAGTTGTCGGCGTGTCCCTGGGTTCACGCCCCGTTCATTGTTACCGTACAGTAAATATTAGTATATTCTTAAGAGAATAAACCTAAGTACTGGAAAGACATGTTTGATTTACTTATTGGTGATGAATGATGAAAAAGCTCCATCAACGGATATCGGGTCTTGTCTTCGTCACGATCATTCTCAGCAGTCAACTACTACCCTTCATACCTGCAGAAGCCACGCCCTCTACATTTCATGGTTTGAGTGAACTAGCGACGCAGCTGCTGGCTGTCACAACCGATACGGCTGACACGGACGTCGACGGTCTACCCGACTCGGTTGAAAGAATATTGGGGACCGACCCTGATGGTGAGGACTCTGACTTCGATAAACTCGACGATTATTATGAGGTTATGAATGGTCTCGATCCCCTAAACCCTGACACTAATTATGATGGGTATCCCGATTATTTCGAGGTAGCTAACGTTGCAGCGGACATTGACGACGACGGGTTACTCAACTTCCTAGACTTCGACAACGACGGCGACGGCGTAGGGGACGTCGTGGACATGGCGCCTTTCCATAAATCCGTTGTAAGCGGCAGCTTCCACTTCGACGTTGAGACTTCGGGGAACCCCACGTACATCACGTTCCAGATAAGGCCGGAGAACCCGGAGCACCTCAAGCTCTTCGAGCAGTACTGGGATTGGCCCGACAGCGACGATGAGCCTCCCATGAGGGACCTCGACGCATCCAAGGAGGACCTGCAGGCAATACCATCCCTTAAGTTGATGGTGGACACGCTCCCCGATCAATCCGAGGTCATCGGTTACGGGATAACCGTCTCAGAGGACTCTGCGAGCGTCCCCTTGTTCCCTGTCATCGACCAAGGTAACATAGTGGCCTTCAGCGGGCGGATGTTCTACCCGAGCCCGGCGCCTACGAGCCTCAGCATGGACCTGGGGCTCATATGGCGAATCATGGGCAGGACGGACGACGAGGCAAAGTCGCTGCTGGCGTCCAACGGTAAATACCTGTCCGTTAACATTTACGGAGACCTCATCGCCGACGGCGACGAGGTGGGTATCACCGAAAGGTTCCAGTGGAACCCGCTGAGCGAGACCGAGGTCGCCCTCAAGGCCATGAACGGGCTTTATTTCACCGTCGAGGCGGATGGAACCATCTCCGCGGGTTCAACCGAGGTAGGGCCCGACGAGACATTCACAATCGAGGACGCAGGAGGAGGGCAGGTATACCTCACCGCGTCCAACGGGCTCTGCGTCACTGTTATGCCTGACGGGACGCTGCAGGCATCGGCGGTCACCCCTGGATCAACAGAGGCGTTCACGGCGTCTGACGAGGGGGCGTGGCCCGAGACTATTATGCTGGCGGTCTACGAGGAGGACTTCATACTCACTGGTTTCAGCGTTGAGGAGAACCACGGTTCAGAGGTAGGCCTATTCTATAGCGACGACCCTGACCAGATCGTCTCAGCGAACCTGGCTCTCTCATACGATTTCCTCAGAGACCCTGACACGACGGTGGCGGACATGCCCGGGGTCCTCGACGACTACGGAGTTACCGTAGGAAACCAGATAGGATCATACAGCCACAAGGACGAAGGATTCTTGGCGTTGACCAATGTCTTGGTCCCAGACGCGCTTGACACAATGCCGGAGAACACGCTGATCCCGGTGATAATGGCGTTCGAGGACCACTTCAAGAGTCTGGATATGCAGGAGCTGGCGACTGGTTACACCGTAGGAGACAGCTTCACAGCGGATCTCGCCGCCACCAAGCTGGTGTCGGCCAAGGCGCTGCGTACCGAGTGGTACGACTCCAGCAGCTACCAGGTCACCGAGGTCGACGCCGTCATGGAGCAGGTGCAGGGCTGGGGGCTCCACGAGAACGCCCAGATAAACATGATGGCCCTCACATTGGCGTGGAACACGGGAGAACAGATGGTAACGAGGGTAGGTGATGATCAAACCGATTTCGATTATCCCGAAAGAGATAGGCTTGAAACTACCGTATTCGAGATAGTTGAACAAGGGCTGGAGACCTGGGATTCTCTGGACACAACCATGGACGCGTTCTCCGACATCTACAAGGCGTATAAAGCGGTTAAGCTGATGAAGAACCTTAAACAGGCGGGGTGGAGCGCCGGCACCAAGGGAAGCAGAAGCTGGTACAAGTTGATGAAGGCTGCCTGGCGGCAGGTTTCCAAGGTGAAATCTGCCGCCAAGGTCTCCACCGCATCTAAAATCTGGAGCCGAATCGGTACGGGGATAGAGATCGTTGGAGTCCTTGTTGAGATCGGTTTCACGGGTTACACCCTATACTCGATCTTCGACTGCGCTGACTGGAACCCCATGTCGCTTAATACAGTCTTACTCAAGACGCTGATGGAGTTCACATACACGGTGGTTTTGATCAACATAGGTTTCATTCCGGGTGTAGGCTGGCTCATCGCATTAGTGATCGGGCTGTCTGACCTCTGTGGCGGGTGGTCGGACGAACTCTTCGATTGGATACTGAGCATAATGACCAAAGTGACCGACCAGGTGACTCCAGACATTCAGGTTGTTGGCTTGCCTACCCTCGATATCGACGACGAGGACGATAACGGTTTAGACGTGGGAGACCGAATCACCTATTCAAGTAGGCTCCTTGGGATCGTGTATGGAACAGACTGGGATATTGTTTGGCGGAGTGAAGTATATCCATACTTCAGCATCTCGGCGCCGCCTGGATCCAACTCTGTCACCGGCTACGTCTATCCGCCGGCAGATCCTGACAACCCCCAGCTAGGGATATGGAAGCTACCCATCCCGCCTAGAGGCGGTGTCCCGGGAGACCCGGAATCTGCATGGACTATCCACGAGGATGAATCTGCTAACTTGAAATACACCGGCCAGGAGTATGAAGTTGGGGTCTGGATAGAACCCGGCATTGGGATGCCAAACTTTCCGGTAAACATCCAGCTGCAAAGCTATTACCAGCTCTGGTACGAGTGGGAACACTTCGTCTTCCTCGTAGTCTATGGATTCTGGTGCGAACATCGAACCTCCGATACAGACATCAAGAACCTCGGAGATTTTACACTCTACTTCGACGTGCTACCTGGGACACTGGAAGACTTTGTAGAGTGGTATGCGGTCCCGCCTCTTGACAGTGACTTTGATGGGCTTCTGGACTCCGAGGAGACCAGCAGCAGCTATTGGAAGTATGACACAGACGGCGACGGATTAAACGATAAGCAAGAGTCTGAGATAGGTACGGATCCAAGTCACTTCGACACTGATACGGACGGACTCTTCGATAGATACGAGTTCATCTACAACACCGATCCGAATGATCCAGACACGGATGGAGATGGGTTATCCGATTACATCGAAGTCAAAGGCTGGATAATCGAATTCGAGTACAGTGGAAACCTGTTCAAAGAATTCGTCTACTCCGATCCTCGTGTCGTGGACAGCGACGGCGATGGCGTCGACGATTCCATGGAGTACTATAGTAGTCTGAATCCGAGGTCTAGGGACACAGACGGCGACGGGCTGCAGGACGAGGAGGCCCCGATGACTGAGACCCACATCGAGTGGGCCGGAAAATGGGGTTTCGTGTCATCTTCCAATCCTGGATACTTCCGATTACCTTCAGGGGTGGCCTTGGGTTCAAATGGGTATCTTTACATATGTGACTTTTCGGTTGACCGAGTTACAAAACAGTATTCAGTACCTTCCTACCAGGAGGAGCCCGGTCCCACATTGCATAGCCCATTCACAGTGTGGGGAGAAAGCGGCTCTGGCTCCGGAGAGTTCGACCATCCGGGTGGAATAGAAATAGACGACGAGGGGCGAGTCTACGTAGCTGACTCAAGAAATAGTCGCATTCAGATCTTTGATTCCTACGGGGACTGCATAGGTGAGTGGGGTCCACCCGAAGGCTACCGGGAGCAATACGAAGACGACGGTGAAATGAAATATTTGTGGCGGCCCGGGTGTCTGGCCATAGACCACCAGAATGGATACTTGTATACAACAGGAGATTGGTATTGGAGCTACAAAGTCTTCAAGTTTGATCTCGACGGCAGCTTCATCGAGGCATTCGGATCCTCTGGCTCGGGCTTGGGTCAATTCAGTGGAATTAGCGGGATTGCCGTCGATGAAGAGGGCAACCTCTATGTAACCGAATCTCTCAATGACCGTGTACAGATACTGGATTCTCAGGGTAACTCAATATCCATGTTGTACGACTTGAATGGCCCACAGGGCATCGAATTAGACGCTGAGGGAAATATCTACGTTCTTTATCTCTACAAAGAAGACGATATCGAATACGGAATAAAGAAGTTTGATCCTAATGGATTGCTTATCAAAGACTATTATGCAGGGGGTTCACCCTTTTTTGGACCGAACATACACAGTGCCTCGGACATCGAGATCGGGCCAGACGGGTACATCTATGTGGCATGCTCTGGCGCAGTGAAACGGTATCGACAATGGGAGGAGTACGTACACGTCGATGCGGATGATGACGACCCTGACACCGACGGGGAAGGACTGGTAACCGTCCTTGAGGACACGGGGTGGGAGGTCACCTTCACCACTTCGTCTGGCACCACCACGACACATGAAACAAGTGACCCAACTTTACCTGACACCGACGGGGACGGACTCGACGATAACACGGAGAACGCGTATGGCACTAACCCACGTGACCCTGACACGGACAGCGACGGACTGGAGGACTCCACCGAAATATCACAGGGCACCGACCCGCTGCACTACGACAGCGACGGCGACGGCCTCGGCGACGGAGAGGAGACGGCCTTCGGGAGCGACCCCACGGACCCAGACACCGACGACGACGGGTTAACCGACCTCAAAGAGTTCAACCTGGGGTCCAACCCGAGGAAGACTGACACCGACGACGACGGCGTAGACGACTACACCGAGTGGAGCAACGGCTCAGACCCGAACAACCCTGACAGCGACGGCGACTTCATGTTCGACGGCGAAGAGCAGAACATAGGCACGGACCCCACGGACCCGGACAGCGACGGCGACGGCCTGGAGGACGGCCGCGAATCAATATACGGCACAGACCCCACCGACCCTGACACAGACGGCGACGGAGTCGATGACGGCGACGAGCTGGGGATACGCACCGACCCGACGGACCCCGACACAGACGGCGACGGAGTCCCTGACGGAGAGGAGCTGGAGAAAGGAACCAACCCCATGAACGACGACAGCGACGGCGACGGCGTCCCCGACGGGGAGGACCCGGACTCCGAGAACATCCCCGAGCTCGACGTAGTGCTATGCGCCGACCCCTCAACGGAGGTAGACACGTTCATCGAGGACCTATCCAACTACGTCAACCTCCAAGTCGTGACCCCCATGGAACTCATGGACACATACACAGGGTCAAGCCACATAGTGCTAATCGGGAGACCCGACTCAGGAACGCAGGTAGGCGGCCTGGTCAACGACCTGCTCAGCGACGCCGAAGATGTGCTCGCTGCCATGACAGCCAACGACGTCAACAGGATGGCTGTCCGGTACGGCGTGTGGGCCGAGACCCAGACCGTGGTGCTTCTCTCGCAGCCATACCCCGCCGACTACCTCCGCGTCCTGGAGACCCTGAGGAGCAAGACCGTCACCATACAGCCCGACCACGCCCACGTGGACTACACGGTGAGCCTAGGCGTCGTATACCCCGAGGGAGGCTCAACGGAGCATGGAGAAGAGACCTACGAGTTCTTCGCCGTGGACATGATAGACACCCTGAAGCAGACAGACTCGTTGATCTACGCAGTGCTGGAGGAGCCAGTAGAGCCATGGATCGACGTAACAAGATCGGGCGAGGCGTCGACTGATCTGTCAGACGAAACCGGGGCAGCAGAATACGACCACAGCCTCGGCAAATACCTTGAGGTATCCGTGAGCGAGAACGTTCAGGGCCCCACCGGGGAGATCGTTGAGTACGCCCTCATCAAGGCGTATTACCGTGAGTCGGACCTAGACGGAGACCTGGACGGAGAGACGGGAGCGCCATCGGACTTCAACGAGGACACCCTGTGCCTCTACCACTACGACGAGGATCAGGGCGGCTGGGTGAAGATGACGCCGGAACTGGACTGGGTACACGACGCCGGAGTCGACACCACCGACCTCACGCTGTACGGCGAAGAGTACTCGGGCTACGTCTGGGCACAAGTGACCCACTTCAGCCTCTTCGGGTACGCAGGCGAACACAACAACCAGCCGCCGGACGTGTCCGCGGCCACGCCGAGCGTCGAGCATCTCTGGCCCGCGAACCACAACTACGTGGACGTCACGGTGCTCGGGGTCACAGACCCGGACGGCGACCCCGTGACCATAACCATAACCGGAGTAACAAGCGACGAGCCGACGGCGTCCGACCAAGGCTCAGGAGGGAAGAAGCACAGCCCAGACGCCGAAGGAGCAGGCACCGGAACCGTCTCCCTCAGGGCCGAGAGATCAGGCAACGGAAACGGCAGAGTCTACGAGATCACGTTCGTCGCCAGCGACGGTAGAGGCGGAGAGACGGTCGGCACCGTCAGGGTGTACGTGCCCCACGACGTCAAGAAAGGCGAGTACACGTGCATCGACGACGGACAGATCTACGACGCGACAGAAATCAACTAACCCCTCTTTTCCGGGCCTTTTCTCTACTCTATGCCTCAGTGATCGATAAGTCTGGGCCCTTCCTTTCGAGCTTGTCCCACGACGCCTCCCGCTTGAAGAAGTGTTTTACTCCAGGTGAACACCGAAAAAACCAAGAATAAAATATTTCCATGTTTGAATGCCGAAATGTGTCGGAGAAACGGATGAAGATGAGGTGAATGTGAACGTCGGCGCCTCCTCTGTCAACCCTAGCGATGGGAGGAATGATGTATATATCCGGATTCAATGTGGGGCGCGTAGATATAACACGGGAAGCTTGGATGACGTGAGGAGACGGGGTTCCTGATAAAGGCCGACGAGGCAAGTACTAGCTGTGAAGGGGTAAATATACCGTGAATGCGGCGACATCGAGTTGTACGTCAATAAGGAAACCTGAGCCCCTCAAACACACATAGTATTACGCGCAAGTACCGCTCTTTAACGGCATTCACGGAGTTACAGACGTTTAACCGTCTTTTTCCCGTCTTTTCCTGTGATTACTAGTCTCCTTTGTTTCCGTCTCGGCGGCGGGTAGAAGTGGAACCTCTCCGGATGGTCGCTCAGTTCCTTGAGCTGCCTCTCTCTTTTCCGTCGGCCTATTCGCCCACAGAATCCTATGCCGGTGACCATGCTGTCTGAATACAGGGTGATCTGATTTAGGCTTTGTGTAGTATACCCGGTGGCGTGGGCCAGTTCAGGTTGTGAGTGGCTGGTGGCTGTGAGGAGATGGGTTTAGATTACTCTATGGAGTAACCGTTTTTGGGGGTGCGTTTTTGTGTTCGGTGGACGACGTTTTTGTATATATTTGGATCTTTAAAGGTTGTTTCTGGGGCTCCTTTCGATATCTGACACATCAAACCATGCCAGACTTTTCCTAAATTCCTCAGGAAGCGAATTGACCTCATTCTGTATCTTTTCAAGCATTCGTTTGTTTGCTACAACAATGCACTTTTGAACTGATGGATTTGAACGGGCTTTTTGTAGGTTAAGTATAAGAGAATCGATATACACAGCACGAGATATATTGGCTAGCAGGGAAGAACGGGAAGCTAATCAGTTTGCCAAGAGATTTCTATATCGAAAAAGCCTTTAAGAGAGTTTTATTTTTATTTTACTATGGCGGTTCTTGATTCTTCAAATCAATTAGTTATTGAAGTAACCTTTACAGACCCAAGAGCAATAGAAATTATCAATAATTTTCCCGAGGACCAAAGAGACGAGATAATAGAAAAATACGTCATTTTAGGGGATATGGTAGTATCTCACGCTTCCATTAGCACGAGTAAAGAATCGGTAGAGCAGTTTTTCAGTCCCTTAAGAACAGATATTGAAACCATAAGAGAACAGTTAAGACGCATAGTTCCCACTATTGCCACACCAGCGAAAAAAGGCGATATAACTGTTGAAAACATATACGAGAGTTTTCGAGAACATTTTATGGATGACTCTTTTGAAGATGTTTCGAGAATTGGAAAATATGCGGATATTCTAGCTACTACCGACACAAATGAAAAAGTCTTGGTAGAATTAAAAGACTATCAAAATGAAGTTCCATCAACGGAAGTTGATAAATTTTGGAGAGATATGGAAGTCCGAAATTCAAATTATGGCATTTTTATTTCTATGAGAACAAGTATTTCTAAATGTTCGGGTTGTATTAATTTAAAACGAAAATTAAATCGGACAGCTATTTTTGTAGTAAATAACGAACTCAATTGGAAAGGACACTTATTTGCATTTTATATAATTAAAAAATTAGTAGAAATAGAAAAGTTGAAGCATAAAGAGACCGTCGGGGAAGATTTAAGCAGTGCTTTCAGCAGAATTCACAATATAATTAGAGACATCCAAAAACTAACAGAGGACATTGATGAAATATCAAAAACAGCAGACGAAATTAAAACTCTCAGTGGCAAACGACTCGATAAAATCGTTAGCATTGTGAACATATACAAGCAGAAAATAAACGAAAAGATTGAATTATCTTTAAAAGAATTTGAAGGAGTAGAAGTGTAATGAGTTTATGCCCCTTTTTCAATGAAGAATGTAAGGGTAATCAATGTGTAATGTGGTCAGATGAAGAGTGTCTTGTTGTAGGATTCCTTCATCAATTAAAAACTGGATTCTTATCTGAACCTGATGCGGACACAATATCGATGGAAGCACCAATGATTCGGTTTGAACGCCCTGAACCAGAAATTCCAGATGATATAAAAAATTCATCCCCAGAATCTTTAGCGGCTGAATATATAGCATTTATAGAAACGGAATTTCCTGATTCGGATATGGGACATCAATATGGGAATTTTGATTTATTTTTACAAACCAAGAATCTAACTGACCGATGGCAACTTCCAGCGGATATTAAACTAAAAATTGAAAAGGCTCGAACTTTAGCACGTGAAGAAATTCGTAAAAGAGCAGAAACTGAACGTAAACTCAGACTTGAGACAGAGAAAGAAGAGCTACCTTCATTAGTGAATAGATGCCGTGACTGGGCAATAACAAATGGTATGAAAAGAGTAACGGTTGCCGACGTAGACGCTTTCATATTAGAAAATGAATATGACATACTAACAGAAACAAGAAGAGCCTTATACGCAATAACAAATGTAAAACTAAAATCAAAAAAATAGAAAGCTTGATTAACTGAACATGGAGAAAATGCGATGACCTCCCTCATATTTTACGGTGGAGTAAACGCGCGCATATTATAAATAAAATCTAACGCTTACTATATTAAGGTGGAATTAGCTAAGATTATTTTTTGTAAAAGTGGGGGTGTCCAGTTTCGACCTTGGCATCGACGTGAATCATCGGATTGTTTTGTTATCACCCCTGAATATTATGAAAATATTGATATTTGGTATCACGAATTTAATGAAGAAGCAATATGGTATACTTTAAGAGACATAATTAATCTTCCTAAGAATTATTTAAACAGTGGAGCTATAATTTTATCACTGCCTGATGGAAAAAACGAGACACAGGTTCCCTCTCACGTTATTGTCTCTCTTCAAGACTTGAGTTATTTCAAAGGTCATTTAATTAATCCTGATTCATATGCAAAAATGTTAAACTGGAGAAATAAAATTTACGTATGCGCGCGCCCTAGGGTTTTTATCTAATTATGGCTCCAAATTTTAAATATTAATTGAAGCAAATATCATGTTTGTAATGGGGTTTAACAGAGAATCATTTGATAGAGGAAAGGCCTGGTTCCATGAATCTACAATTTGTCGAAACCGTTTTTTTCGAATACTACTAAACCCGAATGATATTCATGGGGCTATTGAAGCACTTCAACACTGTTTTGAATTAAGCTGTAAATCTCTTTACCTAATGCTCGACCTACCGTACCCCCGAGATCATGATGCAGCAAAAAACATTGAACAAGTAAGTGAAAAATTATTTCTTGCTATACCTGGGGCTAATCAAGAGGAATGGCCATCCCTCGAATCTTGGATAAAGAAAAACAGTAAGAATCTAAAAAAAATGCATGAAACCTCAATTTATGGGGATGAAGAAAAAGGTATACTGGCTTCAAAATTATTCTCTAAAGATGAGCTTGGAGAATTAACGGTAACCGTTTCAGCCCTTTGGTCATTTGTTTATCACACTCTTTTCATTTTAGGTGTAGAAAATAATTTACTGACGCCTGAAGAGGTAAAAGAGTACGAAAAATTCTTGGAGTCATCATTATTAGCAAAAAAAAATGAGTCAGAGAAAATGAAAGAATATCTAAAAAAAATATTTGAACCTAAAAATTGATAATATGCGCGCGCGACGACTGCCTTAAAAACTCCGTTAAAATTATGAGTAAGCTAAGAATAAAGGTTCTGGGTCTATGATGAAGACAATAACTTTTTATAAGATGAGAAATCGCACTGAAATCTTCCACCTTTTAATTAGAAATCCATATGCAGCATAAATTAAAATTTCTTAAGAATTCATAGATTATCTCAATAAGCGAGTCTTTCTAACTTTAAAGATTCTATGTTTGCTCCTAAAGATAAGTTAATTGAAACTTTTTCTCTTCGAGGCCCAGAACTTTCATTAGATGACATATACTTGGCTTTAAACTCATCTTCTCTCCAAAGAAAATACACGTTGTCGTTATCTTCTTGCTTTTTATAAGCATTTAATTATAACTCCTCCTTCTTCATAAATGCACCAAAGATTCCTAACTGCCTCAGACCGTTTAAATAGTTGACTTGGGATTAGGTTTTCGAAATGACACTCAACCCGCCAGGGTTCGAATCCTATTAGTTGTCATCGGTCGCATTGGATTCAACCTCGACCCATAACTTGGTCATTTCTATTAACTAGGATTATTAATGAAATCAAACCGAGTAAGATTCCTGTTAACGGATATCCGGGTATTCTATTTTGAGGTTCTGATTCAATTGTTTCTGTACTTTCTTCTACGGAAGTCTCTTCTTCAGTACTAGCTTCCTCAGTTTTATATTCACTAACTGTAAATGACAATTTTTTGGATTTAATTTCTTTATAAACCAAATCTCCTTCATAGAAAGCTTGTACATACCATATCCCAAAATCAGTTAAATTATTTAATCTAATATTAAAATCACCATTTTTATCTACAATAACAACAAGTAGCATTTTTCTATTTACATCTGAATCACGAAATATAACCGGAGATGTTAAAATAATAGTAATTTTATCTTCAGGAACTGGATCTATATTTCCTAAAATATTTAGTGAATCACCATAATTTATAGTATTTTCCTGTAATGATAACTGAACAATAGGACTTTTATCAGGGAACGATATCACCATGTTTCTAAAATTATTAAAATAAACCGCTTCATTTAATTTCAATATTTCATATTTTTTATTCCATGTTTCAAAATTAGTAACAATTGGTTTAATCATATATTTATCATATATAAATAATCCATTTTCTACATCTATAAAATAAGCATCAGAAGAACCTTCTTCTAAATATGAACACTTATAACATTCAAATAGACCGTCACTTGAATTATATTCATATGTAAGAGTATAGTCATCTCTGGGTTCATAATACCAATTCCAAATAAGAGGAACATAATCAACTCCTCCAAAATACTGAAAAATCATCTCACCTTTATCTCCGTATAATATAGTAGAATTATTTATTTCTGATAACCCGGATAATATTTCAAATATTTTTCCATCTGAAACTCCAGCTCTTTTAGATACACTTATCTCAAAATCCTTACTTTTACTAAAAAGATACTCCTTTATAGTATTATTATTAAAATATAGTTTTATTCCGTTTATTGGATTTTCATTATCTTCGATAATTCTATATGTAGATGTTAGTCTATAATCAAAATAGTTATCTTGGTAATTAACATTTATTATATCATATTCCAGATTTTCGTAAATGACACAGTCTAAAAATTCAAAAAGGAATATATGTTTCAATGTATAGTCTAACGACTTTATGTTTGACGGGAAGCTAACTTCTGACCATTCGATTGGCTCCAATACAAAGTATTCCACTGTTAAAGTAGCATGAGCAAGAGTCATCAATAAGGAAAGATTAACAGTCCCATCAATGTTCTCAAACTCAAATACTTGTTCAAATCCCTGTGTACCTTGAAATTCCCATTTATTACTATTCTCGTCTATCAAGGTTCCATAAAGAGCGTATTTTCCACTTGGGTTATCAACCGTTATATCAAAAGTCAATCTAATTTTTCCAGCGTTTTCTGGTATAGTAAATTTTGCACTCTGCCAGTTATCCCAGTTTTTCACATTATATATAGCAATAACATCCCAATCAGCGAATACATTAGGTAGACTTGAACAAACAACGACTACCAAAAAAAGAAATAAATAGAGGATTTCTCTTCCTCTCTTCATTAACACTCAAATAAACATCACTATTGAGATATTAAAGTATTAACGCTTACACGTTACACCAATTTTTTTATATTTATGAAATATGCGTTTCAGTTTTGAAACATGTTAGAGAAAGTAAAGGCTGTACTAGTTTGTGTTGTATTATGATTGTATCAATCACAAACCTTATAGAAATCTCAAGTAAAATTGATAAAACATTAGAAAAATGCTCAGATCATATTGTAGAAAAAATTACCCCTGTAAATAATACCCTCTTACATTATACAAGCTCATAAAAAATATCCTGCGAGTTACCACCTATCTTTTTTACACCAAGTCGCACTATAACGACTTGGCTCGCGCCTTACATCTTTCTTTTTCTTAAAATTAAATAAGCTAAATGAAGAATTACACGACAAAAAATATAGCATATTATATAGTTACAAATTGTTAACCAATTTTTACAATATAAAAAAGGGGTAAATAAGATTATATAAAAACTATCTACTCCGGGCTTTAATGTATCATATATTTTTTGGTATAACCAATTTTTTGAAGGAAACCGAAATAAAAATTCGTCTTCAAATTGTTTCTTCTCCTCCTGTGTAAAAGTTAATTTTAAAAATTCTAATTCACAACTGTTTTTTTCACTAATTAATTTACGATTAAAGGTCAGGTATATTTTAATATCTTCCCAATCAGTAATAATATTTAAAAATACAATTACTAATTCATGTTTATGAAATCTGTTATAATAATGCGACATTTCATGTTGTATGACCCATTCGAGAAATAAAGGATATTTTTTAACAATTTCATTAATATAAATTTTATTAGATTTTCCACTATAAAATACTACACTCCTAGAATATCTTCCATAAACAATTTCAACATCTTGATTTTCCATTATTATCGCCCGAAAAATCAGAATAATGAAAGTGGGTCTTTCTTTTTTCCTTTCTTCTTTTTTTGTTTAGTTAATCCCAGATCAAGTGTAGGGATTTTTACATCAGGCACATTAATAGCGAAGGGGTCTTTACTCTTTTTACCTCTAGATTGGGGGATACCAAGAAGGTTGCTGTATGGGTCTTTTTCCTTTTCTTTTCTATTTTGTTTAGCTATCTTATCTCTATCTTCTTGAGTCTTATCAGCATGACAATTAGGACATAACGCCTGTATGTTTCTGAGGGTGTCACTGCCTCCAAGACCTAACGGGTTTTTATGGTCGAAATGGATCACACTTGTTACACTGAATTTCGTCTTACATTTTGCACATTTTTCATTCTGTCTTTTTAGAACCTTCTTTCTTTCAGCTTTAGTCCACTTTTTTCGTTTAGGTTCATCGTCTTTAAATTTGAATAAATCGTAACTCATGCATTAGATAATGTTAAAAAAAATAAATACTTTTTCCTATAAGAAAAAATAAAAAACGTTTATTCTAAGAAATTAGTATAAAAATTGACGACGCTCGCCCTACTGATATTCTTCTCTCCGACGGCCTCCCAGCTCGGCAGATAATGACTCAGCTATCCTGTTAACCTTTAAAAAGGTCTTGTGAACACTTCACGAACGCAACGTCTACCACCCCAACGCGCGTGTTTTGGTAATTACGTGGCTTGGACAAACGTTACCTCCTATTATAGTCTTTTTTATTCAATGAATTTTTTATTATGATGATTATCCTCTAGATGAAATGATTCGACAAGATATACTGAGCCTTTAAGACCGCAAGCACAATTTCATCTCAATCCCATATACCCACATTCTTGCACATGTAAAAATAAAAGAAGATTAAAAATTTTTACTTTTCCAAGTATGCCTTGTTATTTACCACTGAGACATTAACATTGAGTTCGCGGGCGTCGATACGTTTCTTGAGCTGTGTTCTAATGTAGTTGCCGTCTTTTCCAGCTACCTCTACAGTGACCAACTTATCCTTGCCATTCAGAAACTTGTCTAGTATAGGGTCATATTTACTGCCTTTGCGGTACTTTCTGTTAGGTTTCTTCTCTACGGGTGATAAATCGAATTTTACGTTACTCATAGTAATCACTTTAATATTTCAAAGGTAGATGTTTAAATTACTTGTGATTAAGATATCTTTTGTTTACGAGGTTATTTATTAATGACATTATTTTAGATCTTCCCAATGTAAACCTTCTTTCAGAAGCACGACATTTGGTCTTTTTCCAGACTTCTTCATTTTCATATAGATGTACTTTGGTAATGTGTGTGTTGTCCCATCTTCGTATCTAACTAGAACTACGCCTTTTCTATCTTCGTTTTTTAAAGACATTTTCTTATCATCCATTAAATTAAAATCACCTCTGCCAAGTATTTTCTCCCTTTCTCCGTGATCTCCATAACACCCGAGGCGAATCCGAGGAGATGTATTCCTTACGCTTTAAATTCATTCTCTCCCACACCGCGCGCTGAAGTGTTTAGTAGTGGTGGGTTTGGGTTTGGGATTGGGGGGGGGTGGGGGTAAAATTTTTACCACACACACAACGACGGGTTTTTGAGAGCAGAAAGGACAGTCAGTAAATGCCAAGGCAGTCATTAGCAGAAAATTAAAGTCAGGGCAGTAAGCGCTGGTAAACCTGTTTTCAGGGAAAGATATACTCAGATATTCATAAAGAAAAATAATGAACGGGTATATCCCTAGAGGAAAAAGGGTATACTCGAAAAAGGCGCGCGCGGGTTAGTTCAATAATTCGGCGTTGGTGGCTTGATTAGGGTCTTTAAAACCAGAAAATAAGCCGCCACGCCTCAGAATCAAACTGAGAACACCACACTAGATCCCTCAATAAAGGTCATAG
>Ga0307379_10006490_pt1 | contig 16059 bp, 10 predicted proteins | sample UN2MG_FD_202237 | JGI IMG/M metagenome (GOLD analysis project Ga0307379, IMG submission 202237) | Soil microbial communities from Risofladan, Vaasa, Finland - UN-2 | ecosystem: Environmental > Terrestrial > Soil > Coastal area > Acid sulfate soil | place: Finland: Risofladan, Vaasa | collected... | reverse complement strand
GCAATTTCACTCAAGGTTGCTCAAGCCTCATTTCTGAAAGATAAGAGGGATGATGCTCCTATTATTCTGATCGACGAAGCAGTTGCTGAACTTGACATTACAAGAAAGGAAAAGGTTTTAAGAAGTGTAAAGGATTTGGGACAGTGCATGATTGCCACAACAAATTGTAGCGAACTGAACCAGTTTTTAGCACTTGAACCGATAAACATTTGATGATGAGAAAAGTTGGAAATATTCTCGATAAGGTTATGAAAAAACTCGGACTTTTCGAAAGATACAATGAACAAAAGTCAATTCTTTTGTGGGAAGATATAGTTGGAGAGAAAATATCCAGAAGAAGCAAGGCACTTTATGCCAAAAATGGCAAGCTGGTTGTAGAGGTTGAAAACACAGCATGGATGAACGAACTGGCATTCTTAAAGGTAAATATAATTGAAAAAATAAATAAGAGAATCGGACAGTGGATTATCGAAGATATTGTTTTCTTACTCAAAAGGGGGTAATTGTATGACTTATGATGCAACAAGGATTCAGGTATTAAAAGGTATGGAGGCAGTAAGGAGAAGACCTTCTATGTATATTGGTGATACGGATTCAAGGGGTTTGCACCATTTGGTATTCGAAGTGGTTGATAATAGTGTTGATGAGGCGATGGTTGGATTTTGCAGCAAAATTAATATTGTTGTTCACAGCGATAACAGTGTCAGCGTTACCGATGATGGACGTGGCATACCTGTAGACATTCATCCTGAACAGAAGAAACCTGCGGTGGAAGTTGTGCTTACCGTACTCCACGCCGGCGGTAAATTCGACAGGAAAACATATGAGATTTCAGGTGGACTTCATGGAGTCGGAGTATCCGTTGTTAATGCATTATCCGAGTGGCTTGAGGTTGAAGTAAAAAGGGATGGTAAGGTGTATTCTCAGAGGTTTGAAAAGGGTGAAGTAAAGAGTGAACTGAAAATAATAGGAACAGCAAAGAAAACAGGAACAAAGGTTACTTTCTTCCCGGATGGAGAAATATTCAAGAAGATAAACTTCAGTTATGATATACTTGCCAATAGATTGCGGGAATTAGCATTCTTGAATCGAGGACTTCTTATTTCTTTAAGTGATGAGAATAGCGGGAAAGCCGTGGATTTTCAGTACAAGGGCGGCATAGTTGAGTTTGTTAAATATATCGATGCAAACAAGTCACCTCTTCATAAACCCATTTATTTCTCTGGAAAATCCAATGGAATGGAAATCGAAGTTGCAATGCAGTACACAGATTCCTATTCGGAGAATATCTTTACATTTGCAAATAACATCGATACAAAGGAAGGTGGGACCCATCTTGTGGGAATGAAATCGGCTCTTACCCGCTCCATAAATGAGTTCGGGAAAAAGAATAACCAGATAAAAAATGAGGTTCCTTCCGGAGATGATATCAGGGAAGGAATTACCTGTGTGCTGTCGGTTAAAGTTCGGAACCCTCAGTTTGAAGGGCAGACAAAGACCAAACTTGGCAACAGTGAAATCAAAGGGATTGTTGAGTCGTTTATTGGCGAAAGACTCTCAAATTATCTTGAGGAAAATCCGAAAGTCGGGAATAAAATTATGAGTAAAGTTCTTGTTGCTACACGCTCCAGAGTTGCTGCAAGGAAAGCAAGAGACCTAACGAGAAGAAAAAGTCTTCTTGAAAATGATTCTTTACCCGGGAAACTCGCTGATTGTTCCTTCTCAAATCCTGAAGACACGGAGATATTTATTGTTGAAGGCGATTCAGCAGGTGGCAGTGCAAAACAGGGCAGAGATAGAACATTCCAGGCAATTCTTCCATTAAGAGGAAAAATTCTCAATGTTGAGAAGGCAAGGCTTGATAAAATATTATCAAATTCAGGGATAAGAACTATTGTGTCCGCACTTGGAACAGGAATAGGCAGCGATGACTTTAGTGCCGACAGAGTTAGATATCACAAAATTATAATAATGACAGACGCAGATGTGGATGGTTCGCATATAAGAACTCTTCTTTTGACCTTTTTTTACAGATACGCAAAAGCACTGATAGAGAAGGGATATATATATATTGCACAGCCGCCACTTTACAGAATAAAAAAGGATAAGGAAATCAAATATATATTTGACGAGAAAGAATTAAGCAGAGTCCTCGAATCTATGGGTAAACCTGAGAATGTCCATATACAGAGATACAAAGGTTTAGGTGAAATGAATCCGGATCAATTATGGGAAACAACTATGGATAGAGAAACAAGGACATTAAAAAGGGTAACCCTTGAAGATTTAGTGGCAGCGGAGCAAATGTTTACTGTCCTTATGGGGAATGTTGTCGAGCCAAGGAGGAAATTCATAGAGGAAAATGCTCGTAATGTTCAAAATCTTGATGTATAACTATAGCCACAGAAGTGTACAGAAAAAAAATCTATTCCTTCGTGAGAAGATTTAAGGCTTCGAGATATTTCTCCTGTGTTTTCTTAATTACATCGTCCGGAAGAGAGGGGGCAGGAGGTTTCTTGTTCCAACCTGTGCTTTCAAGGTAATCCCTGACATATTGTTTGTCGTAACTTCGCTGGGAATGCCCGGGTTCATATCCAAGAAGAGGCCAGAAGCGAGATGAGTCAGGAGTAAGCATCTCGTCAATCAGGATGACCTTAGTATTTATTTTTCCAAATTCGAATTTCGTATCGGCAATAATGATTCCTCTCTCCCGAGCATATTGTTTTGCCCACCTGTAAATTTCAAGACTTGCATTTTTAATCGTATTTAGGTTTTCATCACCAACTAATTTTCCCGCTTCCTGCTCGGTTATATTAATGTCATGCCCTTCTTTTGCCTTTGTCGCTGGAGTAAAGATGGGCAGAGGAAGTTCGTCTGCTTCAAGAAGACCGCCAGGCAATTGAATGCCACAAATTTTCCCTGTTTCCTTATACTCTTTCCACCCTGATCCAGCAAGGTATCCTCTTACCACTGCTTCTATTGGGAAAGCTGTCGTTTTTTTTGTAATCATAATTCTTCCCCATAGAAGGGATTTATACTCATTTAACCTCTCCGGTAGATTGTCGACATTGCTTGATATGAGATGGTTTTCGATAATATTTTCTGTTTTACTCATCCAGAATGTGGACATAAGCGTCAGAATTTTTCCTTTTTCTGGGATTTCACTTGCTAAAATGACATCAAAGGCAGAGATTCTATCGGATGCTACTATGAGTAATCGATCGCCAAGGTCATAAACATCTCTTACCTTACCTGTTTTGAATATTGGAATTCGTTTTAGTTTTTCCACAATCTTTTTTATATACGATAGAAAAACTGTGCTGTCAAGGGAAAAGATTGAGACTTTCCCAAAATATGGGAAAATCTATTGAAATAATCCTTGACAGAAGGTTGATTGTATACTAATATAATTGCATATGAGAAAAACAAAGGAGGGTATATGAAAAAGTTTTTCTTTTTTGCGTTTTTTTTGGTCCTTGCATCAAGTCTTTTTGCTGATGCCAAGCTTGAAAGTATAAGAGCAGCTATAAAAGCAAAGGGTGCAAAATGGACAGCCGGGATTACATCTATGTCGATTCTTTCTGTTGAAGAGCAAAAAATGCGGCTCGGATGGAACAAGGAACTTGAAACACCCCCAGAAGAAAGAGGAATAGGACCTTCAGTTCCACCTCAAAAAACATATGCGGAGTCACTTGATTGGAGAAATTACAATGGTGTAAATTATATTACTCCCATCAGGGACCAGGGCGCCTGTGGTTCCTGCGTGTGTTTCGGATTACTCGGTGCGGCTGAAGGTATGATGAATCTGCAGGCTGGAGCAGAAAATATGGAGACAGATATGAGCGAGCAAGAGCTGCTTTCCTGCGGTCCAGGTTCCTGTAACGGATGGAATGTTGGGGATGCAATGAACTGGATGAAATATGCTGGGGTTTCCGAGGAAGCCTGTTTCCCCTATCAGGCGAACGATAATATACCCTGTACCGATAGATGTGAACGTTATCCGTTCACCAACAGAAAAGCTCAGTTGTGGGGATGGTGTTATTCCTATGTTTGGGGTCTCAAGGAAGAAATGCAGAACGGTCCCATAGACGTTGCATTTGCCGTTTATGAGGATTTTATGTCTTATACAGGTGGGGTTTACAGGCATACATGGGGAGCTTATGAGGGCGGTCACAGTGTCACAATGGTTGGCTGGAATGATGCTGACTCCTGCTGGATATGCAAAAACAGCTGGGGACCCAACTGGGGAGAAGATGGCTATTTTAGAATTGCCTGGGGAGAATGTGGCATTGAAGACTATGCTGCATATCTCACAATGAGACCAGCAGGATACCCGTATCTCAGTCTTGGAGATTATTTGGTGGATGATTCAGTTGGTGGTGACGGAGACGGTGTCCTTAATCCCGGAGAGCAGGCCAAACTTTCGACAGAAATCATAAATAGATTGGGATGGTGCGATGCACAGTATGTTGATGCTACTCTCAGGACAGCCGATTCGAGGGTTTCAATAACTGATTCAACAGCAAGTTATGGAACGATTGTTGATGGGGATACTGTGGTAAATACATCCGACCAGTTTGAAGTTCAGGGTGTTAATGGTGATTCCCTTGGACCTGTTGAATTAACAATGTATATTACTGCTGTGGGAGATAGTGGTTCATACTGGATAGAGCTGACTTTTGACATTGAGTATGGATGGACCCAGTATGGATGGCCAGCATTTTCCGAGCAGGTAAAAACTTCACCAGCGATTGTCGATTTGAACGGAGATAATAAAGGTGAAGTTATATACGGCTCCGAAGGCGGGGACCTTTTTGTAAAGAACTATGCAGGTAGTGATTTTTCTCCTTTTCCCTACCATATTGCAAACAAAATATGGGGTTCACCTGCAGTCGGTGATGCGGATAATAATGGAGTGACTGATATTGCATTCGTTGGTTTCAATACCAATATCTACCTCGTTGATGAGAATAAAAATCTTAAATGGAGCGTTACGACAGGTGGTCCGGTAACAGCAACGCCAGTACTTGCCGATCTCAATAACGACAATCATCTTGAGGTGATAGTAGGGAGCTTCGATAGGAAACTATATGTCCTTGATTCAAGTGGTAACCCCCTAAACGACAGTTTTCCGTTAACGATGCCAGACGGAAGTATGATTGTTGCTGGTTGTGCTGTCGGTGATATCAATGGAGATAATACGAAAGAGATTATTGTTGCATCCTATGGAGGTTATGTGTATGCGATATCTCCTGATGGAGTGATTTTACCAGGTTGGCCATTCCAGACAGGTGGAAATATCTGGGATGCTCCATCAATGGCAAATCTTGATGGTACGGGAGTAAAGATCGCAGTTGGCTCCACTAACGATACTGTATATGTTATCAATAGCGATGGTACCATTGATTTCAAGGTTGGTACTGGAGGTGATGTCAGAAGTTCACCTTCATTTGTCGATGCAGATGGAGACAATAATTTGGATGTATTTTTTGGTTCCGACGACGGCAAAGTCTATGCTTACAATCATAGTGGTAATCCTCTTGCTAACTGGCCCGTTGCTGTTTCAAGTGCCGTCAAAACACAGGTAGTGTTCTCTGATCTCAATAATGATAACGCACCCGAAGTAATTGTTAATGCTTCTGGTGGTGAGCTATCTGTTTTTGAAGGGGATGGAAGTGCATTTGATATTTTTCCTGTTGCTGTCCCTGGTAGCCCAACAACACCTGCTGTCGAGGATTGTGATGGAGATGGAGACTTAGAAATCTTCTTTGGCAATGTCAATGGAATGTCGGCAATAGACTGTAAGTCACAGAGGGGTTTGGGTACTTACTGGAATATGTTCAGGTGTAATTTAAGGAGGACGGGAAATTATGATGATGCCGAGATGGGCGTTGAAGAGTCCACAGGTGCCGAGATTTCGAAATTTAGAATTTATCCTAATCCTTTCAACGGTACGACAAAGATTGTTCTTGGATGCAGGAAGGGTGAAAAAGTTAATGTTGTAATATACAATATTGCAGGTCAGAAGATAAGAGAAATTGAATCGAAGAACAATGCAACACAGAGAGTAATAGTCTGGGATGGAAGGAATAAGAATAGCGAACCTGTTCCAACAGGCGTATATTTCTGTGTTGTGAAGTCTGCAACTAACGGAGAAGTAAGAAGGAAACTAATCAAGATAGAGTAAATTGATGTAACAATGGCTAAATGTAGGGGCGTCAATTGGGCGCCCCTTTCTTTGATATTAACAATAGAATCATAGGAGCTATTTTATCGGTGCAAAAAGAATGATGTCGTTGCCAATTTTTTTTCAAAATATGGTTTGGAAAAGCAATCTAAGATTTCTACTTGTTTTTATTCTCTTTCTGCCCATTTCCTGTCAAAAATCCAATGAATTCCTTAACAATCCCGAGAAGTTTCTGGAAATAAAGGATTTTCCTTCGTATATCTTGAAGATTTCGTATAACGGTGTGAATGGAAGTAATTTGCTTCAGGGATTAAGGGAAGATACGCTTGTTGACATCAAAGGGATATATGTAAAGGGAAAAGGAACTTCATTTCTAAGGACCTTTGACGATTCTGAACTCCTTTATGTGCCGCTTAAAGGCGTTCCCGAGTTCAATTCTGAAGCAAGCCTGGTGGAGATTAAAGGTAGGGTCAGGAGTAATGGTGAGGCTTACTTGAAGGGGATAGAGGTCAAATCTCTTGACGATATTGAGGAGCTAAGGAAAGCGGTTAAGCATGAATATCCTTTATTGCTTGAAAAGATTAAAGGCAAGGTCCGCAATTCAAAATCGAACAATAGAACAAAAATTTCAACGTCTGCTTCCCATCTTTCCTTAGACATTAAGGACTGGCATCTCGCAGCCAGGAGGGATGAAATCTTAGTTTTTGGAAGAACATACGACCTTATGTATGAATTTGACATAGGTATTCTTGTTAAGAAATCAGGCGATACTTATAGCTTAGAGAAAATCTATGCAAGAGAATTTTTCAAAGGGGAATAGATTGCCCTTGAGGCATTGAGGATTGCAAGGATTGCTACACCCACATCTGCAAAAACTGCTTCCCACATTGTTGCTATACCGAAAGCTCCAAGACCCAGAAAGATGGTCTTGACACCCAGAGACAGGATTATGTTTTGCCATACAATATGTCTGGTTTTTTTTGCGATATGAATTCCCTCATGTATTTTCATAAGGTCATCTGTCATAAGCACGACATCTGCGGCTTCGATAGCAGCATCAGAACCCAGCGCACCCATTGCAATACCGATATCTGAACGCGCAAGGACAGGAGCATCGTTTATTCCGTCTCCCACAAATGCGACTTTTTCGTTCTTGCTGGTTTTGTTCTTGACCAACTCTTCCATCTTTTGCACTTTCTCTTGTGGCAGAAGTTCGGCGAAAAAACCATCCAACCTGAGTTTTTCCGACACAGATTGTGCGATTTCCTTACTGTCGCCTGTAAGCATAATTTGGCGACTAATTCCGTCGGCACGCAATTTTTGAGTCGCTTTATGGGCGTTTCTTCGTATCTTGTCCGAAACAACAATGTATCCAGCATATTTACCATCAACAACAGTATGAACAATGGTCTCATCCGTCTTGCAGATTTCGTGATGGATATTCTCCTTATGTAAGAGTCTATCGTTTCCGGCGAGGATTACTTTTTCATCTATCTTTGCTTTTATTCCGTACCCTGTTATCTCCGTATAATCTTTAACCCGATTAGGGTTAAACTTTCTTCCGTATGCTTCTAATATTGATTTGGCTACTGGGTGATTGGAGTACATCTCTGCTGCTGCCCCATATTCCAAAATCTGCTCTTTTGAAAGCTCGCTCACAGATACTATTTCTGTAACCTTAAATACACCTTCTGTTAGCGTTCCTGTTTTATCAAAAACCAGTGTTCTGATATTAGCTAAAGCCTCAAGAAAGTTTGAACCTTTTACTAGTATTCCTCGTTTCGACGCTCCACCTATTCCTCCAAAAAATCCGAGAGGTATGGAAATGACGAGGGCACAGGGGCAAGCAATAACGAGAAATATTAAGGCCCGGTAAATCCATTCTGATAACGGTTCCTGGTGAACAAAAAGGTGTGTTAGAAAGGGTATTCTGTAGAGAAGCACGGGAATAGTAGCTATCATGACAGCAAGTAATACCACAGAAGGAGTATAGTATCTTGCAAACTTTGTTATGAATTTCTCTGTTGCTGACTTTTTGAAACCAGCATTTTCCACCAGGTCAAGAATCTTTGAGACCGTTGAGGCGCCAAAGTTTTTTGTAACTTCAATAGTTAATAAACCTGTCTTGTTTATCATACCTGATAGGATAGTATCACGCTTTTTGAATATCTTTGGAATGGATTCACCTGTCAGCGCAGATGTGTCAACCGTTGATTCACCCTCTGTGATTATTCCGTCTAAAGGCACATTTTCTCCAGGTTTCACTATGATATGGTTTCCGACTTTTACGGTATCAGGGTGAACTATTCTTGATTCACCATCATCTATTTGCAGGTTTGCATAATCAGGTCTTATATTGAGAAGGGATGCTATGGACCTTTTCGAACGGTTTACTGCAAGAGTTTCAAATAGCTCTCCCACTCTGAAGAAGAGCATTACTGCAACTGCTTCAGGAAAGGCTTTTATTGCAAACGCACCAAGGGTTGCTACTGTCATAAGCAGGTTTTCATCGAAAGCTTTGCCGTGAGCAATATTCTTAAGGGACGAAAACAGGATGTTTTTGCCAACTATTATGTAGCTTAAAATGTAAAGAAAAAGTTTCGGGATGAAGACTGGCTTTAAAAGAAGTGCAAGAGCAAATAACAATGCTGCCAGTGCAATTTCTGCTATGTCTTTTTTTGCTTCTTTATTCATCTAACACCGAGTCGCCGAAACAGGCTTGGCCTGAGCAAAGTCGAAGGGTTCGGCAAGACAATGAGCAGGATGTAGTAAATACAGATTACAATTTTATCCTGCGCAGTCGGAGCGAATTCGTCACTACATTTATGGAAGAAAATGCCATAGACGCTTCAGCAATAAGTGGATGAAGCAAGCCAAGTATCGCAATGGGGATTGCAACAATATTATAGAAGAAAGCCCAGAACAGATTCTCTTTTATTTTCTTGAACGTTGCAAGGGAGAGTTTGATTGCCTTTACAACGGAAGTGAGGTCTCCTCTCACCAATGTAATATCCGATGCCTCGATTGCAATATCCGTGCCTGTGCCAATTGCTATACCCACATTTGCTTGCGTCAATGCGGGTGCATCGTTGATACCATCTCCTACCATAGCAACCATTTCTGTTTTTTGAATTTTCTGAATCATCCGCTGCTTGTCCTGTGGCAGAACATTGGCAATCACTTCGCTGATGCCAGCCTTTTTTGCAATTGATTTTGCAGTCTTCTCATTGTCACCAGTGAGCATAACAGCTTTGAATCCCAATGCCTTGAGAGCCTTGATTGACGCCACTGTATCTTCTTTCAGCGTATCCGCAACTGCAATTACTCCAATAATATTTCCGATGACGGAAACTATGACAACGGTTTTTGATTCATCTTGAAGTCTTTCTACCGTAGCCTGGGTTCCTGCAACGCCAACACCCATATTTCTCATAAAATTCTCATTTCCAACGAGAATTTCGTTACCATCAATTTTTCCTTTGATTCCCATTCCTGATACAGCCTGGAAATCTTTTGGTTGGTCAAGTGAAACATGCTCCGTCTGTGCAGCACTTATAATCGCCTTTGCGAGGGGATGTTCTGACCCTTTCTCAAGAGAAGCAGCATATTTTAGCACGGTATTGGCCGTGAAACCTTTCTGAGGGATAATGTCTGTCACCTCAGGTTTTCCCTTTGTAATCGTACCTGTCTTGTCGAACACTATTGTTTTTACTTCCTTTATGGTCTGTATCGCTTCTCCTGACCTGAAAAGAATTCCATTTTGAGCACCAATGCCAGAACCAACCATAAGTGCAGTTGGAGTTGCAAGTCCAAGAGCGCAAGGGCAGGCAATTACAAGCACGGCTACAGCGGCAAAGATCGCTAATGAGATTGCAGACAAGTGAGGGTTGACCCAGGGTAGAAAGCCGGAAGCCCAGTTTGCAATATTTATGAAGACCTGTGGGAAGAGGAGCCAAAGAAGAAACGTCAGAATGGCAACTCCTATAACTGTCGGAACAAAAAAAGATGTAACTCTGTCAGCGAATTTTTGAATGGGAACCTTTGAACCCTGACATTCTTCAACCAGTCTTACAACCTGAGAGAGAAAGGTGTCTTTATCAATTTTGGTTGCTCTCACCCGGATAAGTCCCATCTGGTTTAATGTTGCCCCTATTACATTATCACCATTTTTCTTTTTTACAGGCATTGACTCTCCTGTTGCCATCGATTCATCAACCGATGAAGTACCGTCAATAACCACACCGTCGGTAGGTATTTTTTCTCCTGGTTTTATAATCATTACATCTCCTACCTTAAGCTGGTCTATTGAGATCTCTTTTTCGACCTGATTTTCAAGAATCCTTGCCGTTTTAGCTCCAAATTCGAGGAGTTTTTTTATCGCCTGCGATGCTCTTCCTTTTGCCGAAGATTCAATATATCTTCCGGTAAGATGGAATGCCATAATCATTGCTCCTACTCCGGCAAAACTTTCAATTGGTAAACCTACGAGACGGAGTACCCCCGTGATAAAAGAAGCACTGGTCCCCATCATTATAAGTACGTCCATATTTGTGTTCAAATGTGCTATTGACTTCAAAGCACTTCTGAACGTTGGAAAACCGGGAAATGCGAGAACAATTAAAGACAATGCCAGTTCTATGTATAGATAATGTGGAATTTCCACACCAAATACCATTTTCAATACCATAAGGATAATGATGGGGAAAGTAATAAACCAGGCAGTTGTCAGCCCTTTTTTTGCTGTTTTTACTTCTTTAATTGATGTATCCTGCTCATCTTGCAGAACTTTGTAACCTGAGCGCTCTATGGTTTTTGTTAGACCTTTTTTGTCGATTTCTTGAGGAATATACGACACTGTCGCTTCCTCAGTAGCAAGATTTACGTTTGCCTTTATTACTCCTTTTTGTTTTTTTAATGCCTTCTCGATGGTTGCGGCACAAGCAGCACAGCTCATTCCCCCAATCTTGAATTTCGCAGATTCTTTCTGGAGAATCAATTGTGGCTTTGGTATTGTGTTCTTTGTTTTTTTCATACTATTTCTCTGTTCAGAATTAGCAACTACAGCAGCATGAACCACCAGATGCCTTATCTTTTTTAACATATTTTTCTGGTTCTTTCTCAAAAGCATCTTTACAAGTTGGACAGCAAAAGTAATAAGTTTTCCCCTTATACTCACTTTTGGGAGCAGATATTGGATCAACTTCCATTCCACATGTAGGGTCTTTTACCTTTTTCATAAGTTCACCTCCTTTTAACTATTGATTATCCAGATACATTTTTGGCTCTTTTTCAAATTTTTCAAGGCATGCTGCTGAGCAGAAATAGTACATTGTACCTTCATATTCTGCTTTAAGAGCTTTTTCTTTGTCTATCTCCATGGTGCAAACGGGATCAGTAACCTTTATTACATTTGTTTCAACGTTTCTTAATGTCTTTTCCGCCTTGGGTAGTTCTTCTTTTTGCGGGCAGCCAATTATTAGTATTAACAAGACAGCAATAGTGATGAAAAGCAACTTGTTTCTCATAATATCACCTCCTTTTTTTGATAACTTACGATAGGGCTTTTTTTCTTCTGTTCTCCCATGTTTTCAATTCAGTAAACAAAACCGGTACGAGTATAAGATTAAGGATGGTTGCGGTTATCATTCCACCAACAATTGGGGCAGCTATTGGTTTCATAATCTCACTTCCAACGCCTCGCAGGAACAAAATAGGGAGAAGGGCAAATACGGTTGTTACAGTGGTCATAAGTATAGGTCTGAGTTTCCACTTCACACCGGCAATAATAGCTTCGTGTACGCTTTTTCCCCTTGCTTTCTTGTATCGCTCTTCGAGGTGTTCCACAAGCACCAATCCATCTTCCACTGCTACACCAAACAATGCGATATAACCTATCCAGACAGCAGTTGAAAATTTGAATCCAAGCATAAATTGAAGTAAAATACCCCCGGTAAATGCAAAAGGAAGTGCAGAGAAAATAAGTAGCGCTAGTGGTAATGATCGAAACTCCACAAAAAGGATAACAAATATCAAAAATAGACAGAGGGGCAAAACGAGCATAAATCGTTTTCTTGATTCCATTTCATATACGTATTGTCCGCTCCATGAAATGAAATATCCCGGTGGAAGCTTCACTTTATCGCTCACTGCAGCCCGTGCCTCTTTTACAAAATCCACAGTTCCTCTTTTATCAGTATCAACACCGACGAAAACACGAACGAAAGGGACAGAATTTTCCGTGGCTATTTTTGCAGGACCGGGAATTTTTCTGATGTATGCAACCTGAGACAATGGGATCTGTGTTCCATAAGCCGTGGGAATAAGGACCCCTTTTAGCGAGTTCACATTATCCCTGAATTCTCTCATGTATCTAACGCGTATGGGATAACGTTCTCTTCCTTCAATGGTCGTAGACAGATTCATTCCTCCAATTGCGCTCATGATTATTGTGTTAATTGTGCCTACATTGATACCATATCGTGACGCTCTGTCCCGTCTGATTTCAATCTCAAGGTATGGTTTGTTTCCTATTCTTTCGGCGTAAGGGTTAACATTTCCATTTATCCCGCGGAGTATTTCCTCAACATGAACAGCAATCTCTTCAGCTTTATGGATGTCTGGTCCAAAGACCTTTACACCCACAGGTGTTTGGATACCTGTAGCAAGCATATCAATGCGATTTCGTATTGGCTGAGTCCATATGTTTGATACACCCGGGATTCGTAGTTTTTTGTCCATCTGTTTTATCAGCTTCTCTCGGGTCATACCACGGGGCCAGTATTTTTTTGATTTAAGCTTAACAATTGTTTCAATCATTGCTACCGGTGCAGGATCGGTGGCTGTTTCTGCTCTCCCCAATTTTCCCACAACCATATCAACTTCAGAAAACTCTTTCAGGATCATATCCTGTTTCTTCATAATACTCATAACTTCTGTTAGTGATGCCCCTGGAAGCAAGACTGGCATAAAGAGAAGGTCTCCCTCATTCAAAGGTGGCATGAATTCACTCTGTATGAAAGGAATAATAGAGACGCATGCAAGAAGAAAAGCAGCTGCAACAATAATTATGATCTTCCGGTGTCCGATCGACCACCTGATTACTGGTTCATACCACATAAGAAGTCTTTTCATTAATTTTTCCTCATCCAGAGGACGCAATCTACGACGGATGAATAGGCTTGCAAGTACAGGAATAAGTGTAATCGCAAGCAGGGCTGCCGCTGCCATGACGAAGTTCTCTGTGATGGCGAGAGGGCGGAAGAGTTTCCCGGATTGTCCGCCAAGGAAATAAATATTTGCAAAAGCAATGATGATCACTATAACTGAAAAAAAGATTGGTTTTCCAACTTGCTTGGCAGCGAAGGTTATTGTCTCAAGTCTATGTCTCGAACTACTAAAAGGACCTGATGAGGCAAGATGTTTGTGAATATTTTCTGTCATGATGATGCCGCAATCAACCATTACCCCGATTGATAGCGCAATGCCCGAAACTGACATCAGGTTTGAGGATACTTTAAAGACGTACATTAACAGAAAAGCGATGAAGATACCAAAAGGCAAAATGATAGAAATTACAACACTCGATGCAAAATGGCGCAACATAATAAACACTACGAGAACCGTTACGAAAACTTGGATAATCAATGCCAGGCTGAGCGTACGTGTTGTTTTCCCAATAAGTTCCGTTCGGTCATAAAAGGATACAATCTTCACACTATCGGGTAGTCCGGGTTCAATTTCTTTTATTTTCTCTTTTAGTAGTCTGATAACCTCGCGAGGATTTTCCCCGTATCGCATAACGACAACTCCACCGACCACCTCTGTGCCTTCTTTATCGAGCGCTCCCCGACGGAAATCAGGTCCGATGGTAACCTGTGCTACATTGCTTATGAGAACAGGAACACCGTTATCCAAACCAATTACAATTTCTTCGATATCTTCAATTGAATGAATGAATCCAATACCTCGAACAATGAATTCCATTCCGCCTTCCTCGAATACTTTTGCACCGACATCAATATTGCTGTTTTGAACAGCTTTAATGATTTTGGGAAGGGGGATATTGTATGCGCGCAGCTTGTTTGGATCGATATCGATTTGATACTGTTTTACGAAACCGCCCACCGTTGCAACTTCAGAAACTCCGGGTACAGAATTTAGCTGGTATTTTATGTACCAATCCTGAATTGATCGTAAAGTTCCAAGATCATAACCTTCGCCTTCTACGGTATACCAGAATATCTGGCCCAGTGCTGTAGCATCAGGTCCCAAAATCGGAATTACGCCAGACGGCAGATCTTTTTTTGCCCAGTCAAGCCTTTCCAAAACCCTTGTTCGTGCCCAGTAGAAATCAACTCCATCCTCAAAAATGATGTTTATCATACTGAGCCCGAACATTGAATTTGAGCGCACAACCTTAACCTTTGGAATTCCCATAAGATTTACCGTGAGAGGGTATGTTACTTGATCTTCTATGTCCCGAGGGCTTGTTCCGGACCAATCGGCATACACAGTGATTTGACTTTCTCCAATATCAGGGATTGCGTCTATTGAAGCATGTTTAAGAGCCCAGATTCCTGCAAGAATCAGAAGCACTGTAGCGAAGATAACAAGTAGACGATTATTAAGACAGAATTCTATTATTCGATTGACCATAAATACCTTTTAATCCTAATTATCAACTCCAAGAGCGCCACCGTAAGCTCCTGCTGCTCCTCCTGTCAGTTGGGTTTGTGAGTCAAGGAGGAAATTTGCCCTTGTTACAACCGTTTCCCCTTCAGCCAGTCCTTCAAGGATAGGGAAGTATTTTCCTTTGCTATTGCCAACCAATGCTTCCGCTTCAGGACCGAGTTTTACCTCGCGAGACACATAAGCTCCATTTCCTTTATACACATAAACGAGTTTTCTTGTGCCAACGTCAAGAACCGCTGATTTTGGAACAGCTAATGTAAGTGCATGTTCTACCTTCTCCAGGAACATCCCGCACTCAGGGCATTTCCCGGGTTCATTGGAAGCCACTTCTGGATGCATGGGACATGTATAGTGCGATTCTTTGTTTTCGCCCAATTGAGCCTGAATAACTGTATCGACGTACATTCCTGGTTTTAGTTTTCCATCAGGATTAGAGATATCTATCCTGATTTTAACACTTCGGGTTTTCTCGTTCAGATAGGGATCAATGAATGATATTGTTCCCGTGAAAATCTTGTCAGGAAAAGCAATTGCCATAATTTGAACGGTTGTTCCCTTTTTCACCCATGATATATCTTCTTCATATATATCAGCAAGAACCCAGATATGTGACAGATCTGCAATGGTATAAAGGTTTTCACCTTCTTTCACATATTTCCCTTCAAGGATGGTTTTATGTATAACCGTTCCTGATATTGGTGCATAGATAGTCATATGCGTTTCGGCCTGTTTTCGGTTTTTCAGTCGAGTAATCTGACTTGCGGTAATTCCCCAGAGAAGAAGCCGTCTTTTTGTCGATTCAACGAGAGATTCCGCATTATCGAGGACCTCCTTTATGTGACTGGTTTTCACCCTGTCGGCTGTCTCAAGTGCCAATATGTATTCCTCCTGGGTTGCCACAAGATCTGGACTGTACATCCATACAAGGGGTGACCCCTTTTTTACTTCAGCACCCGTGAAATTTACGAAAAGCTTGTCAATTCTTCCGTTTATTCGAGCAGAGACAATGGCTTTTCTCCTTTCATCATACTCTACTATGCCTACAGCTTTCGTTTCTCTTGATAGAGGCAGATAAGTAACTTTTGAAGTTCTCACGTTTGCCAGTTTTCGGGCTCGCGATGATAATCGTAGACTAATCTCTCTTTCTTCATCCAAGGTTTCTTCACCGGTAACCGGCACTA
>Ga0307379_10006488_pt1 | contig 16063 bp, 13 predicted proteins | sample UN2MG_FD_202237 | JGI IMG/M metagenome (GOLD analysis project Ga0307379, IMG submission 202237) | Soil microbial communities from Risofladan, Vaasa, Finland - UN-2 | ecosystem: Environmental > Terrestrial > Soil > Coastal area > Acid sulfate soil | place: Finland: Risofladan, Vaasa | collected... | reverse complement strand
GCGGCCCTGCCATGTCGCGCGGCGGATTATGCAAGCGCAACGGCGACCGTGGAAGAGGTGTACGGGGCCATCGCCGAGACGGGAAGTCTGGTCTGTGTAAGCTCCGGCGGGAGGGCGGTCCAGGCGGGACTGCTCCCCTCCCACCACGTGGCGATCGTTTCCCGCGAAAGGATTTTCGCCACGCTGGACGAATGCTTCGCATCCTTCACGAAAGACCCGCCGACGAACATTACCCTGGTCACGGGCCCCAGCCGGACGGCGGACATCGAATTGACGCTTGCGATCGGGGTCCACGGCCCGGAGAAACTGGACATTATCGTATTCTCAAGCGAGCCCCGTTCCGATGCCTGACGCAATTTTTTCCGCCCCTGGGATTGTCCGCGCCGAAGGATGTTACACTATCAAGCACACGGAGCACTGAATTCAGGAAGAACTTAGCAATGGCGGGAGCCGTTTCCCGGAGGCCCCGGCCGAGGAGAAACCCATGAAAGAAGTGACGTTCATCCGCCCAAAACTCGCCCAGGAATTCACGGAAGACATCCTCACATCCGAGACGTTGAGCCGGTTTGCCGAGCTCATTCGCACGAAGGTCGCGGACGGCCGGACCCTGGAAGAGGTCCGCCGGGACCGCGTGGAGGCCCGGCCGGCGAAGCAGGCCCGGCTGGATGCCGGCGAACCGCTCGACTTCCTTCCGGAGAACGAGGTGATCACCTTCCTCGACGGGACCACGATGACGGTCAAGGAGATCCGCGAGGCCGACTGGAAAGTGAACGGGCAGCCGCCGCAGTTCGACGGGCGGCGCGTCCAGCTCACCGGCCCGTGCTCGGAACCCGCCATGGCGATCGGCGCCATGAACACGGGTCAGCAGTGGATGGCGGACAGCGAGGACGCCGCCGCGCAGTCCACCGACAGCCCGTTGCGGACCCAACGCTCCCTCAAGCTTCTCTGCACCTGGACGCCCGAGGGCAAGCGCGCCATCGATGGAGCAGGCGGCAAGCGCCTGAAGCCCGAAAACGAAGTGGCGATCATGATCTACCGGCCCCGGGGGCTGCACTTGGACGACCGACACCTCCTGGTGGACGGACAAGCCGTTTCCGGGGGCTTCGTGGACGCCTGGTTGTTCTTAAGACATAACGCGAAAGCGCTTCTGGACCGCGGCCTGCCGGTCGCCTTTTATCTTCCGAAGCTGGAGTGCGTGGAGGATGTCGACCTCTGGCACACCTTCCTGTACGAAACGGAGAAGGCGCTGGATCTTGCGCCCGGGACGGTCAAGATCTACCTCCTTGTGGAGATCATCAACGCCACGTATCAGGTCGAGGAGATGATGTACGCCTTCACCCGGCCGATCCGTGACGGCGGGAAGACCGTCCCCGCCTCCCGCTTCATCGGGCCGAATGTCGGCCGCTGGGATTACATGGCCAGCATGTACCGGGCCACCCGGGCCGACCTCGCGGGCATTCCGCCCGACACGAACCTCGTGACGATGGACGGGGCCAGGTTCCTCGCGGTGTACGAACAGTACGTCTCGGACATGGCGCGCAGGCGCGGCGCCGTCCCCTGGGGCGGCATGTCGGCCAACATATTGCTCAGGGGCACCCTGCGCCCGGGAGACTTCGAAAAAATCGCGGGCAAGGAGGGTGCGCCGGCCCTGCTCAGCGCCCTTCAGGCCGCGGGGTATGCAGACCCCAAGGGGAACGTGACCGGGAAGTTCCAGCCGGGTGCAGCCACCCTGACCGGCTTGCCGGCGCCCCACGAACCGCAACGTGAGCAGATCATCAAGATCCTGGAGGCCTTCGTCGCACGGGCCTACAACAACAAGGTCGCCCTCGAGAAGGCGAGCGATGACAAAACCCGGGAATCAGGGTTGCGGCTGGCGAAAGACGGCGGTCGCCGTTGCTACTACGGAGCCTGGGTGGCGACGCCGGACATGGTCGCCGTCATCCAGCCGGTCTTTGAAAAGGCCGCCAAGGAGGGCCTTCTGGCCGCGCTGGACACCGCTCCGACGCGGACCGACTGGTACAGCAAGGAGCTTGCGGCCGGGCTCCGGGCGTTCCCGAAAGGGTTGGTGACCGAGGACGGCATCCGGGAGGACATCACGATCACACTCCAGTACATGGCCGCCTACCTCCAGGGAAGCGCCGCGGCGGCCGTGACGAGTCCGCAGCTCAAGCTGCAGCTGATGGAGGATCTGGCCACGGCGGAGATCCGCCGGGCCGCCCTGTGGAAGCGTCTGCACGCCGGGGCCGTCCTCCAGGGAGAGGGACCGTTGGCCGGAAAGAAACTGACAGAAGAGGTATTCCTGCGGCTCCTGGACGACGAGGCAGGAAAGATCAAAAGCAAGTCGGCCGACACGGCCAGGGAGATCTTGCGGTGGACGACCATCACCAAGAAGCTCATCCCCTGGATCTCCGATCCCTTGAACGTCGTGCTGGATGAAGAAAGTCCGGAGGTGATTGCCGCCGCTCTCAAGGCGTACTTCGACACGTATGTCACGACCGGCAAGCGTCTTACCAGGGTGGCGGGAGCGGAAAGCCGGTAGCGCTTTTTATCGAACGATGACGATTCCCGCAAGAACCCCGCACGGTACGTCATCGGGTTTCGCATCGCTGCCGATGGGGTAGATGTTCCACCCTGCCGACGCGACCATCCGGTAGACGTCTATCCCGACGGCTTCCATCGATGGCCGGGAGCGCAGGGAAAACCGGCACTTCGTCCCCTTCAGGACCGCGCAATCTGCCTGCAAACCGCAGAAGGTGTGCCGGCAGGAGCCTGCGCCGAAGCCAAACGCCAGATAGTGCCCGTCATAGAAGGCTGCCGATTCAATGCCGTTCACGATCGAGTAGACGTCCTGATACGCGGCGACTCTCTCTTTGATCGTGGCCTTGTCCCGGACGACGACGGCGGAAGGAATCTCCTGGACAAAGAAAACGGCCCACTGGTACTTCTCGAGCAGGGTTCTAAGCTCAGCGGGTTTTACCGTATGGGGTGGGCAGTTTGCGCCGACTCCGTATCCGAAACAGATCGGGATCTGACACTTCATCGTCACCCGCTCGTCCACGGGGATTTCGTCGGTTCTGACGATTTTGGCTCGGGTTGCCCCCAGTTCGATGGCCTTTTCCTGATACTTTTGCAGATCGGCTGCAAGACGGTCTTCATCCACTTCGAGATCGATCTTCTTCAATTTCGGTTCCATGCCCACCTCCGCGTTATCTTGCCGAAATCGTGAACCACACTCGGAACGGTTCTTGCGGAACCGCGCTATGTGCAAAGATTCGGATGGGATCATCCCCGCCCGACAAAAGGCATCTTGGTGGCCATGACGGTCATGAATTGCACGTTCGCATGCAAGGGAAGGCCGGCCATGTACACCACCGCTTGCGCCACGTGCTCGACCTCCATGGTCGGCTCCACGGAGATCGTCCCGTTGGCTTGCGGCACACCTTCTTTCATTCGTTTCGTCAATTCGGTCTCCGCGTTGCCGATGTCGATCTGGCCACAGGCAATATCGTATTTCCGGCCATCGAGCGCGGTGGATTTGGTGAGACCGGTTACGGCATGCTTGGTGGCCGTGTAGGGCGCGGAGTTTGGCCGGGGGGCATGGGCCGAGATGGAACCGTTGTTGATGATCCGGCCGCCCCTGGGCTTCTGGCTCTTCATGATCCTGAACGCCTCCTGCGTACATAAAAACACGCCGGTGAGATTGGCATCCACCACGGTTTTCCACTGTTCGTACGACAGTTCTTCCAGGAGGATCGGCGGCGCGCCCGTCCCCGCATTGTTAAACAGCAGGTCGAGCCGGCCGAATGTCTCCTTTGTTTTGGCAAACAGGGCGCGAACGGAGGCGGGATCCGTCACATCGGTGGGCACGGCCAACGCGCGCGCGCCGGCCGGTCCTGCCCGTTCGATCGTCGCATGCAATCGCTCCTCCCGCCGCCCGGCCAGGGTAACGGCGTAGCCCTCACGCAGAAGGGCAATCGCAGTCTGCCTCCCGATTCCCGATCCTGCGCCGGTTACAATCGCCACTTTTCCAAGGTCGCTCACGAGGCAAATCCTTTTTTTTTTCGGATAGTATATTCCATTCCGACCGGATTTTCCTGTTTTTGCGGAAATCGCCGGGATGTCCCGGAAGCCCTTCCCGATGTTGCCATTCGCCGAACCGAATCACCCGTGGCCGGCATCGGATATTCACGGGTTTCCCGGACCGCCCGGCTTCGCCCGGATGGAAATCCATGCCCCCGGAATCCGGACCCGATTCTCAGGAGGAAGCCATGAAGGATGTAAAGAAGCAAAGACAGGAACAAATCCTATCCCTGCAAAAGTCGTGGAAGGGAGATTCGCGATGGAAGGACATCAGGCGACCCTACCAGGCCGAAGAGGTCGTCAGGCTCCGTGGCTCCCTCCGTGTCCACCATACGCTTGCCGAAACGGGTGCCAGGCGCTTTTGGGATCTGCTGCATTCGGAACCCTATGTTCGCGCTCTCGGCGCCCTGACGGGCAATCAGGCGGTCCAGCAGGTGCACGCCGGTCTCAAGGCGATCTACGTGAGCGGGTGGCAGGTGGCGGGCGACGCCAACTCCGCGGGTCACATGTACCCGGACCAGAGTCTCTACCCCGTGGACAGCGTTCCCAAAATGATTTCCCGCATCAACAATGCCCTGACCCGCGCGGATCAGATCCAGCACATGAACGGCGGCGAAGGGACCCACTGGTTTGCGCCGATTGTCGCCGATGCGGAAGCAGGCTTCGGCGGTCCGTTGAATACGTACGAGCTCATCAAGGCGATGATCGAAGCAGGGGCCGCCGCCATCCATCTCGAGGACCAGCTCTCTTCGTTGAAGAAATGCGGGCATATGGGCGGCAAGGTCCTCGTGCCCTACGGTGTCTTCATCGAGAAACTCGTGTCGGCAAGGCTTGCCGCCGACGTGCTCGATGTGCCGACGGTGATCATTGCGCGGACCGACGCCCAGGGAGCCCAACTGATCCGCAGTGACTACGATGAGATCGACAAGCCGTTTCTTACGGGCGAGAGAACCATCGAAGGGTATTTCCAGGTGCGGGGAGGACTCGAGTTCGCCATTGCCCGGGCTTTGGCGTATGCCCCGTATGCGGACATGGTCTGGTGCGAGACCTCCACGCCGGACCTGGGGGAAGCGAGGGAGTTTGCCGAGGCGATTTTAGAAAAGCATCCGGGGAAAATGCTCGCGTACAATTGTTCGCCGTCGTTCAACTGGAAGCGGAATCTCGACGACGCCACGATTGCCGTTTTCCAGGACAGGCTGGGCGAGATGGGCTACAAGTACCAGTTCGTGACCCTGGCGGGTTTCCACTCGCTGAACACAAGCATGTTCGATCTCGCGAGAGGCTACAAGGAAGAGGGGATGTCCGCCTATTGCAGGCTCCAGGAACGCGAGTTCACGCTCGAGAGAGAACACGGGTTTACGGCGATCAAACATCAGAGCTTCGTCGGCGCGGGATACTTCGACGCCCTGCAAATGACGATCACCGGGGGGCAGGCGTCCACCATCGCGCTCAAGGGTTCGACGGAAGAAGAGCAGTTCGGGTGATCTGCGGGGTTTCGGAGCTTCGAACGGCAAGCCGGATTCGGTGCCCCGAAATCAGTGGCAGTGAGGGATGACGTAGGGTCCTTCGGGAACCACGGCGACGTCCGGGTCTCCATGGACCTTGACGCTGGCCATGACCGCCTCTTCGATCGAAGAGACAGGTTCCACGAACACGTCCTTCAGGTCCTCTTCGCAAAGTCCCGTGGTATGAAGCCGGATGGTCCCGACCCGCAAGGCCTTGACCAGCATCTCGGTCTGCCATTCATCGATAATCGCCTTGTCGCGGCCCGTGAGGATGGACATGAACCGGTCCGGCCCCACCTCGCACAACAGTCGCTGGGCCGCGACGAATTCGCTGCTGCCCATCCCTTCCGAACACTCGCTGGCGATGATAATGGTGCCTCCGGGTTCCAGGATGTCGAGTACGCCCACCATGCCCTTGACGGTCTGGTAGTACGTCCGGTCCAGGGGATAGCCTGCGCTCGTGGTGACGATCGTCTTGAAACGGCGGGGCAGGGTCACTTCCGCATGCTTTCTCATGAACTCCACGGCTTCCCGGTGACTGGCCTCGACTTCCCCGAAATTGACGAATCCGATATTCCGGTTCTCGTCGATGACCACGTTCAAGCCGACGATTCCGCCGATCTTCCGGACGATTTCAATCTGCTCTTCGTGAAGGGGATTTCCCTCGATGACGCAATTGGCGGACTTTTCATGCTCCAGGATATGCGCGGTGTGAAAATTCAGGATGGTGTCCTGGTAGGCCACGCCCGGCGCGACCAGCTTGCGGCCTCCGGAATAGCCGGCCATGAAGTGGGGCTCGACCAGGCCGGTGACGATCTTCAGGTCCGCCTCCACAAACCGCCGGTCGATCAGGATCGGGATGCCCCGGGATGTTTTCCCGAGGTCCACATGGGCTTCCCGGTCCCGGGCGAAATGGTTCTCGGCGCGAATGGAACGGAACACCTCGTCGGAGCCGACGACCTCGCGCAGTTCCTCCCCTTCGTTGGGGCGATGCAACCCTGTGGCGACCAGGATCAGGATGTCCTCCCGGGAAATCCCCGCGGCCGTGATCGTCTCGATGAGGGGCGGAAGCAATGTCCCGTTGGGCACGGGCCGCGTGATGTCGCAGATCAGGATGCAGGCGGTTTTCCCGCCTCGAGCCATTTCCGCGAGCGGCGGGGATCCCACCGGCTTTTCCAAAGCCTGTTTCACCGCCTGGGCCGGGTTCCGGACAAGGTTCATCGGATGCTTGCGGACCACCGTGACCCGGATGCCATCCGGCAGACGCAGGGGGATGCTGTTCCGTCCGTATAAGAGGTCGACGATCATGTTTCCTTTCCCCGTTCCCTTAGTGGTCCATATCATCATTACGGGAACGTATTTGCACACGGCTCCCGGTGCCAGGTGCTCGCGGGGGGCTTCCGCATTCGCTACGCTCGCGACCTCGCGCCCGCTCGCTGCGGTTGCGCTCGCCGGAACGGACCCCGCATTTGCGGGGAGACTCCTTTCTCGCTCCACACGCCGCTTCGCGGAACCCCCCGCTGCGCACTATGGCCCGGGGAATCGCGCATCGGACCGTTACCGTGTTTGTGAAACAAAGCACTCAGAGGGTTCTACTCCTCCAACCGGGTCAGTACGCTTCCCAACCGGGAGACGTAGATGTGGGAGAACTCCGAGTCCGGAGTCGCGCCGTGCCAATGTTTCTCTCCCGGAGGAATGAGGATGATATCCCCTTTGGTTACCATCTTCTCCTCCTTCTCCGTGGCCACGATCCCCTCTCCGGCAGTGACGATCAGGATCTGTTCGCTGTCGTGGGCATGAAACTTGTTCCGCACGCCCTTCCCGAAGTTTATCATGTTCACGCTGAACTCTTTGCTGTCGGGCACCAGGAGCTGTCTCGTCACATCCGGCCCCGTGAAGATCGGATTGGGAAAATGCTCCCTGTCCACGTTGTTCATGGAGACGATTTTCATCTCTTCCTCCCGTGGTCGGCCATCGTCGATCGGTTCGTCCTCTCCCTCCCAATGGCGGAACCACGTTTCTCTACAACATGGGAGGGCTGTGGTGCACGAAGATCTTCAAGGTCCCGTCGCTGGTATTCCTGATTCCATGTTCCTCCCCCTTCGGCACGAAAATATAATCGCCGGCCTCGACGGGTTCCCATCTTCCGTCCACATAGGCTTCCCCCTTCCCCGATATCACGAAAATGGAGTCCACATGCAGATCGTGGCGATGGATGGGGGCGCCTTCATTCGGGGCGATATCGATCATGCAAACACTGATGGTTTCCGAGTCCTTTCCCGTGATGCAAGTGGCCATCCGCACATTGGCTAACCGGGGATGCGGAGCAAACGCCATTTCCTTGCCGCGGAACAATCTGGATTTCATGAGAAACTCCTCCTTCCCATCGTAAGGCATTCGAACAGCCGCGCCAAACAGGGAAATGGCTCATCCCGTTTCGAGTGGGACGGCGATTCCGATGGCGATATCGGTGACGTTGGTGCCGGTCGGACCGGTGACGACGAGATCCGACAGCGCCTGCAGGAAGGGATAGGCGTCGTTCCGATCCAGGTGGTCCATGGGGGAGAGCCCAAGCGCGGCGGCGCGGGAGCACGTCGTGCCGTCGGCGAAAGCGCCCGCGCAGTCCGTGGGACCGTCGACGCCGTCCGTTCCGCACGACAGGACCGCCATCCCCGGCATCCCGTCCATCTCGACGGCCGCGGAGAGGGCGAACTCCTGGTTCCTGCCTCCTTTCCCCTTCCCGCGCACCTTGACCGTCGTCTCCCCTCCGGCGATAAGGACGACGGCCCGGCCTTTGAATGCCGACGCTTTCGCCTTTCGCAATTCCTTTACGAAGGCTCGTGCGCATTCGCGGGCCTCCCCCCGAAGAAATCCCGGAAGGATACGGACGGTGCCAACTCCCTCTTTCCGCGCGGCGTCGGCCGCCGCATCGATCGCGACCCGGTTCGAGCCGATGACGGCGAGGGAAACACGCTCGAGGGCGGGGTCCCCCGGTTTCGGGGTTTCCGGGATCCTCCCCGAAACCCCCGCCTCGATGTGCGCCCTTACGGCATCCGGGATCGCATCGTACAGCTTTCGTTCGACGAGAACCTTCCTCGCGTCGCCGTAGGTCGCAGGATCGGGGGAGAACGGGCCGGAGGCGATGACGGAAGGATCGTCGCCGGGAACGTCGGATAACATGAGCGCCCACACCCTGGCGGGATACGCGGCCCGCGCCATCCGGCCTCCCTTGACGGAGGAGAGGTGTTTTCGGACCGTGTTGAACTCGGTGATGTCCGCTCCCGATCGCAGCAACAGCCGGAACACCGCCTCCTTGTCCGGGGAAGAGACTCCCTCGGGAGGAGCGGAAATCATCGCGGAGCCGCCGCCGGAGACCAGGGCGATCACCAGGTCGTTCTCTCCTGCCCGGGAAACCACGTCCAGCATCGCCTGCGCGGCCTCCCGGCTTCCCTCGTCGGGGAGAGGGTGCCCCGTTTCGATGAGCCGCACGGCGTCCAGGTACCCTCCCTCCCCTTTCGGAACCGCGATCGCCCCCGCGGCGACCTTCCCCTCGAGCGCCGAGGCCGCGGCTTGCGCCATGGGGCGGCCGGCCTTCCCGCCGCCCACGAGGAAAACCCGCCCTCCGGAGGACCAGCGGACGAACGAGCTCGCGCCGCCGCCGGACAGGGCGATCCCTTCCGGGTCCCGCCGGAGGGCCAGCCGGACCAGGCGCGCGGGGTCCACGGAGGCGACCGCCGCCAGAAAGAGGTTCGTGAGGAGCGACCTGGCCGGAACCGTCATGCCGCACTCCCTTCCGATCGGAGCTCCCTGCGCGCCACCGGCGTACTCGATGCTTAAGGCTAGCTGCTTACTTTCCCTTTCCGGGTGAATTCCAGATAATCGAGGGCTTCCGCCACGCCCCCTTTCGAAAAGGGGATGCCGGCGAGGGCGAGACCCATTTCCACGCCGGAAAGGGTTCCGGCGAGCATGAGATCGTTGAAATCGCCAAGGTGGCCGATGCGGAACACCTTCCCCTTGACCTTTCCCAATCCGGTGCCCAGGGACATGTTGAAGTTCGTAAGGATCACACCACGGAGATCGTCTGCATCGTACCCTTCCGGCATCAGGACCGCGGTAAGGGAACTGCTGTATTCTTCGGGGTCGACACAAAGGATTTCGAGTCCCCATGCCCGCACGGCACGACGTGTCGCCTCGGCGAGACGATCGTGGCGGGCAAAGACATTCTGCAGTCCCTCCTCTTCCAGCATCCGGAGAGCTTCCCGTAAACCGTACAGCAGATTCGTCGGAGGGGTGTAAGGGAAAAAACCCGCCTTGTTGGCCGCAAGGATCGGCTCCCAGGCCCAGTAGGATTTCGTAAGCTTCGCCGATTTCGATGCCTGTCGGGCCTTTTCGCTGACGGCGTTCAGGCCGAGGCCAGGCGGCAACATCAGCCCCTTTTGGGAGCATCCCACAGATACGTCGACGCCCCACTCGTCATGGCGATAATCGATGGATGCAAGGGAGGAAATCGTATCGACCATCAGCAGGGCGGGATGCCCGGCACGATCGATGGCCTTCCGAATATCGTGTACCCGGCTGGTTGCACCGGTAGAGGTTTCGTTGTGGACGACCGCAACGGCCCGGATCGCGTGCTTTCCGTCCTCGGCGAGCTTTTTCCCGATGATCGTCGCATCGACGCCATGCCGCCAGTCCCCGGGAAGGAAGTCGACCTCCAGGCCGAGTTCGACCGCCACGTTTCGCCACAATGTCGCGAAATGCCCGGTCTCCACCATCAGGATCCTGTCCCCCGGGGAAAGCGTATTGACGAGTGCGGCCTCCCCGGCGCCGGTACCGGACGACGGGTAGACGATGACCGGTGCGGAGGTCTGGAAAATCCGCTTGAGACCCTCGAGCACTTCATGGGAGAGTCGGGCGAATTCGGGACTGCGATGGTCGATCGTCGGCCGGCTCATGGCACGCAGCACCCGGTCCGGAGTATTCGTGGGCCCGGGAATTTGAAGAAAATGACGTCCGCTGGTAAAAGCCATGTTCTCCCCTCTCCTCGAAAGACCGATGCTTGACGGATATTGTGCCGGTTTGTCAGAAGAACTTCTTGGCAAGCCCCAGCAGATCATCCACGATCGACCCGTCCTTGTCGGAGTCGAGGAGCGTCCCGAGGAGTCCCGGGAGGCCGGATGGACTCCCTTCTCCACCACCGCGGAGAGCCTCCAGGGACCCTGCCCCGGAGGCCTGTTTTCCAAGGACTCCCATCGCCATCGCCGCAATCATCGGGAGCATCTGCTTGAGGATCCCCGGATCGAGTCCGGTCTGCGCGGCCGCGTGTCCGGCGACGTTTCGGCTTACGTCCTTGCTCCCCAGAATGTGGCCCAGGATCGAGTTCCCGTCCTGGATGGCCTCCGGACGGGCCAACTCTTCGGGATTGTCCACGTAGCGCTGGTGATTCCCCGATGCAAGAGCGTTCAGGAGAGCTTCCATCCCTCCCGGCTGCGAAGCGTTCCTGCTGAGACCGCGCGAAAGGGCGGGAACGATCTGACCGATTGCGTTGCGGGCATCGTCTTCACCCATCCCGAATTTTTTGCCCGCCTCGCGGACAAGATTCATGTTGTCGGGGTTCTGAATCATCTCCAGTAGATTCATGCGCTTCCCTCCTCGCAGCAAGAATTGTCCTACCCGTCAGAAACGGTACCGAAACCTTTCTCTACTGAGGAGGGATTCGCAGATTCTGTCCCGGGTAGATCTTGTCGGGGTCTTTCAGCATCGGTCGATTCGCCTCGAAGATCACCGGGTACTTCATAGCGTTCCCGTAGTGTGTCTTTGCGATCCCGGAAAGCGTGTCCCCCCGCTGAACCGTGTAGTAGGTGGCCTCCGGCTCCTTTTTTTCCACCGAGATCCGATCGTCCACCTGCGCAATTCCCTTGGTGTTTCCCACCACGAGGACCACTTTCTCGCGATCGGCCTGCGTCTGCGTGGTTCCCGAGACCGTCGCCACGTCCCCCTTCACCTGGACCGAGAGGTCCCGGACCGGAATCCCGAGAGCGCTCACGGAATTGACGAGTGCTTCCGCGGCCTTTTTCTCCGCTGCCTCCCCTCCTCCAAAGACATTTCCGATTGTGTCCATAATGTGCTCCCCTGCATCCCTGACGAAATCGATGAGTCCCATGGCTTGCCTTTCTGAACGGAGAATCGAAATCCCGCTCGATGGTTGGATAAAACTCCGATGCTTTTCCACCCGATATCGTTTCGAAACGGGTTCGCTAACCCTTCGCGATTGGCACAACCCGGTCACGTACCGTAGCGGCTCGCTTCTCCAGGGGAGAACCACCTCCGCAGGCGGCGGGTCATCGCATCGGGCAGGCTTTCGAGCTGCCTGAGCTGCGGAAGCGCCTCGTCGGTCGCTTTCTCTCCGAGGGTCGCGACGTCGCGGATCTCCACCGGGTCGAGCAACCCGATCTGGTGGACCTGCGGCCGAACGATCACATCAGGGCGGTCCTGCTGCAGGCGCAGGTCGGAAATCAGCGCCCCGGAAATATCCAGGGAGGCCAGGAAGATGTTCATGGCCTGGGCCCACCGGGAGCGGTCCAGATACTTGCCCAGAAACGGGAGCGTGGCCAGCACACGCGGTGTCGGGCGACGTACCCAGCTGTCCACGGACGGGGACAGCGAAACGGCGACCACCGGCAGATGCGGCGCCATGCTGCGCGCGAGGGCGACCGGCACCGGGTCGAGAACGCTGCCGTCGACCAGGGAGCGGCCGTTCCACTTCACGACGGGGAAGACGCCCGGAACCGCGATCGTGGCCAACAACGCCTCCCGGACCGGCCCCTGGCGCAACGCCAGCAGTTCGGCCGTTTCCATGTCTACGGCGGTGACGGCGAACGGGATGGAGAGGTCCTCGATTTTCCGGTCCCCCAGCGCCTCGGTCAGCGCGTCGGAGACTCCCGAAAGCCCCTTCATCGCCGGGCCTTCTCCGCGGGTTCGGTCAAAGGGGGGATGCCGGGCGAAGGGGGCCATGCGCGTCTCGATCTCGTCGGGGGAGTACCCTGCCGCGAATAAACTGCCGATCAGCCCGCCCATGCTGGTGCCCGCCACTGCTCGTACGCGGAAGCCTTCCTTCCCGAGGACTCTAAGGACACCGATGTGCGCGAATCCTTTGGAACCTCCTCCGCTTAACGCCAGCGTGATCTCCATGGATGTCTCCGGGATGTTCGATGGTCCCTTCGCCTAAGGGAATGCCTTCCGGTCCTAAAGCATCGACCTGGAGCAGCCCCCACTCTCTCTCCGGCAGTATACGGTTCGCCTCCCGGGAAGGAAACCGGAACCCGCGCACCCCGGACATCGAGGCGGGCAGGTCCCGGCGGAAAACATCGTCGGGAATCCACGAACCACGGGGATAAATATTTCGAATATGTCTCCAAACCGTCACTTCCGGTGGTTTAGGTTGAAGTCGAGCGGAGGGTCGTATGGGAAACTTCCTATTGAGAGGCCCTGATTCTCATTTTCGAAAAGGGCCGGTTCCCGACAAAATAAATGCTTTTTGATATATTAACTTGGATACAAACATATCGATGACCCGGACCCCGGAAAGTGGATCCGAGAGAGGAGGGCATCTCATGTCCGTGAGGCAGAGGTATTTGGGGTTGGTCCTGGCTGCATGCTTCGTGATCCTCTCCGTGGGTTGCGGCGGAGGGGGAGGTGGCGGTTCCTCCACGCCACCGGCGACGGGAGAGATCTTCGTGACGGATGATTTTAACCGCGTTTTCGTATTCTCGGCATCGGCGACTGGCAACGTGCCTCCGCTGCGATCGTTCGGTTCGTTCACGTTGATGGACAGCCCCGAGGGGATCGCCGTGGACACGGCGCACAACGAGATTTTCGTGGCAAATGTTACGGATTCCATTACGGTGTACGGCAGGACGGATTCGGGGAATCTCGCGCCGAAGCGCACGATAGAGGCCGGAGGTTACGACATCGCTCTGGATCCGGTGAGCGACGAGATCTTTGTAGTGGATCTTTCCTCCATCAGCGTGTACGGGAGAACGGATTCGGGAAATATCGCGCCGAAGCGCGAGATCATGGGGGGCGCCACGGGGCTGAGCATCGCCCAAGGGATCGCCTTGGATCCGCTGAACTTCGAGATCCTTGTGGCGAATTCGGGAAACGATTCCATCACGGTCTACACAAAGACGGCCAACGGGAATGTCGCTCCCCTGCGTACGATCCAGGGGGCAGCCACGGGGTTGAATTCTCCCAGGGGCATCTCCGTGGATACGACGAACAACGAGATCCTGGTGGTAAATCCTGGCAACAGCTCCATCACGGTCTACGGAAGGACGGCCTTCGGGGACGTTGCTCCCCTGCGGACGATCCAGGGGGCAGCCACGGGGTTGAGTGGTCCCGGGGACATCTCCGTGGATACGACGAACAACGAGATCCTGGTGGCAAATATTGGCAATAGCTCCGTCACGGCCTACGGGAGGACGGCCAGCGGGAACGCCGCTCCCCTGCGTACGATCCAGGGGGCAGCCACGGGGTTGAATGAGCCTTTTGGCATGAACCTGGATACGACGAACGACGAGCTGTTCGTCGTAAGTCTCAATCCTCCTTCCGTCACCGTTTACGAGAGGACGGACACAGGGAACGTTGCACCGAAGCGATCGATTTCGGGGGAGTCCGCCGGAATAAATGCCCCCCTCGGCGTCTCCGTGGATCAAGTGAACGGCGAGATCGTGGTGGCGAATCAGACCAGCAACTCCGTAACCGTCTACACGAAAACGGCCGACGGCAATGTCACCCCTCTGCGTACGATCCAGGGGGCAGCCACGGGATTGAATATTCCCAGAGGCATCTCCGTGGATACGACGAACAACGAGATCCTGGTGGCAAATTCTGACAGTGATTCCCTCACGGCCTACGGAAGGACGGCAAGCGGAAACGCCTCTCCCCTGCGGACGATCCAGGGAGCCGGCACGGGGTTGAATATTCCGGGGGGCATATTCGTTGATCCTGCGAATAATGAGGTCCTGGTGGCAAATCCTGGCAACAACTCCCTTACGATCTACGCAAGGACGGCAAGCGGGAACGCCGCCCCCTTGCGTGCGATCCAGGGGGCCGCCTCGGGGTTGAATTTTCCGACCGGCATCTCCGTGGATACGACGAACAACGAGATCCTGGTTGCAAACGGGGGCAACCACTCTGTCACGGTGTACTCCCGGACGGCAGACGGGAACGCCGCTCCCCTGAGGACGATCCAGGGGGCGGCCACGGAGTTGTTTATCCCATCTGGAATCAGCCTGAATTCGGCGGACAACGAGGTTCTGGTCGCGAATTTCAGTTCTATCACGGTGTACACACGGACGGCAGACGGGAACGCCCTTCCCCTGCGGACGATCCAGGGAGCAGCTACGGAGATCAGCAGCATACAAGGTATCGCATTCGCACCGTGACGAAAGCACGGGGGACGTTTGCGAAGTTAGTAGACCGCTTTATTAAATCTGTTTTCTGCATCATAGCCGGAACGGACTGCTTCCGGTTGGCAGCGAAGACGACCCGGGATCGCTTAAAAACGCCGCCTTCCCGGGTCAACTGCTGTCTATCGCGGTTTCGATAGGGCAGCCGGCACGGCATCCCGGCACTTACTGGAAAATACGGGTCGGGACGGCCGGACTGGAACCCGCGCACCCCTTGCTCCCGATTACGCCGGGATCACCGGGGTGAAAACCCGCAATCCCCCTGACAGGATTTTCTTACGACAGGATCCACTCCTCGGCTTCGCCGATCTCACGAAAGACGGCAAAACCCGTGTCACACTCTTCACTGAGGGTCGCGTACACACGAAGAATCTATCGGAAGAAACTGTTTGCCCTGGTGGTCGTGATTCGACTCGTGACCATGAGGGAGAGATTTTATTATCTCTTAAATTACGGTGCACAAAATGACGATAAAACAAATAGATGGGACTCCCGGGATCGCTTGGCCCCAAGGCCACAGGACAGTCCCGAAGATACGGGGAGCTGTCAGGTGGGTGCGATGAAACGGTTCCGACTGCTGTTCGGCGTTCTCCTCATCTCGATCGTGGCGACCCTTACCCTTCCGGTCTACACGACGAGTTACATCCATCCTGCCTTCGACGGGCTGCTCACCCGCCTGACCGAGGAGGAAGCGGTCCGCCTGGCCACGCACCTGGCGTCGTCGCTTTCCCCGGGCGACGATCCCTTCCGGAAAGAGAGTTTCCTTCCCCGGTTCGGGGAGACGATCGAGACCTTCCGGAGAGACACGAATCTAGTGAAGATCAAGATGTTCTCCCGTGACGGCGAGATCATCTACTCGACGGATCGGAGCGAGATCGGAGAGATCAACCGGAAGAAATACTTCCACGAGATCGTGGCCCAGGGAACCCCCTATACCAAGGTGGTCCGGAAAGAGGCGAAGACCCTGGAGGACAAGGTGATGTTGACCGACGTCGTCGAGACCTACGTGCC
>Ga0307379_10006487_pt1 | contig 16065 bp, 14 predicted proteins | sample UN2MG_FD_202237 | JGI IMG/M metagenome (GOLD analysis project Ga0307379, IMG submission 202237) | Soil microbial communities from Risofladan, Vaasa, Finland - UN-2 | ecosystem: Environmental > Terrestrial > Soil > Coastal area > Acid sulfate soil | place: Finland: Risofladan, Vaasa | collected... | reverse complement strand
AAGATATGGCGGGCGTCAGACGATGAGATCGCCGCCACCGCCAGCACGACGAAGCTCGCTCTCATAGCCGGGAAGTACGTAGGCAAGGACGACCCCGTCTGCATGGTGAGAGGGCAGAGCGGCTTCCCTGCAATGGGGGAGATCACCGCACCCTTCCTTCACACATACCTCGTAGCGGGCTGGATGAGGGGCAGCCACTGGGGACCCTTCATGCCCGTCGGCCTCAAGAATAGCATGTGCACCATGTTCGACGGACCCCCGCGGATCGTCGCGCTGGGAGTTCAGATCTCGGACGGCAAGCTCGCCTCAGACGACGACGGAAAGCCTATGATAGCTGATATCTTCGAGGACCTAGCCTTCGACCTCGCGCGGAGGGAAGCCCTCGATCTCGCCTCCCACCTGAGGCGGATGGGCGAGTTCGAGCCGGCGAGGCTGGGACCTGGGGCGATGGAGTACACGACCCTCCCCCAGGTTCTGAAGAGCCTGGAGTCCCGGTTCAAGAAAGTCTAAAAACTTCCCTTCCCCTTTTTTTAAATTAATACTAAAGTTATAAATAATTAAATCTGACATACTTCCTGTACTCCAAAAATCATTGGTCATCGGAGCGAGACGGATGCCGGAAGTCACAGAATATGACGATGCTACCCGGAAACTGACCGAACTCGTCGAATTGACCTCCTACGAGGCTATGATATATGTCACCTTGGTAAAACTCGGTGGTGCCCACGCCTCGGAGCTGGTCACGAGGACGGGTGTCCCCCGGACCCGCATCTACAGCACCCTGGATCGCCTTTGTATCATAGGTATGGTCACGAAGTCCAAGGCAAACCCCGTCACTTACACGCCGGTCGCCCCCAAGGAGATACTCGGACCCAAATTGACGGAGGTCCGTGCCAACGCTGACAACCTTGAGGGGGTCGTCAATTTCCTCGATGAGAAGTTCAGGACCTCGAGGGAGAAGGGGCCCATCCAGATGAAGCACCTCTGGCAGCTCATGGACAAGAGGACCGTCACGAGGCACCTGAAGACAATGATAGTGAAGGCGGAGAAGAAGATCGACGTGTTCTCGTGTCCAGATGGCCTCAGCTACCTGTTTAGGTACTTCTCTGACGTCATGGTGAGGAAGGGCTCCTCCGGTGTCAAGACGACCATCTACACGCCCCTCGATCCCGAGGAGGACACGATGGCCCGGGAGCTAAACTACGACTTCGACGTCCGCCATCGAAGAGTCGAGAGCCCTGTGATGTTTCTTGGGGTGGACGACCAAAGCTTCCTGATAGTCAACTTCAAATCAGGATGAGAGGACGTCGATCCGGCGCTGGATCAGGTCATACTCGGTGTTGACTCCACCCTCTACACGATAGTGACCTCTCTGATATCCGCGTAAAGCTGACATCCAGCATTGCGATGCGTGAGGTTTCTGGGGAATAAAAAAGGGGTGTACCCCCCTGCGGCCTGTGGACGTCGCGAGCGATCATGCCACCGTCGGTTGCACGGGGGTAGTTCGCGGGCTCTTCACTCCCGCATCTCATTCTTTCAGCGGATGTTAAAAGTACTTTATGGACCCTGAAATCATCACTGAAATGTACACCATGTGTTTGATAGGCTGTTTGACATGGTCACGACTGGATCTCGTATGGTAAAAAATGGGAATGAGTTGTTTTTGCTATTTCCTGATCATCGGTCCGACGAAGAAGCCTAGGGCCAGCCCTATGACTAGGGCCCCTATGGCGTACATCTGCCAGGTGCTCGCTGAGCTCTTGGCGGCTGTAACGTCTGCTTCAAGGTCCGTAACGCTTGTCTCTAGGGTGGCGACATCTGACTCCAGGGTGGCGACGCCGGACTCGAGATCGGCGACATCATCCTCAAGGGATGACTTTTCGCCTTCGAGCGTGCTTACCTGACTCTCCAGCGCTGCCTTCTCGCTCCCGAGTGCGCTCACGTCGTTATCGAGGCCTGTGATCTCAGCGGTCAGCTTTGTCCGTATAGCATAGTTGACGATGTTCTCGAACAGCTTTCCGCCCTGCTGCGGGTGGAGTACGCCGTATCTCTCCCACTTCACGATCTCCGGCCTGTACATCGGCGTGTAGTGGGCGAAGGGTGCGTCGGCACCCACGTAGAGGCTGTTGCCATTGGCGAGTTTCTCCAGTGCGAGCAGGGTCAGGTTTCCCTCGTAACCTACCTCGTGTACCTCTGGTACCGGGGGCTCGAAGTCCACGGCAATGCCCTCGGGTGTCGTCGTCATGATGACGTAAACGCCGTCGAGGGAGACCTCCTCAAGCTTGTAGCCCACGCCTCCCAGATATCCGTAGATGAGGCCGGGACCGTGGAACAGAGCCTGGGTCACACCGTCGACAAGGAACTTGAACTCGGGGTCGACGTTGTAGGACTGCCCCAGTACGCGGTAGTCAGCGCCCTCCGCGCCGTTGGGGTCCGCTGACTCGACGGACTCGGCGCGCAGCTTGCTGTCCAAGTACTCTAGCATGTCATTTGCGGTCGGGATCCGTAGATACTGATCGGAGAAGTCGCTGTCCGAACAGATCCACAGGGTCTTGCCGGGTGTCATGAACCATGACTTCACGGCGCTCTTCTCGGCGGTGGTGTAGTTGACGGCCATGTCGCTCTGGATGAGTATCAGCATGTCTGCGTCTGACAGGTCTGAGGCCATCAGGTCATCGAACACCACAGCCCACTCGGCGTTGGAGATGTCCTCCATCGCTTGAACCAGTTGCTGACCTGCCTCCAGGCCTCCCTTCAGCTGTACGACGATCTTCAGATCGGGGTCAGCCGCGTTCACGGGGATTGCGGCGAACACCGATAGTACAAGGGTTGTCAGAAGTAAAATTGTAAGAGTTTTTCTCTTCATCATTAATTCTCCTTCCTGTGTGTATCTGTGTCGTCCTTTAAAGTCTTTCTCGGTGTGAACGGGCAAAGTTAAAAAGCAAAGGCAACACTATGCGAATCGTGAACAACGTTGGATAGAAAGGTCCTCTACGGAGTATTTTTAATCGCAATCTTGGGGATTGGGGCGGTTTACATCTGGACCCGTCCTCAGCCCCCGGGTCCGGAAAACGATGACAACGGGGAGCCCCCTGGACCCACAAATGGGGGTGAAGAACCTCCGGGACCAACCAACGGGGGAACCGATAACGAGACAACGAACGGCGGGGAACCCCCGACCGCTTCCGCGTCGATCTCAGGGATCGTCAAGGACAACGATGGCGAGCCCCTTGAGGGAGTCCTGATAAAGGCAGGTTCTCAGACGGCGACCACTGGGGCGGACGGATCCTACGAGCTGGAGATGGATCTGGGAGACTACGTGATTGAGGTGTCGAAGACCGACTACTCAAAGTCCGTGAAGAGCATCTCGATCACCGAGACCACGGCCTATTCGGCCGACTTCACGCTGAAGTACAGCCCATCGACGGGCGGTGAGGGGAAGACATTGAAGATACTCACCCGACACGGGGCGGACATCCTCGCGGGCGCCAGAGCGAGCTTTCTCGCAAGCGACTACGCCAAGGACCACGATATTACGACAATTCGTTGGATTCCTATAGGGCCGACCCTCTGGGTCGACACAATCCGCAACTCCGGGGACATAGACCTCGGGTGGGGAGGTGGCCCGGTCCTATTCGACACCGTGAACGACGCCGGTTTCCTGGAGCCCCTCACGAGCGAGGGGATCCTGGCAGCTATAGCGGAGATACCCTACGAGATAGGCGGGGTGCCGACCAGAAGGATCATAGACGACAAGGTGTACTGGTCGGGGAGCGCCGTCGCCTCGTTCGGCTTCACGGTTAATACACAGGTCCTAAGCAGCTTCGGTCTGCCTGAGCCCACGAAGTGGAGCGACCTCGCCAACGAGACCTACGCAATAGGGATCCTCCCAAACCAAGTCGTGGGGACCGCGGATGCGACCAAGTCCACATCTAACACGCGGATGTTCACGATTATTCTTCAAGCCTACGGGTGGCAGGACGGTTGGAGGCTCCTAGTCAGGATGGGCGCCAACTCGAGGATATACGATCAGTCCGGGCTCGTGCGTGACGCGGCTATCACCGGGACGATAGGTGTAGGGACGACCATCGACTTCTACGGCTACACAGCGCAACTCAAGAATCCCGAGTTCTGCAAGTACATCATGCCGTCGGACGGTACCATCGTGAACGCCGACCCCATCGCCCTCCTCACCACCTCGCCTCAGCCCGAGGCGGCTCAGGCCTTCATCGAGTGGATGCTGTCCACCGAGGGGCAGAAGATCTGGCTCGACACCAACATCAACAGGCTGCCCATGAATCCGGAGGTCTTCAACACCCCCGAGGGACTCACCCGGGGCGACCTGAAGGCGGTGTACGAGGCGACGAACGACGCCCTCATCATAGAGTTCAGCGACGACCTGGCCCTGAGCTACGAGTCCGCGATGATCAACTTCTACCACGCCGTGATCGTCAGGCCCCAACTGACGCTGTCGGACCTCTGGATGGACATAACCTCCGCGCTCGAGGAAGGGGACCTAACCAGGGCGGAGTTCATGAGCCTTGTGGAGCAGCTGGGCGACCCCCACAGGATCGAGTTCGTGGACCCTGACACCGGTATGAAGATGACGTTCACCGAGGAGTACGCGCAGAGTATCAACGACAGGGTCGGGGTGCAGCCGGAGTACAAGCAGATAATGGTGGACAGGTGGGCCGTTGCGGCCGAGGAGCACTACGCCGACGTCAGAGAGGCCTATGAGAGTCTGGTAGGTTAGGGGTAGGACCCGATGGGAGGACAGGGGCTGAAGAGAACGCCCCTCCAGGAGTACACGGAGAGGCTCAGGAGGGAGTTCGACTGGATCACGATCGTCCAGACCCTCGTCTCCTACGGCATGCTCTTCGTGTTCCTCCTGGCTCCACTTGCATCCCTCGTGGGGCGGGCGTTCCTCTTCGGCGGGGAGTTCTCCCTCGCGTGGTTCGTAGACATCCTCGGAAGCCCTGAGTACGTCTCCTTTAGCTCCCGTGGGGGCCGGATGTTCGAGGTCGTCCGGGGCACCATGTACCTCTGGGGTTACGACCACGGGATCCTCCTCAACTCGCTGATCGTGGCCCTGTCGGTGACGATCCTATGCTCTGTGATAGGAGTCGTCGTCGCCATGTTGATGGGCAGGTACAACTTCAGGGGCAAGAACGTGTTCAAGGTCATCATCCTGATTCCCCTCCTGGCGACACCCTTCATCAACGCCTTCGTGATCGGAAAGATGTTCAACCCCCGCGGGGGGCTCCTAAACTACATCTTCTTCGACCTCCTCCACCTGCTCCCCTGGAGGGTGGACATCGACGGGCTGGTGGGACTCATCGTCGCCCAGACCCTCTCTTACTACCCGATCGTCTACCTGAACGTCCTCGCCTCGCTGAACAACATCGATCCCAGCCTCGAGGAGATGGCTGAGAACCTGGGGGCGAGGGGGCTTAGGCTCTTCAGGACGATCACCCTCCCCCTCTTTCTGCCCGGGCTCATGGCGGGGGCGATCATAACCTTCATCTTCAGCCTCGAGGACCTGGGGGCACCCATCGGCTTCATAGGGGCTAGGGCGAACCCCCTCGCCAAGAAGGTGGCGTCATATCAGATCTACTCCAACTTCGCCGAGGCCCTCGCCGGGGGGATATCCCCCAAGACGATAGCCCTCGCCCTCATCATCCTGCTAACGACGGTGGTGAGCTACTTCATAGTCAAGAGGATCACGGCCCTGAGGTCGTACGCGATGCTAAGCAAGGGGGGCCGGTGGAGCCCCAGACTCAGGACCCCCGCCTGGTGGATCCAGGCGGCGATCGCCCTGTCGATGCTGGTGCTGGTGCTCTTCGCGGCGATGCCCCAGATAGGGACGTTCCTGCTGGCTACCACCGACTGGGCAACCAGCGGTACCCTGCCCAAGCACCTGACTTCTGAGTACTTCGTGTCCCTGTCGACGAACCCCGACGTCCTGATGGCGATAACAAACAGCCTGGTCTACTCCCTGATCGCGGTGTTCATCATGGTCATCGTCGGTTCCAGCATCTCATACATCGTGGCCAAGAGGGATATCCCCGGTCGTACGGTGCTGGACGCGCTGGCGACGCTCCCCGTGGCTATCCCCGGTGTCAGCCTCGCCGTGGGTTACTTCCTCTTCTTCTCATCGGGATGGTTCAGGGGGAGCCTGTTCGATCCCTTGGTCGATCCGGCGATCCTCCTCATCTTCGCCTACTCCATAAGGAGGCTGCCCTTCATGACGAGGTCGGTCTTCGCCGGTCTTCAGCAGATGGACAAGAGCATGGAGGAGGCCTCGATGAACTTGGGAGCGAGCAGGGTGTCGACGTTCATCCATATTGTGTTGCCCCTCATCGTCTCCCACGTCATCGGGGGGGCGATCCTCAGCTTCGTCTACTCCATGGCCGAGGTGAGCACGAGCGTAACCCTCGGGGCGCTGAGGGAGGACCGTATGCCCATCACCTTCTTCATCAGCCAGATGGTCTACGGCTTGGCGGCGGTGGGCTCCGTGAGTATCGGGGCTGCCCTCTGCGTCATGCTGATGACGGTCCAGATAACGGCGATGGCGATCTCCAACTATGTGCTCAAGCAGAAGGTTTCATTCCTAGGAGTCTAATGAAATGGTTGAAGTAAAGCTTGAGGGCATAACCAAGAAGTTCGGCGACGTGACCGCGGCAGGCGACGTAAACCTCACCATCGACGACGGTGAGTTCTTCACCCTCCTCGGCCCCAGCGGGTGCGGGAAGACCACGACGATGCGTATCATAGCCGGGCTGGAGTACCCGGACGCCGGGAAGGTCATCTTCGACGATAAGGACGTCACCCAGCTCCCCTCCTTCAAGAGGAACACGGGCATGGTCTTCCAGAACTACGCCCTCTGGCCCCACATGAAGGTCTCGGACAACATCGCCTACGGCCTCAACGTACGTAAGACCCCCAAGAACGAGATCAAGAGGATCGTGGAGGAGACCTTGGAGCTCGTCCAGCTGGGCGGGCTGGGGGACAGGTTCCCCTCCCAGCTGAGCGGGGGGCAGCAGCAGAGGGTGGCACTTGCCCGCGTCCTGGTCATCAACCCGGCGGTCCTGCTCCTCGACGAGCCGCTGAGCAACCTCGACGCCAAGCTCAGGGTGGAGATGCGGGAGGAAATCAAGGACCTGCAGAAGAAGCTGGGCATCACCACGATCTACGTCACCCACGACCAGGAGGAGGCGATGACCATCTCCGACCGGATCGCCGTCCAGAACCTCGGCATCGTCCGGCAGGTGGGAACCCCCCACGAGATCTACAACTACCCCGTGGACATCTTCATCGCCACCTTCATCGGAAGGGGCACCATCCTCGAGGGGCAGGTCCGCGCCGTCGACGATAAGGCGAGGGTGATGGTGAGCGGTAAGATCATCTGTGGCGTGGACACCTCAAGCAACCTCTCAGACGGGGACGCCGCGATGTGCGTGATGAGGCCCGAGAACTTCTCCCTTGAGGACCCGGGTGACGCGGCGAATGTCTTGGAGGGGACCGTCGAGTGGGCAGCGTTCATCGGCCCCTACAAGGAGGTCAAGCTCAACGTGGAAGGGAGGACGGTCCTCGTCGACGTCCCCCCTGAGACCCCGACCGGCATAGGTAATAAATTGAGGGTCTATATTCCTCATAGTGAAACGATAGTACTTTCAAAAGGTGAAATTGCATGAAGAGAAGATCGATAAGAAACTACGTGACAGCATCGCTGCTGGTCGCCTCACTGATCACAGCGTTCTCCCAAGGCCTCATGGGCTTGGCGGTACCCAGGGCCGATGAGATGACGAACGTCGTCTCCTACCCGCTTCCATCGGTGCCCGAGCCTCTCCTGATCGGGGGGGACCTGAGGGTAGATGTGAAGGCGGGAAGCGGCACCACCGGGTGGGAGGCGATGATCTCCTCTCGGTTCGGGTCCGCGAACCTAGAGTACCTGAACGCCAGCTACGTGAAGGATAGATGGAGGCTCTACTTCAGGACCCCCTCCGACCTCACGCCGGAGCTCTATGACCTCACCATCTCCTACCAAGAGGGTGGCGAGGACGTCGAGTACACCCATCCTCAGTGCGTCTGGCTTCTTGATGAGTGGCCTGAAGAGCTGACGGTAAGCCATATCACCGATCTACACCTCCAGCATGGCAGGGACTTCATAGCCGAGTATATCCACGAGGTCAACATGTTCGACCCGGACATGATCATCGCCACCGGTGACATCGTCCAGACGGAGACCGTCGCCGTGGGATGGGACTACCTGCGCCACGAGATGGAATGGCTTGAGGTACCCCTCTTCCTGCTTCCGGGCAACCATGACCACGCCGGCGGAGGGTCGCTCATCTACCAGAGGTATGGTGGACCCCTGAACTACTCTATTATCATAGGTAACTTCCTGTTCGTCGCCCTTGACAGCCACCTGGAGGGCCAGGAGTGGATGAACCAGTTCCAGTGGGTCGAGTCCGTCCTCCAGAGGAATCCCGGGAAGGTGAAGGTCATGGCGTGGCACCACCCCCTGTTGAGCAGCGAGTACGAGGAGGACGAGGGCCTCGTGAAGGGGGGCTACCTTAACGGATCCTGGGAGGCCATGGAGTCTTTCTCCGACACCCTGTACCCGAGCTGGGTAATAGATGAAAAACCTCGCAACGTTGCCGTGGAGATACTTAGGGTCATTCAACAGTACGACGTCAGCCTGATACTCACGGGGCACGTCCACAGGGACATGATCTACATCCTAAACGACAGGCACTACTTCGTGACCTCCGGCCCCGTCGGGGGCGGGTTGACGCCGGGGCAGTACCACCCGTCACGGCTGATAACCCTCGACTCAGAGGGGAACGTCGAGTTGGACGCGTATGCCCAGGCCAAGCTGTTTGACCCTCCCAACGCGATACCCGTCGACGGCCTCAGCTACTGGTTCAGCTCGGCTAACGACTGGACGGAGTCTGCTGTGACCGCGACCATTGAGAACGACCTTGAGATGGACCTACCCCGCTCTAAGCTGGAGTTCCACGTCAGCCCCGAGCACGCGGTCGGCGACTACCAGTTCTCCACCGAGCCCGTCGAGTACGAGACCTACACGACAGATGACGGGCACATCTTCGTAGCATACTTCGACGTGCCTGCCGGCACCTTCATGGACGTGACCCTCTCCGCTGCGGGGGACGACCTACCACCTGAGGTTCTCGTGGAGGTCCCCGACTACGTGGAGGGTCAGCCCGTCAAGGGAACCGTCACCGTCTCCGACGGCGGATGGGGGGTGGACACCTACACGGTCTCCTACGTGAACGACGTGATGGCGACCTGGGAGTCCTTGGACTACTCCTTCACCCCAAACATAAACGGCGACGTCTACGACATAACCTGGCCGGAGCTCAGCTACTCCTTCACGGTGCCCGTGGAGCAGGCCCTCCCCGGGCTCAAGGTGAAGGTAGAGGCGGTGGACCACGCAGGGAACACCGTCACATACACGACCGAGAACCTCACCCAGCTCCCCATTTACACGCTGTCCGTGGACACCGATCCCTCCGGGATAGAGGTTGAGGTGGACGGCGAGGACGAGGGTACACCATACTCCGAGGAGCTCGAAGCGGGCTCATACACAGTGAGCGTGCCTGAGGACGTCTCCCTATCCGGAAAGAACTACACCTTCGCCGGGTGGCAGGACGGCGGCGCGGATTATGCAAGGACCGTCGACCTCGATGAGGACACGAGCCTAACAGCCAACTACGACGAGGTCGTGCCCGAGGAGCCGGAGGAGCCAGAGGAACCAGAGGAACCCGAGCAGCCCCAGCCGACGGGAGGGATACCCCTGCCGACGCCCTACGCCGCACTGGGCCTGCTGGTGGGCGCCCTCCTGATCTACTACCTGAACTCCAGGAAATAGCCTAACAATCCACTATTTTTAACTAAAATTTGGAGGGTGAATCGACCCTCTAGGGGCTCCTAGGGGGCCTACCAGAGTAGATGTCGAGGGGCGTCTGCCCGGTGACCTTGGACTCCTTGATGAGGAAGTCCCTTAGCTCGTTCTCTTCTGTGAAGATCCGTGTGGCGTACCACTCGAAGAACGGGCTGGGCTCGTAGGGGTAGTAGACGTAGACCATTTTGGCGAGGGCCTTCGCGTAGACCATCTCGCACATGACGCCCGCGCTGATGCTGGCCCTGGGGTGGTAGACGACCACGATGGCGCTGTTCTCGATGATCTTGTAGTCGGTGTCAATTATCTGGAATCGGAGGTTCTTTATGGCGGACTCAATCTCGATGCTGTCTATCTCCTCCTTGATGGGGCCCTCCCTGTAGTCCATGGAGAACACCAGCTTCGACGGGCGCTCCTCCCCCTTCTCGATGGCGTTGTTCACCATCGACCTCCAGGCTTCCACGATGTCCCAGTCCTTGATCATGTAGGGGTCGAAGACGATGTAGTACTCCTTGAGGCTGTCGCCGAACTTGGTGATGTTCCTGAAGAAGTCGGGGCCCTCGCCGGTGATGGGGTGGCTGAGGTAGACCTTCTCCCTCCCCCTGCTCAAGATGACGTCCTTGAGGAACTCGGGGCCGTTCTCCAGGGCGACGAGTTGGACCTCCCTGGCGGGCTTGAAGCTCCTCGCCAGCTCGTAGACGCCGCTGACCTCCTCCCTCCTCCAGTTGGCGATCTCCCCCAGCGTGAAGAAGTGGTCCTGCCACTGGGTGTCCTTCCCCAGGCGCTTCTTCACCCTGATGATGTCGTCAAAGATTATGACGAACATGTCAGGGTTCAGGATCTCCACCTCGTCCCTGTGAAGGCCCCTGAAGCGGTTTCCCTTCCACTCGAAGTGGAGGGGGGTGCTCACTATGTGGACGCCGTCCTTAGCGTCGATCTCGGCGGTGATCTTCTCGACCGCGACCCTGTGGTACTGGTTCATTTTCTCGGGCTGGCTGTCGTAGAAGTCGAGGATGTTGAGCTTCGTGAGGTTGGTGCCGTCGAGGCGTGCCTCCTTCACGATGTACTCGAACATGTGATAATAATGGAAGTTCTGCATCTCCTTCATCTTGAGGAGTATCTCATCCCGTCCGTTCCCGGGCGGCCCCGTGCAGACGACGACGCGCTTCTCCGTAGTCATTGTCTTCATGTAAGTGTCGTTATACCTGAAAATATAATTAATGGATTTTTTAGGCGCTTGGGGCCTCTTTTCGATATAAAAAAAGGTTTAAGGGGCTTGTGTGCGTCAGACGTCGCCGTTCTGCTCTATCTTTGTGTCCTCGTAGGGGGCGGCGACCCTCCTGTAGAACTCGAGCTTGCAGCACTCTAGGACTCCCATCGCCCTGTTCAGGTTGAAGTACCTGAGGGGGTAGGATTCCTTCAGGATGCGGGTGATGATGTAGTTGAGCTCGCCGTCGATGTTCTCCACTGGCCTGGACTTTAGCACGCCGATGAGCTCCTTGAGGGGCTCCTCGTACCTGGGCCTGTCCTCCATCTTTATGTAGGGCACGACTCTGCACCATGATCCCAGTCCGGTAATCACCTTATAGCCTTTGAGACGAGTTGAGGGCTGCAACGTCCCGATTTCCTCCGAGGGGGCATGTCCACCCCTGAGTGTTCATGAGGTATTCTGGACGCCTGAAATGGTGTTTAAATTAGCTCGATGAGTTTGACTGATCTGCTCTGGGGATGAATTCTTCGAGTCTGTCCAGCTCGGGGTTGACCTTCCCTTCCCGTATCAGGGCGAGGTTCACGTCCACTATCAGGGGTTTGTCCAGTAGCCATTGGTCGTATGCGAGCCGGATGGAGTCGAAGTATCTTCTTGAGGTGGCACGGTCCTTCGCCGAGAACATCACGGCCAGGTCGTACTCCCCATTTACGAGCAGGGCGTTTATGATCCGGACGTCTCCGGGTACTTTGTTCCTTATACGATCCCGTATCAGGCTCACGATGTTCTCGTCCATCGGCTTGATCTTGAGGAAGATCAGTGAGAGGAAGTGATTCAGCTTGCTCTCGTCCAGGACGGCAGTGTACCCCCAGATGACGTTCTCCTCCTCCAGCCTCTTCTTCTGTCTCCAGACCTTCTGCCTGTAGCTGTCGAGGTCCTTGGCTATGTTTCGGATGCTCCTCGTCGGGTCGTTTATGAGACTCTCGAGAACCTCGTCCTCGAACGTTTCAGTGTTACTTTTTGACAACAGGTAACCCCTTTTCGTTACAACTTGCAACACGGGAATGTAACCCTCATTTATATTTCTCTCGGTCGTCCCCAATGGGAAGGAAGAATGCAAAAATGAGAAAGAGAAATCTGGTTAGTCTAATCGCGTTCTCGATCCTGCTATCCGCCTTTACACAGGTGTACATGGTTTACTCCGCTGACACACCCGCACTATTTCTCACGGGCACACTGTCAACCACGAGTATCTCGTATGGCTCTAAGGTGACCGTGTTCGCATCTGTCAAGGACGCCGACGGAAACCCAGTTGAGGACGCCACTGTGACCGCCTATCTCGACACCCTGACGATAAAGTTCAGGAACGATCGTCATGGCGTCTACCACGTCGAGATCGACACAGGCGACCTTGGTGAAGGTAGTAAGACCTACACACTCACTCTGGTAGCCGAGAAGAGTAACCACGAACCAAGCGAGGTCAACATGGACCTGAAGGTTGGAGGAAAATCCCAGGATTGGCTCATGTACGTCGGAGTCGTGCTAGGATTGGGCGCTGTGTTAGCCTTCATGGTTCGTAGCGCTAGGCGTTTGTAGCTCCTACGTCACGAATAGGGGTCCTAAATCAACGCAAAGGATTCGAAGAGGCCGGCTCCCCCCACCTTTTTAATCTTACAGATACACTCCACATTCTTCGATATCGTATCTCATATCTCAACAATCCATTATTGCCTCAGAACATCTTTTAGGTCACAGTTCGCCTTCCTGTTCTATCATCTTTGGCCACGATCTTCAACACCTCAGGTTGTAAATGTTTTTCTAGCGTGGCCTGTCGAGAGCCGCGCACTCAGTTGAGAAGTGAGGACGAGGTGCCGAGCTCGGAGTTGTTCATGTCGACGTAGACCATCGTGTCATCGACCCTGTAGTCAACCTTCCGCCACGTGTACCTGGGCGGGACCTCGTCGAAACTATCGAAGACCCCCCTGTAGTACTGGTATCCGAACGGCGCCATCTCAATAACGTGGATCCTCGGTCTCCTCGACAAGTTTGAGCACCAGTGGATGGGCTGCCGTGTTTCACTGATAAGCTCGACCGAGGTTATTCGAGCGGAGAGGTGGGTGAATGTGTTGGTGCGGTCTCAAACCCTCCTGCCGCCACCCCGTCGTGGGAGCAGATATTATAAACTAACTCTAAATGATATACCCGAGATCATGTCTATGCTGAACCTCGGCTCAGGGGTCGACTACAGGGAGGGCTACGTTAACGTCGACATCCACCCCGCAACCAGGCTAATCTACCAGAACTTCTACGTGGAGGCAGTCGACGTCATCGCCGACCTGAACGTGGGATTTCCCTTCAGGGATGAGGTATTCGACGAGGTTCTGGCGAGGCAGGTGCTCGAGCACCTCGAGGACGTGGACATGGCGGTCATCGAGTGCAACAGGGTGCTTAGGCCGGGGGGCATCCTGACGGGCGTAGTCCCCTACTTCAAGTCGGACGGGGCGTACAGGCTGGCGCACAGGTTCCTCTTCAGCGAGTACGACGTCCGTTCACTCGCCAAGTACGGGTTCAGAATAATGAATCTAGAGAGGAGATCGCCCCTGAGGCTGCCGTTCAAGCGCTACCTGGGCCTCTTCCTCTGGAACATCTACAGGACCGTCGAGTTCACGTTCGAGAAGACGGCGGACTTCCTCGGGTCACGAAGAAAAGCTTATTAGAATGATATTACATGTATGACATGTATTACATGAAATGCATGTAAATGGTGTTTGATATGGAGAACGATACGCGTGAGGAGAGGCCGACCCTTAAGAGCGTCACCATAAGGGGAGTCAACGGCGGGACCTACGACGAGTTCTCCCAGGTGATCCAGATGGCGGGGCTCACAATGGGGGAGGCCATTACCAAGATGATGGGCGACGTGATGAGGGACTTCGACGAGGTCTTCCCTGACCTCAGCGCAGCCAGCCTGAAGCTCATGGCGAAGAAGGACAGGATAAGGGTGCAGCACTACAGGAGGATGTCCATCTCGAGGAGAGACCTGGAGGAGGCGGACAGGAGCGTCAAGTTCGAGCACATAGACGAGCTCACTTTCGAGGAGGACGTGACGACCGACGTCTTCACGACCTACGTCAGGGGCGTGGAGCACTGCCAGCTCGTCAGGGTGCCCTCCGTACTGCCGAAACTCGTCATCTACTCCAAGATAACCCACACCACTGATGTGGAGATCTACCCGGTCGGTGGCGAGTAGCAGTAGGAGGGGCGATCGTGCTTCTTAGCTACGAGAGGCTGCGGAACGAGGTCACCAGGGAGGTCGAAGAGGCCAGAGCTAAGATTGATGGAGGGGAGCTCACGCCCGAGGAGATGAGGGAGCTCCTCTCGAAGTTCCTGCGCGAGAGGGAGTTGATGGTCGCGGAGGTCGACGAGCTCAGGAAGGACAGGTACGGCTGGATATCCGACGCCCAGAGACTGAGGGACTCCATGAAGCTGATGCTCAGCGAGCTGGACGAGGGGACGTATAACGACCTCGAGTCCGTCTCCAGCAGGCTCGGGGTGAGCGTCGGGAGGCTCCTCAATGAGATGATGGGGAGGGTCGTGGACAAGAACAGCGGAAGCCTGGGGTTCCCCAGCCTCTCCTCAGAGGACATCTCCCACCTTCTCAGGAGAGACGAGGGCGCGATCAAGATCAGCCACGTCAGGGACCTGACCATCAGCGGAGAAGACTTGGACGTCGAGCCCCGGGTGAGGTTCTCCCATATAGGAAGCCTCGAGTTCGACGCCACGGTTGACGAGAACAAGTTCTGGAGCAAGGTAAAAGGTATCAGTCATTGCCAGTCCGTGAAGTTCCCGAACAGCTTCTCTAGGCTCCTTGTATTCGCTAAAAGTAGCTTCTGCGGTAGTTATGAGTTTTTGCAGGGCGTGAGCGAAGACAGGATTATCCAGTAAATCCTCATCCTTTTTTAGTAGAATTAAACACGAGTTTAAGTTCATTAAGGGAAACTTCCTGCTTCTCATGGCTGGGTCCATCATAACCGACTTCGGCATCGAGATGGCTTTCACGTATTACCCCCTCTACGTGAAAGCTCTAGGAGGGACGGAGGCGACCGTTGGGCTGCTCGGCTCCACACGTGGAATAATATCTGCGTTGACACGTTTTCCAGGTGGATACATAGCAGACAAGTACGGTAGGAAGCAGATACTGTGGTCCATGACACTCCTAACGGCCTTCAGCCTACTCCTCTACGCCTTCGCTCCGAACTGGCAGATAATCCTCCTGGGGGTGATCATAAACGGGTTAGCGTCAATATATGGTCCCGCCTTCGACGCAATGATCATGGACTCAGTACCCTCGGAGAATCGGGGTACGGGATACTCGATTATCCAGCTTCTGAATAACTCATCTACGACACCCGCTCCGTTGGTTGCGGGCTTCCTCTACGCGAGCTTCGGGCTTGTGAGGGGGACCCGGATATGCTTCATGTTCCTGTCGTTCACCTACTTCATCGCCGCCTTCCTCAGGTACCGAATAAAGGAGACAATGGTTGATGCGGAGAGGCTCGACCGGGGGAAGCTGCTGAACTCGTTATCAGGCACAAAGGTATTCGTCGAGGGCATAGATGTGTGGAGACGGGTTCCCAGAACAGTGCTCGCACTACTTATCGTCGAGATCATGTTCGCGTTTCCCAACTCGCTCAACATTAGCATGGTCTTTTATCTGACCGAGGACTTGGGCATCACCTTGGAGAGCCTGGCCGTTATCTACAGCGTGGTTTCTTTAACCATTTTGCTCTTCGCCGTGCCATGCGGGAAGCTCGTTGACAAAGTTGGTAGGAAGATCCCCATACTCGTAGGTTTCATGAGTATCGCTCTCTTAAACACTCTAATCATCGAGGCGGACTATACAACAGTCCTTGTGATCAGGCCGATCATCGCC
>Ga0307379_10006486_pt1 | contig 16065 bp, 11 predicted proteins | sample UN2MG_FD_202237 | JGI IMG/M metagenome (GOLD analysis project Ga0307379, IMG submission 202237) | Soil microbial communities from Risofladan, Vaasa, Finland - UN-2 | ecosystem: Environmental > Terrestrial > Soil > Coastal area > Acid sulfate soil | place: Finland: Risofladan, Vaasa | collected... | reverse complement strand
CGCCCGAAGACGCGGCGAACGATTTCCTGACGAAGCTGTGGCACATAAGGCAGAGCGCGCCGAATAACGATCACTTTGTGGCGGTGATCCTCGACGGCGAAAACGCCTGGGAGCATTACCACGATTCGGGCGTCCATTTCCTGCGGGCGATGTATCGCAGGCTGTGCAGCGAGCAATGGATTGAAACGGTGACGGTGAGCGACTACCTGGAGCGCCGCCCGCCGGCGTTCGAGCTGCCCCGCCTGTTTTCGGGCTCGTGGATCGGCCACAACTTCGCCACGTGGGTGGGGCATCCCGAAAAGAACGCGGGCTGGGAGTATGTCAACAGCACGCGGGCATACCTCACCACGGTGAAAGACGGCGGCGATCCGCTGCGCCGGGCGTCGATCGAGGAGGCATGGAAAGAGCTTTATATCGCCGAGGGCAGCGACTGGTTCTGGTGGTACGGAGACGATCATTTCTCGGGCAACGACGAGGCGTTCGACGAGCTGTTTCGCAAGCACCTGAAGAACGTGCACACGCTGGTGGGGCACACGCCGCCGCAGTTTCTGGACAACGTGATAATAAGGACCGAGCGGCAGGGAATTTACACGCTGCCGCGGGCATTTCTGGACGTTACGCTCGACGGCCGGCAAACGTCATACTTCGAGTGGTCGCCGGCCGGCCATTACGATTTTCGCCGCGACCGCGGCACCATGCACAAGGTGTCGGACAACCTGGTGTCGGACCTCTACTTCGGTTTCAGCCAGAGCACGCTGTTCATAAGGCTCGACCCCGCCGCCGAGGCGGCGGAAGGCGACGAGCAGCCGCTCGAGTTTGTGGTGTGGTTTGCCCAGGGCAGGGAAGCCGAGCTGCGGCTGCGCATAAGCGATCTGCACCTTGGATTTCCGAAGATGACCCTTGAGGGCACGAATCTGTCGGAACCGATTATGCTGGATACGGTGGCATTCAAACGTATACTGGAGCTATCGTGTCCGTTCGAGTTCCTCGGCTACCGAGAGGGGGATAAGGTAGAGATGTTTGTCGAGGTGAAAAGAAACGGTAAAACCGTTCAGCGAATCCCCGAAAATACAGTAATAGCTTTCATTGTCCCGTCGAAGGATTTCGAGCGCGTGATGTGGCAGGTATAAGGGACTATTGAAAGCCGGCAGGAGCATTGCGCTCCCCGGCGACGCACCAAGATTGGAGGTTCAACGAATGCCCGAGCTCAGGAAAGATCCTGTAACCGGCAGATGGGTTATCATCGCAACGGAGCGAGGCGCCCGCCCGAGTGATTTCAAATCGGCACCGCAGGTGATCAGCCGCGGCTTCTGCCCCTTCTGCGAGGGAAACGAAGACAAGACGCCGCCGGAGATCGCAGCCTACCGCGAGCACGGCGGGCGCGACACGAAGGGCTGGCGCGTGCGCGTAGTGCCAAACAAGTTTCCGGCGCTGCAGATCGAGGGCGGGCTGGACAAGCGCGGCGAGGGCATCTACGACGTGATGCGCGGCGTGGGCGCGCACGAGGTGATCATTGAAACACCCGAGCACGTTACCACGCTCACCAGCCTTTCGGCCGAACGAATCGAAGAGATGCTGCGCGTTTACAGCGAGCGCCTCAACGACCTGAAGAACGACAAGCGCTTCGCGTATGGCTTGCTATTCAAAAACGTAGGCTCGATCGCCGGTGCTTCCCTCGAGCACACTCACTCGCAATTGATCGTAACGCCCGTGGTGCCGATCACGGTGAACCGCGAGATGCAAGGCTGCCGCGGCTTCTTCGACTATCGCGGCCGCTGCCTTTTCTGCGACATGCTGAAGCAGGAAATCGCAACCGGAAGCCGGGTGGTGATCGACGGCGACCAGTACGTGGCGTTTGCACCGTTTGCGGGCCGGTTCCCGTTTGAAACGTGGATTCTGCCGAAGCGCCACCGCTCGAACTTCGAAGACGTGCCGCGCTCCGAACTGCCGGAGCTGGCCGAAGTGCTGAGGGACCTGCTGGTGCGGCTGGAAAGCGCGCTGGAGAATCCTCCGTACAACTACATCATACACAGCGCCCCGTTTGCCAGCAACGACCTCGAGTATTACCACTGGCACCTCGAAGTGATCCCGCGGCTCACCAAGGTGGCCGGCTTCGAATGGGGCACCGGCTTCTACATCAATCCCGTGCCTCCGGAAAAGGCCGCCGAATTTCTCCGCAACGTCGAGAAATAGCCGGCGGCGGCACGTTCGCAGCGTCCGTGTGTTTTTTCAAGAGAGGTCTGAGGAAGAGGACGGAAACCATGCACATAGCGTTCATGACATCCGAAGCTGCACCGTTTGCGAAAACCGGCGGCCTTGCCGACGTCTCCGGCGCGCTGCCAAAGCACCTGCACGACGACCTCGGGCAGGACATCGCGGTGATCATGCCGCTGTATCGCGCCGTGCGCACCAGCGGCCAACCGATCGAACCCACCGGCATCGAGTTTGAAGTGCCCGTGGGCCAGGTGACCAGGCAGGCCGTGATCCAGAGATCGCACCTGCCCGGCTCCGATGTGCCGGTGTACCTGATCCAGCAAGACGCATACTTCGACCGCGATTCGCTCTACGGCGACAAGGGCGTGGACTACAAGGACAACTGCGAGCGGTTCGTGTTCTTCTCTCTCGCCGCCATCGAGACGGTGAAGCGCGTCTTCAAAAGCATCGATGTGATCCACTGCAACGACTGGCAAACCGCACTTGTGCCCGTTTACATGCAAACGCTCTACGCCAACGACCCGATGATCAGCCGAGCAGCGTCCGTCATGTCAATCCACAACCTCGCATACCAGGGGTTGTTCTGGCATTGGGACATGCGCCTCACGGGGCTGGACTGGTCGCTGTTCCACTGGAAGCAGCTCGAATACTACGGCAAGCTCAACCTCCTGAAGGGCGGCATCGTGTTTTCCGACAGCATCTCGACGGTGAGCAAGCGCTACGCGCAGGAAATCCAGACCACCGAATACGCCGTGGGGCTGGAAAGCGTGATCCGCACGCGCGCCGAAGACCTCTACGGCATCATCAACGGCATCGACTATACCGTGTGGAACCCCGAAGTAGACAAGCTGATCCCGGCACAGTATACCGCGAAAGACCTCAGCGGCAAGCTCTTGTGCAAATGCGAGCTGCAAAAGCAGCACAAGCTGCCCGAGCGGCCCGAAGTGCCGCTGATCGGCGCGATCAGCAGGCTCGACAAACAGAAGGGCTTCGACCTGCTGGCCGACATAATCGACGACCTGATGCAAGACGACATCCAGTTTGTGCTGCTGGGCACGGGCGAGGCGAAATATCACACGCTGTTTGAGCAGGTAGCCCGCGACTATCCGCAGAAGGCCTGCATAAACCTTGCGTTCAGCAATGCGCTCGCGCACCAGATCGAGGCGGCCTGCGACATGTTCCTGATGCCGTCGCGCTACGAGCCGTGCGGGCTGAACCAGATGTACAGCCTGAAGTATGGCACGGTGCCGATCGTGAGATCAACCGGCGGCCTGGCCGATACGATCGTAGACTATAACGAGAAGACCCGCAACGACGAGGCGGCCAACGGTTTCGCGTTTGAGGAATACACGCCGCGCGCCCTGCTCGAGACGATCAGGCGCGCCGTGCACGCTTATCACGGGCCCGACTGGCACAAGCTGACGGTTCGCGGGATGAAGCAGGATTGGTCGTGGGCGCGCAGCGCTCGCGAATACGTGGAAATGTACGAGAAAACGATGGCGAAAGCCGCCGGCAAACGGCAGCACGCCGAAGTTGGCGCCGTCTGATTCAAGGCATGACCGGCGGCTCGTTCTTCATTCGGGCGGGCCGCCGGAGAATTGTCTTTGCTTTTCTCTTGACAACTGAACCGAAAACGCTGTAATATGAGGCCAACCTTATAACGTGGCGTCCGTGCAGCGTCTCCAAGCCGAGGAGCGGCTTTCGAACATGAGCAAGGTGCACTTCTTACTCGCTCTCCACGATCATCAGCCGGTAGGCAATTTCGATGTTGTGTTCCACAGGGCCTGCAACGACGCCTACGGCCCGTTCCTCGACGAGCTCCAGCGGCATCCGCAAGTGAGGATGGCCCTGCACTACTCGGGCTCGCTGCTGGAATGGATCGAGCACAACCGGCCCGACATGATAGACCGCTTGCGGGAGATGGTGAAGGCCGGCCAGCTCGAGATAATGGGCGGCGCCTATTACGAGCCGATCCTCACGATGCTGCCGCAGCGCGACCTCATCGGCCAGGTGAGGATGTATGTAGACCACCTGCAGGAGCTTTTCCAGACGCGCGTGCGCGGCCTGTGGCTGCCCGAGCGCATCTGGGAGCAGCGGCTGGCCAGCTCGATTGCACAGGCAGGGATCGACTACCTCATCGTCGACGACACGCATTTCAAGTACGCCGGCCTCTCGCAGGAGCAGCTTACCGGCTATTTCATGACCGAAGACGAAGGCAAGCTGCTGCGCGTTTTCGCCGGCAGCGAACAGCTTCGCTATCACATTCCGTTTGCCGACCCGTGGAAAACCACCGAATACCTGGGCCAGCTCAACGCAGCCGCTCCCGGTTCGCTGGTGGTTTACGCCGACGACGGCGAGAAATTCGGCGTGTGGCCCGAGACGCACAAGCACGTCTATACCAACGGCTGGCTGCGGCGCTGGTTTGAGGAGCTGGAGCGAAACCTCCACTGGATCGAGTTCATTACGTTCAGCGAGGCGATCGACAAGTTTCCGCCGCGCGGCAAGGTGTACCTGCCCGATGCCTCCTACCGCGAAATGACCGAATGGGCGCTGCCCGCCAAAACGCTGGTGGAATACGAAGACGTGGTGCTCGAGCTTCAGAACCGCGGGCTTTTTGACCGCGTGAAACGCTACATGCGCGGCGGGTTCTGGCGCAACTTCAAGATGAAGTATCCGGAATCGAACCAGATGTACGGCAAGATGATGCACGTGAGCCGCAAGGTGGATTCGATCAAGGCTGACGGGCAGGCGTACGAGGATGCGCGGCGCGAGCTGTATCGCGGCCAGTGCAATTGCTCGTGGTGGCATGGCGTATTCGGCGGGCTGTACCTGCCCCACCTGCGCCACGCGATCTACGAGCATCTCATCGCGGCCGATTGCATCGCAGACGCCACGCACGGCCGCGGAATGCTCCAGGCCGAAGAGCTTGATTTCGACATGGACGCCGCCAACGAGGTTTACCTGGCCAACGACTACCTGACGGCCGTAATCAAGCCCGACCGCGGCGGCCACATGACCGAGCTGGACGTGCGCGGCAAGAACGTGAACCTCCTCGCCGGCCTGTCGCGGCGCTTCGAGGCTTACCACCGCAACGTAACCAATCCGCCCCCCGAAGCCGCCCCGGGCGATGTGAAGAGCATACATCACATCGTGAAGTCGAAGGAAGAGGGCCTCGGCAAGCTGCTGAAGTACGACTGGTACCTGCGGGAAGGTTTCATCGACCATTTCCTGCTGCCGGACGTTACCATCGAGCAGATGATGGACTGCGAGTACATAGAGCGGGGCGAGTTTGTGACGGGGCCGTTTGACTGCCGCGTGAAGCGAAACGCCAAGAGCGTGCGCGTAGACCTCTCGCGCAACAGCACCGTGTGGGTGGGCAACACGCCCTTTGCGGTGAAGATTGAAAAATCGTACAAGCTGGTGAAAGACAAGCCGGAGATCGACTGCACATACAAGATCACGTCGGCTTCGGCACCGGTGGATATCATATTCGCGCCGGAAGTGAACATGGCGTTTGTGGGCAAGGACCCCGACGTGTGGAACTACCGGCTTGAAAACGGAGAGAGCGCAGGCGAGCTTGAAGCCCTGCATACGCTGGAAAAGCAAGACGAGATAGGCGTGCGCGACAAGATGAAGGGGATGGACGTGCTGCTGCGTTTCAGCAGCCCGGCCGATGTGTGGCTATTCCCGATCCGCACCGTTTCGCAATCGGAAGGCGGATTCGAGCACGTATTTCAAAGCAGCGCAATAGTGGCCCGCTGGCAGGTGCACCTCGAGCCCGGCCAGCCGTGGCAGGTAAACATAACCGAAGCCGTTCGTGATCTGTGAGCCAGATGGTTGAGACATTGATAAACTCATCCAGCGACGTAGGCGGCGACGCCATCCGTTACCTCCGATCGAAGATCAGGGAGATAACGGAGGTGTGGGCGGAGCGCGCCTCGAACATGCCTCCGCATCGCCTCATCGGCTCGCAGGAAACAATCAACGAGATAGGCGCCGGCGTGCCGCTGTATCTGTCGGTGGTGCTCGAGGCGGCGGAGATGGGTGATTGCGGGCGGTGCGGGCAGGCGCTGCGGCCGCTGGGCGAGCGAATGTCGGCGGCGGGCGTGCCCGTGCTGAACCTTCAGCGGGCGCTCGCGCTGGCCCGGGAGGTGGTTAGCGATTTCCTGCGGCCGCTGTTTCAGCAAGACTTCCACGCGCTGGCCGAAACGCTGCACGTGGTGAATTCGCACCTCGACGAGGCGCAGAGCGTGCTCACGCAGTTGTGCGTGTCGGCCACGATGCACAAGCTGCAGGAGGCCGAAGACAAATACCTGAATTTCATGAAAAACGCGTCCGAGGCGCTGTTTGTGTGCGAGCCGCAGGATGGAACCATCCTGGAGGCAAACCGGCGCGCCGAAGAGATAAGCGGCCTGAAAACGGGCTCGCTGGTGGGGATGCGGCTGGTTGATTTCGAGATGCGGCAGGCCGGCATCAGCACGCTGCTGGACGGCTGCAAGCGCGCGCTTGCCGAGCGGCAGACCGTGGTGCTGGAAAACGTGCAGTTGGTGCGCAAGGATGGCTCGTTCATCACGGCCGACGCGCGCATCAGCTCGCTGCTGGGCGAGCCGGGGCAGGCGCCGTCGGTGCTCATTTCCATCCACGACACCACGCCCGAGAAGGAGCTCGAGCAGCGCATGCAGAGCTTCAGCGAGCAGCTAAACCGCACGGCAAACGAGAAGACGGAGGAAATCGCCGCCCTCACGAGGGTTACGTCGGCCATCAGTTCCGGCGTGGATATGGAAAAGATTTTCCAGGTGGTGGTGTTTGAGATCGGCAAGCTTGTAGCATTCGACAGGTTGAGCATCCTGCTGCAGGAAAACGATGGCCAGCATTACCGGGTGATGGCGTCGGCGGGCAACGGAGCGGCGCACTTGGTGCCGGGCGCCGTTTTTCCGCTGAAGGGTTCGCTGGTGGAGCGCGCTTTCGACGAGCACAAGCCCGTGACGAAAGAGGACCTGAGCGGGGCCGCCGAGTTTGCCGAAGAGAAGCTGCTGCCGGCCGAGGGGATGGTTTCATACGTTTGCGCGCCGCTGATCACCGCGCAGAAACTGGTGGGCGCGCTGCTGCTATGCAGCACGCAACGGGCTGCGTTTGGCTCGCGCGAAACGCGCATCCTCCAGGATATCGGCGAGCAGGTGGCCGTGGCGATGCAGTGGGCGAAGCTTCGCGAGCAGGAGCGCCGCCGCAAGGCCGAAATGAGCATCCTCAACGAAGTCGGCCGCGAGGCCATGTCTACGCTTAACCTCAAAACGCTGCTGAAGTCGGCGGCCGAATCCATCCAGAGAAATGTCACATTCTACGACGTGAGCATCCTGCTGTCCGATTGGGATAAGGGCGAGATGGAAATGGCGGCTCACGCCGGCGCGGTTCAGTCGCGCCCGCCCGAAGGCTGGCGAGTGAAACTGGGCAGCAGCCTTGCGAGCAAGGTGCTGCAAACGGGCGAGGTGGTGCTTGCGAACGACCTCGCGCGGCAGCCTGCGGGCGCGCTCGATTTCCCGGGCGCACAGCCGGTGGGCTCGCTGCTTTGCCTGCCGATCAAGACGGCCAAGCGCGTTGACGGCGTTCTCAGCATCCAATGCAAGGAAGTGAACGCGTTCGACGACAGCTCGGTGAGCGCGCTGGCAACGCTGTGCGACCTGCTGGCGCGGGCCGTTGAAAACGCTCGGCTGTACCAGCGCACGTGCACACTGCGCGAGCTGAACGAAAACATCATCGCCGCAATGCCGTCGGCGCTGCTCATGCTTGACAAGGCGTTCAACGTGGTGCTGGCAAATTCCGCATATTGCAAGCTCACCGACTCGCAGAAAAGGGACGTGGAAGGCAGGAACATACGGCAACTGTGGGACGAGGATTTCCTGAAGGAAAGCGGCCTGCTCTCACGCATTACGGAGGTGCTGCAAACAGGCAGAAGCTCGGAATTGAAGAACATCCGCCACAACCGCGGCGGACAGCAGATGGTGCTGAACTTCGGCATCGGCAGCATCAAGGCCGGCGAGCAGCCACGAATCCTGCTGATCATGGAAGACGTGAGCGGCACGGTGGAGCGCGCCTTCCAGCTCTCGATGCTCCGCGAGATCAACCAGGCCATCCAGGGCACGCTGGAGCTCGACAAGATCCTGCGGCTCGTGCTGACGTGCGTTACAGCGGGCCACGCGCTCGGTTTCAATCGCGGCTTTCTGCTGATGGTAGACAAGAAGAACCGTCGAATGGAAGGCACCACCGGCATCGGGCCCATAAACCTGGAGGACGCCCGGAACATCTACTCCGACGAAGCCCTGCGGCGCAAATCGCTGAAACAGCTTCTTAACGAGTGCGATTTCTCCGTGCGCAAGGAAGACCTGCCGCTATACAAGCTTGCCCGCAAGATGCTCTTTTCGCTGAGCGAAGACAGCGAGATCATCGTGAAAACAGTGAAGGAGAAGAAAACCTTCCTGGTGCTCGACGCGGCCAACGACAGCCGCGTGAGCAAGCGGTTCCGCGACCTCGTGGGCTCGAATTCTTTCGTGAGCGTGCCGCTGGTGGCAAAGGATGAGGTGATCGGCGTGATTCTTGCCGATAATCTCTACAGCGGCCACCCCATCACAGAGGACCGCGCGGAGCTGCTGGCGATCTTCGCAAACCACGCGGGGCTTGCAATCGAGAACGGCGAGTCTTACTCGCGCCTCCAAGAGGAGATCAAGGAGCGGATCGAGGCCTACCAGCGCCTTGAAGAGATGAAGGAGCGCGAAGTGAGAACCAGCCAGCTTGCGGCGGTGGGCGAGATGGCCGCACGCGTAGCGCACGAAATTCGCAACCCGCTGGTAACCATCGGCGGCTACGCCCGCGCAATTCTGAAATCGCTGCCGGCCGACGACCCGCGCCTTCAGAAGTCTGAGGTGATCGTTGGCGAGGTGATGCGCCTTGAAAAAATCCTCACCGGCGTCGTCGATTTCTCGCGGCCAGCCACGCCAAACAAAGTTTACCTCAGCATCGATTCCATCGTCGACGAGGTGACCGAGTTTGTGAGGCCGCAACTGGCCAATCGGAACATCCAGCTCGTGCGGCTGCAGCACAGCCCGCTTCCGGAGATATCAGCCGACCCGTCGCAGATCCGACAGGCGCTCTTCAACATCGTGAAGAACGCAATGGAGGCGATCGACAGCGACGGCAGGATCGTGATCTCCACCGAGTTTGACGGCGAGATGATCGCCTTGGACGTCATTGACTCCGGCCCGGGCATCATGGATGACGTCCGGGCGAACATGTTCAATCTGTTCTACACAACCAAACTAGGTGGAACGGGTTTGGGCCTTGCAATAACGCGAAAGATAATTGAGGATCACCACGGTTTTCTGAACATCGAGAGCACCCTCGGCGAAGGAACCACCTTCTCGGTTTATCTGCCGGTTAACAGCAAGAATGAAGACGCTCCACCATTCCAGGCACCTATGCAAGGAGGGCCTCAGCCATGACCAGAATTCTAGTGGTAGAAGACGACAAGAACCAGCAGGAATTGTACCGCCAGGAGCTCTCGGAAGAGGGCTACGAAGTAGACGTGGCATCCGACGGCAAAGAAGCCATCGCAAAGGTACAGAAGGAACGCCCCGACCTCATCGTGCTCGATATCTCGATGCCGGGCATGGACGGAATAGAGGCGATGGGCAAGATCCTCGGTTCGGATAACAGGATCCCAATCGTACTGAACACCGCGTATTCCTCGTACAAGGACAACTTCATGACGTGGTCGGCCGACGCATACGTAATCAAGTCGTCGGATCTCACCCCGTTGAAGAACACGATCAAGCAGGTTCTCGAAAACGTGAAGCAATCGGGGAGCTGAAGAAATGGCACGCTTCGACCAGCAGACGTTGAAGAACACACTTGCCGTCGTCCTTGCCGGCGGTCAGGGCGAAAGGCTGTATCCGCTCACGAAAGACAGGGCCAAACCGGCCGTGCCTTTCGCCGGGTCATACCGCATCATCGACTTTACGCTGAGCAACGTGGCAAACTCGGGCCTGCGCCGCGTCGCCGTGCTCACGCAATACAAGTCGTACTCGTTGCAGCGCCACCTCCAGCTCGGATGGAACGTTTTCAACTACGAACTTGGCGAGCACCTCTCGGTGATCCCGCCACAGCAGCGCATGGCCAGCGTATGGTATCGCGGCACCGCCGACGCTCTATTCCAGAACATCTACATCCTCGAGAAGGAAAAGCCACAGTACGTGCTCATCCTCAGCGGCGATCATATCTACAAAATGGACTATGCCCGCATGCTGAAATACCACATTGAAAAAGGGGCCGACCTCACCGTGGCCTGCATCGAGGTCAATCGCGAGGAAGCTTCGCGCTTCGGCATCATGCAGGTGGACGAAACCAACCGCATCATCGATTTTGCCGAAAAGCCCTCCGACCCCAAGCCGATACCCGGCAAGCCCGACGCCTTCCTCGGATCGATGGGCGTGTACGTTTTCAACACCGAGGAACTCGTGCGGCAGGTGATCGCCGACGCAAAGCGGCCATCGAGCCATGACTTCGGCCGAAACATCATCCCTGCCATGATCGAACAGCGCGACGTGTTTGTCTTCAACTTCGGCGAGGGGGCCGTGGGCGGGCCATACTGGCGCGACATCGGCACCATCGACGCCTACTGGAATGCCAGCAGAGACCTGCTCGAAGCAAGCCCGCCGTTCGTGCTCGACGACCCCCGCTGGCCCATCCGCACCTACCAGGGGCAGTACCCGCCGGCAAAGGTGATCTCGAGCAACAGGAACAGCGACTGCGGAGCCGTGATCAATTCGCTGATATGCGCCGGAGTAGTGGTCAACGACGCCCGCGTAGTCGATTGCATCCTCTCGCCCGGCACCGTGATCGAGCCAGGCGCGGTGGTGGAAAACTGCGTGCTGATGGAAGGCACACTCATCGGCCGGGGCGCACGCATCCGCAACACCATCATCGACAAATACGTGCACGTTCCGCCCGACCTGCGCATCGGCTATGACCTTGCCGAAGACAGCCGGCATTTCACCGTCACCGAAAGCGGCGTTGTCGTCATACCCAAGGAGCTCCCCGTCGAGCAGGGCTACGAACTGCCCGTGAGGCAATAAACCGGCCGCCATTCTTTCCGAAACCATCAACCGTGAAAAAGACACGTGCCGCCATTCAGCTATTCGCAGCCCTTTCCGCCCTGCCGGCAGGCGGCATCGCCATGGCAGGCGAGAGCGGGCCGGCCCAGCCCGAAGGCTTCGACAAGCTCTGGTACATCCTCGCGTCTTCCTCGTTTGCCGCCGGCATCATCTTCCTCTTCCTCGCGGCCATCGTTACCGCATACATCGCAAAGATCATCCGCGACCGCTGCCTCAGGGCATTCCGCGGATTCCCGGCAACCGTGGAGCTGAAGGACGATACCCGCCGCTTCGGCCGCCTGGACGTGGAGCGCACGGGGCTGGAGTTCGTTTACATGCCGGATATCCGCCAGGAGATTCCGCCCGGCGTAAACGAAGCAAGCTACCTGCTGTTTTCCAGCGAATACCAGAGAATATACCTGCTGCTGCGCTTCCTCGATCAGCTCTCGCCCAAGGAGCAGACGGCCCGCACCAGCTACCGCCTCCGCATCTTCAACAGGAAACTTTTCTGGCGCGCGCGGCGCAAGATCCGCAACGTCTTCGCCGCACTGAAAGACGCCTTCCTCGAAGCAATGAACATGGTCATCGGGCGGATGAAAGGCGGGGCCGGCGCCGGTTCGCAGGTGCTCGGCGCACAGCAGCGATACGTTTCGCAGATCGGCGGCACCGCCATCGGCTACCTCGGCGAAAATTCTTTCGATCCGCTGCTCGAAAAGCAGATCGGCCGCCGGATGATCGTCGAGGTGTTCAAAACGCCGGTCGACCTCCGCCGCTTCGAGGGCACGTTCACCGAATACTCCGGCGAATTCCTCCTGTTCACCGAAAGCTCATACGCCACCAGTTGGTCGGTTGAATGCCCGGCCGACGGCGCCGAACTGCGCAGCCGCGGCATCGTGATCGGCCGCGCCGGCAGCACCTTCAACATCGCAAATTCCAATCCCTACGAAATCACCGTGAGCCTCATGCCCACGCCATCAGCGGCCCCGGCGCCCGCCGGAGCGCCGCCGGTTCCAGCCGCAGCGCCTGTGCCGCATCCAGGTGCGCCGCCGGCTCCAGCCGCAGCGCCCGTGCGGCCCCCGGTGCCCGAGCTCAAGCCGCTGGCCGAAGTGAAAATCGCCCCTCAGGAAACCGGCGAGCTTGCGCTCAAGCCGGCCAATGTTCGGCTGGTTCTGCGTATTTCATCGGTGCGCCGCGCCGACGTAATCATCCCACGCGCCATCGGCTGGGTTCGCTCGAAAGCCGAAACTCAACAAGCCTAAGCCGCCTCGCACCGCCTTTAGCACGCAGCAGCCCGTCCGACGCATTTCGCGGCGTATTGGCGCGAAATCCGCCCCTCATCGATGCCCCGTGCCGAACCCGCCCATTTGTGCTCAACTGATTTATTCCCGTGCCGACAATAACGTATGTAATCCATGACTTATTTCTTGCGCCGAATGGCACGTATTTTGCACTTGGGCAAAATGTCTACAGCGCATTACCGGGTTTCAGCAACTGGGAGTTCATCATGGGCAAAACCTGCACGCATTCCAACGCACGGTTCTACGCAATTCAAACCTTCGGGAAAGACAAACAGGTGAAGCTTTACAACTGCCCTGAATGCCGAAGCACGATCTCCGAACAAACCCTCCGAGCAACCCGCCGGTAACCGCCGGCGGCTCGCTTTGCACAGCATGCCGCGGCCGAGGGCGACCGTGCTACCGGGCACTCCGGCAATTCCTCTGAAATTGGTCTTTGTTGTGCGGTGCGCTTGCGCTAAAATAGATTGATGCAAACATCCGAGCTCGATTATGACCTGCCGCGCGAGCTGATCGCACAGCATCCGGTGCAGAAGCGCGACGAATCGCGGCTGATGGTCCTGCACCGCGCATCCGGCACCGTCTGCCACCGCATCTTCCGCGATATCATCGAATACTTCCGCCCGGGCGACGTGCTCGTGCTCAACGACACCCGCGTGCTGCCGGTGAAGCTGATCGGCCGCCGCCGCACCGGCGGCAAGATAGATGCCCTGCTGGTGCGCGAGGTGCGCACCGGGCTGTGGCAGGCTATGCTGATTTCCACTCGCAGGCTTAACGATGGCGAACCGCTGACATTCGAGGACGGAGCAATCGCCGCAAAGTACCGCGGCCGCGCCGAAAACGATCTGCCGCTGGTCGAGTTTGCCACACCCGAGCATCTGCACCACAAGCTCGCCGAATGTGGCCGGGCGCCGCTGCCGCCTTACATCAAGCGCGACACCGCCGCCGATTCATTCCGGCCCGACGACCTCGCCCGATACCAAACGGTGTATGCGGCGCACGCGGGGGCCATTGCAGCACCCACGGCCGGCCTGCATTACACCCCCGAAATCCTCGACGCTCTGAAGGCTCTGGGCGTGGCCGTCGAAACGCTCACCCTGCACGTGGGGCCGGGCACATTCAAACCGATAAAGACGCCATCGCTCGACGAGCACCGCGTGGACCCGGAGCAGTACCAGGTGCCGGCGGGCCTGCCCGAGCGAATCGTGCAGGCAAAGGCCCAAGGAAGGCGCATAGTGTGCGTGGGCACCACGTCATGCCGAGTGCTCGAAAGCCTCGCACGCATGGAAGCCGGCCAATGGACGCTTTCGGGCTGGACGGATTTGTTCATCCGCCCGCCGTTCGAGTTTCGATGGGTAGACGTGCTGCAGACGAATTTCCACGTGCCGAGGTCGTCGCTGCTGGCACTGGTATTTGCTTTCGCGGGGCGGGAGCGGATTCTGCAAGCATACGAGGATGCAAAGAAAACGGGCTACAGGTTTTACAGCTACGGCGATGCAATGCTGATTGCGTAGGCGGGATCGTTCAGTTGGCTGCTTCGCTCGGCCTGGTGCGAATGGCCCCAAGAGCGCGTTCGGCGGCGGCACGCACGTCGGCGTCGGGATCGGCCGCGGCCGCGGCAAGGGCATCGCGAGCCTTCCAATGCCTCAGCTTTTCCAGCCGCTCCACCGCTTCCTTCCTCTCGTACTTGTCGGTGCTCTTCAGCATTTTCTCCAAACCGGAAACCACGGGCACGTCATCCGTTGCGGCCGGAGCGCCGGCGAATAGCTGCTGGTTCTTCTCCCACCAGTCCAGCACGTTTTCCCACGCGATATTCTCGCGGGCCAGCATGCTCAGCACCTTCAGCGCCTCTTCCGAGAGCGCCTTGTTCGTATCGCCGAGGGCGTGCACCACGGCGGGCACGCCCTCGCGGAAGTTTGACTGACGAATGCCTTTGAGCGCCTCTTCGCGCACCTTCACCGATGCATCGCCGGCGAGCATTGCGCAAACGCTCGGAAGATGCTGCTGATGCTTCCCGATCACAATTGTCCTTATGGCGCTCACTTGCTCATCCTCGTTTTCCGACGAGATGCCCCTGACGATGCTGCGCTCGGTAAGCCACGACGTGAGCGACATGTAGCCGTATATGATTGCCAGCACCATTAGAAAACTGCCGGCAATGATGGCGGTGAGGATGATGCGGCTGCGGCGGTCCTCGCCCTCGTTAAGCTTGCGGGAAGGTATCTTCGCCGACTTCTTCAGTTTTCTCATGAGAATCCAATCCGGCATCGATGATTGAAACGAACGAATTGAGCCTTCAGATGATTATAGGCCTTCCAGGGGCGAAAGGCAAAACAAATATGAGCCGCCGAGGCCGCGGCCCCGCAGCAGCAATAACCGGTACCGCAATAACACCATTGATCGCCGCTTTGAAATCGGTTAGAATGGATAGCGTGTGCGGTGGTTATGTTTGGCTGTTTTGCAGGAGCAAAAAGCATGATCATCTCAAAAGTACAGGACGCACTGAACGCACAGATCAACGCCGAGCTTTACTCCTCGTACCTCTACCTGTCGATGTCATCTTACTTTGAATCGATCAACCTCCGGGGCTTTGCCAGTTGGATGCGCGTGCAGACACAGGAAGAACTGCTGCACACATCGAAGTTTTTCGCCTACACAAACAGCCGCGGCGGCCGTGTAATTCTGAAGGCGATAGATGCGCCGCCCAGCGAATGGGCCTCGCCGTTGGCCGCGGCCGACGCCGCCGGCGCGGGCAACGCGGCTCCATAGGAGAAAACTATGACAATACATTTCAACGCCGACGAGATTTTCGAGATAGCAGAGCAGATCGAGAACAACGGCGCCCGGTTTTACCGCCGCGCGGCACAGGGCAAAGACGAGAAGACGCAGCAGTTGCTGCTCGACCTCGCCGGTATGGAGGAAACGCATTTCGCCACCTTCGAAAAACTCAGGGAAGCCCTCACAAAGCTCGAATGGCGGCCTTCAGGCGACACCGACGGCCAATCGGTGCAATACCTGCGATCCATCGCCGACGGCCACATCTTCGACGCGAAGGCCGACCCGGCCGCAAAACTCACGGGCGACGAAACCCTGGCCGACATCCTGAACATCGCGATAAAGCTCGAGAAGGATTCGGTGATCTTTTACCAGGAGCTACGGCAGATCGTACCCGAGCGGCTGGGAAGATACCGCATCGACCACATCGTGGGCGAAGAGATGCGCCACATCGTCGCCCTCAGCGAGCAACTCGCCGCCCTGAAACCCAAACCGTGAACCTTGTGATCCAACACGATGCAAGCTGCAAGGCCAGCAGGATGCGAGGCCAACAGGGAGCCGCCCCCGGCTGTGTCCCCTCATGTAGCACAGCCGCCCCCGGCTGTGTCTCCTCATGTAGCACAGCCGCCCCCGGCTGT
>Ga0307379_10006485_pt1 | contig 16065 bp, 14 predicted proteins | sample UN2MG_FD_202237 | JGI IMG/M metagenome (GOLD analysis project Ga0307379, IMG submission 202237) | Soil microbial communities from Risofladan, Vaasa, Finland - UN-2 | ecosystem: Environmental > Terrestrial > Soil > Coastal area > Acid sulfate soil | place: Finland: Risofladan, Vaasa | collected... | reverse complement strand
ATAATGCATCACCACAGCATCCGGCACATAATATATTTTCAGTTGATTTTGTCCCAGCATGCGACAGTAAGCAAAATCCCCCATAAACTGCTCAAAGCGCTCATCCAGCATGCCGTACTTTTCCCAAATGCTGCGACGAATGATGAAGCTAGTGGTACCAATGTGCTGAATAGTTTGCACTTTGTCATAATCAAAGTCGATATTGTAATAGCGGTTCGTTAGAGGGTTTTTGGGCCATATTTTATGAATATTGATCGTTTGCAGGAACATGGTGAACATGCCGGTGAATTTGCGGATACAATGTTGGACCGAGCCATCCGGATTGATAAGCTTGGTTCCCGCCGCCGCGGCATCTGGATGTTCATCCATAAATCGCACCAGATTCTCGAAAGCCCCGGGCTGCACCGCGGTATCGCTGTTAAGCAGCAGGGCATAACGTCCCCGGCAAGCGCGGATCCCGGCATTGTTCGTCCTGACATAGCGCATATTGGTGGCATTGCGGATCAGCTTGGCCTCGGGGAATTTTTCTTCAACCATTTCCGGACTTCCATCGGTCGAGCAATCGTCTACGACGATGATTTCAAAATGAATTCCTTGGGTGTTGTCATCAATGGATTGCAGGCATCCGCGCAACAATTCTTTCGTATTGTAACTGGCCACAATAATCGATAAATCCAATTTATCCATTGCGATTACTCCTTGCTTTTTCCTACTCGCGTACCGTTGCCCCGGTGTGTAAAGACAGCGTCGGGACAATTTTATAGATTCCGTTTTTTCAATTCCTCTTTCGCCCTGCGCGTCTGGTCCATATAGACCGCTTGGCCTTGCGCCCAGTACACGTATTTTTTCAGGCCCTGCTTTAAGTTCATGGGATGCCAATTGGGATAGAGCCGCAGCAGCTGGGTCATGTCGGCCCAATTGTGACGGATATCGCCCACGCGAAAATCACCGGTTATTGATATTTTACTAGTGCTGTTCCAAAGTCGATGTAAGTCGTTTGCAAGATCAATCATTCGGGTCTGATGCCCGCTTCCACCATTTACTACGGCCGACTCACAATCCCATTCCATTGCCTGGGCGCATATTTCCGCAACATCTTCGACGAAGACAAAATCACGGCTTTCATTTCCGTCTTCATAAACGTTAATAGGGAGGTTCTGGCGGAGCTGATTGCTGAAAATTGAAATAATACCCGTGTAGGGATTGCGCAAGGATTGCCCTGGACCAAAGACGTTCTGGAATCGACAGGCAATAGTTGGTATGCACAACGCCTTGCCCATCGTCAGAGACATTTGCTCCTGGGCCAGCTTCGTACATGAATACATAGATGCAGGCCGGGGAATGCTCGCTTCACTTGTCGCAATGGGCTGAACCAATCCCCCGCACAAGGGACAGCATACCTCCCAATTCTTTTTATCCAATTGCGTTTTGGATCGTGGTTCAGGCACGACCGTCCCGCATACACCCTGGCACCGATAGGCCCCTTCTCCATAAACCGCGCGCGACGAGGCGATGAGGACCCTTTTGACGGAATTGCGCTCATTCGCCAATATATCCCAGAGTAAAGCGGTCCCGCCGACATTCACATCGTTGTAATAGGCGATACGGTACATGGATTGCCCGGTGCCTGTCTGGGCGGCGAGATGAATGATAACGTCCACCCCGCGAAGAGCCCGTTGCCAATCCCGGCGCCGCCGCACATCGCCTAAAATCATTTCATCTGCCTGCCGGCAGTAATCCGGATCCGTTGCGGCCTCGGGGCCGTGGATCTGGGCATCCAAAGAATCCAACCAGCGGACCCAGTGCCCCCGCTTCTGCAAGGCGCATGTCAAATGGCGGCCGATAAACCCGGCTCCGCCGGTGATCAGTATTTTCATGAATTTCCTACGATCCCGGTATTCCAGCGGGTATACAAAAAAAAGGCACATATCATTTCGTCGTTACCATCGAATCGGGATCCTTCGCCAATCGACGCAGGATGGATGCCGGAATGCCTCCGACTATTACATTGCCAGAGAATGAGCGCAGTACGAGGGAGTTCGCGCAGACCACGGTGTTCTTCCCGATCTTGATCCTGCCCAGCACCTTCGCACCTGCTCCCAGGACGACATTGTCGCCGATAATGGGGCGCCACTCCGGATGATACACGACGTCCAGCTCTTTGGTCCCCAATGTAACGCCGTTGTAGATAATGACATTCGAACCGATGCTGCGGGCTCCAATGACGGTGCCGCTGGTGTGGGGCAAATACAGGCCCGGGCCGATCTCGCAACTCATGGATATTTCGATTCCAAAAAAAACAAAATTGAACATTGAAAACAGACGGCCCAACACGCCCAGTTTCCTGCGATGCAACGCGTATGCCATCCGACAAAGGACCACCGGCAAAAAACGTGGATTCCCGGCGTGGAGGACTAGCCTGCCCAGTGTGGCTTTGCGGCCGGGATGTCCCTCCAGTTGATAATGCCTCTCCAGATCGGAAAGAAGAAGTTTGCGGATCATAATAAAATCAATTTTCTTATTGTTTTCACTCTTCGATCCGTTTGATCCTTAATAAAATAACAATATTGCTGGAAATTGTTTGCACAATATCGATTTTTCATTAATAATATTACTATAATTTGTGTAAAATTTCAATTTTTATCGTTTATCTTTTCCCAGATTTTTTTTTCACAATTATATCTCTTTATCACACGTCCAGGCACACCTACTATTACCGAATATGGGGAATATGTTCCTCGTACAACTGAGTTTGCACCTACAATACACTGTTCTCCCAGTATTGTCCCTGCTTGAATGCACGCACCAAATCCAATAAGGCAGTTTTTCCCAATTGATGTGGGACTAGTAATATAAGGTTGATCAAGCACATGAGTTCCAATATTGCGGTACTCATGATCAATATCTGTGACAAAAACATTTCCTGCAATTGTCGTACCTTCTCCAATTACCAGATTACCCGCAGCTGTTACATGAAAACCCTGACTGATAGCCGTATTATTCCCAAGTGTGATCGTACCCTTACCGATTGCTTCCATTCGTATATGTGGAAATATCCTCACACGTTTTCCAATAAACACATTTCGTACACCAGCAAGATAAATGGGTTTCCCAATATATGAAGGCATTCCAAGTTTTCCGAAAAATGGTTTATAGAGAATAGCTCTAATAGCCCAAAGAATTTTATAGATCATTTTGTCATCCTTTTATCTTGCGGATTTTCACAATAACGATACGTTGCATAAATTTGAAAATAGAAAAAAGCAGAGCAGCACAAAAAATTACGAACCCTATATATCCCCGCCTGAAAGCTTTCACTATATTACGGATCTCGCCTTTCTCCATGAGCAACAAATTTGCAGATAATCCGCTATGTCCAAAATAAGGTTTCCCTTTCCCCGTGATCACCAAATTATCATTGGTTACACAAAAATTTTTTTGCGCTGCCATACGTATCCAGTAATCACCATCCTCAGCGCAGCGCATTGTCTCATCATAGAATCCCACATCGTCCAACGCTTTCTTTTTTATAAGAGCAGTACAAACCGATGGATTCATTTTAAAAACAAGATTGCACACACTCACACGAGTTACGCCCACAACTTTCTTAAAGAGATAGAATATCGTTTCATTATTACGTCCACATCCTAAAAAATCAATCTCTGGATGTTGAGTGAAAATATTTAATTGAAAAGAAATCTTTTCAGGAAGCCACTCATCATCCGAATCAAGCAAAGCGATATATTCACCCTTAGCCGCTCGGAGCCCAACATTCCGGGCCGATGCCACTCCACCGTTTTCCTTTCTGATCATCTGTATATTCTTACTACTATTTGCTTCTATTATTTTTTGAACAACTGAAGGAGAGTTATCGGTGGAGCCATCATCAACGACGATTATCTCATAATTCGTATAAGTCTGTGCAAGTACCGAGTCGATGCAGTCGTGAATACTCGACTCAGCATTGTACATAGGAATGACAACTGACACTAGGGGTGTTGTTTTAGAACGCGAACTCATAGAATGTTCTCCACTTCTTGACAATTATCTCAGGATAGAAACATGTGGCCGATTTTTTTCCTCGATGAAACAATCAGCTTATGGGGATAGGTTTGTCGCATTAATTTCTCTAGTAAACGCCTCAGGAAGTACAGCGCGTTGTAGCAAGGAACGATTATTGACAACCTAATACTGTTCATTTCTGCCACAATCCTCCATTTTCCACATTGATGTAGTAAGGTTCACATGAAAAAAAATATTAATAAATCCAGCATTCAATACATCATAACAATTTCTACTTCATTAAATATAGCCTAACGTTTTTAACAAGTCAATTGTTTGTTTGTCCAATTTCGTTTTCTTGGTTATGTCCGTTTTGGCAGATTGATAAATATGAAGGATCAACTTCCGTTCATACTCATCCAAGACCGGTTTGTATTGGGGATCCGTTGCCAAATTATTTTTTTCAAAAGGATCTGCCAACAAATTAAAAAGCTTCCTATCTACAATTGATTTCCAGTTGCTTCTCATGGGGCCTGTGGGATTGGTCATTGTAACGATATATTTCATATGATTATTGAGTATCATTTTTTTTTCTTCACCAGGTTTGCACGTAGCCTCGGAAAAAATAAATTGATTGGATCTTTTCTCATTCATCTTCAAGAGAGAAAGACCCTGCACATAAGAAGGAACTGGAATTTTGTAATATTCCATTATCGTTGGCAGGACATCGACCAGGGAGACCGGCCAATCGATGGTTCCTGATATTGATTTCTTGGGATATTTCATTTTTGCTTTCTCAGGATATTTGATGATGAATACAGATTTCACAAATTCTTCATAAAATTCCCAGCCATGGATTCCAAAAAAGTTATTGGGGAAATGATCGTCAAAATGTTCACCATGATCACTAACAAGAATGATCAGGGTATTATTGTATATATTGAGCTTTTTGCATTTTTCGATGATTCTCCCTATATAGTGATCGACATAAAAAATGCCCCCATCATAAAGGTCCAAGCAGTCACCTGCGTTATACATTTGATTCTCTTTTAAAAATGCAACAAAGTCATCCACATTTCCATTTTTTCCATTTGCGTTTCTATAATTGTTTATAAAAAGCTCCTTTGATTGATTCAGGTCTTTGTTTTTCAGAAAATGCGTATTGGAATAAGGCGCATGGATCATCCAGGTGTGAATAAAAAATAAAAAATTGTTGTTCGCGTTATCTTCGAGTTGTTTTAAAAGAATATTGAAATTCTCTTCAGTCTGGAATGGGTCCAATGAATAGGATGAGGAAAATCCCCTCGCGAACCCTATCTCATCTGGCAAATTGGCGATTTTTATAGAAAAGACTTTTTTTTGATTCAATAGTTCCGCTATTGTTTTAATCGAGTTATTTAAAACCGGATATTCTTTTTTCTTCGAGGTATAAAAGCCCCAATCTGAATTGAGGCCATGCCTTGAAGGATGGGTGCCGGTGAGAATCGACATGTGGCTGGGCATCGTCCAGCATCCTGCCGGATAAGCGCGTTTATACAAGATTGAATCCTTCGCGAGTTCGGATATATGTGGCGAGGTTATTCTTGAATATCCATAGCAATCCAGATGATCCGCTCGTAACGCATCCAAACTAATCAAAACAATTTGAATCTTTGGTTTATTATCATTGGCCACGCCAATTATTCTAAACGTAATAGTTGACATAAAAATTACTAAAAATATCAGTTTCAATTTTTTCATTGTAGTAACTCCTTTAGCTAATTATATATTCTTCTGCCAAACGATCCTGTTGACATAAATTCGGGTCGAGATGAATCGCTGAAGCACGACCTTACCGAAAGTTCCCGTTCCACCCGTTATCAAAAGAGTTTTATTGCCTGTCATTTTCATCCTTCGCAGTTTTCATTTAAAAAAAAGATAATTTCTGCGACCCAATAAACCTATATCCCTGTCCCAGAGAGCATGCGCTGGTAAGCGTTGGCTACGCTGTCAATCTCGTAAGGCCTGACCAGTTTTTCCACTAAATCGCTTTCTACCACTGGTGGATGTTCAATAAATTTAACCAATAGATCAAGCTGTCCATCCTTTTCACCCTGTAGCGGACAGAAGACGTTCAGGGCAGCCGGGTATTTTTCCAATATCAATACCGAGCTGTCATTCTGAATGGTCACGAAATTGATTATTGGCCTGCGTGCACTTACATATTCTATCACCTTGCTGGGCTCCTGATAGGGATTGTTATTTCCAATATTCACCAGGATGTTTGCGCTGCTCATGGCTTGAATCGCGATTTCTCGGCTGACAAGTCCATGCATCAAGATGCTTTTGTTGATGAGTTTTTGGTAAGGCATGAACATTTCTTGGCAATAATCGACATGGCCGAAAAAATGCAACTCCAGCCTCGCCGCGATTCTTGTTTCCAGCAGCATCTCGAAAACGTGAAGCACATGCTCCGGACTCCTAGACGTTTTGTTGAGAGCCCCGATAAAAACCATACGGATCTTATTATCAGTGGGAAACAGTGAGTTTTTCATGTCCCTTTGACAATACAAAAGATTCGGATTGACGTTAATTTTGGGACTGTCTTCCGGATACAATTCCGAGAACCTTTTACGGATCGACTCGGTAAGAACCGAAATCGCCTGTGCTCTTCGAAATACTTTTCTTTCCATGCGCCTGTTCCAACCTGAATAGAGAAGGCGGTTATTGGTCGGGGGAAAACCTGGGAAAAAGGAAGGGTCAAGGATGTCCACGACCCACGTTGTCTCCGGATTCTTTTTCTTGATGAAGTAGCCGACAAGATGCCCTGTAAAGGGGAAGGAAACCGTTATCATCTTTGTAATATTATTCTTTTTTATCAATTCACTCGACTTTTTATGGGCGTTAAAAAACCAAAAACAGGCATAATCCGGCCAATAGATTTTCTTCCAGGTAATATCATGGAGCCATTTGCTCCACGCGATCAGTCTCTGCTTTGCGCTCAGCCGTTTTTTTCGTTCAATTCGGTTCATGACAATAGGCTGGTAGCGATTCATGATGCCTTGGCGTATTTTTTGGCTGAAGCCCCCCCCTACCCGATATATGAAGATATTGTCCATTTTTTCTTCCCGCGGCAGGCCTGGCTGCCAGGAGCAGATGACGTGGATTTGAAAGCCATGATCGCTCCAGTATTCGGCGATGCTCGACCAGCGGAAGCTGTTCGGCGTGACCATGGGCAAATAATCGTAGCAGATCAGAAGAATCTCGTTTTTCATTGAAGGAGGGGCGAGGCGGCATCTGCTCTTGTCAAGGAAATCTTATATAAATAAAAAAGGATCGCCAGGCTGCTCCAGAATATAATGGCCGGCTCGAATATGAAAAAAAACAGACTGACCATGTTGATGGATAAATAACCCAGAATAAAGATCATCTGAGAGTGCAGCAGGGCTCGATTCACCGCCTGTTCTTCATTTTTCAAACAATCGATGCCGATCCTAAAAATTCTTATGAATGCGATCAGCAGAAGCAAAGCGCCCAAAAATCCTATCCGGATCAGCATCCACAGAATGAGGTTATGCACGCCGACGTATTCACCGAATTTGTTTTCCAGCTCTTCGACGATCATGGCCCGCTCTCCCAGGCCATTTCCCAAAACCGGGTTTTTCGAAATCTCCTTAAAGATGAATTGCCACATTTCAAAACGGCCCCCCGACATGTCCCCGACATCTTCGCGAAGCACCCGGGTGTCGATATATTCCTGAAAATTGGAGATATTGAATTGGCTTAGGTTTTTTTTATAAAAAACACTGGTTAGATCGGTCAGCGAAAACAAGGCAATGATCAGCGAAAACATGAAAAGAAAAAAAACAACGTATTTTAGCGCTTTAAATTTTGAGATCAATAATGTCAGAAGAATCGATACCAATATGGCAATAAAAATCGCCAATATCATAAATTTTGCCAGGGTTGCCAGGGACGAAATGAGTGCCACAAAAAGAACAAAAAGATTGTTGATGAACTTGCCTTGTCGATAGATCAGGAAAGAAAGGGCCAAACAGAACAGATAAAAGTTCATAATGATCGTCACGTTGTTCACTACTCCGAAAAATGGGCTCCAGTTCCCGAGAGTCGTGACCATATTGCCAATCGCCATGATGAACAAAAGCCAATAGAGTACTCTGACGACCTTCACGATGTGATCAATCGAATTCAGTGAATAAAAGAACATCGGCAAAAACAGGATGCCGATCAAGCCGCGGATATCCAGTAGAACATATGGATTGTTTTTTAAAACGCCCGATACGAAGCTGGTTGCCAATAAAAAGATAATGGAAACTGAGACATACTTCATATATCTATTCTTGAAAGACAATAAATGCAAGAGGCCCTCCGTCTTTTTTGCGGGTTCTCTTTTTTTTATCAAGGTGATGGCGATCTTCCACGATAAAAGCATCAGCAACATTCCCATAAAAACAATTTCGGTCATTCGGATTGAAAAGCCGCCTATTTTGATGACCGGGAATCGGAATTCTCTCAGATTCAACTCGTAATCGGGCCAAATGATCAGCGACAGGATAATCATGCCCGGGAAATAAGCAATTGATTTTTTTAACAGATTCATTTAAAACACACCATGACCGACTTTCGCCACTTTTTCCTATGCCTGGTTCAACAGATCCTTGTAACGCAATAAATATTCGGCTGCCTGCTGTTTTATGTCATATTTTTTCCTGGCGGCTGCCAGCGCATTTTGGCTCTGCACCTGCAGCAAATTTCCATTGTTCATCAATTGCAGGGCACGGTCCGCCATTGCGGACGCGTTTCCCCGAGGCACTAAAAATCCGTTTCTCCCGTCTTCAACCTGTTCCGGAATCCCCCCGACCGCCGTGGCGATCACCGGCGTTCCGCAGGCTAAAGATTCCAATACGGTCGTGGGAAAATTGTCGGCGTTGGCGGCGTGTAAAAACAAATCCGCCACCTGATAAAACTGGGCCACCTCCGCCTGAGAATCACGGAACGTGTAATAACGCACCTGGCAATTATCTAACCGCGATATTTTTTCTTTCTCCGCTCCCAGGCTCAGAAAAATAATTTTTTTATTATTTGTTTTGCCGCTTATTTCACGGATAGCGGATTCAACCGTAACATAATCCTTATACTTGTTTTTTTGAGCCCCACTGCCGACGAACAGAAAAACGAAGGCGTCGGCAGGCAGATCAAACTTCGTCCGCAGCCATTGCTTGACACCCGGTTTGAAAACATTTAAATCCACCCCGTTGGGAATCACGAACCCGGTGAAATCTTTCAGCATCGACTGCTGAACATGATCCATCAGCCATCGGCTCGGAGTAATGAGATGGAGACGGCTTCGTGAAAATATTCCCCGCTTTCTTTCCCAATTTTTTTTGGTCGAATCACGCATCACCTTGGGATAGAGCGTCAAATCAGGGCATAGGCCGCAACCGGCTTGCCAGCGGCTGCAATCGATCCCATAGGCGCAATGGCCGGTAAATAGCCACATGTCATGCAGGGTGAGAACAGTCGGAATTCTGCGGCTCAATTCCGGGAGAACACGAAGATCGAAGTATCCGCCATGGAGGTTGTGATAATGGACGATGTCCGGAGGAGCCATGGCGAATTCGATGAACCTGCGCGTGCCCGGAAAATCAAAATCCTCGAGTCCGCGCATGCTCTTCCAGGCGCGATCCGGTTCGGCAATCGTCATGAACAAGTAACGAATCCAGGGAAAACGGCTGACATGCTGCTTGGGTATATGCTGAAGTACATGATAGAACACCCGGCTCCAATGACTGCGGTAGCGGTCATTGGGTATTTCATAAATATCCGGATCGGTATTCTTGTCATTCCAGCGGCGGCCGACACTCATCATGGACCGATGACCCAAGCTGCGATAGGTCCGCAAAAGGTCCCAGGGAATTTTTGCCGCTCCACCCCCGTTATCTAATGCTGATACCTGCAAGATGTTCATTGGCTTGTTCCGGCTGATTTAAGAAACATCCTTCCCGACTGCACGCCTTTCACTTTTTTTTATAAATGGCGGTTACAGAAATTCCCTTAGGCAATGTCTCCGGACCAACCATTCCATAAGAAAAAATCCTGGCCAATACCCCGCTTATTTTCATGAGCGACCTAGCCAACATCCCGACGGCAATGCTTTTTCTCCTGATTTTAAAAAACCTTAAAAAAGCATTCAAAAAAATTGTCTGGGCATAAAACAATTTGTGCGCCGGTTGCAATGGCTCATGCCAGACATCGACAATGTCCAGATGATAATACGTGCCGATACTCTCCAGTGCCCGGTCACTCCATCTCGTTACATGGTGGGGAGGCATTTCTAAAATCGAATTCACAGCATATTTCCCGAATGAATCAGAACTCGGAACCGAAAATATCAGGATACCATGGGGCTTGAGGCAAACCAGGCACGATTTAATGAATGACTCGATATCGGCGATATGTTCGAGAACTTGAAAAGCGAAAGCCACGTCATATTTTTTCGCATTTTTTTGGGCATGCCGCTCAATCGATTCATTCAAGACGCATACTCCGTTCTCTTCTGCACTCTTGATCGCCTCCGGGCTGAATTCAAGGCCCAGATAACTGTGGAATGCAATTTTTTTCGAAAAAACCCCTTTCCCACAGCCAATTTCCAAAACATCATCGCTGGCTTGGATGAATTTTTTTGCATACTCGTATTCATTTTTATCATTCATGTAGTACCAGTCGAATTTTTGCAGTTGCCTATAGAAATCCTCTGAACCCGTGATCATGGGGAAATAGAATATCAAATCACATACCTCACAATGATTCAGCGAGACCTCTTGGCAATCAGCAAATTCATCCGAAATCGAAACCTTGAATCCCTGCGAGTACAATTTTATGATATGTTTGGTGTCTATTTTTTCCAGTTCGTGAACTTGCCGATTCCCGCAGAGGGGGCAGCGGTTTATCAACTGATCCAATTCAGAATTCACCTCGCCATTGTCGTTTTTATTGCTTGCCTCAGCCTTGGGATATCTTGAAGCCAATTTTTTTTCATTCAAGCCCATACTATTTTCCCCATATCCCGGTCGCTTGATTGTTGACGATCTTCCGGTACTGCAGGGGCCAAAGGATGGTGCAAGGGAGAAGGGACAGGCAGGTAGCCAGCAATACCCCGGCATTCCCCACTTTCAAATTTTTAGCAAAAAATATTGAAAGAGGAATGTTCATTAGCGCCACGAACATTCCAAAATACAGCTGCAATTTGATCTTGCCGACCCCGTTAAGAAAACTCACAAATATGCTGTTCCAGGAATTGATTATCGAAAAAAGTGCCATGAGCAGGGTCAGCAAAAAACTGATATGAACAGCATCTCCGATCCAGATTCGATAGACGAATTTGGAAATGACAACCATAATCAAAATACCGATGGAAATGATGATCCATATCTTCACCAGCTTTTTCGTATTGGTTTTAATCCAGGAGAAATCCTGTTTATGGTAGGCCTCGGTAAAGGCCGACCAGAAAGGCATGAGAATAATCGAAAAAAGCATCGTCATGACGCTGAAATATTTAAACACGATATTATAGGAGGTGACCTCGGCGGGTCCGAAGATCTGGGCAATAATGATATTCGAGCTGGAAAAAATAAGAACTGCAGATATCTGTATGAGAAAAAACTTGAAACCGAGTCCAGCCAGATTCCTGGCATATTTTAATTTAACGAACTTCAGGGCAGGAAAATATTCCCGGTAATCGCGGGAGAAAAAAAAAATATTGGCGGCAAACAGAACGATGGCCGGAGTCAAGCCCATTGCGATTCCCAGGTATACGAGTGAACTCGACGCGGTTTTGGTCAGGATATAAATAATGACCAGAGACAATAAGTTGGATATCACACTGAATATGCTGGATAAGCCTACTTTTTGATCCGCGATCAAAATTGTCCCGATCAGTTTGAAGACAAATTGGATACAAAAAAAGGTGAAAACGAAAAAAACCAGTCGACCTAATTCCATAGCCATTCCCGATGGTGCATTTAACAACTTGGGCCAGTTCAAGAATGGACGCATAAAGAGAAACAGCAGGTAAATAAATAAAACAATAATGGCCAGAATGAAATAGGTCGTGCTGACATATATCCTGGCCAGGATTTTGTCGTTTTTTGTCAATGCTTCTGCGAATTTATTGCGTAAGCCATTTCCCAAACCGATATCGAAAAAGTCGAACCAGACAATGACGGAACTCAAGGTCAGCCAGATCCCGTATTTGATCGGATCTAAATAATTCAGGGTCAGGGGCACTAGGAGCAGATAAATGGCAATATTGATACTTCTAAACAAAAAAGTGGTTAGGATGTTTACCTTAACCTTTATACTGCGTTCATGCCCATTGGTAAAATATTTTCTAAGACTTATATTTTTCAGGCAATAAATTTTTTGCATTAATGTCGACATGATCGGAAATTTCATTTAATCAAATCGCAATAAATCCTTAATAGCCAGAGAGTGAATGAAAATATTTATCAGCCCCAATCAGGCGGTCTCATCCCATTTATCTTTGTCCCAAGGGAATATCGCCGATGGCTCCCCACTGATAGGCACCCTGTCCCAAGATATGCCAGTAACCGTTGCCCGGCCGCCATATAACCAGGTCCGCCAGGTGGTCCCCGTTATAATCCCCGCACACCGGTACGTCACCGAGCATTCCCCACTGATATGTACCCTGATCCTTGATGAACCAATAGCCGCTGCCCGGCCGCCATACCGCGATATCCGTTTTTCCGTCACCGTCATAATCATTGGGAACAGGAATGTCATCCCCCGTACCCCATTTGCAACTCATCATCCCCCAGTCCGATGACTTCCGTATGTACCACATGCCCGCTTGCGGCCGATAGACCGCCACATCCGCATACCCGTCCTGGTCATAATCCCCGGGCACCGGGATGTCATCCCCAGTACCCCATTTGCAGCTCATCATCCCCCAGTCCGCTGACTTCCGTATGTACCACATCCCCTCTTGCGGCCGGTAGACCGCCACATCCGCATACCCGTCATTGTCATAATCCCCAGGCACCGGGATATCCCCCGCCTGGCCCCACCTCCAAGCATCATAGGCCCCCGTTCCTGGGTAATAAACATACCAAGTCCCGTCCCCGGGCCGGAATACCGCCGGCTCGGCCTTGCCATCGGCGTTGTAATCGGCCGGCACCGGGATATCGCCATTCGTTCCCCAATGATATGCACCCTGATCCTTGATGTACCAATAACCGTTACTCGGCCGCCATACCGCGATATCCGACTGCCCGTCCCCGTTGAAATCATTGCCGGAAAAGACGTAGGCTTTCTGGTTTAATGCCTTGGGGTCAAATCCGGCCAGCCTGGCCATCAACCACCAGAAGGCCCTTCCTTTCAAGATGCAGTTCAGTTTCTCGGAATGGGCACAGGAGTCGCAGGACGAGGCGAGTTGGGCCAGTTCGCTGCTGGGATTGGCGGCGATCCAGGTGGTTGCCCAGTTGCGATCCAAGGAACCATTCCCGTCGCTGTCGTAATCGCAGGCGTCGTTGGCTTTCAGCTCCATGAAATTGGTTTGACCATCCGGATCGTAACTTTCGATGTCGGCAAAATCGAACAGGATCTTCCGGTTGGCTTTACAAAAGGCTCGGATCTGTTCGTTGCGCTGGTTCAGATTCCCGGTGGTGCCAGTCCCGACCAGGTGTCCGGTCATGTAGACAAATTTCACCTGGGGATAGTCGATTTCCAGCTGGTTCATCAGGCTCAAGTAGAGGTTGATGTCCGAGGCGGTGGTGTCGGCCTGTCCGCACCAGGACCAGATCACCACGTTACGGTCCTGGCCCGAGGTGTTGAGCAGCTGCCGGGTCAGCGCTTCCCAGGTCACGCGATCGGGGGCTCCCAGGTCGCCCGAGGGTGAATAGTCGTTCAGGAAGACCCCGGAATGGTAGCCACTGGAGGTATAATCGAAGTAGTATTGGGAGCCGGGATTGCCACGGAAGGCCAGCATTCCGGTGATCAGTTGGCTACCGTGGGAAGTGTGGCCATAGGTCACCCGTAACAAGCTTTTGGCCTTGGTGATCCATTCGGAAGGAATCTTGCTGATGTCGGTGCAGGTATGATCGACGATCACCGCCTCCTGAGCTTCGACCCGCGGGGATAGCAAAAGTGTCAAGCCACCCAGACATGCCATGATGATCAAAATTTTCGGTTTCATGGAAAAATAGTGGAACAGCAAAAAAATATTTTCAATACCTGATGGTTAAAAAGGCCCTTCAGCGTTTAGGACATCAAATCCGCGATCGATTTCTTATTTGTTCTTTCCCAGGGGCATGTCATTACTGGTTCCCCACTGATAGGCACCTTGTCCCAAGATATGCCAGTAACCGTTGCCCGGCCGCCATATGACCAGGTCCGCCAGGTGGTCCCCGTTATAATCCCCGCACACCGGTACGTCGCCGAGCGTTCCCCAATGATATTCTCCCTGCCCCATGACATACCAATTGCCGTCATTCGGCCGCCATACCGCAATGTCCGTCTGCCCGTCCCCGTTGAAATCATTGCCGGAACAAACATAAAACCTGGAGTTGAACGACGGATGAATGTTGATGATCGCCAGGTCTCGCAATTCACTACCATAACCATAGATGTCGTCAATAGAATAATAATTGTCCGCATATCCTCCCCACCCCATATTCACATGAACCTGGTTGATGGAATCTTGAATTCGATACCCGTCAACGACCACCGCATGGCCACTGTAGGGTTTGAAAATACCCAGTATGGAAGGCCATCCCTTTTCCAATTGATCTTTAAATAATTAAAACCAATCCGTCCAATTGGCATAATTGAAACGGTTTTCCTGTTTGATCTCAGGGCTGTAGCGAAAAAAGTTCACCAGCGAATTATTAGCGTTCGGCATGGCACCGGAACCGCCGAGCGCATAATCCATATCAATGGATATCCCTACATCGGACATCAATCGCGCCACTGCATCCATTTGTTCCGCGCTTTCACCGCCCGAATAATGATCGACCATTCTATTCCAATAATAAGGATGCTCGAAATCCGCGCCCAGCACTTGGCCATTCCATTGGTAGGAATGGCTTCCTTTGCCACTGCTCGGGTGTTTCCAAAAATACATCACCTGGGCTTGCGCGGTCGCCGAGCAACCGGTATAGGTATGAAGCCCGTCGACGATGGGGGTGTACATGTTGTAGGCGTCGCCGCTGGCCGTCTCCACACCCTGGCTCCATGTAGACGTCAGCAAGGGAGGGACGGCAGAAACCGAGGGAGCCGAGACATCCAGCACGCTTAGGAGCATATTGTCCCAGATGCCTTCATTCTTGCTTTTTTGACGGGTATCGATCGATTCGTATGGCTGTTCAGCCGAAATGCCGGAATAACCCAATTGCTGCATGGTATAAAGGAGTTTATCCTTGATATTACTGATGAAAGGATGCGATCGGATTTCCTCGTAGTTCCCCGAAAATGAAATGAATTTGACCGGCGCCAGTTCGGAACAACGCGGCACAATCATGAAGCCGCGGGGCTCCAGTTCGACTATAAATGCAATTGCCTCGTTTTGGTAAATCAAATCAAAGATATTTTGAAAAATATAATTTTTTTTATTTACTCTGAGATGTTGTGAATGGTTTTCTACCCTGAGCCATTTTGCTGCGATTTTTTGGGCTTCATTTTGATCGATGATTTTTGCGATTCCGTTTGCGGTGCTGAAAAAAAAGAGCAACACGAAAACGAAATAATAACCAATATGCCTCCACTTTCTGGCATTGTTGGGGAAAATTGCATAAAAAAACCGTTCGTTTTTCATCTTCTTTTTGACAGCCAGGAAATTGACTCCCAAGGCGATTGCCCTTTGTCAGGGCAACCGCCCGGGAATCAGGGATTAATCAATCTTAATGGAGGTCTGGGCCTCCGCTGTTCGGTGGCGGCGATACAATCAAGAAAGAACGGCGAAACCGGGGCTTGTCCCCCAAAGTACCCCACGCAAAAGAACCCGGAAGACCGCCCGAATGATAATATAAATACCAGTGCCCATCTCCC
>Ga0307379_10006484_pt1 | contig 16065 bp, 9 predicted proteins | sample UN2MG_FD_202237 | JGI IMG/M metagenome (GOLD analysis project Ga0307379, IMG submission 202237) | Soil microbial communities from Risofladan, Vaasa, Finland - UN-2 | ecosystem: Environmental > Terrestrial > Soil > Coastal area > Acid sulfate soil | place: Finland: Risofladan, Vaasa | collected... | reverse complement strand
GAAGACGGTCTTGGGTTCGGGGATAAGGGCGATGACCTCGCGGGCGGCCTCGTCGTCGCGGATGTTCTGGAGGCCCGAGATCGCGGCTCTGGCTTCGTTGGGATTCTCGCTGGCCAGCCTCTGGACAAGGAACGGCACGGCCCGCACGCCGAGCATCTGTCCCATGCGGTAGAGGGCTTGCTGGCGCTCTTGGTCGGGGAGTTGATCGTAGTGGCGCGCCAGGAGGATCATCTCGGATGGCCAGTCCGGGGTGATGCCGAGTCGGACGTCCTCGAGAACCTCGCGGGCGCGGGTCCGGACCTCGGGATCGTCGCTCTCGGCGGCCCGCTCGAGGGCCGCGAGGGCCGGCCGGCCGATGCGCCGCAGCGACTCGGTCGCCTGCTCGCGTATATCGTACCGCTCGGCCGCGAGGTCGGCCACGAGCCTTTCGATCAGCCGGTCGATGGGGATCGTTTGCCGCGACTCGGCCGCACCAACGTCGGCGGCCGGCACGTTCTCCCGCGCGCCGCCCGCCGCCGAGACGAGCATCAGGACCAGGGCCGCCTCGACGACCAGGATTGCCGGGGATCTCATCGTAGCCGGTCTCCTCTTAGCGGTACGGGTTGAATTTGATCTCCCGCACGGCGCTGCGGCGCAGTTTAACCTCGCCCAGGAACTCCGATTGGCCGACGAGGCTGTCGGCCGTCAGCCGATCAAACTGGATGGTCATGCGGCCGGCGGCTGTTCGAATCCGGACGTCGTCTTTCCGGCGGCGGGGCTGCTCCTGGTCCTTTTTGCCGAAGAGGATCCGCTCGACGTTCGCAACCGGGCACTTCAGTTCCCCGTACGTGGTCCTGAATGTTATCTCCCCATCGGCCAGCGTGATCGAGGCGACCGAGACCCGGTCCTTGTTGGCAAACTGAATGGTGGCCTCGTCGGTGTTGCCGGCGGCGCCGACCGCCCCGTCGTCGTCTGTCGGCGGCACGATACCCCGGTACACCGTCAGGTATTCCACCTTGATCGGGTAGTAGGAGTTGAACATGACGTACTGGCCGCTGGTCGGCTTGGTCGGAACGTCGTACTGCCCGAGTTCCGCGGAATCGAGCCACAGGGTGGCCTTGTTGGTGGCCGGGTCGTAGGCCAGCCGCAGGGTTCCGTTCCGTATCTGGCGGCCGAGACTGCGGTTGACGATCGAGTTGGTGCTCCCGTTTTTCACATAATGCAAGTAGTATTGGCTGCTATGGAACATGGCGAAGATGCTGTTGCGTCCGTAGCGTCCCTCGTTGGGCGCGCCTTCGGCGGTGTCGGAAAAGAGAACCAAGTCGCACCGGAGGGAACTGCTCTCGAGCGACTGCACCTTGGCCACGAACGTGACGGCCTCTTTCTGCTCCAGTTTGACGAAGAGGGCGTTCCCGCTGCCGCCGCGGTTGCGGCAGACGAGGGCCCCTTCGCTGACCGTCCAGGAACCTCCCCGCGACGTCCACGGCTCCAGGTTGCCGCCCGGGAAGTTGCTCTCGGCCAGGACGCTGGCGCCCTTCGAGAAGGTGATGGACCGGACGACCTTCGGGGAGATCCTGAGCCGGCCGGCCGCCTGCGTCTCGATGAAGATGCCGTCCGGCGCAATGGTTGACAGTTGGCCGATGATCCGGTCACCGTTGGTCAGGGCGACCTCGTCGTCGCCGGAGTCCTTGTCGGTGCTCCGTAGGACCACGCCATCGAGCGCCCCGACATCGACCTGGACCTCCCCTTCGAACTGCTCGCCGGTCAGTTGGAGTTTGCCGCCCGCGGCGATGCTGACGACGCTGCCGAGCAGCCGGTCGCCCAGAACCGTGGTCACCACGTCGACCTGGTCGGCCGCTGCCGAGCCCGAGGAATCGTCGAGTGTGTCGTCGGCGTCCTTTGGGCGGGGCACGAAGATCTTTCGCACCGGCGAGGCCGCCTCCGCAACCGGCGCCTCAAGTTCACCCTTCGCCGGCCCGTCCGCCCACGAGGAAGCCGAGCCGATCCATGCGACCAGCGCACCGGTCGCGATGGCCGCCATCCTCCACAGCACCTTGCGATTCGCAATCATCTTTCTTCGCCTCCTTTCAGTCCGATCGTGTTGCCGACTCCTGTGCGGGCGGGAGAGTGCCCGCTTATCGCTGGTAGATTGGCAGCAGGTTGTAGTTGATCTCGATGGCCAGCAGGGCCATCGCCGTGCCGGCCGTGACGCCGCCGCTATCCCCACCGCCGCCCCAGGAACCATCGGCCTGCTGCATCCCGATGAGCGCGGGGGTCATCGTCTCGTTCCACTCGCGCCAGTATCGGCCGCCGGCCTGGAACATCGCTTGCGAGCAGTAATAGGCCGTGTAGTAGAAGTAACTCTGATCGCCGCTCTGGGCCATCAGGAAATCCGCGGTGGCCTTGGCCTCGGCCGATCGGTATTCGCCCGATAGGCTTAGGACCAGCAGCCCGATGCCGGCCCGCGCGCGGCCGGGACTTTGGGGGCCCGTGTACCCGAACCCGCCGCCCGGACAGAAACAACTCTTGTAGAACGCCACGCCGCGCCGGATCGTCTCTTCCGGGACCTCGATCCCCGCGTTGGCGGCGGCCCGCAGGGCGACCATCTGGGCCCCCGAGACCGTCGTGTCGGCGTCGGTCGAATCGACGCTGTACCGCCACCCGCCCAGCCGGTTCTGGGAACTCACGATCAGGCCGACGGCCTTCTTCAGAGCCGGCCCGACCCGCGGATCGTCGATCGTACCGTAGACCTCCGCCAGCGCCAGCGTCGCAAACCCGTGACTATACATCGGACTGCTCCTGGTGGACCCGGCCAGCAGGCCGTTCTCGCTCTGTGTCCGGACGATGTAGTCCACCGCCCGGCGGATCACGGGGCCGTACTTGGGATCTTCGGCCGTCTCGCCGTGCGCCAGGAAGGCCATCATGGCCAGGCCGACGACGCCACTGAGTTGCCCGTAACCGGAGTCGGACCAAGCGCCGCTGGGCTGCTGAGTCCGAGCGAGGTAATCCAGGCCGCGCTGGACGGCCCGCTCCAGTTCCGGCGTCACCTTCGTCTCGGGGCCGGAACGCGGCGCCGGCTCGGGCGGCGCGCCTGCCCCTTCGGGGGGCGCGCCGGCTGCGCCCACGAGCCACGCGCCCACCAGCAGGCCCGTCAACGGAAGAAGCCAGAAGGACTGGCGCTGCGCCCTCATCGTAGCGGCTCCTTTCGGAGGTGGTCGAAGTACGCGTTCAAGAGGCCGCGCAACGTCGCCGGGTACGCCTCCTGGGATCCCTCGCTCAGGTGCTCCTCGAACCGCGAGTGGGTCTTGCGCCAGGCCTCGTCGCCGGTCTTGTCGACCGATGTCGGCAGGAGGGGGGCGTTCGTGCCGCCCGCAAAGCCGCCTGGGCTCATGCCGATCTGCTGCATCATCTGGAGCATCGCCAGCATTCGCATCTGGGCCAGACTCCTGTTGCCGGAAGCCCCGCCCAAGCCGCCCGCCTGGTCCTTCATAAGGGACTCCAGCAGCGCCACGACCTCGCGCTGGACGATGCGGGTGTCCTTGCCGGTGTCGCCGGCCGCCAGCGCTGCCCGGACCGTCCCCATCTTGTCGCCGGCCATCTGGACCGGCGCCGCGGCCTGGGGACACGAGGCCAGCATCCCGCCGAGGCGCTGGGCGTCGGCTCGAAGCGTGCTTTGGCGGCCTGCAAGAACGACGGCCAGTCGGCTGAACGCCGCCGCCGCCTTCGACCGCGTCTCGTCGGCGGCGGACGTGTCGCGGTTGACCTTCTTCTGGCCGATCAATATCTTCTGCAGGAGCAGCAGGGCCGCCAGCGACTGTTGCTGCTGGGCGGCCGACGCCATGGTGCCGCTTTCGCCTTTGAACTGGCTGCCCGCCTGTTCCAGCAGGGCCAGAGCCCGCTTGCCATGTTCGAGGCCCTGGGGGAACGCGGCGGCGTACAACTCGGATGCGCCGGCCTTCATCTCGAGGGCGGCGGCGCCCAGGCGGACCGCGGTCGCCGATTGGAACCCCTCGATCTCGCGGGCCAGCCATTCCAGGGCCCCGGCCTGCTCCGAGACGTCGCGCGCGAGCGCCGCCTGGTGGCTGCCCTGTGCAACCGCCAAAGCCGCCGCGTCGGCGATCCCCTCTTCCGTGCCCGCGTTGATGGTCTTCTGCCGCTTGATGAACTCCTCGATCTCGCGGGCTACCGATTCCATCTGGTCGGCCTTGGTCGCCGCCCGCAGCGTTTCGGCGACTTCCGCCAACTTGTCCGCGATGGCATCGTGGTTGGGCAGGGAAGAGAATAGGACGTTCCTTCCCATCAGTTTGGCCAGTTCACCGGCCCGTTCGGCGGTTTTGTCGGACTGGAGTTTCTCGCCCGCCTCCTTGGCCGCTTCGGCGTCGGCGGGGGCCGTGAACGCCAAGCTGGTGGCCGCCCGCAGGATGTCGCTGGAGAGCGTCTCCACGCCTGTCCGGACGGACTGCTCGCCGGCGGTCAGGCGCTCGAGTGCATCCTTCTCGTGGGGCTCGAGGTCCTCGGGGTGCCGGCTGGCCGTTTTCGACGCGACTGTAGCGGCCGTCGCCTTCAGGTCGCGCTGCCGCGCCGCCAACCGTTCCGCGTCGGCAGCCAGTTTCTGCAGCACCGTGTCCTGCCGGAGCCGCTCGGCGGCTCGCGCGAGGTCCTCCAACCGCTCGGCTGCGTCCTTCTCGGCCTTCTCGGCCTCCCGCAGCGGGGGTGCCTGCTCGCCCGGCTTGGCCTCGGTGGCTTGGGAAAGGCTCTGGGCGGCGGAGGCCATCGGACCGGACGCAACCGACGTGATGGCCCGGCTGAGCCGTTCCAGCGCCAACATCGAATCGGCCGGCGCGGAGGGGTTCCGCGCCAGTTCGGGAACCAGCGATTCGAACTTGCGGGCCAGCGACTCGGTAGCCTTGGCAAGGGCTACCTCACGATCCTTGGCTTGCTGCGCAGTGTCTGCGACCGTCGCGTCCTTGGCCGTCGCGGCCAGGGTGGCGACCTTGCCCGCTTCGGCTCGCTGCTCGGCCGCACGGCGCAGCAGTTCCATCTGAAGGTCGTGGATCCGACCGGTGAGGAGTTCCAGATGCTCGGATTCGCTTATCAGCGTGGCGCGGTAAATGCGCGATACCCCTCGCCGCTCAAGTTCGCTGCCGGCATAGTCCGACGCCTCGGCGACGTACTCGACGGTGTCTCCGGGAGCCAGGTTCATTGTGGCCAAGTCCAACGCGGTCCGCGCGCTCAGGGTGCGAACCTGCGGGCCGCCCGGCTGAAGCATCCGTCTCTGCCACGGACCGGGCTCGGTCGGGGCGGCGTCCGCCGGCGCCTTCCCGCCCTTGACCTTCCGCTGGGCCAGCACCAGACCGCGTGCGCCGAACTCGTCGCGCGCCTCGGCGGCTACCTCCACCTGCTCTCCCGGCAGGACCAGCACGTCGCGGGCGGGCTCAGGGATGGTGACCTGCGGCACGGCGTCGGGCGTCACCTTGATGAAGATGCTGTCGGGCGAGCGGCTGGCCAGACCGAAGCCGTCGCGCAGAGCGACCGTATATTCGGCGTTCGCGTGCGGCACGAACCGCGGCGATTCCAGGAGGCCCGCCCGGTTGGTTATCAGGGCCATCCGTTCGGCCCCGGCCACCAGGTCGCCCGTGCACGCGAACTTGGGGTCCTCGCCGCGGGCCGCTGGCTCGCCGCGAAGAATAACGGCCGTGCCCTCGACGATCTGGAGCGGGCCCTGGATGCTTTCGACCGTCTGCTCTCCCGCGCCCGCGTAGTCCGGATCGCGCAGCAGCGCCGACTTGTTGCGCAGGGCCGGCGGGGGGACGACCCGAACGCGGTACCACTCGGAGAGGGCGTCGCCCGCCAGGACACGGTACGTGAGGTCCTCAAAGAGCGCGCTACTCTGCCACTCGGCCCGTCCGTCCGCGCAAGGGAGCGTCGCGCGCAAGGGGCCGCTTCCGTTCCGCGCCTCCAGGAGGGCCGTCTCGACCGGCCGGCCTGCCAAAGTGAGTTGGACCCTGGCGGCATCGCCGATGCGGACGACCTGGTCGCCCGGCTCGACGAGGATGGTTGTATAAGAGAAGTACGGCACCGCCCGCGTGGGCTGAAAGAGCCGCAGGAGGGCGTTCTCGACGGACGGCCGCCGGAGGAACCATGCCGCACCCCAAACGGGCGCGATGGTCGCCAGCGCGGCCAGCGCCAGCAGGACCGGCCTGAGGGACACGGCGGCGCGGGGGTTCACCTCGCCGGCGGCCCGGCCGGCAATCCGGGCGAGGACCGACACGATCAGCGACCGCGACACGGCATTCTCGCCGCGCTCCGAAGAGGCGCTCAGTTCGACGGCGCTGACCAGGTCCTCCTCCATCGGTGGGAAGTGGCGGCCGAGTCGCACGGCGGCATCGCGGTCGCTTATCCGCCGCACGAGCGGCCAGACAACCCACCGCCCCAGCGCTCCCAGAAACGTCGCGACAACGGCGGCCAGCGCGACGGCGCGGGGCGTCGGCCCCAGGCGCAGCAGCCTGTCGGCCGCAATCGCCAGACCGACGGTCGCCGCCACGAGAAAGAGCATCAGGAACAGTCCGCCTTGGAACCGGAGGAACCGCCAGCGGCGCCGGTACCGGCCGAAGAGGCGACTCAGCGCCGTTGGCAACGGATGCGGGCCCGCCTCGACGGCCGGCGAGGCCGACGGGCCCGCGACGGCGGGCAAGCGTGTGCGTGTCATGCTAGGCCGCTCCTTTTTCTGATGAGCCAGGCTGACCCCAGGAGGACCGCCAGGACCGTGTAGTAGGCCCAGTGTCGGCAGAGGGCATACTCGGCCGTCAGGGGCCGTGATTCGGTTTTGGCGGCCAGCAGCGCCGGCAACTGGCCGACCTCGTGAACCCGGAGGCGCCTCCCGCCGCTGGTCGTTGCGATCGCCGTCAGGGCCGACGCATTTTGCGCCAGCAGTCCCTTTTCCAAGTCCACGCGCGTCACCTGGAGTGTCGCCGACGAGGCGAGCGGCTCGTCGCCATACGTCGAGACGATCGGCTGCATCTGGTACGTCGCAGGCGCCGTTGGCGTAAAGGAAGTCCGGTAGATGCCCCACTGGTCGGTCGAGGCAGGCTGCATCGCCAGCCGTTGCGACCCGCCCCGGCCGTCCGTCACCTTGAGCGACACCGACGCGCCCTGGAGCGGAAACCCGTCAGGTCCGAGGCAATAGGCTTCGACCTGGACCGTCTCGCCGACGTCGCACTCGCTGCGGTCCACGGAGAGGCGGCCTCGCGGGTCGCCCTCGGCGAACTGCTTCTTGACCATCCATCGGACGGTCTGGGCCCAGAAGCGATAGTGCCAGGGGTCGCCGACGCCCCGCCGCCATCGCCAGGTCTCCTCGATGCCCACGAACATGACCTTGCCGGCGCCGACACGGTGGACGGCTGCGAGCGGCATCTTCGAAGTCCCGGCGATTCGGTACGGGTGGACCAGCAGCGCGGTCGCCCCCCGCGCCAGTCCGCCGACCCCCGCGGACCAGCGGATTGGCGGCAGGCGCGACCACGCGGCCTCGTTCTCCTGGGCACCGTCGGCCAACCGGGTCACCAGATGCGCCGCGCCATCCTGCGTCAGTTCCGGGCTGAAGGGCTCGGCAACATTCCCGCTGAAACCGACCGCGCCGTCCAGCGTCACCGGCAGGATGGCGGCCAGGGGTGTTCCGGCCAGTCGGCGATAGTGCTCGCGTTTGCCCGCCGTCAGGATGAGCCCTGCGCCGCGCTGCCGGACCATGTCGGCCACCTCCGGAAGGAACGCGTCGGGCAACTTGTCGAGCGCCAGGTCGCCGAGGATCACCAGGTCGTAGGCCGCCAGGTCTTTTTTCTGGGTAGGCAGTTGGGCAAGGTACTCACCGCCGGTGACGGGGCCGACGCCCGGCCGCGCCAGAAAGAGGCTCACGTGCACGGCCGGATCGCGTTCCAGGACGTTCCTCAGGAACCGGAACTCCCACCGCGGCTCGCCGTCGGCCAGGAGGACGCCGATCTTGCGTTCGACGATTTCCACCGTCAGGCCGGCCGCGTTGTTGTCGGTGCTCTGCTCAGCCTGCTGTTTCGGAATACGGACCTCAAATCGCCGCCGGCCTGGCGACTCGGGTACGAACGTGAAGTTGACGTTCACCGGCTGGCCCGAGGGCAGTGTGACCATGCTCTTGGTCTCCAGGACATGCCCATCGCAGACCAGTTCGACCGGGAGCCGGACCGAGCCCATGCCGCTGGTGGCGACGCGGGCCGTCAGGATCACCTCGTCGCCCAGCAGGGCGTTTTTCGGCCCGCGAAGGTCGAGGAGGGAGGCGTCGCGCGGCGGGTCGGGGTCGCCCAGCCCTACGACGAAGACGGCCACGCCGAGATGCCCGAGCCGGCGGGCGACTTCGGTCGGGTCGCGGCCGGTGTTCCAGGCGCCGTCGCTGATGAGGACCACAGCCCGCGGCCGGTCGGCGTCGTCGCCTGCGGCCACGGCGTCGAGCGCATCGCCCAGCGCGGTGGCATACCCTTCGGGATCGACGGCAAACTCGGGAGTCTCGGGGCCAGGGTCGCCGCGGCGGTCAAGCGCCATGGCCGACAGGTTGGCCGAGAACTGCCACGCCTCCAGATCGAACCGGTCGCGGAGCGCCGCCAGCCAGCCGTCCGAACCGACCGAGAGCAGCGCCCGGGCGACCTGCTCGCGGCTCACCTTTCCGGCGGCCGCCGCATCTTGCGCCGGAAGGTGCTTGGCCAGCCAGTCGGCCGTCTCGCCGGTATACGTGTCGGCGAACAGCATGCTCCGCGAAGCATCCACCACGAGGGCGCATCGCGGCTTGGCAGGGTCAGGCCACGTGCGGACCAGCGTCGGCGAAAGCGTCAGGCCCGTCAGCATCAGCGTCGCCGCGACGACGAGCGCCAGGATCGCCGTCCGCCACCGGCGAGCCAGGTGGGCCGCATCGCGGCGGGTGAAAACAACCACCACGGCCAGCGCGATCGCCGCCGCCGCTCCCACCATCCACGGCGAAACCGGGCAATCGAAACTGACCGTGGTCGAACCCACTGAATCCGCGTCCTTGGTTCAGGCTCGTGCAGCGGTTGCGGCAGGCGACCGCCTGGCCGCGCCGGCCGCAGGCCGGCTCATGCTCCACGCCAGCAGGACTTCTCCAAGAATAAACGCCAGCGCCAGGGCCGCCAGCGGGAACCCCGTTGCGGCACGTGAGGCCGGGCTGTCGGCTGCTACCGTGCCGACGTTCCCGTCGGCCGCCAGGAAGTACACCGATGAACCTCCCAGGAGCGTCCGGACCTCGGTAGGCTGGATCCGTGGAAGGGAGGACTCCTCGACCGGCGTGTTGATGGCCGCCAGCGGTGGCGCGCCGCTGGCGTCGGCCCCGAGATCGCCCGAGGCCAGGCGGTAGATCCCCACTTGGGCGGTCTGCTCAAAGTAGGCTTGGCCGGGCTGGCCCTCGCGCACGGCCACCGGCAAGGTCTTGCCGCCGGGCGTTACGACGCGGCCGTCGCCGGGCCTTGCGGGAAACTCGAGCGCCGTGAAGGCCGGCAGGGAAAGCGGCTCGCCGGTTTCCACCAGGTGTGTGTGCAGCATCCGGTGCACGGTAATCAACAGGATCGGCGTGAAGGGGAGGTTCGAGAAATCGTTTTGGCACGAGACGGCAAAGACATAGATTTTACCCTTGCCGACCTGCGACCGGATCAGAAACGGCTCGCCGGCGTCGAGGCGCGCGAGGACTTCGTCGGCGGGGGCGGGCGCCAGCCGGATGCAGCGCGCGATCGCCAGCCGGTCGAGGCCCTCGGCCGCCAGGGTCGCCGTCACGGGCGAGGTGGGTGATGTCCAGTTGACCTTCACGTGCTTCTCGCCCTCGGCCTGGAGGGCGGACTCCGACCGCAGGTCCACGAGGCCCGAGGCGTTCCATGCCGCGGTGTCGGTATGGGGGCCGGGGAAGAGGATGACCAGGCCTCCCGCGGCGAGGTAGTCGCGAAGGGCCTTGAGGGTCTCGCCATCGGGCCGCGCGACATCCGCCAGGCACACCGCTGCGAAGTCCGCCAGCGTGTGGCCAGCCAGTTGCGAGGCCGGGACGGCCTTGACGGTAAAGGGCGACCGCGCGGCGTCCTCCGACGTCGGCGGTTCGAGCGCGGCCGCCAGGAAGTCGCCGGAACTTTCGAACGGAATCGAGGAGACCTGGCCGCTCGCAATAAGGACCGGGATGCTTGGGGCGGGGCGCAGGACGAAGTACGACCGGTCGTCGGCCGGCAGGGCGTCGTGCTCCAGTTCGACATAGCCGGCGTGCGGGCCGGAAGGGAGCGCGGGAAGATGAAACACCGCCTCCGCCGCACCCGGACCCGTGAACTGGACGGTCCGGGTGTCCACGAGGCGCCCGTCGAAGGAAAGGCTGGCCTTGACCGTCGTGCCCGAGCCGCCCTCGAGCGAGATCGCGGCGGTGAGGCGCGGCACATCGCCCTCCAGGAGCACATCCGGAGTCACTTGGACCTTGGCGACCGAGGTGTTGGAGGCGATGGCCGGTGCGGCATCGGTGATGACGATGCGTGGATGGCCGGCGGCCTGGAGGGCCGCGCGGACGTCGTCCCAGGCGCCTTTTCCGCCGGCGTGCCAGCCTGCGTCCCGGAGGTCCGTCAGGAGCCAGATGGTCCCGCCGCCCCCGCCTCGCCGGAGCGACTCGGCGGCCGTGCGGATCGCCAGCGGGATGTCGGTGGCGCCGCCGGTCAGTTCGGCGGATGTGATGGCCGACGCGATGGCCCGGTGGTCCTGGATGGGAACGCGAAAGGCGCCGTCGGTGCGTGCGGCAAAGGCGAACGCCGCCGCCCGCGTGCCGCGGGGGAGTGCGGCGACCTCGGCCGCGGCCAGACGCTTGGCCCGCTCGAAGGCCGAGCCGGAGGCGTCGGCGGCCGACATGCTGGCCGAGGCGTCGAGCGCCACGGCGACCTGGCTCGCGCTGCCCAGGAGCGAGGCCAGAGCGCCGCTCAGAATCGGCTGGGCGAGGGCCCCCAGCGCGAACAGCAGGACCGCCGTCCGGAGGATCATCAGGAGGATCTGGCGGAGACGAGCCCGGCGGACCGCGCGCTGCTCGGTTGCCAGCAGGAACTCCATGGCCGCCCACCGTATGCGGCGGTACCGCACCCGATTCAGCAGGTGAATCAGGATCGGCACCGCCACCAGGGGCGCCAACCATAGGAACTCCGGATGCAGAAAACTCATCGGCGCGTACCCCCCGACGACCGGTATCTCCGCCAGCCAAGGTACGCCGTCAGGGCCCGGTCGAACGGCTCCGACAGGAGCATCCGCTGATAGTCGATGTTCTTCTCCGCACAGCCGCGCTTGAGGCTTTCCAGGTAGGCGCCAACGCTGGCGCGGTATCCCTCGGCGATGACGCGAGGGTCCACGACGACCTGCTCGCCGCGCTCCATCCCTTCAAAGAGGGTCACGCGGTCGAAGGGGAACGTGATCTCCGCATCGTCCATCAGGTGCAGGACGATGACCTCATGCCGCCGGTGGCGGAAATGCTGAAGGCCGCGAAGGACCTCCTCGGCATTGTCAAACAGGTCGCTGATGAGGACGACGAGACTGCGTCGGCGGACCCGCTCGGCGATCTCGTGAAGGACGGAGGCGATGCGCGTGTCGCCGCCGGCCTTGACGCATTCCAGGGCGTCACGGATGACGCTGAAGTGCCGAGCGTTGCCGCGCGGCGGGATGAACGCCCGCACGGCCGTGTCGAAGGTCACGAGGCCGACCTGGTCGCCCTGGCGGAGCATCAGCAGGGCGACGGCCGCGGCCAGAGAGGCGCCATAGTCGAGTCGCGTGTGGTCATCGTGGCCGAAGCCCATCGAGCCGCTCGAATCGACCAGCAGATAGCAGTTCAGGTTCGTCTCCGCCTCGAACTGCTTGACGAAGAAGCGGTCGGACCGGGCCAGGACCCGCCAGTCAAGGTACCGCGGGTCGTCGCCGGGCGAGTACTCGCGGTACTCGGCAAACTCAACGTTGAAGCCGTGGTACGGGCTCTTGTGGATGCCCGAGAAGAGGCCTTCGACGGCGAGGCGGGCGCGGAGTTCCAGGTGACTCAAGCGTTCGACTTGACGACGGTCGATCTTGCGTTGCGGACGAGCCGCCATGGTGTCCCCCTCAGCCGAGGGGCGGTCGACTATTATTCCTGGATGGCGGGCACCTCGGCCAGGAGTTTGCGGACGACACCGTCCGGTGTCATCCCCTCGGCTTCCGCGTTAAAGTTCAGGAGGATCCGGTGCCGGAGGACCGGCGCGGCGACGGCCTTGACGTCCTCGACAGAGGCGTAGCCGCGGTTGTAGAGGATCGAGCGGGCCTTGGCCCCGAGGATCAGGTACTGCGAGGCCCGCGGCCCGGCGCCCCACGCCACCCATTCGCGAACATAGGGAGGCGACTCGGGGGCGTCCTTGCGGGTCCTGCGGGCCAGCGTGACGGCGTAGCGGTACACGTGGTCGGGCACGGGGATGCAGTAAACCAAGTCCTGGAGGGCGATGATATCTTGGCCGCTGAGGACTTTGGCGACCGACTGCTCGCGCCGGACGGTCGTGCGGCGGACGACCTCGATCTCCTCGTCGAACGACGGATAGTCCACCTTGATGTGGAACATGAAACGGTCGAGTTGGGCTTCCGGGAGGGGATACGTGCCTTCCTGCTCGATGGGGTTCTGCGTCGCCAGCACAAGGAACGGCTCAGAGAGGACGTGCTCCTTGCCGGCGGCCGTGACGCGGTGTTCCTGCATGGCCTCCAGCAGGGCCGCCTGGGTCTTGGGCGGCGTGCGGTTGACCTCGTCCGCCAGGACGATGTTGGCAAACAGCGGTCCGCGGACAAAGGCGAATTCGCGGTGACCGGTGGCGCGGTCCTCCCGAAGAATCTCCGTGCCGATGATGTCGGAAGGCATCAGGTCGGGCGTGAACTGAATCCGGCGGAACTCCAGCGACAGGGCCTGCGAAAGCGTCCGCACCAGGAGCGTCTTGGCGAGCCCCGGCACGCCTTCCAGGAGGCAGTGCCCACGCGAGAACATGGCTATCAGGACCTCCTCGATGACTTGGTCCTGACCGACGATTGTCTGGCGCAATTCCTCCAGCAGACGGGCACAGGACGACCGGAACTGTTCCACCTGGCCGATGTCCGGGCCCCCGGCTTGCTGTTGGGCGGGCTGTTGCATGGTCCTGTCTCCTCCGGCTGGAGAGTCTCCCGGTCGGCTACGCCACCTCTATTGGACGCAGCACGAAGGTACAAAGTTTCCTCAGAACTTTCAATAGAAGTTTCAACAAGAGTTTCCCCACGCCTTCTCACGTGGGCGGTTTAGCGAAGGCCAGGACCCGTTGACCCGGGTCGCCCGGGGGCGAGCCTAACGCTACTTTGTCAACTCCGCACCCCCGAGAGATGGAATAGCGCGGCGGGTGCGGCCTGTCCGCCGTAGCCTCGGCGAAGGCGGGAGAACCACCGCGCACACACTCAGGAGAACCGCCGCGCAAATACACCGAAAGCCGCCGCCTGGAGGAAGTGAGGGCGGCGCGCGCCGCACAGCTACGGCAACTCGTTGTCGTAGACGATCTGCGAGCGGACGGGATAGCCTTCGAGTTTCTTGCGGCCGGCGAGGAACGCGAGTTCAATCAGGAACTCGATGCCGACGATGCGTCCGGCGGCCTTTTCGACCATTTCGCAGCAGGCGGCCATCGTGCCGCCCGTCGCCAGCAGGTCGTCCACCATCAGGACCCGCATTTCCGGCTGGATGGCGTCGGCGTGCATCTCGATCGTGTCCGTGCCGTATTCCAGGTCATAGGTTTGCGAGACGGTTTCGGCGGGAAGTTTGCCTTTCTTGCGGACGGGGACGAAACCGGCGCCGAGGGCGATGGCGATGGCGGCGCCGAAGATGAATCCGCGGGACTCGGCTCCGACGACGACGTCGACCGATCCGCCCTCGTACGGTTCGGCCATGCGGCGGACGGCCTCGCGCAGGGCCGCGGCGTCCTGGAGGAGCGGCGTGATGTCGCGGAACAGGATGCCGGGCTTCGGAAAATCGGGGATGCTGCGGATCCTGGAGCGCAGGTCAAGGGCGGGTGCGGCATCGTTCATGGGACCTCTCCTTCTCCGGGAAATCGGGGGAACCTCGCGTCTCAGGCCGGGCTGACGGCGACCGGCACGGGGGAGTCCTCTTCCTGGGTTTGGATGGCCGCGGTGATGCACCGCAGCGCCTCGTGTTCGATCTGGCGGACGCGTTCGCGCGTCAGACCGACCTTCTCGCCGATCTCCTTCAGGGTCAAGGGCTCGCCTCCTTCGAGGCCGAAGCGCATCCGCAGCACCGTGGCGGCCCGTTCGTCGATGGAGTTCAGGGCCTTCATGACCGCCGCGGCCCGGCGGTTTTCGAGAATGACGTCGACCGGGGACCGGCTTCCCTCGTCGGCGAGCATTTCGGAGAGGGACCACTCGGCATCGTCGGAAACGGCCTGGAAGGGGGAACTGAACGCGCGGGCGGCGCGGGCGATGACATCGACTTTCTTGCGCGACAGGCCCATGGCGCGGGCGATCTCCGTCTGCGTCGGCCTGCGGCCCCGCTCGCACTCCAGCTTCGCCGACGCCCGCCGCCACTTGTTGATCATGTCCACCATGTAGGGGGGGATATCGACGGGCTTGACCGCGCTGATGAGGCTCCGCTTGATGGTCTGGCGGATCCACCACGAGGCATAGGTGGAGAATCGGCACCCCTCGGCGGGGTCGAACCTCTCGACGGCCCGGAGGAGGCCCAGGTTCCCCTCCTCGATGAGGTCCAGGAGGCTGAGGCCCCGGCGGGAATAGTTCTTCGCGATGGAGACGACGAGGCGAAGGTTGGAGCGGATCATCTCGTCCCGGGCCTGGTGATCGCCTTTGCGGATACGCCGGGCCAAGGAAATTTCCTGCTCGGCTGTCAGGAGCCGCGTCTGGTTAATTTCCCGCAGATACAACTGCAGGCCGGTATCCATACGTGCACCCCTCTGTGCCGCAGGCCCGACGGACGACGTGTCACCGCCCCTTGACCGTGCGCTTCCCCCTCCCCCCGCACAGCGTGCCCCCAACGGCAAACGTGCAACGCGAGTCCCGATCAGAGCCGACCCGATGTGTCACTCTATTCTAGCGCCCCTGCCGGGGCCAAGGCAAGACTTTTTTCCCGGGAATTTTCGGTGACCGGGAACGGTTTTCCCGTGTCCGGTCTCCCGCTCTTTGATTCCCGTAAACCTCGATTTTCGGGCGCCGATGACCTATTCTTTGGTTTCCTCGGGCTCTTCCTCAGACTCTTCCTCAGGCTTTTTCTCGGGCTCGGATTCCGGCTGGTCGTCGGCGTCGGCGTCCGGGAGTGCCGTCCCAAAGAGGGTCGTGCCGTCGCCCGCTTCGTGGGCCTCGTCCTCGACGTGCTGGATGCCGCCCAGTCGCGGCTCCTCGCGCGGGGCGGATTCGCCTTCGGCTTGCTCTTCCTCGGCGGCCCACTGGACGCGTTTGAGGCTCAGACCGATCTTCCGGTCGTCGGCGTCGACGCGGAGGACTTTGACTTCGAGTTTCTGGCCCGGTTTGACGATCTCTTCGGGATTCTCGACCTTGTGGTCCGCCAGTTCCGAGACGTGCAGGAGCCCCTCCAATCCGGGCTCGAGTTCCACGAACACGCCGAAGTTCGTCACCTTGGTCACCTTGCCTCGGATGACGGCGCCGGCGACGTACGCCTCCGGAATCCGCCGCTCCCAAGGGTCTTCTTCCATCTGCTTCAGGCCCAGGGCGACGCGCTTCTTGTCCTGGTCCACGCTGAGGACGACGCATCGGACCTTCTGGCCTTTTTCAAACATCTCGGACGGATGGCCGACCTTCTGCGTCCACGACATGTCGCTGGCGTGGAGCAGGCCGTCGATGCCTTCCTCGATCTCGACGAACGCGCCGTAGTTGGCGAGGTTCCTCACGACGCCCTCGATGACCGTTCCCGGCGGATATTTCTCCTTGACCAGCATCCAGGGGTTGACCTCGGTCTGCTTCATGCCGAGGCTGATCTCCTGCTTGGCCTTGTCGATCGCCAGGACGACGACCTCGATCTCTTCCGCGACGCTGACCACCTCCGACGGG
>Ga0307379_10006483_pt1 | contig 16066 bp, 11 predicted proteins | sample UN2MG_FD_202237 | JGI IMG/M metagenome (GOLD analysis project Ga0307379, IMG submission 202237) | Soil microbial communities from Risofladan, Vaasa, Finland - UN-2 | ecosystem: Environmental > Terrestrial > Soil > Coastal area > Acid sulfate soil | place: Finland: Risofladan, Vaasa | collected... | reverse complement strand
TCCTTTAAAAAAGACGCAGGATTCGTTCCTGCGCCTTCTAACTCACGTATTTACAATACCTTAGGGTTTTCTACTCCTCCACGTAACCCTTGAGATATTTGCTTCTCGTACTGTGCCGGAGCCTGAGGATTGCCTTCTCCTTGATCTGGCGAATCCGCTCGCGCGTCAGATGCATCTTCTTGCCGATCTCCTCGAGCGTGAGCGGCTCCTCCCCTTCGAGGCCGAAGTAGAGGACCAGGATCTTTCGTTCACGATCCGTCAATGTCGCCAGTGCCTTCTGCATATCCTCGCTCAACGCGTTCATGTAGGTCATCTCGTCGGGAGGTTCCTGGTTATCGTCGGCGAGGTAGTCGACGAGGCTGTTGTCCTCCTGATCGCTGTTGAAGGAAGAATCGAGCGACAGATGGCTGTTCGCAATCTGCATCGTGTCCCTGACTTCCTCGTTGGAGAGGTTGAGCTTCTCCGCTATCTCGGAAACCTCCGGTGTACGACCCAGTTCCTGATCGAGCTGGCGGGCGACCTTACCGATCCGATACAGCGTCCCGGCCCTGTTGAGCGGCAGCCTCACGATACGCGACTGCTCGGCCAGCGCCTGTAGCATCGCCTGCCGTATCCACCACACCGCGTACGATATAAACTTGAATCCCCTCTTTTCATCGAACCGGTGGGCAGCCTTGATCAATCCCATGTTGCCCTCATTTATCAGATCCGCGAGGGACAGGCCCTGGTTAACGTACTGCTTCGCGATGGAGACGACGAAGCGTAGATTGGCCTTTACCAGTTGATGAAGCGCCTCCTCGTCACTGGTGCGAATACGCTGGGCGAGGTCCCGTTCCTGCTTTCTGGTGAGTAGCGGTGTGTTGTTTATCTCCCGCAGGTACAGGTCGAGGCTTCGTTCGCCGAGGTATTCTCCATCCCTGTTTTCCGGATACATTTTCTTACTCCCCTACTAATAATGTAATACGATTTCAATCACTTGTAAAGCGGTCACTCTACATATTTTTATAAAGCCAACCGTATTTCTCTGCTCCCTTGCTTTCTGCCGGTTGTTTCCCCGGTACGACTATCCGGAAAAACTTACGAAACCACTCTTTACTTATGTATACACCTCAGTGACGAAAAAAATTTATTTTTTTGGTGGGGTCTACTCAGGGGATACTTTGATGAACGGTTTCCTTCCTCACGGGCGATACGGCGAATTTGATTTCACGGATCGAAGTTTACACCAAAATTTCCGTTATGTCAAGGGCCTATTTTCAGGAATATGCATGAATATGAGAAGAATATTAAGCCTATAATAGAACTATCAAGGTTTTTGACATGTTTAGGCTCATATTCTCACCATTTCGCTCTATTTCTAGTGGGAAGGTAAGCATTCCATCCCTTATCAGTAGCAATTATTACCTTAAAACGACACTTTGTACCGTCTGTGAGAATGCCGGGGGAGCGATACACGCCGGTTCCCGTTACTCCGCCTCTTCCGGTTCGCGTTTCTCCTTTTTCTCTTCCTTTATCCGTTCGATCTCCTCCTCTTTCTGTTGGAGCTGCTCCTCGAGCCGTTTGATCTCCTCTATGAGCGCCATGACCTTGTCGTCCTGCGCGACACCCGTCTGTTGCTGTTGCGTCTCGACGAGGTCGTACACCCTCCCTCCCAGCTCGGAGAGGTGCCTCTCGATAGCCCGGTTGATCCCGGCCATCTCTATCTTTTTCTTCCCGACCCGCGCAAGTACATCGGTCTTCTCGTATGCGGCGTCATACCATTCGACGAGATTCCTTTTCACCTTTTCCCACAGAGAATCATTCGAATCCATACGGTCCTCCACTTCGAGCGGCCTGTGCCTGTGCCGGTTAGGATTTTCCCTTGCCATTTACCGCACTCTCTGACATATATCGTTCGATGATACATTTCTGCTGGGTCACAGAGTCGAAATGGCGCACGGAGAATCCCACTTGAAAGAATCTATCTTCTTTGTTTCCGATACCCATTTTACATACCATACTTCTTCCGCGGTTGAAAGAAAAAAACGGCTGATCTTCCTCGATTTTTTAAAGCACGTGAGCGGCGCCCGGCGGGTGTACCTCATCGGTGACATCTTCGATTTCTGGTTCGAGTACTACAGCGTGATACCCAAATACTACGGCGATATACTCCTCGGACTCCATACGCTCCGTTCGAGCGGTACCGAGGTATTCATAACCGGCGGCAACCACGATCACTGGTTCGGATCGTACCTTTCCACCACCCTCGGTATCACGGTGCTGCCGACCCGCACGACGCACCGGCTCCAGGGAAAGACCATCACGATGACCCACGGGGATACGCTCCTGCCCGGTGATTACGCCTACAAGACACTGAAGACGATCATCAGGAGCCGTCCCGCCGTCGAGCTGTCGCGCCTCGTCCACCCCGATATCCTGTACCGGTTCGCCCGGTGGTTCTCACAGTCCAGCCAGAACATCGACAAAAAGAAAACGGAGCGATTCGCGCGGCTCATGTGCGAGCGGGCCGCCGGGAGCTTCTTTCGCTGGGACAATGACGTATTCATCATGGGGCATATACACTTCCCCCTGATGAAACGGTACGGGGACAAGACGTTCGTCATCCTGGGGGACTGGTTGTCGTACCGCTCGTACCTGAGACTCGAGGGCGGAGAGCTGTTCCTGGAATATTACAACCCTGATGGCGAGAAGACATTGATCGAGAATCGGTGACAGTCTCCGAGACCGTACTCCATCGGCATGTAGGCGTAGTCGAATCGCAGGCTCTTGTAAAACACGCCGACACCGAGCGTCGCACCCTGAACGTTGTAATTGGCCTTGTATCCGGACCGCACCGCGATGCAGCGCCGGTACGTGTACTCGGCGCCGATGTGGAATTTCGCATCGCTGTCATTGGGGAAGACCGCCTCGCCTGCCAGAACGAGACTGCCCCGCAGCCGCTGATCGCTGTACGTGTAGGCCGCCCCGCCCCTGAGCTGGAACGGGGGGTAGAACTTCTCTTCGACGAATTTCGCCTCGGGGCCGAAATTCAGGACCGAGGCCGCCAGGGTGAGCCCCTCAATCATGCTCCGATGCGTGAGGCCGAGATCGACCGCCCAACTTGTGGCGGACTCGAAATCGATCTTCTCGTAAATCACCTTCACCGCGCCGCCGACGGCGATATTGGGCAGTACATCCATCGCATAGCCGGCGGAAACCGCCAGATCGTACGGCGCGAAGGTACCGTCCGGCGTCAGCGACGGGCTCGTACCGTACCGGTCCATCTCACCGTAGTAGAGACCGGTGAACGAGAGTCCAACCGCACCGCCGAGCATCTCGTTCACGACGGATACCTGCTCGAAGCGGATATCCATGAGCCACTCGGAGTGGGTCACGTTCAGCTCCACCCCCGTGATGTCCACCATACCGGCCGGATTCCAGTAGATGCTGGTCGCATCACCCGAGACCGCCGTGAATGCCTCGCCCATCCCACTCGCACGCGCGCCGTTTCCGAGGCGCAGGAAGAGAAATCCGCTCGTGCCCGGTTCGCCTGCTTCGGCATCGACACACAGCGCGGCAACGATAACCAGTACCACTGCAAGGACTCGGCGACTCATGATTCCTCCTCGATGATCCATAGTATATAGTAATCCATGCAATTCGTTCGGTCAACTGCGATATTTTCCGTCCCTGCCGGCCACCGTCGCGGTACGCTCAGCGCACTACCGCGAACGTACGGGCGCCGGACCACAACACGCGTCCAAGATGTTGTACCTCGATATGGCAGATGTAGACGCCGCTCGAGAGCGAACCGGTTGATATCTTCTTCTCGAACGGAACGCCACCTCCCGAGTAATCATCCTGATAGCCCCCGTGGTCCGCCACCACCTCCCCCTCGAGGTTCATGATGCGGATACGCACCGTCGCGCATGTGTGAATGACGACACGCACCGTCACGTCGCCGCCGGCCACCGGATTCGGGTAGCATATGAACGAATGCTCGTCGACGAACGACGCCGGTTCCGCCGTGTACGGCGACGGCTCCTGCCATCCCGAGCCGCGCTCGTCGCGGCGGTGGAACGGCCATGATTGATCGCCCGAGTACGGGACGCCGATATCGTACCGCAGCAGTGACGTGCGCGATGCACCGGACGCCGGGCCGGTGATGCCCGTACCCTCGACACGCTCCGCCGAGGATGCCACGAATAGATAGAGCATTTCCCCCTGACCCTTGAGGAACGCCGGTGAGCCGGAGCCCGCTCCCGCGCCGGGAAGCGGCCACCCTTCAACCGGGATGCCCGATGCCTCGTAGGCGTGGAGATCGCCTCCCGCCGAAAAGAGGACCTCGCCGCGGCCATCCCCGTCGAGATCTCCAACGATCGCGGGGGGCGGCGGCCCGGCGGGCTCGGCGGCGGTCACCGCCCCGGGCAGTGCCACCGGCCAGTCATCGAGCAGCACCCCGAACCCGGTATAGACATACAGGGCCGCTTCGTCGCGTATAACCGTCTCGAGCACGCCGTCCCTGTCGATGTCGGCCAGCACCGGAGACGACGGCCGTGCACCCTCCAGCCGCGCCGTGACGTTCACCTCGCCGGGATTTGTATAGATGACGCCCAGTCCCGGGAATGCTAGGACTATCTCGTCGATACCGTCTCGATCGATATCCCCCGATGCGGGATTGACGAGATGATCCGGAGCGCTCACCCCCGCCCGGCCTCCGGCGCTGATGCACACGCCCTCGGGCAGCGGCGCTCCGTTATCGAGGAGTATGAGAAAGTAGGTACGCAGGTCACCTATCGGAGAGATCGAAGCGAAATAGAGCCCCTCCCAGGGTCCGGCCGTCACATCGATGTAACCGCGGGCCGGATGGGAAATCAGTGTCCCCTTCACGAGCCGTTGCGCCTTGACACCGGACGAGACGACGCGCCAGTCGGTCCCGGTCAGATCGATCGAGCAGCCGACGATGTACATCCATACCGCATCATCATTCTGTGCGAGCATAATCACCTCGGGATACGGATCGCCGTCCGCCTCGCAGACAATCGGCGCGCTGCAGAGCGTATCCGAGACGGTAACGGCGCCGGGGGATGCGTCGTCGTCGATCGGGAACGGCGCGCCTGACGCGGTACACGCATAGAGGGAGCACGATTTCGACGTGATGAATATCTCGGGCGTCCCGTCTCCGGTCAGATCGGCGAAGACCGGTGAGCCGGTCCATCTTTCCCACGGCACATCCAAGAGAGTATCGATGCGTCCCGTCCACGATTCGTCCCCAGCTCCCGCAACGACGTACAGCAGCCCCTCCTGCACCGGCACGACGAGTTCCTCTCCATTCAGACCGTCCAGATCGACCGGTATGGGGCTGAGACCAGCGATGCTCCCCGCCGCGTCGGTCCGCACTCGATCGAGGGGGTACCCAAAGCGGATCGTGAATGTCATGACGTGGGCGGGCGCCGAGACGTCATCGATGATTATGCCGGAGCGTACACCGGCATTATTGGTGCTCGACGGCGCGGTATCGGTGCCGAACAGGGTGTTGTTGCCATCCCTGAACGAATCGTAGTGGCTGCCGAAGGCATATGAGCCACCGGGCCTGTCGAGGTCCTGAATGCCGTCGGCTTCCTCGAGATCGACCCCCTTGCGCGCGGGATCGTCCTCGGGCCTGCCGCCCGATTCGAGCTGCTGCACGATGACCGACTCGTCGATGTGCCATATCATGAGGCCGCTGCCCGTTATGATCCTTTTCACGGTGCCGCCGCCGGGACCCTCCACATACTCGACCGGGTTCGTCGATGAGGTGAGAAAGAAATCGAACTCGGCCCCCCGCAGTGTATCCTCGTTCTCCGGTATCGGATCGTCGCCGCCGACGTCGATGAAGTCGAATGCGCCGTCGAAGTCGCCGTCATGCACGCGATTGGCGACGAGATAGTATTCCGTAGCGCTGATCGGAGCGCGGATGAGAGTGGTGTCCCCCTCACTCCCCGTATTGATATCGGTGATTCTGATCTCCGCATCGTGCGCGACCTCGACCGCATCGATCCACCCCATCAGGTACCGGTGGTACGCACATGGAAAGGCCGGAATAAAACCTGCGGCGTTGTAGAGACCGTACCCCATGAGCCCGAACGCGCCGATCCCCTGTGAATCGGGATACCCGGACGGCGTGGTATCGAAGAGGGGAACCATGCCGATACGGAGCCCGACCTGGTACGCATAGATACCGAGCGATCCGAAGGTCATCCCATCCTGAGAGGCATCCTCCGGCCAGACCATGAGATTGTCGATATAGACGGTATCACCCTCGACCGTGTCATTCGTCGGAACGCCCGGCGTGCCGAGCGTGTCCGCCAGAATCCCGGCCATTTCCACCGGATCGACGAATCCCGACCAAAGCTGCTGCGGCGAATCGCCGTTGAAGTCGGTTTCCTGGCCCGCCCCGGGATGTACAACGGCGAACGCGTCGTATCCCGCATAATCGATCTCACTATCGGTTGCTTCCACGATCTCCATCAGCATCTCGACGACCCGTTCGTCCCACACGCCATCCTCCCCGTAATAGCTTTCCGGTCGCGAAAGGGTTACGATGACTGGATGGATATCGGCATCGATTGTGAATCGATGCCGCGATGCGCCATCGAAGTACTCGTTCAGGTGCCTGAGCTCGTTGGTGTAGTAGAGCGAATCGTGCGGAGCAAGAAAATCCCGGTCCGTGAAAGCCACACGGACAACGAGGAGCGTTATCCCATCGACGGTCTCATGGGCGGGATCGGGCAGGCGGCGAAGGGCACGCTGCTGGTATATGTTGTCGGCCCTGCCGCGGGGAAACCGGAGACCGCAGGGGTCCTCGCCCGCGCCGTGCGCCCTGATCCAACCGTTGGAGGCGACGAGAAGAAAAATCAGTATCGCTTTCAGCGGTGCATTCATAAGTAATTGATAATATGAAAAGTGCGGTTTACGCCGCAAGTGTTATCGTCCTCCCCTACACCCTGCGGCGCATTTTACTGATGGCACGATCGTGAGCGGGCGCTTCGAATATCCGGTCCATAAAAATACCGGGGGAGAATGAAGAATCTCTGCCGCCCCTGTTCGACAACCTTTCTTCTCCATTCTCCCCTGTGGTCGACCTTCGGGGGTAACAATCTTCCCAAAAGTGCCAGTTTCGAGAAAGGTGCGCTACTGCAGGTCATGATCCGTTTCCATGTTACCCTCTCCAAACGATGGGGGGAATTGTCGACCAACACGATAACCTTTATGTACCTTAACCTTTTCTCCTCTCATCAGTGCTTCATTCAGCACGATACTTCTACCGTCGCTGCCTCCATCGGGCGCCGGCGCGAGGTCACGGTTGCCGGGATCCGTCTGATAGGCCCACAGGAAGGTAACGAAATTCACCGTCACTTCGGTGACGTAGAGCTTTGCAAAGTGGTAACCGCTCGGGGTGTTGTCGAGGCGGAGTATGTAGACATGTCCGTATATCGCCTCGGCGCTCCTCTTCGCCGACCATCCTTCCTCCGGTGCGTAATTGATCACATCGAAATCGCCGACGAAACCGTAGTCCTGTATATCGACTCCCGGGCGGAAGGCGGTGATCTCGTTGGAACCCTCATCGGCCGCAAAATAGATATCGCTCGTCGCGAGATCGAAGCGCTGCGCCGTGTTGCTCAGCGTCGAGAAATCGTACCCACTCTCAGCCGGCAGGTAGGTGTACTCGTACAAAGTCAGGAGCCCCTCCGGCCTCGGCGTGCCGCTGACGATCTCGAAACTCAGATCGCTTTCGTTGCCCGACTTGTCGAACGCCGAAACGGCGTAGTAGTACTGGTTGCCGTTCCCCGTCGTATCGTTGAAACAGTACTCGTTGGGATCGGGGAAGACCGCCCAGACCGTTCCGATGTAGAAATAGTCGCCGTACGCCTCCTCCCCGTACCACACGTCGTAACCGTCGATATCCTCGTCGGTATTCGGATACCAGCAGATCTGAACGTAGCCATCCAGGTTATAGGCGAACACTCCACGGGGAACCGCGGGGGGACAATCGGTCTTGATGGGTACCTCCACAATCTTCTCCTTCTCGCCGCACGAGAGGAGGATCAGGACGAGTACCGCTATAGGCGTTGCGAACTTGCTCATCTTATGCATTTTCATTTTGAACATCACTCGGTATGTAAGGCAACCGCTGTGCCAGAACGGCACCGCAGACCTGCGGGATTGCTCCGAATATCGTCAGGAACATTACAATTTATTTTATTTCAATTAATTGTAAAATCATTTGACATGAAGAACGTACCGGCCGGGAAGCGCGATATCCCGATTGGATACATCGTTTTTGTCACTCGGATTCGACAGGGCTGTACTGATAAAAGGACAGTTTCATGAGCAGAAGATCGGGAGGAGGGAAAGATTCAGGGGTACAAGATGCGAGCACCGGAGGGGATGTCCATACTCGCATTCCAAAGGATCTCGCCACTCCTTTAGGTTTCTCATACCCCTGACTAATAGTAGGATACAAGAACACTGGCAGGAACGTCAAGTGTGTAAAAAAAATTGTCCGACGGGGTGCCCTTCTTTCTTTCCCTAGAGACCCCACCGTTCCCCGTATGTAAGCTCCAGGAGAGCTTATGGGAATGAAATTTTGGGCACCCCGCCGGATTCGCCACTTCCCCTTCGCCAACCGATACCAGTTTTATGACTTCGCAAGCACCATTCCAGAAATGGTCAATGAGCCAAGATTCAAGCACTCAGTTAATTTATTATATTACAATAAGTTATAAATGAGCCGGCGAGCGATGCCGGCGCCGGTACGCCCGCACACCGGCACGGGTATAAAGAAGTTTTACACGCTCCTCGGGAAACGTGTAACTTTAATATTCGCTATCAATTATAATAGCAAACATCTTCACATGACGCGACGTGACAGGGGTCGAAACGGCGTTTGCCCGTAACAGGAGGGGTGTTCATTTCATGACAGTGTAAAAAAATGTAAACGGATCGCTAGCGTTCGATTCTGTAGGAGCGGATCTTCTTGAGGATAGTAGGATAACTGATGCCGAGCTCGAGGGCTGCGGACCTGCGGTTCCATCCATGCCGGGCCAGCGCTTCCGTGATCAGCCGTTTCTCAAGCTCACGTACCTTCCCGCTGAGTGTCTCGGGTCTCACACCGCCGTTGAGACCTTCATCCATCATGATCTCACGGAGTGTGATTACGCCGTTCTCATCGGAGAGGATGATCGCACGCTTCACTATCTTTTCGAGCTCCCGGACGTTTCCCGGCCACTCGTGGTTGCAGAGAAGGACAAGGGCCTCATCGGAAAATCCGAGGATGCGCTTGCCCGATTCGCTGCAGAAACGGCTCAGGTAATGTTCCGCGAGGAGCCTTACATCATCCATACGTTCACGCAGCGGCGGTATCGAAAGCGGAAAATCACTGATGCGGTAATAGAAATCCTCGAGCATCTTGGATTCCCGGCAGAGCTTTCGAAGATCGACCTTCGAGGCGAAGATGAGTCTCACATCGACGTCGAACATCTCGTTACTCCCGACCGGCCGGACCTTCTTCGTATCGAGGAACTGGAGCAGCTTACCCTGGAGAGGGAGCGAGGTTTTACCGATCTCATCGAGGAAAATCGAACCGCCGTCGGCCTCGGCGAGCAGACCCTTCTTGTTCTTCACGGCGCCGGTGAATGATCCCTTCACGTGGCCGAAGAGCTCGCTCTCGAGAAGGGTTTCGGGCAGGGCGGCGCAGTTCACGTGCACGAACTTCTTGTCGTGCCGCGGGCTGAACCGATGAATCGCCTCCGCGATGAGCCCCTTGCCCGTTCCGGTCTCACCCATGATGAGAACGGTCGAATCGGAGACGGCCACCCGTTCGGCAAGGCTGATCACCGTGCGCATCTTCTCGTCATTGGTGATGATCTGCTGAAAATTGCTCCTCTTCGAGGCATGCGCACCGATTCCCTCGTCGTCCGAGAAGATGCCCCGGACGAGAAAACCGATAAAGCTCGCGTAGGTCGAAACGATATCAAAATTGGAACCGAGGCACGGTGATTCACCTTCGTGCTCATCGGACTGGAAGAAGAGCAGACCGAACGGCTCCCGGCAGCAGCAGAGCGGATGGAAATAGACGGGTGCGGCGCGTCCGGGGAGGATGTCCCGTATCCCCATGGACCGCCTATCATGGAACGTGTCGGTGATGAGGAGCCTCTGTGATAGGTCCTCACCCTCCCGGCTGAGAAACCAGTCGGCCAGGCTTCGCGTCGTTTCCTCTTCGACGCCGCGCCTGGTCAGTATCCGTATCTTCTTGTTGCCGTTGGTACGATTACAGAGCGCGACAAAACCGTGTCCCACCGTCAGTTTGCGCATAAGATCGACCAGTACATAATCGAGATACGCGCCGGCCTGCGGATCGTTGACGATGAGGCTCGCCACCTCGTTCGGCACCGCGTCCTTCTTGAAATAATCAGCGGCGATCCCCGCCGCTTCGGCCTCCACCTTCCTGCGCATCCGTTTTATGCGCTTGACGAGGTTACGGGCCTTGAGATCCTCTGCAAGCCGCTGGGCTTCGTACATATGGAGCAGGCATTCGTCACGCACCTGGAGCTCTCGCTCGATGTGCGCCAGGAGGAAATGACTCTCGGCGAGATCCCGGTACTCCTCGGCCCTCTCGAAATACGAGAGTGCCTCACTCATCAGCACCTTCGCCTTTACCAGCGACTTGCGGTCCCCCTTCCCGAGGAGAAAACGGGCTATCTGGTAATTCGAACGATTGGCCTCGTATGGATTGTTCACGTCGATGAAGAATCGCACGCTCTCCATGAGATGGCCCCGCGCTTCTTCGTCCTTGCCGAGATGCGAGTAGGCCATACCGAGTGTTCTCTTGATGAATCCGATCTCGTGCAGCTCGCCGCACTTGCCGGCGATCTCCACGGCCTGCCGTCCTATGGTGATAACATCCTCGATTTTCCGCTGGAGAAAATAGACGTGTATCATCCTGCGGAGAACCTCCGCGACAATATCTCCCTCGGGACAGATCCTCTTCGCTGCCGAGAGGCTTGAGAGGTAGTTCTCTATCGCGTTATCGAGTTCGCCGCGCTCCGTCATCAGGTCCCCGAGGAATTCATCGGCCAGCGCGATCTCGCGCCCGTAGTGCCGCTGCTCGGCGAGAACCCGCGCCTCGAAGAGGTGCTTTTCCGCCGCGGCGAGATTGTCGGTCCTCGTTTCCGTAACGCCAAGCATCATCGTCGCACGGGCGTACTTGAGATCGTCGCCGATCTGCTTGGACATGGTGCGCGCTGATGTGAAAGAACTCTCGGCGCTTGCGAAATCACGCCGTTTCAGATGGACGATCCCGAGGTTGAGCGTTACACGCACCCGATGCTGGGTGAGCCCGACATCGTTGCAGATATCGAGCGCCCTACCCAGGAAATGCAGCGCCCTTCCCCAACGGCAGGCGTTCTTGTGGAACAATCCGAGGTTGTTGAGGACGTAGGATTCGCCGATCGAATCGTTAATACGGCGGTACGAGCTGAGGGCATCGAGGAAATACTGCTCGGCCTCGTTGTTGCGTCCAAAGCGGGCGTAACAGTTTGCTATCAGGAGTTGCGTGTGCGCCACCTCGCGATGCTCGTCACTGGTTCTGAGTATGCGGTACGCATTGCAGGCCTCGCGAAGCGCTTTTTCTATATCCCCCTTATCATACAGAATGATACCGCGCCGGCAGGCAAGGGTCCCCTTACCGATCTCGTCTTCCTCCTCACAGTGGGCCTCGGCGCTCTTGAGGAAGGTCATCGCCTCCCGCAGGAGCCCTTTCTTGCGGTAACAATCACTGATTTTCCGGTAGATCCGCACCATGTCGGTGCTGTGCACCGGCGTCAGGTGTATTTTCTGAAGCGCCTGCTCGTAATATTCGAGTGCCACGGAGTAGTTTTCCGTGGACAGGTGCATATCACCGAGTTCCTCGGCGGAACCGATCGATTCGTATTTATGCTTCGGGCGTTTCTTCCCGTAGTTTTCTTTCCCTTGCGGGACGTCCGGCATCGGTTACTCCTCAAGTGGCATACGGACTGTACTAGTGGCTGAAGTACAACCTGTATATCGGTTTGAACGCTTCCGGACCGATCACCGCATGACCGGCATTGAGCCGTCCGCTCCGTTCCTCGTCTGCTTCCGGCAGGCTGCCACGCCCATTCGCGTAATCATCCGCATCCCCGCCGAGCCTGTCGTCGCTCCCGTTATCATCCACCACGGGCAGTTCGATATATCCCTCGAAGGGGGCGATGAACTGCATGACGTAGTGCGAGATAAATGAGCGAATCGACATGAACGGTTTCTCGATTCGTGGGGGCGACGCAAGAAGTGAAGAGGAAACGAAGATGGATACGATGATTGTTACGGTCATCAGAAGAGCGAGCCTCTTCATGGTACCATCTCCTTATCATGGGACCCCGATGGTCCCCTCCAACCCATCAAACCCTTAACACCCACACCTCAAAATTAATATCCGCTTCACCCAAAGTCAAACGATTCAAGCGAAAAATATTTGAAAAAATTGGAGTTAACCGATTTGTCTTATTTTTTTCAAAATAGGTGTTTATACTTATCAGAGATATTGCACAAAACTGGCTTAATCCGTAGAGCGCTCGTTCAGATTCTTCGTGTCGATGCCGAACTTCTCGAGTTTCTTGTAGAGGTTGGACCGCTGCATACCGAGTTGCCGGGCCGTCCTCGAGACGTTTCCATTGTTTTCCCTGAGTTTCTTGATGAGGAACTCCCGCTCTGTGAAATCCTTGAATTCCTGGTAGCTCTTCAGGGCAAAGGGATCCTTCAACATATCCTCCTCACGCGTCAGTTCGAGCGGCGGGAGATCCTCCCGCTCGATTACGGGACCGCCCGCCAGGATGCAGAGCCGTTCGATGAGATTACGCAGCTCCCTGACGTTTCCCGGCCAGGAGTAATCCATCAATGCTTCGAGCGCTTTCGGCGAGAGCCTCTTCTGCGTTATGCCGAGTTCGGCCAAGATCTCCACGAGGAAGAAATCGGCGAGTATCTTGATATCCGATCTGCGTTCGCGAAGCGGCGCTATGCGGATCGGCACCACATTCAGACGGTAGTAGAGATCCTCCCGGAAATTCCCCCTCCCCGCCTCATTGAGCAGATTCTTGTTGGTCGCCGCGATCACGCGGACATCCACGCGCTTTGTCTCGGTACCGCCGACCCGTTCGAACACCGACTCCTGAAGAACCCTGAGTACCTTCGCCTGGGCGGAGAGGCTCATGTCGCCGACCTCGTCGAGAAAGAGCGTTCCACCGTCCGCGAGCTCGAACTTGCCGATCCTCTGGGAGATGGCACCGGTGAATGAGCCCTTCTCGTGTCCGAACAGCTCACTTTCAATCAGGTCCTCCGGGATCGCCGCACAGTTCACCTCGATGAACGGCTCACCGACGCGGTTGCTGAGCTCGTGGAGTTTCCGGGCGACCAGCTCCTTGCCCGAGCCGTTCTCGCCCATGATCAGCACGCGCGCGTTGGTGGGCGCCACCCGCCGTATCGTATCCATGATCGCCATGATGGTGGGATGTTCGCCGATGATCGTCGTCTTGGCGCCGGCGCGCTCCCTGAGCTGGATGTTCTGCCGCGCGAGCTCTCCCTGCTTGATGCCGTTCCGTATCGTCAGGAGGAGCCGTTCGAGATCTATCGGCTTCTCTATGAAATCGAATGCACCGAGCTTGGTCGCCTCGACCGCCGTCGAGATCGTACCGTGGCCGGAGATTATCACAACGGGAAGATCGCTGCGCACCTCCTTGATCTTCTGGAGCACCTCGAGGCCGTCCATCCCCGGCATCTTGATATCGAGAAGGACTATATCGATCCGCTCATCGGCAATCGTCTCGAGGCCCGATTTCCCGTCGGCCGCCGTATACGCCTTGTACTTTTCGTACGCGAGGAGCTTCTCGAGGGAGTTCCTGATACTCTCCTCGTCATCGACGATCAACACGCGTTTGCTCATTCAAACGATACCCTCCATCAACAATCCCAGCCGCGCCCTGAACGACCGCATGATGTACCGCCGGGCGGCGCGGCATGCCTCGTGCCCGGTATATGAGGGTAGTGTATTGCGTTTCACCCACGTCAGGCAAGGAAGAAAACGACACGGGATCCTGCGCCCGCACTATCCGGATGCCTCGTTCCCCCTCCCCGCCGCATGTTCGCCGCCCGTGCGCGATCCCCGAACGACCCGGTACGGGGCCCTTTCGGTTTGGAGGGGGGCGATTGATCATGTATCATTGAGGGTGGAGGAAACACCGATGGAACGCCGGAACATTAAAAACCTCTCCCTCGACGAGCTGGCAGCTTACTTCGCGGCTTTGGGGGAACCACGTCACCGGACGAGGCAGGTCCTTCAGTGGCTCTACCAGAAGGGCGCGGGCACCTTCGCCGAGATGACCAACCTCCCCCTCCCGCTGCGCGGCGCACTCGACGGTTCATTCGTTATCCCGTCTTTCGACGCGATCGAATGCGTGCGCTCGAAGGACGACGATTCACGGAAATTCCTCCTCGCCTGTGACGACGGGAACTTCGTCGAGGCCGTTCTGATGGAGTCGGGAGGGCATCGGACGGTATGCATCTCGAGCCAGATCGGATGCCCCCTGCGCTGTTCGTTCTGCCGGACGGGCAGCGGCGGTTTCATCCGCGACCTGCGGAGCGATGAGATGCTCGATCAGGTTCTCTTCTTCAAAAAGGGCTACCTGCCGCCGCGGAAGCGGTTCAACATCGTATTCATGGGGATGGGCGAACCCCTCCTCAACCTGCCGAATCTGACGCGCGCCCTCGAGATACTGAACGCCGAGGATGCCTTTGCGCTCAGGGAGAAACGGATCACCGTCAGCACGATCGGGAGTCCCGACATGATCACGCAACTCGCCGGATCGAACCTCAGCTTCGGCCTCGCCATCTCGCTCAACGCGACCACGAACCGGGTGCGGAGGAAGCTGATGCCCGGGGTGTTCGACCTCTTCGAAACCCTCGACGCGGGCGCTTCGTTCGCCGTGCGGCGAAAGACGAGGGTGACGCTCGAGTACGTTCTCATCGACGGCGTCAACGATTCGGATGAGGACGCGTCCCGGCTCGCCGCCATGACGGCCGGGCGCCCGTTCAAGATCAATCTGATCCCCTTCAACGAATGGGAGGGCTCTCCGTTCAGGACACCCCCGCAGGGGCGGCTCGATCATTTCATCGGTCTCCTCCTCCCCGGGACGCCGGCCGTCACGGTACGGAGAAGCCGCGGGCGTGACATCAACGCCGCCTGTGGGCAGTTGCGCGCTCGAATGATCGATGATGGATGACGTGGGGGACCCGGGACGAAATCAGCGGACGAGCAGCATCTTCCCCGTCGCGACCTCGGCTCCGGATCGGAACCGATAGAAATAGACTCCGCTCGGGGCGGCGGCGCCGCTGGCGTCGCGGCCGTCCCACCCGGCGCGGAACACCGTGCCGCCGACCTCTCCACGGTAGAGCGTTCTGACCAGGGAACCGTCCGCCCGGTATATCGAGAGTTCCACGTTATGCGGAGCGGCCTCGGCAGGCCGGCCGAAGAGGACCTCGATCGTCGTGGACGGATTGAACGGATTGGGAAAGTTGGCTGATGAGACGATACCGTCATGCGGCGGCGTTTCCCCGTCCGGCGCCGATGCAACAACCGGCGAGAGCAGGGAGATGAAGAACTCCTCCAAACCTTCAACCATGTCGGGCAGCATCAACGACGAATTCTCGAGCGAATGCGTGTAGCACGCCTCCTCCCCCCCGAACAGGTAGCGGAAATCCTCTGCGAAGATCTCCCGGGGGCGATTCCGATGTTGTGACGACTCGATGTACCGTGGATCGTCGAATATCCCGCGGACGCGGAGATAGTTCTCCCACCGTCCGCTCTCATCGGTGGGAGCGAAGACGTGCTGGAAGATGTGACCGAATTCATGCGTGATGGTGAAGGCTGTGAAACAGCCGGTCGGTTCGCAGACTCCGGGAGAGAGAAAGACCGTATTGCCCGAAGCCGAACTCCCGAGAAATCCATACCGGGGGTAGGGAAGAATGTAGACGACCA
>Ga0307379_10006482_pt1 | contig 16066 bp, 17 predicted proteins | sample UN2MG_FD_202237 | JGI IMG/M metagenome (GOLD analysis project Ga0307379, IMG submission 202237) | Soil microbial communities from Risofladan, Vaasa, Finland - UN-2 | ecosystem: Environmental > Terrestrial > Soil > Coastal area > Acid sulfate soil | place: Finland: Risofladan, Vaasa | collected... | reverse complement strand
GGGAGGCATCAATCGAAAGCTCTACCGCCTGGGCTTTCATATCAAGCATCCGGTTGATGACCCGGCGTCTCGCAAGGTATTGCTACGTCAACTGAACTTTTGAGTCGGGCTCTAAGGCACACTCAGGCCGTCAACCCCTCCGGCTCCGGCAGGCCGTTGGCTCGGCAGCAGGCGGTCAGGGTGTTGGCCAGAAGGCAGGCGATGGTCATCGGGCCGACGCCGCCGGGCACCGGGGTGATGGCGCCCGCGACCTTCGCGGCGCTGGCGAACTCGACATCGCCGACGATCTTGTGTTTGCCCTCACCCTTCTCCGGCGCGGGCACCCGGTTGATGCCGACATCGATCACCGTGGCGCCCGGCTTGATCCAGTCGCCAGTGACCATCGTGGGCCGGCCAACGGCCGCAACCACGATATCCGCCGCCCGGCATACCCCAGCCAGATCCTTGGTGCGGCTGTGCGCGATGGTCACCGTGCAGCTGTCCTTCAGCAGCAGGTTCGCCATCGGCTTGCCGACGATATTCGAGCGGCCAACCACCACCGCATTCAGCCCGGAAAGATCGCCCAGCCGGTCGCGCAGCATCATCAGGCAACCCAGCGGCGTGCAGGGCACCATCGATTTCTGGCCGGTCCCCAGCAGACCCACGTTGGAAATATGAAACCCGTCGGCATCCTTCGCCGGATTGATCGCGTTGATCACTAGGTCGGTGTTGATGTGCTTTGGCAGCGGCAACTGCACCAGGATGCCATGCACCGCCGGGTCATTATTGAGCCGCTCAACCATCGCCAGCAGCGCCGCCTCGGAGGTATCGGCGTCGAACTTGTGCTCGAACGAGTTCATCCCGCACTCGATGGTCTGCTTGCCCTTGTTGCGCACATAGACCTCGCTGGCCGGATCCTCGCCGACCAGAACCACGGCCAGGCCGGGGGTGATGCCGTGCTCGGCCTTCAGCCGGGCCACATGCGCCGCAACCTGAACCCGCACGGTCGCCGCAAAGGCTTTTCCGTCGATGATTTCGGCAGTCATATTGATGTCTCCCCTAAGTGATCCTGGCCCGGGATCAGCCCCGCCCGCGATAGGGTTGTACACCCTGATCGGGCAGCCAGATTCCCACAGGTGGGACACTTGTTTGCCAAAAAACGTCAATCGGGATGCCGCCGCGCGGATACCAATAGCCGCCAATCCGCAACCAGCGCGGCGCGATGGCGGCAACGATACGTTTGCCGATCGCCACGGTACAGTCCTCGTGGAAGGCATCGTGGTTGCGGAACGAGCCCAGGAACAGTTTTAACGACTTCGATTCGACGATGAACGCGTCCGGCACGTAGTCGATCACCAGATGGGCAAAGTCCGGCTGGCCAGTGACCGGGCAAAGCGAGGTGAACTCAGGCGCGACAAAGCGCGTGACATAATCCACGTCGCGCTGCGGGTTCGGCACAGCGTCGAGACGCGCCTCGTCCGGGCTGGCGGGCAATTCGGCGGCTTGGCCGAGAATGGTGGTTTCAATGGGATCGCTCATGCCCGCCAATTAACCCGCCGGAGCGACCGGCGCAACAACCGCGATTCACCGCATCTGGCAGGGATGCCGACGGCCCGATTCGGGCAACCCGAAAACACTACTCAAGCACCACCCGATGCGACCAGGTAACGCCGTCCGAAATCACCAGATCCTCGAAACCCAGAAGCTTGGCCAGATCGAACCAGGTGGCATGGAACTCGATCCCGTTCTGAATAAAGAAATCGGTGCCCCGAGCGTTCGAGGTAAGCTGGGCGAGAACTGCGCGGGCCCGATAGATGGTCTTGAAAATCTGGTCATCGAGGGCAAGAACAATCATGTGCTGCGCCTCGTCGCCCTTGGCGAAAATCACGAAGCGCGGGCTATCTGGCGCGGCAAGCTGGGCCTTGGTGATCTGGGTAGCGAAGCCAACACGGACCGCGCGGCCGGCCGGCGGCGCCGCCCCGAGGTCGCGCGAGAACACCTCCTCGGAACTGATCGGCGGGTAGTAGTAGCTGTCATTCTCATCGGCATAAGCTGCGGCTACTGAGCCGGCAAAACTGATGGCAACGATCGCCGCAAAAAGAATTCTTGTCATGATCTCTCCCGGTTCAAGTGCATGGTCACTGTGCGAAAGATGTGTGTGTGCCCGCAAGTATCAAACCTTCGGCGACCACAACCTTGTGACCCACGCAGCCGAGCTTGCGGATCGAGCATACCTTCGTTCCGGGCGCAGTAGGGCTGCCGCGCCCGGACAGCCATCTCGCTCAGGCGGCAACGATATTGTGCTCAGGGCCGTAGGGGAAGCCGGTGATGTTCTCGGCCCCATTCTCGGTCACGACCAGGATATCGTGCTCGCGGTAGCCGCCGGCACCGGGCAGGCCCAGCGGCAAGGTCAGCATCGGCTCCATCGAGACCACCATGCCCGGCTCGAGCATCGTGTCGATGTCCTCGCGCAGCTCCAGCCCGGCCTCGCGGCCATAGTAATGCGACAGCACACCGAAGGAATGGCCATATCCGAACGAGCGATACTGCAACAAATCGCGCGCGGCAAAGAAGGCATTGACGCCGGCACAAATCTCCGAGCAGCGCGCACCAGGGCGGATCAGATTGAGACCCAGCTCGTGGGCGTCAACATTGGCCTGCCAGATCCGCAGCGACGCGGCATCAGGCTCGCCCAGGAACAGGGTCCGCTCCAGCGCGGTATAGTAGGCTGAGATCATCGGGAAGGTGTTCAGGCTGAGGATGTCGCCCCGCTGCAGCCGCCGGGCAGTGACCGGGTTATGGGCGCCGTCGGTGTTCAGCCCGGACTGGAACCAGACCCAGTTGTCGCGCAGCTCCGAATTCGGGAACGCCCGGGCGATTTCGGTTTCCATGGCGTCGCGCCCGGCCTGAGCGATCTCGATCTCGCTGGCGCCCTCGCGGATCGCATCGCGGATGGCGTAGCCGCCGACATCGGCAACCCGGGCGCCCTCGCGGATCAGGGCGATCTCCTCGGCCGACTTCATCATCCGCGCCGCCATGGTGGCGGGGGCGATGTCGATGGTGCGGGGAGCGCCGAGGAACTCGGCCAGCTTGGCGCTCTGCGCCAGCGTCAGGTGGTCGCCCTCGATGCCGACCGATTTGGCCGGCCCGGCGACCTCATGCACCGCGCGCCAATAGTTGTCGCGCTGCCAGTCGGTGTAGATCAGGTTCTCGTCAACCGAACGGCGCCAGGGCTGACCGCCGTCGATATTGGCCGAGACGGTAACGCAACGGCTGGCCGTGACAACGCAGGCATAAGGCCGCCCGAACGAGCAATACAGGAAGCCGGAGTAGTAGGCGATGTTGTGCATCGAGGTGAGAATTGCAGCCTCGACCCCGGCCTCACCCATGATCTGGCGCAGCTTGGCCAGGCGGTTGGCGTATTCGGCTTGGCTGAACGGCAATGGAGCCTTCTCGCCGTTGTGCAGGGTGAAGAATTCCGGACGTGTGAGCGACTTTAGCATCAAAACCTCCATCCATTCCAGGTGGAGGGTCTGCCGCCACCAGGAATAAATCCGGGCGTGCAGGATGCAGCAGGGTTGGACTTTGCAGCCGGACCCGCGAGCTGACCGGAAAACCGGCTGGGTCGACGCCATCGCCCCGCGCTTAGCCCGATATATAGCACCAAATCAGGGGACCTGGAAGATGGATTGGCGGCGTTCGGATGCGGGAAAGCGACGCTGTGGAGACGGCTATTTCCGCTTCAACGCCCGCCAGGCGATGTCGGCGCGGCAAAACCCCTCGGGCCAGTCGATGCAATCGACAGCGGCATAGGCTCGGCTCCGCGCCTCGGCGATGTCGCGTCCAGTGGCGGATACGTTCAAGACCCGGCCACCATTGGCCAGTATCCGGCCATCAGCGGCCTCGGTCCCGGCATGGAAGATCGTGACCCCGTCAATGGCGCCCGCCGCGTCCAGTCCTTTGATCTCGGTGCCCTTCTTATAGCTGCCAGGATAACCCTCAGTGGCCATGACCACGGTGATCGCGGGTTCCGGGTTCCAGTCCAGCGACACCTGATCGAGCCCGCCCTTGGCACAGGCGATGAGCGCAGGAAGAAAGTCGGAGGCTAGCCGCAGCATCAGCACCTGGCATTCGGGGTCACCGAAACGAACGTTAAATTCGATCAGCCGCGGCCCGCTTTTATCGATCATCAGTCCAGCATACAGGACGCCGCGATAAGGCGTGCCGCGCCGGGCCATCTCGGCGATGCAGGGACGCACGATTTCATCCAGCGCCCGGCGCTCGATCTCGGGCGTCATGACCGGGGCCGGTGAATAGGCCCCCATGCCACCGGTGTTCGGTCCCTCGTCGCCGTCGAATACGCGCTTGTGATCCTGGGCGGTTGCCAGCGGCAGCACTGTCTCGCCATCGGTCAGGACGAAGAAGCTGGCCTCCTCGCCGGTCATGAATTCCTCGATCACCACCTCGGCCCCGGCGCTGCCAAAGGCGCCCCCGAGCATGTCGTCGATAGCGGCTTCCGCCTCGGCCAACGTCATCGCGACGACGACGCCCTTGCCTGCCGCCAGCCCATCGGCCTTGATGACGATCGGAGCACCCTTGGCCTGAACATAGGCGCGGGCGCCCTGCGGATCGGAAAAGCGGGCGTAGGCGGCGGTTGGCGCGCCACAAGCATTGCAGATTTTCTTGGTAAACGCTTTCGAGGCTTCGAGCTGTGCCGCCTCACGCCCTGGGCCAAAGGCCGCGATACCCGCCGCCGTGAGATCGTCGACCACCCCGGCCGCCAACGGCGCTTCGGGGCCGACGATGACGAAGCCGATATCGTTCGCAGTGCACCATTTGGCGACCTCAGGCCCATCCTCAGGGTTTAGCGCCACACATTCGGCGATGGCGGCGATTCCGGCATTTCCGGGGGCGGAATAAAGCTTCTGGCAAAGTGGGCTTTTTATCACTGCCCAGGCCAGCGCATGCTCGCGCCCACCGCCGCCAAGGATCAGGATGTTCATTGGCTCGCCCGCACCCTTCGCATTCGGTTGCGCGGCCGCCTCGGCGGCAGCTTTGGCGAGCCCAACCTCCAGCGCCAAGCGGTTAAGCTGGAGTGCAGCCATCTCGCCGCGTAACTCATTCATCCGGCGCTGCAGCGCAAAATTCCGCTGCAGGGCGATCATCAGGACCACCAACAGACAGGCCGCTAAAATTCTTGCAATCGTTGGGTCCATTGCGTGTCTCAAGGCTGGATCGGAACAAGGTCCATAGCAAGGACCACCCCGCGGATGCAAGAAACCGAACCGCGTTATCGGTGATGCGCCTGAATGCGTCAACCGGTCCGGCACGGGTGCGCCGCCTTCGATCAACTGAAAACCCGTCAACGAACTTGCTTGGCGGTCCCGCCGCTCTGTTCTAGAGGTCGAAATCTAACGTTTGGTCCCCGTCCTCTCAGTTCTGCGGAATCGGTCCGGATTGTCGGCTGTATGCCAGGTCCGGAGATAGCGGCACGGGTCGCATCCATCTGCGACGCGGATGTTGGCCATCCATGCGCAACCAAGGGCCGCGCCCTTCCTCGGGTGGTCGCATACGGCCTTTGTGCTTGTCGTTTTATGGCGGCAACCCCCTGAAACCTGTTAGCTTCGAGCGGGGTTGCAAATGCGCCCTCCCTTGCGGGAGGAAGGGCGCGGCCCGGCGGGCTTCGCCCTTGATTCCGGGCCAAGTGCAGGCATGGAGAGGATCGCAATGGGCTCAGAACCATCATTCTCTGGCCCACATCGGTTGACTTCTTTGGAACAACCGCGAACCAATGGCAAACCCAAGCGAGCGCTTGTGCCATGGGTAACAAGCGTAAGGTTCTAACCCCTAGGTTGGCTCGGGACACAGCCGATTGGAGAGGTGAATGGTCGAGATCGATATCTACGCCCGCCAGCAGTTTGGCGGCTCGCTTGGGTTCGGCGAGCGGCCAGCGCTCCTGATCGTCGATTTCGTGAACGGATTTGCCGACCCGGAGATGTTTGGCGGCGGCAACATTCGCGACGCGATCTCGCGCACGGAGGCCCTGTTGGCCGCATGCCGCGCCCGGTCGGTTCCCATCGCCTTTACCCGGATCGTCTACGCATCGGACGGATCAGAATCCGGCGCCTGGATCCGCAAGGCGCCACGGCTGGCCGAGCTGACCGAGGACGCAGCCGCCAGTCACATCGTCGATGAACTGACCCCGCTGCCGGGCGAGCTTGTCGTGCGCAAAACCCAGGCTTCAGCCTTTTTCGGCACCGGGCTGGTCGGTTGGCTGGTTGCGCGCCGGATTGATACCCTGCTGGTCGCCGGCGCCACCACCAGCGGCTGCGTTCGCGCCAGTGTGGTGGATGCGATCAGCCATAATCTGCGCCCGATCGTGATCGAGGACTGTGTTGGTGACCGAGCCGAGGCCCCGCACCTCGCCAACCTTTTCGATATGCGCCAGAAATACGCCGACCTCATCACTGCCGAGGCGGCGATTGCGGAACTTGGTTGAACGCCGGGCATTGCGGCATCCACGCAAGGCAGGATAAATCAATCCGATGTCCGACCTGATCGAAGATCCTGAACCAGACCCCGACGCCGATCCGGGCGCCAACACGCCGGAATTCTCGGTCTCCGAGATATCCGGGGCGGTCAAGCGCATGATCGAGGGCGAGTTCGGCAATGTCCGGGTCCGCGGCGAGGTCGGCCGGGTGTCGCTGCCCCGCTCCGGGCACATCTATCTCGATCTGAAGGACGACCGGGCGGTGCTGGCTGCGGTGGTTTGGAAGGGCGCCGCCGGGCGGCTCGACATCCAGCCCCAGGAAGGCGACGAGGTGATTGCCGAGGGCAAGCTCACCACTTTCCCCGGCCAGTCGAAATATCAATTGATCATCGAGCGCCTGTCCTATGCCGGTGAGGGCGCGCTGCTGGCCAAGCTGGAGCGATTGCGCAAGGCGCTGGCCGCCGAAGGGCTGTTCGATGCCGATCGCAAGCGCCCAATCCCGTACCTTCCGCGCGTCATCGGCGTGGTGACTTCGCCTTCCGGCGCGGTGATCCGTGATATCCTGCACCGGCTGGCCGAGCGATTTGCGGTCCATGTGCTGGTCTGGCCAGTGGCAGTACAGGGCGCAAAATGCGCCCCCGAGGTGGCGGCGGCGATCCGGGGGTTTTCCGCCCTGCCGCCAGATGGCCCGATACCCCGGCCCGACGTATTGATCGTGGCGCGGGGCGGCGGTTCGCTCGAAGACCTATGGGGGTTCAACGACGAGGTGGTGGTGCGGGCTGCGGCAGAGTGCACCATCCCGCTGATCTCGGCAGTTGGGCACGAGACCGATACGACCCTGATCGACCATGCCTCAGACCGCCGGGCGCCGACACCCACTGCCGCCGCCGAGATAGCCGTGCCGGTGCGCTCCGAGCTTGTCGCCACCGTCGCCGATCTCGCCGCCCGGCGGGTCCGATCAATGTCGCGAGGCCTGCAGCAGCGCCGCCAGCGCCTCGGCGACCTGTCCCGCGCCCTGCCCCGCCCCGAGCAGATTCTGGCCGAACGTCGCCAGCGCCTCGATGTCGCCATCGCACGGCTGCCGAAACCGACCGAGATGCTGAAGGCCCGGCGCGACCGGCTTGAGTATCACGCACTTCGCTTGAAGCAGGGATTGAGCCGGCGCGCGCAGGTGTCTCGCGTCGCTCTGTCGCGTCAGGCGGGTCGCTTCTCGCCCCGGCTGCTGAGCGTCAGGACCGAGCGGCTGCGCGATCGTTTCAACGCCACGGTCCGGCTGTACGGGTCGCTGCACTACGAGGAAACCCTCAAACGCGGCTACGCCATGGTGCGCGACCGTGCCGGGCAGTTGCTGACGCGGGCGGAGCAGGTCTTGCCGGGTTCGGCGCTGGAAATCGGCTTTGCCGATGGACGGGTCAACGCGACTGCCAGCGGCGAGGCGCCGCCGCAACCGAAGAAGCCAAGGCCCACGCCCGCAGGCAGTAGCGGCGGCGGCGGCGGCGGCGGCGGCGAACAGGGCTCGTTATTCTGAAACAAAATCACCCACAAAATCACCCAACGGAGAAAACAATGGCCAAGGGATACTGGATTGCACATGTGCATGTGACCGATCCTGAGGAGTACCAGAAATATGTCAGCGGCGCCCGCGATGCCTTCGTCGCCCACGACGCTAAATTCCTCGCCCGTGGGGGCAAGAATGCCGAAGTCGAGGGCGCGCTGGGTCGCGAGCGTCATGTGGTGATCGAATTCCCGAGCTATCAGGTGGCACAGGATTGCTATAGCAGCGCCGAATACCAGGCAGCCCGCGACTTCCGCGCCGAGGCCGGGGTTGCAACCATCGTTTTGGTCGAGGGGGGCTGACCACGATGAGCGTCACGGTCTATCACAACCCGAATTGCGGCACATCGCGCACGGTCCTGGCAATGCTCAGCGAAAAAGGCATCGAGCCCAAAGTGATCGAATATCTGGTAACGCCGTTGGACCGGGCGGCACTGATCGCCCTGCTCGCCCGCCTCGGCATCGGCCCCCGCGAGTTGCTGCGCCGCCGAGGCACGCCCTATGACGAACTGGACCTCGGCAATCCGAAATGGTCCGACGAGGCGCTGGTCGACTTCATCGCCGAGCATCCGATCCTGATGGAGCGCCCGGTGGTTGTGACGCCAAAGGGCGCCAAGATTTGCCGCCCGGCCGAGGTTGTCAGCACGTTGATTTAAGCGAAAATTACATCTCGACCACCACCGACCCCAGCTTTTCGCCCGCCTCCACCGACCGCTGCGCATCGGCTGTTTGCGCCAGCGGAGCGGTCATTGCCACGGCGTGGGTAGCGCCCCCTGCTCGAGCCAAGCGGTCAGCTGAGCCTCACCCCGGCGGCGCATCGCTGGGTCCAACAGGTAGACGATCAGCATCCATAGCCGGGTATTCTTGAACATCAGCGGATAGAATGGCAGCGTCGGGGTCATCGCGGCGGCGCTGGCATAGGCGGCAACCGTGCCGCGTTCAGCGATGATCTTCTCGGTGACGGCCAGATTGGCGCCAAAATCGACCTCGACGATGCGCTCGACGCCCCGGCCCCCGGTTATCTCCATAACCCGCGCCGCCACGTCGTCCTCGCGGTAATTGATGACATGGTCGACCGGCCCGGCATGGGCAGCCTTCGCCGGGCCGGAGACGGTGGTGATCACTCGCGCCCCCGCCAGCCGCGCCATCTGGATTGCGTAGCGGCCAACGGTTCCGGCGCCGCCGGTGACCAGCACAGTCATACCCTCGACCGGTCCGTCACCCAGCACCGCCGCCCAGGCGGTCATCGCCGGGATGCCTTGACAGGCGCCTTCAGCGAACGAGGTGTTGTCGGGCAGGAAAACCGCCTGATCGGCTGGCAGGGCGATGTACTCCGCTGCCGTAACATACTGCCGCCGCCATTGGCCGTTCCAGATCCAAACCCGCTGGCCGATCCGGGCGGCATCGACGCAGGCACCCACTGCCTCAATCACCCCGGCCCCGTCGGAATGCGGCACGATCCGGGGAAAGGCCATCACCGCACCCGGCCGGGCGCCGGAGCGAAGCTTCACATCCGACGGGTTGATGCCCGAGGCGCGCACACGCACCAAGACTTCGCCCTCACCCAGCACCGGCGCCGCCATGTCACCATAGGTCAGAACCTTGTCGGCCGGACCGAACCCGTCATACCAAACCGCCTTCATCGCGTACTCCTGCTCATCTGTTTCAGCCGCAGTTTGGTGATCTGGTGGCGGGTTCGCTCCAGCACCTCGAAGCGCACCTTGTGGAACACAAACACCTGCCCCTCGTTCGGGATCATCTGGGCCTCGTGGATCATCAACCCGGCCACCGTGTTCGCCTCGTCGTCGGGCAGTTCCCACTCGCAGGCTCGGTTCAAATCGCGGATGGTCATCGCGCCGGGGACAATGAACGAGCCGTCGGGCTCGCGAGTGACCCCGGCCACTTCGATATCATGCTCGTCGGTGATCTCGCCGACAATCTCCTCCAGGATGTCCTCCAGGGTCAGCAGCCCCTGCAATGTGCCGTATTCGTCGACCACCAGCGCAAAGTGCTGGCGGCGCTTCAGGAACGCTTTTAGCTGGTCATCGAGCGAGCGGGTGTCAGGCACGAACCACGGCTTCATCGCCACCGACATCACATCGAGATCGCGTCCGCCCTTGGCCCCGGACTTCGCACCGTTCTTGACCCGAAGCGAACTGTGTTCGGCCCTCAACAGATCCTTGGCGTGGAGGATTCCGACAATGTTCTCGGGCTCGCCGCGCCACAGAGGAATGCGGGTATGGGGCGAGGCGAGGCAGAACTCGATGATCTCGTTGGCCGGCGCATCGGCCGAAATCGAAGCGATGTCGCGGCGATGGCGCATCACTTCCGCAACCTCGCGTTCCTTCAGATCCAGCGCCGCCAGCAGCCGGTCGCGCTCGGCCTTGTCAACGCCGCCCTCGGAGTGGTGCAGCACGATCGTGCCCTTGATCTGTTCCAGCGGCGCCATGAAATGGGCATCCGGATCAGTCTTGATCCCGACGATTCCCAGTGCCAGCCGCACCAATAAACGCACAGCTGCCACGACTGGGTAGAATACCCGCACCGCCACCTGCACCACCGGTGCCACCAAAACCGCCGCCTTTTCCGGGAAAGTGATGGCGTAGGTCTTTGGCGCGACTTCAGCGAAGATCAGCACCATGAAGGTCATGACCAGCGTCGCCCAGGCCACCCCCGACTCGCCAAACGCGGTTGTGAACATTGAGGTCGCAAGGCTCGCCGCGAGGATATTGACCAGGTTGTTGCCAAGCAGGATCGAGCCAATCAGGCGCTCGTTGTCCTCGGTCAGCTTCAACGCAATGCGCGCACCCTTTGAGCCCTTGGCCGAAAGCTGATGCATGGTCGCGCGGTTGATCGCGGTCAGAGCCGTTTCGCTGCCTGAGAAGAAAGCCGACAGGCCGAGCAGGGCAGCGATGCCGGCACAGGTCCACAAGATTGAGGGATCCATGAGTATTTCCTTGGATTTTAAGGCGGATTGCCGCAGTTATGAGGGCAATGCTGGACTTGAGCAAGGGTGGGACGGTTTGCAAGACTTGATCGATTTGGGAACGATCGAAGGCGATGTGCTTGCGTTTGGCGGCATTGTGTCGAACGCCCACGCGTTGGAGACGCTTCGTCGGACCGCCCAAGCGCGGGCGGTTTCAGCCGGGCAGATGGTTTGCACCGGGGATGTCGTCGCCTACTGCGGCCAGCCGGTCGAGGCAGTCGCCGGATTGCGTGCCCTCGGTGCCGCGACGATTCGGGGCAATTGCGAGGAAAGCCTGGCCGAATCCGCGCCCGATTGCGGCTGCGGCTTTGATGCCGGATCGACCTGTGACCTTCTTTCGGTCGCCTGGTACGCGCATGCCGATGCCAGTCTGGGTGTCAGCGGCCGGAAATGGATGGCCACCCTGCCCGGGCTGGCAGTGTTCCGCGCCTATGGCCGGCGCTGGGGCGTCGTGCATGATGGGGCAACAGCGGTGAACCGGTTCCTGTGGCCGACCAGCCCGGAGGTGGCGTTCGCCGAGGAAATCGCCGCGCTCGAGGCGATCGCAGGTCCTGTCGACGCGGTCCTGGCGGGCCATTGCGGCCTGCCTTTCCTGCGCGAGGTCGCCGGGCGAATGTGGTTCAACACCGGCGCGCTGGGCATGCCACCCAATGATGGCGACCGGCGCACTAGTTTTGGCGTGATCGGCGCCGACGGCCCGAGCGTTGAGCGGCTGGACTATGACCACGCGGCTGCCGCCGAGGCGATGCGCATTGTCGGCCTGAACCAGGGTTACGACCGGAGCTTGCTGACCGGATGGTGGCCCAGCGAAGACATTCTGCCAACCGATCTGCGCCGCGCCGCCTGACCCACCTCAGCCCGCCGCTCCATCCTGCGCCAGTGGGTGGTGGTCGAGCACCAGCGCCTTCAGCCGCTCGTCGAGCACATGGGTGTAGATCTCGGTGGTCGATACATCCGCATGCCCAAGCAACTGCTGGATCGCCCGCAGGTCTGCACCGTTGGCCAGCAGATGGGTGGCGAAGGCATGGCGCAGGGTGTGCGGTGATATGATGCTCGGATCAAGCCCCGCCGCCACCGCGAGTGTCTTCAGCGCGTGGTAGAACCCGATCCGCGTCAGATGGCCCAGCTTGCCGCGGGACGGGAACAGCCACGGCGAAGGCCGCGCGCCTGCCCGGCGCCGCTCGGCCTCGGCCGCGTCACGGATGACCAGCCAAGCGCTCAGCGCCGTGCGGGCCGGGTCTGACAGTGGCACCATCCGGTCGCGCCCGCCCTTGCCAGTGATCATCAGCATCCGGGGACTACCCCGCACCGAGGCGGCAGGCAATGAGACCAGCTCGGTAACCCGCAGCCCGGTGGCATATAGAAGCTCCATCAAACAATGCAGCTTCACCCGGCCCGCTGTGCCGCCAGGACGCACCTGTGCCGCATCAAGTAGCCGATCGACTTGAGCCATCGTCAACGTGCCCGGCAGCTTGCGGGCCGCACGCGGTCCGCTGATCCGCCCGGCCGGATCATCATCGCGCCAACCCTCGGACAGCGCGAAGCGGTAGAACTGGCGGATCGCCGAAAGCCGCCGCGATCTTGTGGCGGGCGCCAGACCGTCGGCCTCCAGCGCCGCCAGATAAGCCTCGATCTCGGCGCGGCCGACGCATTCTGGGCCGGAGCCGGAGCCGGAGCGGGTGCCGGAGCGTTTCAGCCATTGCAGAAAATGCTCAAGGTCGCGCCGATATGCGGCCAGCGTGTTCTGTGCCGCGCCGCGCTCGGCGCCCAGCGCTTCGAGGAACGGCTCGACCCAGCCTGCTTGCGCCGTATTCACCTGTCCGCCCGAGGAACCGGCAAGGTGAGCACGGTGTCGCGCGTCGGTGCCGGCAGGTCCGCGAACATCGCATAGCCAACGAAGCCGATGCCCGCGAGGATGAGCAACTGAAACAGGTATTTAACAAGCCTGCGCATTGGTTTCCGTATCTGCCTATCTTTTATGTTGCCGCACCGTGGTGTAAAGCGCGGGGCGGTAGCGCAATCCGTGCCAACGGTCGACAATTGCGATAACCGTCAGGGTACCCGGCGACCCGCCGGAGAGCAATGGCCGGATCGCGCGTGGGAGGCTCGATGGCGCAGGAAATCGCCGAACGACAGGGGGCGCCGGCGCTGCGGCTGGTTCGGCCGGTCGTGCTGATTGGCTTGATGGGTGCTGGCAAAAGCTCGGTTGGCGTCAAGCTGGCCGAGTTGCTGGGGAGCGGGTTTTGTGATTCTGATGTTGAGATCGAGAAGGCGGCCAACCTGAGTGTGCCGGAAATCTTCGAGCGCTATGGCGAGGCCGATTTCCGAGACGGTGAGCGGCGGGTTATCGCGCGCCTTCTGGGCGGCGAGCCGATGATTTTAGCGACCGGTGGCGGCGCGTTTATGGATGCCGAGACCCGGGCGCTGATTTCGGAGCGGGCGGTGTCGGTTTGGTTGAAGGCGGATCTGGACCTGTTGGTTCAGCGCACGTCCGGGCGCTCGCACCGGCCGTTGCTCAATCGGGGCAATCCGCGCGAGGTACTGGCTGGGCTGATCGCGAAACGCTATCCGGTCTATGGATTGGCCGATGTGCATGTCGAGAGCCGCCAGGGGCAGGCGCATGAGCGCATGGCGCTGCGCATTATCACCGGGCTGAAAAAACATGGGGCTCGCACCGGGCGCGGAGCGTTGGAGCAGGGGGCGAAATGACCGGACCCGAAAAAATCGAAACGGTACGGGTCGATCTGGCCGGTCGGAGTTATGATATCCGCATCGGGCCGGGACTGCTGGCCGCCGCCGGGGACCATATCGGGCCGCTGTTGGCGCGCCCGTACACGGTTATCGTCACTGACGAAACCGTGGCCGGACTGCATCTGGAAGCGCTGAGGTCCGGGCTGGCAGGGGCCGGCATCCGGACCGAGGCGATCGTGCTGCCGGCCGGCGAGGCGACAAAATCGATGGCGCGGTTGACCCAGGTGGTTGAACGGCTGCTGGAGTTGAAGGTCGAGCGTGACGATCTGATCATTGCCCTCGGTGGCGGCGTGATCGGGGATCTCGCGGGCTTTGCAGCCGCGGTGCTGCGGCGCGGCGTTGATTTTGTGCAGGTGCCGACCTCGCTGCTGGCCCAGGTCGACAGCTCGGTTGGCGGCAAGACCGGGGTAAACGCCCCGCAAGGCAAGAACTTGATTGGCGCCTTCCACCAGCCGCGCCTGGTACTGGCCGACATCGGGTTGCTGGACACCCTGGCGCCGCGAGAGTTCCTGTCGGGCTACGCAGAGGTGGCGAAATACGGTCTGCTGGGGGACGCCAGGTTCTTCGAATGGCTGGAGAAAAACGGCCCAGCCATGCGCGATGGCGACCGGGTGGCGCGCACCTATGCGGTGCGCCGCTGCTGCGAGATGAAGGCCGAGATTGTCGCCCGCGACGAGCACGAACGCGGCGACAGGGCCCTCCTGAACCTCGGCCACACCTTCGGCCATGCGCTGGAGGCGGCGACCGGTTACTCGGCCCGCCTGCTGCACGGCGAGGGCGTCGCTATTGGCATGACCTTGGCCTTCGAGGCCTCTGCCCGCATGGGCCTGTGCGCGCAGGAATGCCCAAGCCGGGTCCGGGCGCATCTGGCGACGTTGGGGATGAAGAAGGACCTCTCGGACATCGACGGCGAGTTACCGGACGTCGATGGACTGATGGCCCTGATGGGCCAGGACAAGAAGGTCCGGCAGGGGCGCCTGACGTTCATTCTGGCGCGCGGGATCGGCGAGGCGTTTGTTGAGCGGGACGCGGATTTGGCGGTTGTCAGGGCGGTGTTGGCGGATGCGTTGAGGGGGAAAGCGCGGGACGGCCAACGGTGAGCGCTCTTTTTGACGCCAAACCGCCGCGCCAACGGAGGTGGACCGCCCAGCTCCAGCTACACAGCGCGACCGCAACATTGAGGAATATGCGCCTCATTGCACTCCGTCTTGGCAGTTGTGTGTGCGTATCAATCCGTCCGCTTGCCGTTTGGCAGCAGGGAAGATCCGGCCGGCTTGCCACCTGGCCGCGAGGTCTTCGGAGGCTCGGGCAATGGAGCTACCCGCAGAATCGCGGTCAGTTCTTCCAGTTTGCGCCCCGCATGTACATGACCCGCTTCGGCAGCAAGCGTCAGAAACTCGAGCGCACGCCGCCGGTCGAGCTTGGCGCCATGCTGCCCAGTCATGAAGAGTATCCCAACGCTGTGCTGCGACTTGAGATGCCCGCGTTCGGCCGCCCGCAGCAGATAGGCAAATGACCTCTCAGGGTCTTTCTCCACCCAAGTTCCATAGCGATAATTGTCGGACATCCGTACCAGTGCTGTGGTATTGCCAGCCGCCGCAAGTTGGTCGAGAAGTTTGACGGCGGCGTCCTCGTCTGGTTCGTAACCGTCGTATCCGGAACCCGCCGCAATTGCGAGGTAAGCCGTGGCGGTCGGGCTGCCCAAATTAAAACTTCGCCACAACCATTTGATGCGTTGTTGGGTGTCATTGGGAACGCCGGAGCCCCGCGAATAACATTGGCTGATTTGAAACGCGGCTTCCGCATGGTCCTGGTCAAAAGCGGCCTCCAGCAACGCCAGCACCTCGCTACAATCCCTGCCACCGTTTCTGACAGTTTCGGCGATGATCACCCGCGCTAGTTGGTACTTGAACCGGGGCGTTTCAGGATGACGTTTCACCGAGTCCTTACAAGCTGCCAACGCCTTCGGAATATCGATCCGGCTCAGCTCCATTATGCCAGCAACACCCTGATTTCGCTGAAAATCATCCGGATCTGCCGCCAGTTGATCGCATTCAGTCGCGGCCGCGTCAGCCGCGCGCGCCGGGAGAGCCGATGTCAAACAACCGGCGAAAACCAGAATTGCTGCCGGTATCGTCAGCCTATTTGGTCGGGCAAGTAAATCTCGTGCCATCTGCAGCCCCTAGGTCATGTTGACAAATGCCTGAACCATAGCCGGGCGGATACGATCTCGATGAACCCGAGATAGCTGGTGGCGGTTTTGTCGTAGCGGGTAGCCAGCCTTCGCGCGTTTTTCAGCTTGTTGA
>Ga0307379_10006480_pt1 | contig 16067 bp, 16 predicted proteins | sample UN2MG_FD_202237 | JGI IMG/M metagenome (GOLD analysis project Ga0307379, IMG submission 202237) | Soil microbial communities from Risofladan, Vaasa, Finland - UN-2 | ecosystem: Environmental > Terrestrial > Soil > Coastal area > Acid sulfate soil | place: Finland: Risofladan, Vaasa | collected... | reverse complement strand
GTCAGACGCCAGGATTCTGTACATTGTGACAAGAAGCCAGAACAGCCTGTCGCACCTCACCGAGATTGCGCCACCCCTCAGGCCGCTTGGCCGAGGAATACCCGGTGCTTCCACTGTCACTCCCATCATCCTGTCGTGAACACAGCGGAGGCTCACTGTCGAAGACAGCGCTGGTTCCTGTCAGGATGCACGACGCGGCACGTTCCAAGCCTGGAGATCCCACGATCCGAGCACTCTGCGCACCGCCGCCCGCAAACATCGAGTGTACCAGGTCAAAAGGGTAGAGGGCTGCTTGCGCAGCCCTCTACGTTGACTACCAGCGGGGACGACGGGATTTGAACCCGCGATCTCCTGCTTGACAGGCAGGTGTCCTAAACCAGGCTAGACTACGCCCCCAGAGTTCACTCCCTATATGTTACCAGAAACCGTGGCTTTGGTCAAATCGCTACCCCCAGCGAAACATCCACGTCTCGCTCGCAGGGCTGTCCGCCACCCCCGCACCGGTTCCAGGGCTGCCGGAAACCACCGTCACCGTCCAGTACACGCCTCGATCAGTGCCGATGTCGTCATGGTAGTCCGTTGGGACCTCCCAGAAGGTGTCCTTTGTCCAGTTCACCCTCTCCCTCATCTGGCCATCCCTGTTCTCGTAGGACAGGCTGACAGAATACCATTCGTCCTGTGCCAGCGCTCCGACCGGCTCCCAGGCCAATGTGATCCTCGACCCGAACGAGAAGCTGAACTGATTCTCCGGCAGTTCACTCTCATCCGCGGGCTCCACGAGCTGCGGGGCCTCATACGCTAACACAAGAGTCTCCGTGGGGGCTACGACCGGTGTCCCTGTAGGGCCCGGCCACACGGTAGGCGTCACGGTCATTGTGGGTGACACCGGGACCGTGGCCGTAGCTGTGATGACCGGAGTGAAAGTGGCTGTTGACGTCGTCGTAGCCGTCGGAGGCCGCTGGGTTGCGGTCGAAGTAGGTGTCGGCGGGAGGATAACCTCAGTAGGTGTAGCTGTCGGAGCTGCGGCTACGAAAGGCAGATCGAACGGCAACGGCACCATGGTCAAGACCACATACACGATAACCGCAATCAGCGCAACGCCAGCCAGGCTACCGATGAGCTTCCACGGAATTCTCCTCCGCAACAGCTCGTCGCCGCAGTGGGGGCAGACTGCCAGACCAGACCTGATCTCCCCTCTGCAACTTGGGCAAGTCGCGCTCTCTCTCCGCAGACGCGCACCACAACGTGAGCAGACGACGTCCTTCGGCGAAACGGACGCGCCGCACCACCGGCAGCTCTCCATTTCGCTAGGACCCTCTGGGAATCAGCATGATTATCCCCATGACAACAAACAGTGCCCCCGCCGCCATCCTGATATACCGGGCCGGGATCACCCTCGTCAGAGTGCCCCCGATGGCAACAGCGATCAGAGTGACCAAGGCCAGGGCCAAAACTGCTCCTGCGAAGACGGCGATGGGAGACTTCGACTCCGCAGACAGGGCGATCGCCGCCAATTGCGTCTTGTCGCCCAGTTCTGCCAGGAAGATCAGTCCAAATGTGCCCACAAGCACTTTCCAATCCACTATGCGCAAACCCCCATCAGTACAGTGTAGAGCCTCCACTGGCGAGTCGCATGACGTCGAAATATGAGACGATGAGCACGAAACCGAGGAGAATGGCGATTCCTATGATATGCACCAGACCTTCCCGCTGAGGAGAGATGCGCTTGCCTCTTCTGATGGCCTCCAGTATCACAAACACCAGCCGTCCGCCGTCGAGACCAGGGAAGGGCAGCATATTGAGGATAGCCAGCTGAGTGCTCAGAAAGGCAGCGAACCTCATCGTGTCCGTCAAGCCATACTGCACTGCCTCGCTGGTCGCCTGGACGATACCGATTGGTCCCGCCACCTCCGGGGCCACCAGGCCCCTTATCACCGCTACTGCCCACCCGAAAATGGCGAATAGCCACAGCCCGGTCTCATAGATTCCTCGAGGGATCGCCTCCCAGATCGGATAGGACTTGATGACAAGTGGCGGCCCTATCCTTGTCCCCATCGGTCCCTCGCCATCGGGATACTCGGCCCTCAGCGTCATCTGCACGGGAGAGAGAACCGCTCTACCTCTGCGAATGGTGAGCCCAACCTCCTGACCCGCATGCTCGTGGCTGTAGGCAGCGATGGCCTGATAGTCCTCTACCTCCTGCCCATCCACAGCCAAGACGGTGTCGCCGACCCTAAGGCCCGCCTCCTCGGCAGGCGAGCCGGGGACAACCTCGTAGATCCCAGCCCCTGTCTGACTCTCATCTGGGGTCAGGGAACCGATCATGTACACACCCGTCAAGAGGGCGACCGCCAGAAGAACGTTCATGAAGGAGCCTGCGGAGAGGACGATAGCTCTGGCCAGCCTGCTCTTGCTGGCTAGGCTACCTGGGGCCTCGGGATCCTCTTCCCCCAGCATGCGCACAAAACCGCCCACAGGGATGGCATTGATGGTGAACTCCGTGTCACCCCGCTTGGCGACGGTCAAGAGCCTCGGTGGATACCCCAGACCGAACTCTTCAACCTTGACTCCAGCTTTCCTGGCCGCCACAAAATGGCCCATCTCGTGGGCCAATACCATGATACTGAAAACGATCACGACTGCTACTATAGTCAGCATTGTGGTCAATCCTTGGTCCAAGCGTGATAGTGCCCGCATGAGCACTACATCAATTATAGTCTTCCGCCACGTTCACTGCAAGTTCTTGGGCCCGGGATCCAGCTCATCGGCCGCGGCGACCCATTGCCCACCGATGCCAGAAGCGATACAATCCCCTCAAATGATCGAATGGGACATCGACAAGCTTCTGCTTTGCTGCGTCAGAGCGCGCTATCACGCCGACGAGCTGGAGGAGGCCACGCGCATCGTGCGCGATAGCGATGTTGACTGGGACCAGTTCCTGCGCCAGACGCTGCTGCACAACGTCGCCCCATTGGTGTACCATACCCTGCGGGAGGAGAGCGCGATCCTGCCACCCTGGGTCAGCGAGGCGTTGCGGACTTCCTACTATCAGGCCGCGAGGCACAACGCCCTGCTCTACGAGGATCTGGCCGCAGTTGTCCGCGCGTTCGATGAAGCAGAGATACCCATCATCCTCCTCAAGGGAGCTGCCCTGGCCCACGGAACTTACGGAAACGTGGCTCTCCGCCCCATGGGTGACCTGGATCTACTCGTCCGGAGCGACATGATGGCCAAGGCGGAAGCGCTACTCTCGCTGAGAGGGTACCTGGTCCTCGATGGCACCGATTCGCATCTGCGTCACATGACCCTGAGACATCCTCATTCCAGTTCTGGCACCCACGTCGAGGTGCACAGGCACGTGGTATCCTCACCATACTACAGGAGAGCCATCCCGGAGGAATGGCTGTGGCGGGATCCCGTCGGGATGGTCATCGATGGCCTGTCGGCACTGACCCTGTCGCCCGAGGCCACCATCATCCACAGCTGCCTGCACTTCCTGGACCACACAGGGACCAAGGGAATTCTTCTCTGGCTCTGCGACGTCGCTGAGGTGGCACGGGAGAAGGATGTTGACTGGGACGCGCTCGCCCGTGCGGTCAGAGAGTACAGGATCACGCTGCCTGTTCGTTCGCTCCTGCTGACATGCCGACAGACCCTGGGCGTCTCTCCACCCGACCGTATCCTGGACGGACTTCTTGCCGCGCACCCTGGCTTTGTGGAGAAGAAGGCGTATCAGTTCTGCCTGTCAGGCTCACGCAGTACGGCCAGCAAGACGGTCTTCGACTTCCTTGCCTCACAGGGCCTAGGCGCCAGAGCTCGTCTTCTATCGGCCCGTCTCTTTCCCCCGCGAGCGTACATTGTGGCACGCTACCGTGTCCGCAGCCCAGCGCTCCTGCCCTTCTACTACTTACGCATGATACTGGGCGCCGCCCTCGATGGTGTGAGAGCACTGCACCCAGCCAATCGTCGATGACGCGCGGTGCCGCCCAGCGATCCCATGCGTGCCCCTCCGACCGAGATCGCCCCCCAGAGGCGTCCGGAGTTGCGCCGTTGCGGTACAAATGCTATAATCGGCTACTACGAGGATGCATGATGTGACCCGTAGGATCAAGAGTGTTTCTTGATCAGATACCGATAATCTGCACAGTTGCATGGTGGGACATAGCATGTGAGAAGGCTCGTTAGTATCGTGGCTGACCATGAACTGGTCTTGCTGGGCCTGGCCACGCCTCTGTTGCTCTTCCCCGGGATTTGGACTCCCGTCGGAGTCGTCCTCATCGCGCTCGCCTGGGCCTGCCGCTGGATAGCATTCGGGCATCTGTCGGCGCGAACTGCGATGGATGTTCCCATCCTTGTCATCATGCTCATGGCCGTCGTGAGCCTCATACCGTCGGTGGCTCTTGACCTCAGCCTGAACCGGATGTGCATCTATCTGCTTGGTGTGTCTCTGTTCTACGGGATGGTCAACGGGCTGCACACTGAGCGGGACATACACTACGTCGGAATCGCTCTGGTGCTGCTAGGGCTCACAGTTGCCGTGATGGCCTCCCTGGGGACGGATTGGGAGATCGGGAGGCTGATCGAAATACCCGCCATCTACGAACGACTTCCGGGCCCCATCATCCGCGGTCTGCCGGGCAGCGGGGTCATCGAGGAGTACGACCTCTTCAACCCGCGAGTCGTTGCCGGGGCACTGGCTATCCTGGCTGCAGTACCTCTGGCCTACCTCGTCTTCGGGAAAGGGTGGAAGTTGCGGCTGCTCTCGGGACTGACGGCCATGGTGATGGCAGCGGTCCTGTTCCTGACGCAAGCCCCTCAGGGCGTGCTGGGTCTGGGCGCCGGCTTGATCCTGATAGCCGTGTGGCGGAGCCGGTGGTTTCTGGTCAGCCTGGTTCTTGGCCTTGGTGGGCTGCTTGTTGCCTGGAGGTTCCTCGGTGTTGGGAAGAGAGTAAGCGATGGGCTCACACCGGAGACAGTGGACACCCTGGCCTTTGGGATACAAAGCCGCATCGTCAACGGGTTGCGCGGGATCGGCATGATCCGGGACATGCCCTACACGGGGGGTGGCCTCAACACCTTTCCTGCGATCGACGGCCTGTACTCTTTCGGGCGCGCCAACGCTGACCATGCTCACAATCTCCTGATACAAACGGGGGTAGATCTGGGCATCACTGGCGCTGTGGCCTTGCTGGCGCTGCTGGCGGCCTTCGGCTACACCGTTCTGCGCGTGTATAGGACGCGTCCCGAGGGCAACCAACGTGCGCTGCTGATAGGCATGTGCGGTGCGGTGGCCGCATGGCTGGCATACGGGCTGCTGGATAGCATCACCCTTGGTCACAAGCCCGCGGCGGCTCTGTGGGTGCTGCTGGGACTCTCAGCCAGCATGCGATTTCGGTCGGTTCCATCCAACGTAGAGCCGGTTCCTTTCCGGGCGAGGTTCAACCGCCGCTGGCTCCTCGTTGTCTTGCTGCCCGTGCTCCTCCTGTTGGCGGTCATCGGGTTGACTCGACACAAGCTTTTCGGCGCCTGCTACCTGAATCTGGGGGTGATGGAGGCGCATCGGGCGCTCGCCGCCGTGGATACGCCCGACCTGGCCGCACAGCATCTGTTTCTGGCCGAGGAGTACATGCGGCGGTCCTTGGAGTGGGACCCCAGCAGGCAGCGGACCCAGCGACTGCTTGAGTGGGTGCTTCAAGCCGACATCTCCAAGACGCGCTGGCCCCGAGAAACGGCAAGTTTCGAGCAGCCGAATCTACCGCATCTGTGGTATGCTACAGGACCCCACGAATGGGGTTGCCTGGCATGAGCCTACACTTCAACCATCACTGATGAGAGAGCCATCATGAGCGATGATGCGATACGCAGCGAGCCCAGAATAGTAGCTGCGATCCCGTGTCACAACGAGGAGCCCTTCATCTCCGACATCGTGCGGATGGCGCGGGAGCATGTCCATCATGTGGTGGTCATTGACGATGGATCATCGGACGGCACCAGTGCGGCTGCCGAGGCCGCGGGCGCAACAGTGGTGCGGCATCAGGTCAACAAAGGGCCGGGGATGGCGTATAATTCGTGCTTCGAGGCTGCCCGGTCACTTGAGGCCGATGTGCTGATCACCCTGGATGGGGACGGCCAGCACCTGCCGGAGGAACTGCCTCGAGTCCTGGCGCCACTCTTGAGCGGAGAGGCTGACCTCGTCATCGGCTCACGGTTTCTGGAAGACTACGAGATCCCGCGCTACCGCAAGGTCGGGATCGACGTCATAACCTGGCTCTATAACATCGGCTCCCCAGTCAAGGTGGTGGACGCCCAGAGCTGCTATCGCGGCTACAGCCATCAAGCACTGGACAACCTGCAAATCACAGAGAGCGGCTTCGGGTTCAGTGTCGAACTACTGGTGCAAGCTCGAGAGCAAGACCTGGTTATTCGGGAGGTGCCCATCTCCTGCATCTACCACTCGGCCAGCCACAGCATCAACCCCGTGGTTCACGGTGTGGGGGTGGCTTTGATGGTGGTGAAACACCGCATCAAGGGCCTCTGGCGGAGGGCAACCGGTGCGCCCGAGGTGACCGCGTGATTCTCTTCGCGGCGCTCTGCCTCGTCTCCCTGCTGCTCATCTGGCAGTTCGTAGGTTATCCAGTCCTCATGGGCATCATCGCCCTGGCTGCAAAACCCAAACCCAAGGACCGTACCTACACGCCCTTTGTCTCCATCATTGTGCCGGCGTTCAACGAGCGGGACGTCATCCTGAGGAGGCTGGAGAATCTCCTCCAGCTGGACTATCCCCCGGGGGAGTACGAGATTCTCGTCGTCGAGTCCGGGTCAACTGACGGCACATACGAGGCGGTACAGGACTTCATTGCCGAGCGCCCGAGCCGAGCGCCTGGACTGAAGCTACTGAGGGAGCGCGAGAGGCGGGGAAAGGCGTCTGCCATCAACCTGGGCAAGCAGCACGCTGAGGGAGAGATTGTGCTGGTCACCGACGCCAACTCCGTGTTCGACCAGAACGTCCTCAGTGAGCTGATGCCCCACTTCCAGGATCCTAAGGTCGGCGCCGTGGGTGGCAGATACCTGGTCTCCAACCCTGAGAACCTGTACACATCCTCCGAGTCCTTCTACTGGGACCTGGAGTACATCATGCGGCGGGGTGAGGCGGCGCTGGACTCTGCATGCCTGTTCCACGGGGAGATCAACGCCTGGAGGAAAGACCTTATCCCTGAGGCAGACACAGGGATCATCTCGGAAGACCTGGACATGGCGATCCGCATCAGAAGACAGGGCTACAAGATCGAGTATGAGCCAGAGGCCAAAGTCTACGAGCCGACAGCGAAAACCGCGAGGGGCCAGATCGTTCGTAGAAAGAAGGTCTCCACCGGCACGATACTGTGCATTTTCAAACACCTGAGCTACTTCATACTGCCGCGAGATCTGTACAGCCTTCTCATCTTCCCATCCCACAAAGGCCTGACCATGCTCTCTCCGTTTCTTCTGCTGGCCATCCCTGTGCTGTACCTGGTTATCGGGGACGTGCGCGTTGTGCTCCTGCATCTGACCCTGACCGCGGTGGCGTTCGGGCTGCTGTTGGGGGTGCTGCTGCTGCTCCGGGCCAGGCTCATTCCTCGTGGAGGACGCCCAACAGGGACCGGCATCGGTTCACTGCCCAGAATCGCCTACTACACCTTGCTCAACGAGTACCTGGTCTTTCTGGCCTGGATTGACCTGATTCGCGGCAGCTATACGGTCCTCTGGGACAGAGCGGAATCAACTCGGACCTGATAGAATTGCGAGGGTGGCGGGGGCTTCCGTCATGACCGGACCGCGGGAATCAGTATGGCGCGTCACCAAGTCTGTGGGAAACTATGAGAATCCTGATCACCTCCATCGTAGACATCAAGAGGGTGACACACAACCGGATCCACGTTCTTGCCGAGCACCTGTCTCGCAGGCACGAGGTGACAATCCTGTGTTTGAACGCCTGGTGGTTGGAGCAGGATTCTGCTCGCCAGGGTGGAGATGAATACCACGCAGATGGCCTCTTCAGCGAGCTTCTCGACAGGGCCGAAGTCCACTACCTCAGTCATCGCACCGACCCGCCGGTGCTACAGCAATTCACCACTCTCCCCGGGCTGAGCTCTCTCCTGGCCAGGATCGAGCTTTCCAGCTTCGATGTGCACCTCAACTACAACGACCTGATAGCGGGGCATTCTGTGGCCAGGGCGGCGGAGCGCGTGGACATCCCCACCGTCTTCGACATCGCTGACGATCTGCCTCACAGTTTCGCCCTCTCACCTCGCGTACCCCGACTGCTGAGACCCCTCGCACGACGGGTCGCAGAGAGCAGGCTCCAGGCGAACGTCGCCGTGGCGAAGAAAGTGACCTTCGTCACCCGTGCCCTCAAGGACGCCTACCGACTTCCCGACGGGAAATCCACCCTCATTCCCAACGGCGTCCACGAGAGTTTCTTCGCCAACAAGCTGGCTCCATCTATGCGCGAGGAACTGGGCCTCGAAAACTCCTTCGTCCTGGGCTTCGTGGGCACCCAGCTCGATTGGGTCGACCTGGAGCCGGTCTTCACCACACTCAAGACACTTGGTGCCGGGGGCATGGATGTAAGCATGCTGGTCGTGGGAGGAGGAGAGAAGCTGCAGGCAAACAAACGCCTGGCCACCGAGCACGGAGTCTCAGATAAGGTGGTGTTCACCAACCAGGAGCCCTTGAGCAGAGTCCCGTCATACATCTCCTCCATGGACGTCTGCCTCATCTGTCGCAAAGAGACCACTGACTCCGACCGCTCTCTCCCTCTGAAGCTGTTCGAGTACATGGCCTGCCAGAAGCCCGTGGTCTCCGTCCCTCTGGCGGGGGTCATCGAGGCAGCGGGAGATAGAGTGCTCTACGCCCGCGACAGCCAAGAGCTGACTGACAGGATCAGGCAACTCCACCAGGACCGGGACCTTCGAGAGAGAATGGGCCTCCAGGGCAGCGAATTCGTGCGCGAGAGATACGGTTGGGCGAACATCTGCTGCCGGTTCGAAGACATCCTGCTGGAGGCCTCAACCGAGGATAGCGGCGCATGAAGATCTGCCTGGTCGGTCACCACGACCCGCGACCCGACGAAGGTGTGAGGAAGATCACCTATCATCTGGGCCGGGAGCTGGAGAAGCGGCACTCGTTGATGCGGGCCGGCATCACGGAGTTGGGCTGCTGGCAAGCCATCAGGAGCTTCCAGCCAGATATCATTCATTTCGTGCTCTCGCCCACCATCCAGGGCCTGGTTGCAGCCAAGCTGCTCTCCCTCGCCTACAGGCCGGCTGCCACGGTGGTGTCGGCGCCTCATCCCCATCTGAGATCCATGGGCAGGCTGGCATCGTGGTTCAGACCGGACCTCCTGCTCGTTCAAGCGGAGGACAGCGAAAGACGGTTCCGCTCCCTGGGCTTCAAGACGCAGTTCCTGCCCAACGGAGTGGACACCAGCAGATTCGTGCCCGTCGACGGCTCGACCAAGGGACAACTGAGAAACAAGTACGACGTAGACACCGGCAACTTCGTGGTGTTGCACGTGGGCGCTCCCAATCGAGGCCGGAATCTCGAATCCATGCACAGCTTGCAGGACGACGACGTTCAAGTGCTGGTTGTTGGCAGGGCCTCAGAAAGGGGCGACCCAAGCCTCGCCGGCGAACTGAGGCGGATAGGGTGTTTGGTATGGACCGAATACCTCAGCAACCTGGAGGAGGTCTACGCCCTGTCCGACTGCTACGTCTTCCCCACCACCAGCAGAAGATACTGCGTGGAGATGCCTCTCTCGGTCCTGGAGGCCATGTCCTGCGACCTCCCTGTGGTCACGACCAGATTCGGGGCTCTGCCACGGGCGTTCGAGGCAGGAGGGGGCCTGATCTTTGCCGACGGGGAAGAAGACTTCGCCGCTGGTGTGGAGAGAGTCAAAGCAGGGTTGCGCCCGAATACCAGGGACAAGATGCTCCCCCTCGATTGGGGGGGTATCCTGGATCGACTCGAGCAGGCATACAGCGATCTGCTGGCCCAAGACAGAGCTACCTCAGAGCACGGGGAACCAATGCTACGATGACTGCCAGCAGGGATGACACAAAAGCAGACCAGCCCCTCGACGGCAAGGGCGTGCTCGTCTGCCTGGTGGGCATCGATGGCTCTGGCAAGAGCACTCTCGCGAAGTCCCTGGTGTCTGCTGCCGAAGACTACAACCTCAGATGCCGGTACGTGTACGGTGGCTTCACCTCCTCCTTCACCATTTTCAGGCCGGTGGTGGCTCTCGCCAAGGCGCTGGTGTTCAGAGGAGACAACCACATGGAGACCTCCGCCACGAAAGGCACGGTCTTGCGGAACTCGCGGCTGTCCGCGATGTATCAATACCTGGCCCTGACCGACTACATTGTTCAGACCTGGTTCAGAGTCGGGCTTCCTCTGGCCCGGGGGTGGCACGTGGTGTGCGACCGGTACATCTACGACCTGGTGGCCAGCATCGGCGTGCTCCTGGACTACCCTCTGCACAGAACCATGGCCCTCCTGCGCCGGTGCATGGTCTTTCTGCCCAGGCCGCAGCTCGTCTTTTTCCTGGACCTGCCCGAGGCCTTGGCTTACCAGCGCAAGCATGATATAGTCTCGCTTGCCTTCCTGGCGGCGAGAAGGGAGATCTATCTGGAGATGGCCCGCCGCCACGAGTTCACCGTCCTTGACGCCACCTCCAGCAGCGAGGACCTGCAGGAACTGGTTGCCTCCACAGTGCTCAGCGCTTTCAAGGGAGACGCCTGACGTGTCAAAGGTGATGGTTATCGGCATAGACTCCCTGGAGCCTACCCTTCTTCGCAGGTTCGAGCCTGACCTGCCCAACTTCACTCGCCTGCGGCAGGAGAGCCCCCAGATAGAGCTGCAGTGCATCTTCCCCCCCGATTCCATCCCCGCCTGGGTGAGCATCCACACCGGACTGAACCCGGCACAGCACGGCCTGATCCACGTGTTTGACGTATTCGAAACGCAGTGGCAGGACATCCTCAGCATCGACCCGGCGGCCTTCCAGGGCCGGACCTTCTGGGACTACGCCGGCGACGCAGGGAAGCGAGTGCTGGTCCTCTTCCCCTTCGTGGCCTTTCCGCCCTGGGAGGTGAACGGCCTCATGGCGGGCCGGGCCATGGCTGATCGCAGACTGGCCGGGGGTTCGCCCTGGCAGACGGAGAGGGAACTCGTCACCTGCCCCACCGAGGCGCGGGAACTGTACGGGATGCCGCCCTTCTTGAAGGAGGTCTCGGGGAAGCGCCCAGGATACGACAACCTGGCCGCCCGCACCAGGGAAGCTCACGAAGTGATCCTGGAGAAGGCAAGGCTGGGGCTGGAGTTGTCAGCCAGCAACGAGTGGGACCTGTTCTTCATCTTCTTCGGGTCGCTGGACGTGGTCCAGCATTCCCTGTGGCGATACATGGATGAGAACGACCCCACATATCCAGGCCCCAACCCCTTGCAGGACCTGATACGAGACACCTACGAGGTCTTCGACGACGTGGTGGGGCAGTTGATCGACCAACACCACGAGGCTACGGTGATAGTGATCAGCGACCACGGGCACGGCATGCGGCCAACGGACTGAAGCAGCGAGGGTGCATCGTGCGGACCGAGTACATCACGCACCTGGAAGAGATCTATGCCCTGTCCGATTGCTACGTTTTCCCGACCACTGACAGACGGTACTGTGTCGAAATGCCTCTCTCAGTCCTGGAGGCGATGTCCTGCAACCTGCCGATGCTCACCACCAGGTTCGGGGCGCTGCCTGGGGTCTTTGAGGAGGCATCTGGCCTAATTGTTCGTGGAGAGTGAGGACGACCCTATGCAGGAGCTACAGCGGGCCAAAGGCGGGTTGCGGGCGAGCATACGGGACAAAGGCCTGCCCTATTGGTCGGCAAACATCGTGGAAGAGGTTGATGGTATTCACGAACGATTGGTCGCCTGTTGGTAAGCACTTGTGTCTGAACTAGCGCGGTTTGAGAACATGTGGCAGGGCGAAACGGTGAACTGGAATGTCGCAGATTATTCGTCTGCTAGATAACAGAGCTGTCATTTGCTTTCTCATATTTCTGTCGTTCTTCTACTTCCTAATTGGCTTCAATCAAGGTCTGATTGTGTACGATGAGGGGCTAGTCGTCTACGGGGCGGCAAGGGTACTGGATGGAGAGGTTCCTTACCGGGATTTCTGGACGCTCTATGCTCCGGCACAATTCTATGTGTTGGCTGGCTTATTCAGAGTCTTTGGCGCTTCGCTGATCGTAGAGCGTATCTGGGGAACCATCGTTGTTTTCGTACTGTCAGCCACTGTCTATTTGCTCGCTAGAAAAGTGCTTCCAAGAAAGCCCGCTCTAATTGCATGGTTTCTCACCGCCACAGCGATCGGGTCATATAGACTATTTGCCAAGACGATGCCATCGGCTCTGTTGTTTAGCCTAGTGAGCTGTCTTTGTTTACTGAACTTTATGTCTCAAAGACATGAAACATGGTTGATCCTTGCCGGATTGGCCGCCGCAATAGCGGTACTATTTGGGCATGACATAGGATTCTATACTCTTGTATCCGAGCTTCTAGTGATGCCCTTGTTCATGTATGCAAACCTCACACCAAAAGAAAGGGGCACGCCTAGTACGTTTGTGCGAGCGGCAAGGGTTGCTGGGAGGTACTACTTCTTGGGGATAGCCATTGTATTGGCTCCAGCTCTGTTCTATTTCGTACGAATCGTTCCCCTTGATGATCTCATATATGATTTGGTCATTTTCCCTATTACGATCTATCCCAAGGTACGTTCTCTCCCCTATCCCGCCCCGATTCCCAGTATTACAGGGATTCTTGCGGGAGAGTTGTCTATTACCTCTTTCGCGAAGTCAACCTTCAGCCGTGCGCCTTTCTACTTTCCCCTGCTGGTGTATGTGATATCAACTATCTTACTAGTCGTTCGAATCCGCAAACAACAAGTCCGTTGGGACCAAGTACAGCCGTGGTCGGTTATCCTTCTTGTACTACTTGGAGCCCTATTCCTGAACTACGTCAGGGTCCGGTCCGACACTTTGCATCTTGTGCCAACATCCATTCCAGCTATTATGTTGTTTTGTGTAACGTCCTACGATGTTTCGACAACTACCAGAAACGCCCGTTTCACGTACTGGCTCCTAGTGGCGTTCATGGTGGTGATAGCCGCGTCTATTCTCATCACGGCAATCTTCTATGGAAAGACTCGGATCGTGATAGACAGTTACTTGTCCTCACCTGCGTTGTCGTTGAGCCTTGATAGAGCTAAAGGTGTCTATGTCGAGCACAGCGCTATGGTTTATCAAGAGGCCATACAATACATTCAACAAAATGTGCCAGAAGACGAGCGAATATTCGTAGGCAACTCAAGGCACGATCGGATAGTGACTAATGACGTCATGTTCTATTTTCTGGCTGATCGCCACAGTGCCACAGAGTACCACGAGTTGCACCCGGGAGTTGCCACTACAACTGCTATCCAACAAAAGATCATCAACGGCATAGAAATGCAGCGTGTTAGATATATCGTATTGCGTAATGAAAACGGGGAAAGCCGAGAGCGAAGTGGTATCAGCATCCTTGATGATTTCATCCGTGACCAGTTCACGATGGTGCGCCAATTCGGAGAGTACAGCGTGTGGAGCAGGAGCAATCAGGGAATAGCGCCGCATCCCCAAGTAGCAGCTATGTAGAAAGTAGGCTTCCTGTCATGAACCCGCCAAATGAGGGTTATTCAGTCCAGCTTACCTTCGAGCGTGTGCCGCTGAATGGCGGCTGCAGGCGTGTCCAGGAGCTAGTCCTGCCAGAGCCTGCTGCTGAGTGCAAGGTCGTCGTCTACAGGTATCGAAGGATTGGGTGGCAATTGCGAAAGTGTATCGACACATGGCGCGTAGGGGCAGACACAAGCGCGTTCTCATATGCCTAATCGGCGTGGAAGGATCGGGCAAGAGCACGATGGCCAAAGCATTGACCACAAGCCTCCAAGAGCTGGGCATGAACTGCCAGTACGTGTACGGTGGTTTCACCTCCTCTTTCACCGTCCTCCGGCCTATTGTCACAGTGCCCAAAGCGATCTTGCTTCGTGGGGATCGCCACTATGATAACTCCCACACAAAGGGCAGTGTACTGAAGAGCACTTCCGTGTCCGCACTATACCAGTATCTGGCGCCGGCGGACCACATTCTGCAGGGAACATTCAAGATTAGGGCACCGATAGCCTTGGGATAGACCGTGATATGTGACCGGTACATCTACGACCTGGTGGCCAGCATCGGCGTGCTCCTGGACTACCCTCTGGACAGAACCCTGGCTCTGCTGCGCCGATGCCTGGCTCTTGTGCCCAGGCCGCAGCTCGTCTTCTTGCTGGACCTGCCCGAGGCCTTGGCTTACCGGCGCAAGGATGATATAGTCTCGCTTGACTTCCTCACAGTGCGGAGAGACACCTATTTGGCAATGGCCCGCCATCACGAGTTCACCGTCCTTGACGCCACCTCCAGCAGCGAGGACCTCCAGGAACTGGTTGCCGCCACAGTGCTCAGTATTCTCAAGGGAGAGGCCTGACGTGCCCAAGGTCATGGTTATCGGCATAGACTCGCTGGACCCGAAGCTGCTTCGCAGGTTCGAGCCTGATCTGCCCAACTTCGCTCGCCTGCGGCAGCAAAGCCCCGAGATAGGGTTGCAGTGCATCTTCCCTCGCGATTCCATCCCCGCCTGGGTGAGCATCCACACCGGACTGAACCCGGCACAGCACGGTCTGATCCACGTCTTCGACGTCTTCGAGACTCAGTGGCAGGACATCCTCAGCATCGACCCATCGGCCTTTCAGGGTCGGACCTTCTGGGACTACGCTGGCAAAGCCGGGAAGAGAGTGCTGGTTCTCTTTCCCTTCGTGGCCTTTCCCCCTTGGGAGGTGAACGGCCTCATGGTGGGCCGGGCCATCGACGATCGCAGGCTGGCGGGCGGCTCGCCCTGGCAGACGGAGAGGGAACTCATCGCCTGCCCCGCTGAGGCGCGGGAACTGTATGGGATGCCGCCCTTCCTGAAAGAGGTCTCGGGGAAGCACCCAGGATACGACAACCTGGCCGCCCGCACCAGGGAAGCTCACGAAGTGATCCTGGAGAAGGCCAGGCTGGGGCTGGAGTTGTCAGCCAACAACGAGTGGGACCTGTTCTTCATCTTCTTCGGGTCTCTGGACGTGGTGCAGCACTCCCTGTGGCGATACATGGATGAGAACGATCCAACCTATCCGGGCCCCAACCCCTTGCAGGACCTGATCCGGGACACCTACAAGGTCTTCGACGACGTGGTGGGGCAGTTGATCGCCCAACACCCCGAGGCTACGGTGATAGTGATGAGCGACCACGGCCACGGCATGCGCCCCACGAAGACGGTCAACATCAACGAACTGCTCAGGCAGATGGGACTGCTCGAGGCGAAGGGCCATCGCCTCAATCCGGTGCCCAGGCTGCTCGAAGGATTCAAACGTACGCTGCTCGACTTCGTCCACGAGAGGGAACTGGACTACTGGATGCTGGCCCTGGGAAAGGCGCCCCTGGTTTCCTCTGCCAGCAAGGGACTCTACATGTCCACGGCCAGCATAGACATGGACAGAACCGTGGCCTACCTGTCGTCTTTCGCGGGAGCAAAGTCCTACTCCCACGGCGGAATCGAAATCAGAAGAGACCACCTGGGCGGCCAGGACTACGAGGACCTGCGACAGAGACTGATTGAGGAGCTATCCCAGATACGCAGCCCGGATAAGGACACTCCGCTGATGAGCTGGATCTGTAAGCGGGAGGGTCTCTACTCCGGCCCCCACATCTCCCAGTTCCCCGACATCGTCTTCGAGCTGGAAGATGGCTACGGGGTCTACTGGGGTATCCACACACCTCTCGTCGGTACAGCTTACGAGCACAACCTGGCCTCCGGAGGACACAAGAAAGACGCCATGTTTCTCCTGTCGGGGACAGATCGGCATCCACGCAGTCGCGAGATGACCCTCATGGATGTGGCCCCGACCATCCTGGATTTGCTGG
>Ga0307379_10006475_pt1 | contig 16079 bp, 8 predicted proteins | sample UN2MG_FD_202237 | JGI IMG/M metagenome (GOLD analysis project Ga0307379, IMG submission 202237) | Soil microbial communities from Risofladan, Vaasa, Finland - UN-2 | ecosystem: Environmental > Terrestrial > Soil > Coastal area > Acid sulfate soil | place: Finland: Risofladan, Vaasa | collected... | reverse complement strand
GTACGCCCGCCCTACAGAACGGCCAACGGCCGGCGGGCGTGGGTACGCCCGCCCTACAGAACGGCCAACGGCCGGCGGGCGGCAACGGAGGGGCAGGAGGCAATGCGCCGGAGGCGCACAAGGCTCCTGCCGAACAGGACACCGTACTGGACCCGCCTGCGGCGGGTACGCAGGTTGAAAACCTGCGCTACCAAGACTTGGATTTGCGGAAGGAGCCGCGGTGTCCGCTTTCGGTTGTTGAGAGGTGTGCGGAGGGGGTGGTGGCGCTGTCGGGGTGCCGGCATGGGGAGGTGGCGGCGGCGGTGAGGAGGGGGGATATGCGCGCCGCGCGGCACGCGATACGGCGGTTTCAGCATATCTTCGGGCACGATCGGTTCTTTATCGAGCTGTGCCGGGAAGAGCCGGGGGAGGCGGAACGGCTCTTCAGGGCACGGTTGTCGGCATTGGCGGAGGAGATGGGCGCGCCGGTCGTCGCCACCGCGAATGTCCATTACCTGACGCCGGAGGAGGCGGCCGTTCAGGAGGTGCTGGCCTGTATGCAGACGCTGACGAAGCGGGAGGAGTGGCACGCGATTCGGCGGCGGGGGGCGGAGCGGTATCTGAAGTCGCCGCGGGAGATGATGGAGGAGTTCGCGTCGTATCCGGAGGCGATCGAGAATACGGTGCGGATCGCGGAGATGTGCGAGGTGGATCTGGGGTTGGGGGAGATGCATTTTCCGCATTTCAGGATGAGGGAGTACGAGGGGGAGGAAGCTTCGGCAGCAAGCTGCCGAAGCAACGAACAACAAAGGATGGATTGGTGGCCGCGTGAGGGCGAGGAGGTCGAGGGGGAGCGGGCGGAGCGGCTGCTGGAGTGGTTGTGTTGGGAGGGGGTGAAGAGGAGGTATGGGAGTGGTTTCGGGAGGAAACGGCCGGCGGGCGGCAGGCAAGGGGCAGGAGGCAAGCCGCCGGAGGCGGCCAGGGCTCCTGCCGAACAGGTGGAGGACCGGCTGCGGCATGAGCTGGGGATTATTCGGGATCTGGGGCTGTGTGAGTATTTTCTGGTGGTCTGGGACATTGTGGAGGAGGCGCGGGCGAGGGGGATTCGGTGCTCGGGGCGGGGGTCGGCGGCGGATTCGCTGGTGAGCTATGTGCTGGGGATCACGCAGGTGGATCCGATCAAGGCGCGGCTGCTGTTCGAGCGGTTCCTGAATCCGGAGCGGCGGGGGATGCCGGACATCGACATCGATTTCGACTCCCGCAAGCGGGACGAGATGATCGAGTATGTGGCGCGCCGCTACGGGCCGGAGCATACGGGGATGGTGGCCACCATCAACACTTTCAACGCCCGGTCGGCGATTCGCGAGGTGGGCAAGGCGCTCGGGCTGTCGGAGCGGTTGCTCGACCGCATCAGCAAATCCATGCCCTACATTCCGGCCTCGCGGATTCGGAACGCCATCGCCACTCTGCCGGAGCTGCGGGGGTGCGGTTTCGACGCCGACGCGCTGAAGGAGCTGCTGGACATCTGCGAGGCGATAGACGGCTTTCCGCGGCACTTGAGCGTGCATCTGGGCGGGGTGGTGATCTCGCGGGATCCGATCACGGACTTCACGCCGCTGGAGGTTTCGGCGAAGGGCGTGATCGTGTGCCAGTTCGATAAGGATGATGTCGAGGCGCTGGGGCTGGTGAAGATGGACCTGCTCGGGCTGCGGAATCTGGCGGCGATCGAGGAGGCGCTGCATATCATTCGGGAGACGCGGGGGGAGAGCCTCGATCTCGGCCGGATTCCATTGGATGATGAGAAGACGTACGAGCTGATGCGCTCGGCGCGGACGGTGGGGGTGTTTCAGCTCGAAAGCCCGGGGATGCGGGGCCTGCTGTCCGGGCTTCAACCCACTCACTTCGGCGACATCATCGCCAACATCTCGCTCTTTCGCCCCGGGCCGATGCAGGCGGACATGATCGGGCCGTTTCTTGCGCGGCGGCACGGGAGGGAGGAGGTGACGTATCTGCATCCGTCGGTGAGACCGGCGCTGGAAGAGACGTATGGAGTGATCCTGTATCAGGAGCAGGTGCTGGAGGTGGCGAGCGCGCTGGCGGGGTTCACGCTGGGGCAGTCGGACTCGCTGCGGCGGGCGATGACGCACGACCGGTCGGTGGAGGAGATGGAGAAGATCGGGGATGCCTTTCTGGAGGGATGCAAGCGGCGCGGCGTCACGAGGGGGGTTGCGGAGGAGGCGTTTCGCCAGCTGTCGGCGTTCGCCGCCTATGGGTTTTGCAGGGCGCATGCGGCGTCGTTTGCGATCATCGCCTATGAGACGGCGTACCTGAAGGCGCACTACCCGGCGGAATTTCTGGCCGGGATTCTGTCGAACCAGCCGATGGGGTTCTACCCGGCGGAGGTGATCGTCAACGAGGCGAAGCACTTCGGGATCGAGGTGCGGCCGGTGAACATCAATAGGAGCCGGGATCGGTATTGGGTGGAGGAGGGGGCGATCCGGGTTGGGCTGGCGCAGGTGTATGGGCTGAGCGGGGCCGGGCTGAGGGCAATCCGCGATGCCCGCGAGGGAGGCGGCCCCTTCACGTCGCTGCGGGAGTTCTGCGCTCGCACGGGTCTGGCGCGGCCGATGGTGGAGAATCTGATCAAGGCGGGGGCGTTCGATGGGATGGGGGCGCGGCGGGAGCTGCTGTGGGAGTTGAACGAGATCACGAACACCGGGGCGCGGCGGCGCGACCGGAGCCAGCGCGCGGGGGGCCAGCTTGCCCTTTTGGAGGCGGGGAGGGAGGCATCTCCGGCGGCTGCGCTGCCCGCGCCGAGCGAGAGGGAACGAGCTGCGTCTGAGCTGGCGATGATGGGGCTGAGCGTGAAGCGCCACCCTCTCTCGTTCGCGCGGGAGCGACTGGACGAGATGGGAGTGCTCAGTCAGGCTCAGCTAGAATCGCTGCCGGACGGTCGGTGGGTGCGGGTGGCGGGAATCGTGATCGCCCGACAGCGCCCTCCGACAAAGAGCGGGCAGACGGTTGTCTTCATCACGCTCGAAGACGAAGCCGGGTTGATCGAGGTGACCGTCTTCGAGCGCATTTACAAGAAGTGGGGAAAGGTCATCTTTTCGAACGGCGCGCTGATCGTCGATGGGGTATTGCAGAAGAAAGGGAGATACGGGACGGTGGTGGTGGGGAGGAGCTTTCGGGGGCTCAATCCGTGAACGTCGCCCGTCGGCCGAGCATTGACTCCGCCTGCCGATTCTGATAGAGTCGCGGCAGAACGCATCCTCGTGCCACGCTCTCCGAATTGGGCTATCGGGTGAAGCTTGGGGGTGGCGGAGGAACCTCTGCGCAGGGAGGAACGATATGTCCGTTCCTAGGCCGCTGTCACTCAGTCTCATGCTGTTGGCTGCTGCAGTGATGCTTTCGATGCCTGCACTGGCGGCCTTCGATATTCCGCTCGCCGGCCAGATCGCCTATGGAGTGCCCCACGATGTCGCCGTCTCGGGCGATTACGCCTATGTTGCATCCCAGGAGGCGGTGTCGGTCTTCGACATCTCCACGCCAGCGAACCCGATCCAGGTGGCGGTGATAGACACGGTCGGTTCGGCCGAGGGCGTGGCCGTCTCGGGGACCTACCTCTATGTGGCGGCCTGGGACGCGGGGCTCCAGCGCATCGACATATCGAACCCGCTGTCCCCATCATTGGCGGGTGGTGTTGACACTCCCGGCTATGCGTACGGGGTGGCCGTGGATGGCGGTTACGCCTACGTCGCCGACCACGCGGCGGGCCTGCGCGTTATCGACGTGAGCAGTCTGGCAGAGGTCAACTCCTACGACACCGCGGGGTATGCGTGGGAGGTGGCGGTGTCCGACAGCTACGTTTTCGTCGCGGATGGATTCGCCGGCCTGGTCGTTCTCAACAAGAGCGATCTTTCGGTGGCGACCACCTGCACGGCATCCGACCGCGTGCTGGACGTGGCGATTCTGGGAGATTACGCCTACCTGGCGGACGGCACGGCCGGGCTCAAGGTTTTCCAGATCTCGACCCTGACGTGCGACTACGGGGAGCTGTCCACGACGGGCAAGGGGTTTGGCGTTGCTGCGGCCGGTGACTTCGTGTATCTGGCGGCGGGAACGGCAGGGCTTCACGTGATCGATGTGACGGACCCAAGCGAGCCGATTCTCGCCGACTCGTGCGATACGCCGGGCTGCGCCTATGCGGTGGCTCTGGCGGAGGATGGTGAGGCTGCGTACGTTGCGGACGAAGCGGGAGGGTTCATCGCCGTTGACATTGAGGCCTCGCCTATGCCGACGCTCGTAAGCCAGGTGGACACTCCGGGGAACGCGGAGGCGATCGCGGTGCCGGATGAGATCGCGTACGTTGCCGACGGGAGCGGGGGGGTGGTGGCGTTCGACGTCTCGGACCCGACGGACCCGGAGAAGCTGTGGACCTGCGCCGAGGCGGGCATCCAGGCGATGGATGTGGCGGTGTCAGAGGATGGGAATTACGCCTATGTCGCCGACTGGGGATCCAAGCTTCGGGTGCTGGATGTCACCATGCCGACTGCGCCGGTGTGTAACTACGGATCGGGTGCGGTCGTGCCCGGTTATCCGAACGGTATTGCCGTCTCGGGCAACCGAGCGTACGTGGCGGCGGGCGACACAGGGTTGGTCCCTGTGAACATCAGCAATCCAGCCCTGCCGAGCGCGCTCTCGGCGATAGACACGCCCGGCTCGGCGAACGATGTGGCCGTGTCCGGCAACTATGCTTTCGTCGCGGATGGAGCGTCAGGGCTGCAGATTATCGACACGACGGCGCCGACCGCCGCGATGGTCACGGTGGCAACGAGCGGATACTGTTGGGGCATTGCCCTCGACGGTGACTACGCCTACCTCGCCAGCGGGGACGCGGGACTGGAAGTGATCGACGTGTCGAACCCGGCGAGTCCTTCCAAGGAGGTTGCGCTGAAGCTATCCGGCTCGGCGCACAGTGTGGCGATCTACGGAGATTATGCCTACGTCAGCGTGGGTGGGAAGGGGGTCGCGGTCGTCAGGATCGCCGATCCGACGGATCCGCGCTACGTGACGACCTGCGGGACGCCGTCGGTCCCGGGGCCGTCGGACCTGGTGGTGGCGGGCGGCTATGCGTATGTGGCGGATGCGGAATCGGGGCTGGTGGTGGTCGACCTGCTTCCGCCGTACACCATGCTGGCGCGCCGCCAGAGTCCGTCGCTTGGGGAGAAGCTGGCTGTCGGGGAGCAGTCGGACGGGTCGGCAGTGGTGTATGTCGCGAGTCGGTCGGCCGGGCTGCAAATCGCCCAGGTGAGCGACGCGGAGGAGGCTGGAGATCCGGCCTTCATTCGATCCAAGCTGGGATTCGGCGACGTGACGGATGCGGCGCTGGGGGACGCCTATGGTTACGTAACGGATTCGGGTGGTCGTCTCTATGTGATCGGGCTGACGACCGCGACGAATCCGAGCGCGGTGGGTTCGGCCCAGACTGAGGGGTCGGCCCGGGGGGTAGCGGCGACGACCATCAGCTCGGGGAAGTACGCGCTCGTCGCGGACGGCAGCAAGGGGCTTTCGGTTGTCTCCACACAGGTCGCGAGCAACCCGTTTGTGAAGGCGACCTTCGACACACCGGGGTGGTGCTCGGATGTCGTGCCGGCGGTGTTGAACGGCGATCCTTTTGCGTGTGTCGCCGACGGCGAGTCCGGGCTCCGCCTGATCAACCTTTCGTCGATCGGGACTCCGGCAGTTACGGTGTTCTCCGACAACTTCGAGGACGGCATCGAGGGATGGTCGACCGGCGGGACGGTCGAGTGGTACGCGGGGACGCCGCGGAGAGGAACGCACAGCGTCCGGATGCGGAACAACGGGAGCATCGAACAGACGATTTCGACCATCGGGTACTCGAAGATAAGCGTGTCGTACTACCTGGCGGCTTCGCTCGGCACGACCGGCTCGGCGGTCACGGCGGAGTGGTTTGATGGGGCAACGTGGACTCAGTTGAAGCAGATCCAACCGGACGATGTCGACGAAGACGGCGTGCTTCACCCGTACACGCACGAGCTGACGACAGTGGCGGACGATAATTCGAGCCTCGCGCTGCGGTTCAAGCTCACGGGCAGCCTCAGCGGGGACTACGGGTACGTGGATGACGTGATCGTGCGGTCGTCCAGCTCGTCGGACCCGTATGAGGTCGGGTTCTGCAACACGCCGGGGCAGGCGCGGGGCGTGGATGTGTTCGAGGACTATGCATATATCGCGGACGGCGACGGCGGCCTGCGGGTGATCGACATCTCGACGCCGGGACGCGCGGTGGAGGTGGGGAGCTACCCTACGGGCGGGTACGCGGAGTCGGTGGAGATGCTCGGGAGGGTGGCGATCGTCGCCAACGGCAGTGGAGGGGTCGTGCTGGTGGACTGCAGTACGCCTTCGGCTCCCGTGGGACTCGCCTCCTACGATACGTATGGCTGGGCGATGGACGTGGAGGTGGCGCAGGGCCATGCCTATGTCGTCGAGAACGGCTGGGGGCTGACGGTTCTGCGCCTGTGGTACACGTTCAGGGATGTTCTGTTCAGCAACTGGGCGTTCAGGGAGATCGAGGCGGCGGTGACGAATGGGATAACCCTGGGATATCTGGATGGGCTGTATCATCCGGAACTGGTCTGCTCGCGGGATCAGATGGCGGTGTTCATCGCGCGGGCGCTGGCGGGTGGAGATGAGAATGTGCCGGAGCCAGAGCCGGGCACGCAGCACTTCATCGACATCCCCGACGGCGTGCCGACGCCCCCGGCGGTGGAGGAGACCCAGCACTGGGCCTATAAGTACATCGAGTACTGCTGGGAGCAGGACATCGTGGAAGGCTACTTTCAGCGTGACGCCAAGTTCTACATCCCTGGAGGGATTGTCGACCGCGACATGATGGCGGTGTTCATGGCGCGGGCCAACGACTGGGTCAGCATTGAGGATGCGATGAACACGGCCGGGGATCTCTTCCTGGACGTCCCGGCGGGATACTGGTGCGGGACGGCGATCAAGGCCTGCATAGACAACGGTGTCGTCCGGGGTTACGACGACGGCTACTATCGGGGATACTGGGCGGTGACGCGCGATCAGATGGCGGTGTTCATCTACCGAGCGTTCCCGTCCCCGTAGCGTACGCAGGAAGCCGGCAATGACAGAGGGCAGGCCTTCGGGCCTGCCCTCTTCGTTCTTGGTTTGGAGGGGAAGCTGAACGCGGTCGGCGGAGGGCTCACGTCCGCCAGGCCGGCTGTTTCGCCAGCCAGTTGGCCGCCTTCTGTCTGGCCGATTCCTCGTTTCGACCTTCACTCTTCATGATGAAGCTGGTCATGGACTCGAGCCTCTCTTCGTAAGACTGCATGCTGCCGTCCGGCCGGGCGCAGTAGAGGCAGTAGTCCTTGTCGGGATCGGCGCCGGCGTGCTCGGCGGGTGACTCCATGGGCATTCCGCAGGCGATGCAGTGTGGGCTCATGGTGGGCCTCCCGGGCTTGTCTGAGCGCGAATTCGCTGCTGGTGGCGGGGTCCCTGCCGGTGGCGCGCTGTCCAATAACTCATCCCTGCCCCAAAGTGCCCTGAAGGCGGTCTCGCGGGACCTCGACATCCGCAAGCGGTCTCATCGCCCCTCGACACGTACATCTGGTCTGAACAACTCCCGCCGCCCACGACACACGGGTGGGCGAGGTCGACGATGCCAGCATTCTCAGGCCCCGACAATGACCAGTGGATTGCTCACCTGCGGGAACGACTTCTTGAGCTTCTGCTGCAGGGAGCCCAACACACGCTTTCCCTCTGCACTCCGCGGCGGAGTCGTGACAACGCACGCCCAGTCCACCTGCTTCGCTAACCTCTCAAAGGAGGTTATGAGCTGTCCCGAAGAGTGCTCGGCCAGCTTTGACCCGACAATGCCCACCAGAACTCGCCTGCAGCTTGACATAAGCCTTTGCCGCAAGGTTGGGTCATGCACAATATCAGAGAACATCCCTTCCGTCGACATCACCATACACGAGAAGGCACCGACGTCGAAGCCGTGACCTATCAGCCTTTCGTACTCCTCCCCTTCCGTCCGCAGGGAAAGCTTGTTGGCCCCGCCGCCGATGACCGAGACAGTCAGATTCGGTGCCTGAGTGGCGACTAAGACGGCGGGGAGGCTGCCAGTGTAAACGTGTATGCGTCTATGGCTTCGTGCGAGGGCCAAGGCGAAGGCAGACATCGTAGTGCCCGCCCCGACGTAGAGCGTCTGCTCAGAGTCGTCCCCGACAACGGGGAGCAGGGCCACCAGTCGCTCTGCCACCGCCAGTTTCTCCTCCCAGTGGTGTTCGAGCGCCTCGCCGAACCCGCTGCGGGGGTCAATGGCTTTCACAACGACGCGCTCGGCCGTAGGCACGTACTCGGTGTATCCGTGTCGGCATCGCACGACCCCGGCTTCTTCCAGCTCCTTCAGATCCCGCCGAATCTGGGACGTGGAGATTCGGAGTTGAGACGCCATGGCCTTGTACTCAGATGACTGCAGGTCTCCTCTCTCTCTAAGCAGAACCCTGAGAAGCGTGAGTCTGTGGCTCTTAGGAATCTCTCCTCGTGCCATATCACCGCTCAGCCATTGCGCAATTGCGCAAACGTTCTGGTGTTATTGTGCTATACTGATGACACAGGCCGAGGGCTTCCCCTCTCCTTCGGTCTGACGATCACCTCCGAAGATAGCACGATCTGCGCCAACGCGCAACCAGTCAGGACCGCGCATACGCGACCGAGGTGGTGCGGGCATAACGGTGAACCGGAGGGATAGCCGAGACGTGGAGCGGATCGTCTGTTGAACACCTGGCTCCCGGTCATCGTCGTGCATAGCGGGCACGGCTAGTGGTGCGTTTGTGCGCCCATATCCCGGTGTTCAGATCGACACGCGCCCGTGGAACGGGCGCGTTCGGTGTTCCCTTGATCTTCTGAGGGCTTGACGCGACACGGCCTCGCAGGCCCCACCATCTCCTGAGGGGCCGTGTTGTGCTATTGCTCGGAGGGCCGTGGTGGAGCGGCCGCTACCGGGCGCGTGAGAACGTGAGCTTGTGGTGAGGCACTAGAAGATGATCATATTCGCAATGCTGTGCCGTGCGGTTGTAGGCGCCGACATGGGGCGAGTCCGAAACCTCACACACTACCTGGGGGGGCGTAGCCATGCCTGACCAACTGAGCCGGGGCGTAGATATGTCATCTCCTGGCCGCGCACCTGACGGCGGTGCCGACTGCGTGATCCTGGCAGATGCGGGGGCCGGGCGGTCGGGGATCGAGATACTCCAGGTGATCGAGAGCCTGTCATATCGCCGAGATGACCACGTGGTCGAGATTCTGCTCGATATCATCTCTCACAACCGCGGCGATAAGCCAGCGCAATACCGCGCGGTTCATAGGGGCGGAGTGACTGCTCGTCTGGCTCGATTCCCGTCCGCCGGCACGGGCGACTGCCGACAGATCATCCTCAGAGAATTGTACGGTGACCGGATTATTGACAAGGACGAGCACACTATCCTCTTCCAGCCCAGGCTGAACTGCTGTGCCATTGAGGACAAGCACCTCGACATTTCGCTGGACGGCCCTGGGCAGTGTCTGCAGGGCGTTGCAGACAGCATCCCGCTGGTCCCGGAGATAGGAGGGGATCAGCCGGGGGCCGCGTTCACGTCATATCTGCTTCCTCCACCCGATAGCGGCAAGGCCATTGCGCCGGGCGAGTTCGCAGTGTGCAGGCTTGAGATCACGGTTCCGCCAGTCACGTACGGACGCTTGGTGGAGAACCGGGACTGGTTCTCCGTCGATAGCTACGGAAGGCTGATCAGGGATATTGTCAGCTTCGACCTGCCCGAAGTCGATCAAGCGTACAGTACCTTCTGCGAGGAGCACCTAGCGCGCAGTGACGTGGTACTTCCCCCTGTAGCCTATGACATCGTCGTCTTCCAAACGGCCGAAACGCGTGGTTACCCGGTTAAGGTGGAGTCCAGCAGCATGTGCATCGAACGCGTATACCCGGGAGATCCGGAAGTCGCTAAGAGGCTCGAGCACCAGGTGCTTTGGTTCTTCGGTCACAAGCACGAGTTCCACCTGCGCCTGCACTTCTCTGAGCGGTCTTCGGGGTCAGTCTCTTCCGGTCGCAGCGCTTCAACCGTACTCACGTAGCTCTACAGAGGGGGGGCACTCGGATTCGGGGGAACTGATCACCATGGGGCATGACCGTGTCTGGACCAAGCTAACGAAAGGCAGATGACAGGTGTGCGAACCCCCTGAGTCTGTACCGCCCAGTACCAGTCCATCACCAATGGGCCCCACCTGCGTGAACCGACCCGTCTGTGATACCCTACCTGTCGCGAAGGGCACTCCTTGGTTTGGGCAGACAGCGTACTGCTTGAGGGCCAACGCCTACCTAAGACAACTGGAGCAGGCGCTGGAAGAGGGGGATACAAACTTGGTAGAGACTCTCATTGACAGCAGGGAGTTCAAGCGAGCCGCCCTGGACATAGAGCATGCTCATTGCCCTCTGCTGTGTGGTCTTGTGATAGAGACCCTGAAACGCGTCATGTTTGCTGAGGGAATGAGCGAGCGGGAGAATTACAAGCGGTGCCAAGAACTGATACGAGATGCGTGGGCCAGAGGTCGGACTATCATCAGGTCGCTTGCGAAGAATCATCCCAACAAAGCGGCACTTAACCCAGATGACCTTCTCGGCGGCTGGGCTGTAGACCTAGCGGATATCAAACAGGTATCGCTCCCCGCTTATGTCGGGATTCTTGGCTGCGAAGAGCTCTATGCCTCTGCGAGCTTCAGCCAGGCCATCGACAAGTTGCTAACGCGTGCTCTGGACTCGTCAATGGACGTAAGCGCCCTTCGGGGGGCAGCCAGCGCGTTGATGTACGAGGTCCTGGGTCCCATGCAGCGCTCAGCACTAGGCTGCCGACAGTTGGTAGGGTACCTCGAGAAGGCGACTAGGATTGCGACAGAGGCAGCCCTTCGGTGTTCCGACGACCCGTTGCGCCTTGAACCCCTGGAAGAGCTGGCGAAGACAGTGACGTATCTAGGTCTAGGTACGAAGCGGGGGAAGCGCGGACTGAAGGGCCTCGGTATGAACGTCATAAATGCAATGCACAATGAGCTCTTTCGCTTGTATCGTCAAGCAGCGGCGGGAACCACATGTGATGTGAGGTTGGGAGACGTCCTGGGACAGCTTGTTCCTGTGCTAAGGAGTTACCGGTATCGACGCAAGCGACATGTCACGTCAGGCAAGCTAGAAGCCTCCTTGCGGATCCTAGGACAGGATGAGGAGAAAGACTTACGCTGCCACGTCGAGGACATCACATACGACGGACGTGGTCTTCTGGTCCGGTTTGGGGATAATGTCAAGGCGTGCAAACAGGTGGGGGAAGCCAAACTGATCCCCAGGACGCGCTTCTCCAACATCTGCATCGATCTCGACCTCACTACCGGGGAATCGGTGTCCTTCCATACAGTCAGGGCTACACTAGCGCCCTTCACTGCGGGCGCAGAGTCGATCCCGGTCGACCACGCATTGGCTGTCCGCGCATTCCGCTACGAATTCCCACAGCAATATGATGGGCAGTACGGTGCCGCGTTGTTCGTCCCGACTCCGCCTCAGACCCTCGTCAAACTAGCGCAGCGCTTCCCGGAGCGAGTGGGGCCTGGGGGGGGACCCCCGGCGGGCGGCGGGGCCCTGCTTGAAGCAACAGAGCCAAGTGGGGGGTCTGTGGCCGAACCTGAACCGCCACCGTTCCCAGCAGGCGAAGCGGGCATGCTTCAGGGTCTCCGTAACTGGGTCTCGGACCTTGCCGATAGCGTCGACGAAGGAGGGTGCGAGGCTTACTGGAGCGGCGGCAAACCTGTGACTGAACTCAATATCGCCTCGCAGATAAGACCTGGGCTGATTGACTACGTCACGCGCCGCGGTGGGACCGTGGTTTGCGAGTATTGGACACCGAAGGGGCCGGCGGACTTCTGGATCAGCCACTATACGCACTCCGTAGCGCTGGAGTTGAAGAGGAGTCGCAACGCTAACTGGGCACACGGCATCAGTACGCAGTTGCCCACATACATGGGACAGAAGCAGGGGAAGGGAAAGAGCAGACAGGGGACTACCGGGCATGGGCTGTATCTGCTCTTTGCCTTCCAGGGGACCTTCGGGAAGGGATCAGCCCGGGTCAAAGAGCTGCGGAAGCTGCAGAACAAGGTCTGCCGCGAACTTGGGGTCCGCATCGACGTTGCGATTGTGAACTGTGACAGACCTGACCCTGCCGAGTCTGCGAGCCGACGGCCCGCGTTGCCGGTATCCGCAGAGCGGCTGCAGTACTACCCGGGGCCGGAGGTGCCTGAGGCCGTTCAGACTACAGAACGGGAGTAGGCTGTCCGGCCTGGTTACTCACCAAGAGGTGACCACCCGAATGCAGTGCTATCTCTCGCAAGCGATCACCCTCCTCAGGGTGGCCTGCCCCCGATTCGAACCCACGACCCCGCTCCGACATGGCAAAGGCGACGGCCTGTCCGCCGTCGCCTCATCAGTGTCTGGTGCCGGGACCCAGAATTGAACTGGGGACACCCGGATTTTCAGTCCGGTGCTCTACCAACTGAGCTACCCCGGCACGTTCTTCGGTTAGGTATGCTAGCCTCTGCTGTAAGCTCTACCAGCTGAGCTATCCCGGCACGTTCTTCGGTTAGGTATGCTAGCCTCTGCTGTAAGCTCTACCAGCTGAGCTATCCCGGCACCCCATGCAGGCACCTGAAGTGCGATAAGCGAACAGGTGAGCATGGCTCGCCCTCACGCTGCCCGTGCTGCTTTCGCCCGGAGCCCGGACAGCTCCACGCGCTTCTCCATGAGGTGCGGGACAGGTCGGGTTATTGTACCTGGCCCGTTTGAGTTGCCGATGTAGAAACGCGGTGGAGAGCTGAGCCGGGAGGTTCGGAGTCGAGGTCGCTTCAACGTGTGGCGGGCAGGGGGCAGGCGCAGGAGCCTGCCCCCTGCTTTTCGCGTGTCTGGCAGAGGGGTATCAACTTATCGCAAACATTCATTTGCCGCCTGTCTGTTTGGCTAATAAGCGCAGTTTTTTCGGGATTGTGTGGTTTCGGACTTGACAAGCCCCGGGGGCACTGTGGTAGTATCGTGCACCATCAACCCTAGACCGGGGGAAGACGGGGGAAAGAGCCCTAGAATCCCGGGGGGATGGTGGAGACTGAGGCGAGGGAAACGGTACACCTACGATGCTGACTGGCGAGGTCGAGCATCAACTGGATGACCGAGGGCGGGTAGCAGTTCCCCGACCGTTCCGGGAGATCATGGAACACGGCGGGTTCATCACCCGCGGGTGGTATGGGTGTCTGTTCCTGTTCCCCTGGGAGGAGTGGCGGAAGATCGAGGACCGGCTGAATCAGGTCCGCATCACCGACATGAACGGGGACGTCGTGAAGCAGTTCTTCAGCGGTGGGGCGAAGGTCTTCCTGGATCGCCAGGGCCGGATCAACATTCCCGCCTCTCTCCGCGAGCACGCCGGCATCAGGGGTGACGTGGTGGTGCGCGGGGTGATCAACCGCATCGAGATCTGGGGCAAGGAGCGCTGGGTTTCCTATCAGAACGAGCAGTTCGCGCCCGAGCAGATCATGGAGAAGGCCGCTGCACTCGGGATCTGACGAGCCTGAGCAGGAGTCGGGGAGGGAACCGGCGGAGCACCAGCCGGCGATGGTGAGGGAAGTTTTGGAGTATCTGGCGCCCGAGCCGGGAGAGGTGATCGTCGACGCGACGGTGGGGTCGGGAGGACATACGGCGGCGATCGTCGAGCGAGTGAAGCCGGGGGGACGGGTGATCGGGATCGACCGAGATCCCGAGGCGATAGAGAGAGCGAAGAAGAGGCTGACCGGCGAGCCGGTCACTCTGATAAACGAGAACTACGAGCGACTGGAGGTGGTGCTGGACGAACTGGGAGTGGAAGCGGTGGAGGGAGTGCTCATCGACTGCGGTGTGTCGCTCGAACAGCTGACGACGGCGAGGCGCGGTTTCAGCTTTCGACTGGACGGGCCGCTGGACATGAGGATGGACCCGAGGATCGAGACCACCGCGGCGGACCTCGTAAACACACTGCCGGAGGAAGAGCTGTCGAGAATCCTCTGGGAGTACGGAGGGGAACGGCGGGCACGAAGAATCGCAAAAGCAATAGCGGCAGCGAGACAGCAACATCCTATCACAACTACAGCACAACTCGCAGCAACGATCACAGCAGCGATACCAGCACGGGCGCGACCGAGACGCCTTCACGCAGCCACGAAGTCCTTCATGGCGCTGAGGATTGCCGTGAACGATGAGCTCGGGGCGCTTCGCAAAGCACTGGAGGCAGCAATTCACCGCACGAAGGTTCATGGCAGAATCGTCGTACTCACGTACCACAGTCTAGAGGGCGGTGAAACCAAGGGGGCTTTCCGCCAAGCCAGAGATCGCAGCCAGTGCCCGCCGTTCCCGTCCGGAGAGGGTCCCCGGGTAAGGATCCTGACAAAGAAAGCGGTGAAGCCGTCGCAGCAGGAGATCAGGGAGAACCCTCGCGTCCGGTCGGCGACTCTGCGAGTGGCAGAGAGATTGTGATGTGAGGCAGTAGATGGAGCATGGTTCCGCCTGGGCGGAGCATGCGCAGGCCGAGCCTCTGGAGAGGCGAGAATAAGCGGGGGCGGTGGAGCACCATGGCATCGCAGCAAGTGATGTGGCAAGGTCGGGCGGAGGAACTGCCCATATCCTCCAAGCAACAGCCAAGCAGTTTGCCGCAGACACGACCGGCAGGGATACAAGCAGGATTCGCAGCAGTCGTGCTCGCCGCCCTCAGCTTCTCATTGGTTCTGGCCTATGCGGCCGTCTCCGCCAGCATCACGCGCAACGGATATAGGGAGATGGCGCTGCGGCAGGAGATGGAGGATCTCCGGGCTCAGGCAGCGCTCCTTCGGTATCAGATTCAAATGGCCGAATCCAGCGGCCGGGTGCACGAGACGGCCGCTCAGCTCGGGCTCACCCCCGCCGACCCAGTCCGGGAGGTGGACTACGTGCTCCTCCCCTACTCCGTGACGGGCGACCGCATGCAGCTTGCGGCGGCGGACCCGACGGAGGAGTCCGCGGGCCTCACGGCGGTCCTGGCTGAATTCGCCGCAGGGGTGGCGACAAGCGCTGGGGGCCGCGCAGAGGCGAGCACGGGCGAGGGCCACCGCCGCTAGGCGGTGGCCTTTTGTGTGGCCGGATGAGGTCATAGGATGAAGCAAGCGGGTCGCAGAGAGATCGCTCGCCGCAGTGGACTGTGGGTGCTGGTGGCATTGGCCGCCTTCCTCGGACTGGCCTGGAAGCTGTTCAGCATCCAGGTACTGCAGCACGAGAAGTACCATCGCGAAGCATCTAAGATACAGGGCCGGCGGTGGCCGATAGAGGCGCCGCGGGGCAACGTTTACGACCGCAACGGGAGTCCCCTCGCCCTGAATCTGAAGCTCTATTCGGTGGCGGCCGACCCCGCGTTCGTGGAGCGTCCAGGGGAGATCGCGGCTGAGCTCGAACCGCTTCTCCGCCTGCCGGAAGCGTCTCTGGCGCGGAAGCTGCAGGCGAAGCCGGACGTGCACTACGTCCGGCTGCAGGATTCCGTGGACAGGCCGGCGGCGGAGGCGATCCGGCAGTTGGGGTGTCAGGGGCTCATCGTCAACACGCAGTGGAAGCGGGCCTATCCGCACGGCAGTCTCGCTGCCTCCGTTCTCGGCTTCGTGGGCCGGGACGGCGAAGGGCTGGGAGGAGTGGAGAAGTCTCTCGACGAGCGCTTGGCGGGAGTTGACGGCGAGATGCTGGTGGTTCTGGACGGCCGTCTTCCCCGCTCGCGAGCGCAGATCCCGGAGCGGAGTGTGGTGACGAAGCAGATGGTTCCCGGGAGCAGCGTCATCCTGACGGTGGACCTGGACCTCCAGGCAATCGCGGAGGAGGAGCTTGCCGGGGCGGTCGAGAAGGCGAACGCGGCCGGGGGCACCGCCATCGTGATGGATCCGAAGACCGGAGAGGTGTTGGCGCTGGCGAGCCAGCCGGGCTTCGATCCGAA